>WNGB01017164.1_pt1 | contig 17124 bp, 17 predicted proteins | sample 5400681 | NCBI WGS metagenome assembly WNGB01 (sample SAMN13153367, study PRJNA577476) | soil metagenome | isolation source: 115 cm soil or saprolite under grassland replicate 2 | place: USA:California | collected 2016-06-15 | reverse complement strand
ACTTTCGATTCCACAACTTCGAAAGGAGGTGATCCCGTGAGAGACCAACAAGGCAGGACCGGACTACCGACCTCGAACAGCGGATCAATCCGCAGACTTGGGATTTCCGCCAGCCGTTAGGCCGGCGTGCCTTACAGCAGGACAACGCCCCGGGGAGAAATCTTCGGGGCGTTTTCGTTTCCTTGGGGGACTCTATGAGAATCGCAACCCTGCTGGTCGCTCTGCTTGCCGGCTGTGCCGCCCCGGGCGGGATCAGCGAAGCTACGGGAAGCTGGGACGGAGCCACCTACGACGAGGTGGTGCTGCGCTGGGGAGCGCCCGCACGCAGCACCAAGCTCACCGACGGCCGCGACGTCTATACCTGGGCGTCCGAAAGCGTCGGCTCCCGCGGAAGCTCGGCGGTCGGCTTCGGGATTGGCGGTGGTGGTGGCGCCGGAATAGGCATCGGCACCGGCATCATGTTCGGATCCGGCGGCGGGGAGCCGGTCCGCTGCGAACGCACGCTGATTTTCAAGGCCGGCCGCGTCGACGAGCAGACCTGGCAGGGGCCGGCGGAATACTGCAGGACCTTCGGCCGGTCCGCTCGCTAGTTTCGCAAGGCGGATCCACATGCGCGCGGACGAGCCCGGGCGTCTGCGCATCGACAAATGGCTGTGGGTGGCGCGCTTTTACAAGACGCGCAGCCTGGCCGCGCGGGCGGTGGAGGGCGGCAAGGTGAAGCTCAACGGCGAGCGCGTGAAGCCGGGCAAGGAAGTCAAGGCCGGCGATGAAATCGAAGCGCGTTCGGGGGAACTGCAATGGCTGATCGAAGTGCGCGCCGTGGCGCTCAAGCGCGGACCGGCGGCTGCGGCGGCGCTGCTGTATGCAGAGAGCGACGAGAGCCGGGTGAGGCGCGAGCACATGGTCGCGATGCGCCGCGCCGGGCCGCATCCCGCGCGCGACACGCATGGCCGGCCCACCAAGCGCGACCGGCGCATGATCCGGCGCTTCACCGGCGATTGAGGGCGGACGCATGGATCGCCTGATCGCGCAGTACGGGCTCGCGCTTGTTTTCGCGAACGTGCTGCTCGAGCAGCTCGGGCTGCCGATTCCCGCGGTGCCGGCGCTCGTCGTCGCCGGCGCGTTCTCGGCCGAGGGAGAGTTTTCGCCTCTCGCGGCATTCGGCGTCGCGTTCGTCGCTTGCATGATGGGCGACGCGCTCTGGTACCTCGCGGGCCGGCGCTACGGCCGCCGCGTGATGAAACTGCTTTGCCGCCTGTCGCTCTCGCCCGATTCCTGCGTGCGCCAGACTGAGTTCCGCTTCGAGCGCTGGGGAAAGCTGACGCTGGTGCTGTCGAAGTTCATCCCCGGCCTCTCGACCATCGCGCCGCCGCTCGCGGGCGCGATGCGCCTCGGCTGGCCGTCCTTTCTCCTGCTGAACGGCCTGGGCGTGGTGATCTGGGCAGGGGCGGCGATCGCCGCGGGGATGGCGTTTCACGCTCAGATCAACGAGTTCATCGTTCGCCTGGAAGGGCTCGGCACGCTGGCGGCCGCGGCGATCGGCGTGCTGCTCGGCGGATACATCGCCCTCAAGTGGTGGGAGCGGCGGCGTTTCTACAAGTTGCTGCGCATCGCGCGCATCGGCGTCGACGATCTGCGCGCCCTGATAAAGGGAGACAAGCGCCCGGTGGTCGTCGACGTGCGCTCGCCCAGCGCGCGCGATCTCGATCCGCGTTTCATCCCCGGCGCGCTGGCGATGGACGTCGCCGACGTGGAACGGCGGCTCGCCCAATTGCCGGCCGATCGCGAGATCATTTTCTACTGCACCTGTCCCAACGAAGCTTCGGCGGCGCAAGTCGCGAAAAAATTGATGGGACTCGGCTACACCAAAGTGCGTCCGCTGCACGGCGGCCTGGACGCCTGGATCGCCGCCGGCTACGAGGTCGAGCACCGGGCGGAGGGCCCGGGATGATTTCCTGGCTCTAGGGACGATGAGCCTTGAGCTGAATCAGCCGTTGCCGTGGAGGCGGGCGAGCGCCTGCGTCCGCATGCGCGAGAGCACTGCGGCGAGCGCGACGCCGACGACGCACACGGTGCTGGTCGCGAGAAAGCCCAAGGTGAAGGCGCCCGCCGTGTCCTTCACCACGCCGAGCGCATAGGCGAAAACGAGGGCGCCCAGGTTGGCGAACATGTTGCAGAACCCGGCGGAGATGCCGGCGACGCGCGGCCCGAGCACCTCGACCGGTACGTAGAAGAGCGGCCCGAAATAGAACTGCAGGAAGATCGAGTTGACCGCGACCACGAGCACCAGCGCCGGGATCGATTCCACGATCACGAGCAGCGCCGAAGTACAGGCGAGCACGGCGAGCGACGCACCGATCACGAGCGGCGGATTCCTAAGGCGATCCGAGGCGTAGCCGCCGAGCGCATTCGCGGGCCCGGTGAGAGCGAAGCCCATCGCGGTGATGAAGCCGGCGGCCTGAAGCGTGAGACCGCGGTCGGCCACCAGCAGCGAAGGCAGCCAGAAATTGAACGAGGTGGTCACGCCGAAGCGGATGAACTGGATGCCGGCGCAGACCCACATGATCGGGTAACGGAAGAGCTGGAATGCATCGAGCACGCCCACCGGGCGCTTGGGTCCCGCAGCGGGCTTCTCCTTTCCGAAGGCGAGATACACGAACGCGGCGCACACGCCCAGCGCGGCAAAGGCGATGAAGGGCGGGCGCCACCCGTAATGTCCCACGAGGAACGGCCCGACGAGCGAGAGCAGGATGTTCCCCGACACGCCGCCGATCACGTACACGCCCATCGCGGTCGCCTTGCGGTCCGCGGGGAACCAGGAAGCGACGAGCGTCAGGCCAGGCGCGAAGATCAGCGCGCGGAACGCGCCCGACACGACCTGATTCGCGAGCGCGGCCGGATAGGACTGGATCATCCCGAAGTTGAGCGAGAGCAGCGTCGAGCCGAGGATGCCGATGAAAAAGATGCGCTTCGGCCCGAAGCGGTCGGCGAGGTAGCCGCCGGGGATCTGGCCGAGCGCATAGGTGAAGGTCGCGGCGGCGGAGAGCATTCCCGCCTGCGCGAAGCTCATGTGCAGGTCTTCGCGGATGAGCGGCAGGAAGAGCGCAATGCCGCCCAGGGACAGCATGTTGAAGCCCTGGCAGAACACCACCAGCGTGACGGTGAGCGCGGCATCGCGCCGGAGCGGAGCGTTCATCGCGCCCGCTTCATGAACGCGGCGCTTCGCGCGCGTTTGCGCGCCGAGCCTCTCGCCGGGACTGCGGACTTCCTGCACTCGCTCGCCACCGCCTCGCGGATGATCTCCGCGAGCCTCAGCGTGGCGGGGCCGGCGTGCTCGCGGTCGGCGAATATGAGGTACAGCTCGGCATAGCGCTCGCCGCCTTCGCGCAGGGGCAGGCCTTTCAGCGTGCCCGCCTTGAGCTCCTCGCGGATCCTCTCCTCCGGAAGCCAGCAGAAACCGTAGCCCGAGCGCGCCGCCTCGATGGAGGTCGCCAGGTTGCTCACCGTCCAGCGCTGCGTCGCCTCCATCGTCAGCGGCGTTGCGCGCCGCGGGCTCGACTCGCGCACCACCAGCTGGCGATGCGCGCGCAGGTCCTGAATCGAGAGCTTGCGCCCGAGCTTGTGAAGCGGATGATCCGGGTGCGCGGCGAGAATGAAGCGCACGCGCATCAGCGACTCGCCCATGAACCCCTGAGGAATCGTCCCGAATATCGCGAGCTCAGCCTGGCTCTGCAGCAGCGCGTCGTCTCTTCCGCCGAGCACCGTTTCGATCAATTCGACTCGTGTGTGCGGGCTCTCCGCCCCGAGGCGCGCAAGGCAGCCGAGCAGCAGCCAGGTCGGAAAAATGGTTTCCACGGCAACGCGGATCTCGGCCTCCCATCCGGCGGAGAGTTTCTTCGCCGCCTGCTCCAGCCCGGCGGCCTCGTCGAGCAGGTAGCGGGCGCGGCGGTAGAGCAGCTCGCCCGTGGGCGTGAGGCCCGCCTTGCGCCCCTTGATCCTGAACGCCTTCACGCCGAGCAGCGATTCGAGCTTCTGCACGGCGTAGGTCACCGACGACTGGGTCTTGTGCAGGGCCTTCGCGGCTTTGGCGTAGCTCCCCTCGTCCACGACTGCGAGCAGCGCGCGCCACTGGTCTAGGGAGATGCGGGGTGCGGCCATATATCGAATAAATAGATCAACTTGACCGGTATTTTGCGTTTTTTTATCTACTTGCTCAATGATTAAATGTCCCCATGTTCGAAGCGATGACACAAGGAGTCGCCATGAAGAACGCAACGAAGAACGTACGCAGCGTTCACCGCGGGGGCGAAGCTCATTGGGTGGGCGACGGCTTCCCGGTGCACACGGTGTTCAGCTACCAGGACCTCGGCGCGGAGCTGACGCCCTTCCTGCTTCTCGATCACGCCGGACCCGCCGATTTCGGGCCGACCGGCGAGGAGCGCGGCGTCGGCTGGCATCCGCACCGCGGCTTCGAGACCGTCACGATCGCCTACCAGGGCGAAGTCGATCACGAGGACAGCGGCGGCAACCGGGGCAGCATCCGCCCTGGCGACGTGCAGTGGATGACCGCGGGCTCGGGCGTGCTGCACAAGGAAATGCACGGGCGCGACTACGCGCAGCGCGGCGGGCCCTTCGAGATGCTCCAGCTCTGGGTGAACCTGCCGGCGAAGTCGAAGATGACTTCGCCCCGCTACCAGGAGCTCCTCGATGGCGACATTCCCGTGGCGAAGCTTCCCGGGGGTGCCGGCTCGGTGAGGGTGATCGCGGGCGAATTCGAGGGCGCGAAGGGGCCGGCGCGCACTTTCACGCCGATCAACCTGTTCGACCTGCGCCTCCACGCGCGGCATCGCGCGCGCCTCGACCTGCGCGAAGGCTGGACCGCGGCCCTCTTCGTCCTGAAGGGCACGGTCTCGGTGAACGGCGAGGCGGCGAACGAAGGCGAGCTCGTCGTATTCGAGCGCGAAGGCGGCGAGACTGAGATCGAAGCGGCGTCGGACGCGACGCTGCTCGTCATGAACGGGCAGCCGCTCGACGAGCCGATCGCCGGCTATGGGCCCTTCGTCATGAACACGCAGGAACAAATCCGGCAGGCCGTCGTGGATTACCAGAGCGGCCGGCTGGGACGCATTCCATCCACGACACATCGAGGTGAAACATGAAAACGCTGCTCCAGATCCGATCCAGCATCTTCTCCGACGGCGGCCAGTCGAGCCGGCTCGCCGAGCGCTTCGTCGCCGCGTGGCGTGCGTCGAACCCCGGCGGCAAGGTGATCGTGCGCGACCTCGCGAAGGAGCCCGTCCCGCATCTCGATGCCGCGCGCTTCGCCGCCTTCGTCGCGAAGCCCGAGGAGCGCACGCCCGAGCAGCAGGCGGTGGTCGACTATTCGGACGCGTTGATCGGCGAGCTCAAGCGCGCCGACGTCGTCGTTCTCGGGCTGCCGATGTACAACTTCGGGCTGCCTTCGACCCTGAAGGCGTACTTCGACCACGTCGGGCGCGCCGGCGAGACCTTCAAGTACACCGAGAAAGGGCCGGCGGGCCTGCTGACCGGCAAGAAGGTGTACGTGTTCGCCGCGCGCGGCGGGATGTACGCAGGAACGCCGAACGACACACAGACGCCGTTCATCCGCACTTTTCTCTCTTTCATCGGGATGGACGACATCGAGTTCATCTACGCCGAAGGGCTCGCGATCAGCGAGGCGAGCAAGGAGAAGGGCATCGCGCGGGCGCAGGCTGCCATCGATGCGTTGGCGAAGCCCGAGCTCGCCGCCGCGTGACGCTCCTGGTTCGTACGCTCAGTTAACTGCGAGCGGAGCTTCGTCCATCAGGGCGATCTGCTCCTTGAGCTCGAGGATGCGGTCCTGCCAATAGCGCTGGGTGTTGAACCAGGGAAACGCGGCCGGGAATGCGGGGTCGTCCCAGCGCCGCGCGAGCCAGGCCGAGTAGTGGATGAGGCGCAGCGTGCGCAAGGCCTCCAGGAGATGCAGCTCGCGCGGCTCGAACTCGTGGAAATCCTCGTAGCCGGCGAGGACGTCGGCGAGCTGCCGCGTCATCGACGTCCGGTCGCCCGATAGCAGCATCCACAGGTCCTGGATCGCCGGGCCGGTGCGGCAATCGTCGAAGTCCACGAAGTGCGGCCCGTCGTCGGTCCAGAGCACGTTTCCGGCGTGGCAGTCCCCGTGCAGGCGCAGCGCGCGCACCTCGCCCGCGCGCTCGTAGCTGTGGGCGACGCGCGCGAGCGCCAGGTCGACCGCGCTCTTCCACGCGTCGAGCAGGTCCGCCGGAATGAAATCGTGCGCAAACAACCAATCGCGCGGCTCGCGGCCGAAGCTCTCGACGTCGACGACCGGCCGCTCGGCGAACGGCCGCGTCGCACCCACGGCGTGAATCCGCCCGACGAAGCGACCGAGCCATTCGAGCGTCTTGCGATCTTCGAGCTCCGGCGTGCGCCCGCCCCGGCGCGGATACACCGCGAAGCGGAATCCGCCGAATGCGTGCAGCGTCTTCCCATTGACCGCGAGCGGCGCGACCACCGGAATCTCGCGCTCGGCGAGCTCGAGCGTGAACGCGTGCTCCTCGAGAATTTGCGCGTCAGTCCAGCGCGCGGGGCGGTAGAACTTCGCGACCACCGAGGCCGGCGAGTTCGGCGACCCTTCCGTTTCGAGCCAGACCTGGTAGACGCGGTTCTCGTAACTGTTCAGCGCGAGCAGCCGCCCGTCGCCCACGAAGCCCGCGCTCGCGAGCGCGTCGAGCACGGTATCCGGAGTGAGCCCCGAGTAGGGCGGTTCTGCGGGCATCGCGCCATTGTAAGGGCCGGAAAGCGAAAGTCCGCCCGAAGGCGGACTTTCCGTGAGGCGGGAAGGGCTGCCTCCAGTCTAGCGAGACAGTCCGTTGCCGACCATTGCGCCGATCACCGATCCGGCGGCGATTGCGCCGGGGCGACCGTCGCCTACGGCGCCGCCGATCGCTGCACCGGCGATCGCGCCGCCGATCGTGCCCCAGGGCTGCGGGTAGTACACGGGTGCCGGAGCGACGTAGTAAGCGGGCGCGGGGGCGTAGTACGCCGGGCCCGGGCGGTACACCACGACCGGGCGATGCACGAACACCGGAGGCCGCACGATCACGACGCGCTGGCCTGGATAGACGAAATGCGGCCTGCCGTAGCGGCCGTGTCCGTAGAAGTATCCGTCGTGCGCCAGCGCGGGCATGCTCGCCGCAAATACGGAAACGGCAAGACCGGCAAGGCTCAATGACAGGAACGTCTTGGTCTTCATGGTTTGCTCCTTTTTTGGAGGGTATGATCCAAGAACGGCCTGCTGGGGCAGGCTGCCGACCCGGGCCCTGTAACGCTTTGTAAGCCCGGTTTCGGCGGTTACAGGTAGGAAATATTCGGAGGTACCGACCATGGTGACCATCACGATCAGCGGGGCCGAGAAGAGTGGCGCACTGGCGCGGATAGCCGCGTTCCTCGTTCGAAAAGGCTATCCTCTCAAAGGACAGCAAATCACGGAGTCGGCCTCCGGCGCGAAGCTCGTTAAAGTCAGCCTCGACATAAGCCACCTCGACAAAGCCAAATTCGCGGCTGAAATGAAAAACCTCAGCCCGGACTTCAGAGTGGTCAGTGTGGAAGGCGCGCAATCTGCGGCGCCTTCGATCAAGGACATCGCCGAGCGGTTTCCCGACATCGCTTCTCTGGTGCGAGCGTACGGCGAATCGTTCGGGTCGGAATCCCGCGACCGGGAACTGGCCGAAGCGGGGAAAAAAATTGGCGCTTTCCAGTACGAAAAGGAATGGTCGTTCGGCAGCCCGCTCAAGATGCCTGTCGCCTTGCGGCGAACCCTGGTTCCCGCCCTGGAGACCCTCGGCAAGGTGGACGCAAGCGACACCGACGTCACGTTGTCCGACAGCCCGTTCTGCGGTACGGGCAAAATCTCTTGCTGTGAATTCCTGACCGGCTTCATGCAGGGATTCCTGGATGCGGGGCCGCTGACGCAGAACACCCGCGTTCACAAGGCGGAGTGCAGGGCGAAGGGAAATTCGCGCTGCACTTACACGTTCGGCTATGATCTATAATCCCCGACGTTACCCGCTTGATGCACCCGTAATTCCTCATCGCGGACGGGGGACATCGACATGAACAACATTCAGTACGAGCCGCTTCTAGTCGGGCTGTCGTATGTGATATCGGTATTCGGTTCATACACGGCGTTGCAGCTCGCCATCGCAATCCCGCAGGCGCGGACCTGGGCGGGGGTGATCGGTTCGGTGACCGGCGCATCGGTGGCGCTGGGCGGCGGCGCGATCTGGTCCATGCACTTCATCGGAATGAACGCGGCCGACATGGGGGTGCCGGTGGCCTACGACCCGCTGCTTACCTTCGTCTCGTTGGTTCTCGCGGTTGTCGCACCCGCGATCGGCCTGTTCATCGTGGGACGCAGCGACGGCGGTCCATTCAACCTGCCTCTGGGCGGCGTCCTGACCGGGCTCGGTGTCGCATTGATGCATTACACGGGGATGGCGGCGATGATCATGCCGGCCAAGATCACTTATGACACGACCTTGTTCGCCGCCTCTCTCGTGATCGCGGTCGTGGCTGCAACCGTGGCATTGTGGCTCGCGTTCAACCTGCGCGGCAACCTGCAGCGCTTCGGCAGCGCGATCGTCATGGGGATCGCGGTGTGCGGCATGCACTATACGGGAATGTATGCGGTGCGGATGGAGCACACGAAGGAAGCCGTCCCGGCAAGCGGCATCTCCTTGTCCCCGTCGGACATGGCTTACTCGGTATTCGCAGTGACAGCGGTACTGCTCACCCTTCTGTTGATCTACAGTGCATGGAAGGGCCAACGCACCCTTCGGGTCGATATATAGAGGGGGAGCAAATCAGGGCGGTCAGGCGGGTTTCTTCGCCGGCTCCTTGGGTATGAACCGCAGCGCGACGCCGTTGTTGCAGTAGCGCAGGCCGGTCGGTTGGGGCCCGTCGTCGAAGATGTGGCCATGATGTCCGCCGCAGCGCACGCAGTGGTATTCGGTGCGCTCCATGAAGAGCTTGCGGTCGGTCGTGGTCGCGAACACGCCGGGTATCGTGGTGAAAAAACTCGGCCATCCGGTGCCGCTGTCGAATTTCATCGCCGAAGTGAAAAGCGGCAGGCTGCAGCCTGCGCAGACGAACACCCCCGGGCGCTTTTCGCGGTCCAGCGGGCTCGTACCGGCCCGCTCGGTGCCTTCGTTGCGCAGCACGTCGTAGGCTGCGGGCGACAGTCGCTTCTTCCATTCGGCGTCCGGGAGCTTGAGCGGCTCTGCGCTCGCGGCCACGGCGCTCGCGGCCACGTCCGCTCCTTCGGCAAGCAGGGTTTTCCAGTTCTTTTGCAGGTCTTCCACTTTCACGGCTCCTTTCGCGGACTTCTGTCCCCATCCTGTGGCACCGAAACCCGCCAGAGACAGTGCCGTCAAACCTCTCAACCAGTTGCGACGATCCATTTTTTTCCTCCGTAAGCTCGCAGTATAGACTGGCCGGGGCACGCCTGGCCGGGGTTCCCGATCCAATGGATAATGACGGCACCATGAACGCTCACGAACTCTGGCTCGCCGCGGGCCTGCGCACGCCGTTCGCTCGCGTGGACGGCCCGCTCGCGCGGCTCGATGCGGTCGAGCTCTCGCTGCCGGTCGTGCGCGCGATGACCGGATCGCAGCCCGCCATAAAACCGGACCTGGTCGTCTGGGGGACGGTGATTCCCAACCTCGGCTACTCGAACATCGCGCGCGAGGTGCAGATCGAGTCGGGCCTCGACCAGACCATCCCGGCGTTTTCCACGGTGCTCGCCTGCTCGACTAGCATGGTCGCGGCGTTCGAGGCGGCAGGAATGCTCGGGCACGGCGGCAAGGAGCTCGCGCTCGTCGGGGGCGTGGAGAGCATGAGCCGCGTGCAGATCGGGCTTTCGCAGAATTTTTCCGACTGGCTGAGGCGCTTTTCGCAGGCGCGCTCGACGCTGCAGCGCGTTGCGCTGTTCAAGAACCTGCGGGCGCGCGACATCCGCCTGCACATTCTTGCGGTGGCCAACCGCGCCACCGGCAAGAGCATGGGCGAGCACTGCGAGGAAATGGCCAAGAGCTGGAACGTCGCGCGCGATTCCCAGGACAAGATTGCGCTGGCCAGCCACCAGAGGGCCCTCGCGGGCCAGAAATCCGGATTCTTCGACGATCTGATCGTTCCGGTCGAGGGCATGTCGCGCGACGGTTTTCCGCGCGCGGACACGAGCCTCGAGCGCCTGGCGAAGCTGCAGCCGGCCTTCGACAGAAAGAGCGGCAAGGGCACGATCACCGCGGGGAACGCATCGCCGCTCACCGACGGCGCGGCGGGTCTGTGGGTGGCCACCGGCGCGGGGATCAAACGCCTGCCCGGCTCCGTCCCGCGCGCGCGCCTTGTCGATTGGGAGGTCGCGGCAGTGAACGTCTTCACCGAGGGATTGCTCATGGCGCCCGCGTACGCGATTCCGCGCATGCTCGCGCGAAACGGCCTCGCCTACGGCGACATCGCGCTGTGGGAGATCCACGAGGCGTTCGCCGCGCAGGTGCTGTGCAACGTCGCCGCGCTGGAGAGCGCGAGCTTCCGGCGCGAGAAGGCGGGCGTGGAAGCGAACCCCGGCGAGTTTCCGTGGGAGCGGCTCAATCCGCACGGCGGCTCGGTCGCGCTCGGCCATCCGTTCGGCGCGACCGGCGCGCGCATCCTCTCGCAGGCGGTGAAGGAGCTGGCCGCGATGGCCAAAGGAAGCCGGGCCGTGGTGAGCATCTGCGCGGACGGGGGGCTGGGCACCGTGGCGCTGCTCCAGGCACAATGACAGTCGAAATGAACTCCGCCACGGAAAATCTCGTCGAGATCTCCGGCGTCGAATTCTCCTACGGTCCGAGGAAACTCTTGAAGGGCCTGAGCCTCAGGATTCCGCGCGGCAAGCTCGTTGCGATCCTGGGCGCAAGCGGCTCGGGGAAATCGACCCTGCTTCGCCTGATCGGCGGCCAGGCGAAGCCGGACCTCGGCACCGTCAAGGTCGCGGGCAAAACGGTCCATGAGCTCGACACGCACGCCCTGTACGCGCTGCGCCGCAAGATGGGGATGATGTTCCAGGCGGGGGGGCTTTTCACCGACATGTCGGTGTTCGAGAACATCGCCTTCCCGATGCGCGAGCACACCGAGCTCCCCGAGAGCGTGCTGCGCAGGATCGTGCTGATGAAGCTGCACGCAGTCGGCCTGCGCGGCACGCAGGCCCTGACGCCAAGCGAGCTCTCCGGGGGGATGGCGCGCCGCGTCGCGCTCGCGCGCGCGATCGCGATGGATCCGATGCTCGCGATGTACGACGAGCCCTTCGGCGGGCTCGATCCCATTTCGATCAACGTGATCGCGAATCTCATCCGGCAGCTGAACGATTCGCTAGGCGCGACTTCCATCGTGGTGAGCTACGACGTGAGCGAGGCGGTGAAGCTCGTCGACTACGTGTATGTAATCGCCGACGGCGTGGTCGCGGGCGAAGGAACCCCCGATGAGATGCTCGGCTCGAAGGATCCCTACGTGCACCAGTTCATGCACGCGCAGCCCGACGGGCCGATCGCGTTTCACTATCCCGGGCGGCCGATCGGCGAGGAACTCGGGGTGAGAGGCTAGTCCCGCTAGTGGATCGAGGCCCGCCGCCTCAGTCGGCCCGGATGTTCTTCTCGCGGATGACCTTGCCCCATTTCACCGTCTCGGACTTGATGAGTTCTCCGAACTGCTCCGGTGTGCTCGCGACGATCTCGGCGCTTTGCACGTCGAATTTCTCCCTCATGTCCGGGGCGGCGAGGATTCTCGCGAGCGTACCGTTGAGCCTGTCGATGACCGGGCGCGGCGTGCCCGCCGGCGCGATCAGCCCGACCCAGGAAGTCGTCTCGAAGCCGGGATAGAAATCCGCGATCGTCGGCAGGTCGGGGAAATGCGGCGAGCGCTGCCGGCCGCTCGTGGCCAGGCCTACGAGCCTGCCCGAACGGACGTTCTGCCCGATCGCACCGCCCGCCTGGATGAGCATGACCTGCACCGTGCCCGCGACCAGATCGTTGATCGCCGGCCCGCCGCCCTTGTAATGGACCGCTTCCAGCTCGATTCCGGCCGTTTCCTTGAGGAGCTCGAATGCGAGGCGGCTGGAGGAGGCGGGGCCCGCCGAGCCGTAGTTCAGCTTCGCGCCGTTCGCTTTTGCATAGGCGACGAACTCGGGGACCGTCTTCACTTTGAGGCTCGGATGCACGACGAGAATCTGCGGATAGCGCGTGAGCAGCATGACGGGCGCAAAATCCTTCACCACGTCGTAGGGCAGCTCCCTGTACATGTGCGGGTTGGAGGCGAAGGTGTCGAAAGTCATCATGATCGCGTAGCCGTCCGCGGGCGATTTCGCGAGCTGCGCGGTGCCGACGATGCCGCCGGAGGCGACGCGGTTCTCGACGATGAACGGCTGCCCGAGCGCCTCTGCGAGCTTGGGCGCGACCAGCCGCGCGGCGACGTCGGACGCGCCCCCGGGACTGGAGGGGACGAACACGTGCACCGGCTTCGATGGATAGTCCTGAGCCGCGCCCTGGGATGCGAGCAAGGCGGCGAGCAGGGCAAGCGCGGCTCTCGGCATGCGTGACCTCCTGTGAATCGCGATTTTATATAAAAAGTCGTGCGAACAGATAAAGTAGGCGACAATATTCGCCCCTTGATCGGGGCCTGGCCGTCGCCGCGGGCCTCGAAACCTCGAGACCTACTCGTTCGGAGAAGCGCTCCGTGAAAAAAGCAATTCGCGTTGTTGCGGCCCTGTGGCTTTCCGCGATTGCGTCCGCATTCGCGGCCGACCCCGCCGATACGATCTTCGTGAACGGCAGGATCGTCACGGTCGACGACAGTTTCACCATCGCTCAAGGCGTCGCGATCCGGGGCGAGCGCATCGTTGCGGTCGGCAATAATGCCGATGTGCTCGAGCTCCAGGGCCGCGGCACGAAGGTGATCGACCTCAAGAAGCAGACCGTGATCCCGGGGTTGATCGACAATCACGCCCACTTCATCCGCGCGCCCGAGCACGAAGAGATGCGGCTGGATGGGGTCGCTTCGCGCAAACGGGCGCTCGAAATGCTCGCCGAGCGCGTGCGCGCAGCGCGTCCCGGCGAATGGATCGTGACGCTCGGCGGCTGGTCGGAGGAGCAGTTCACCGACGAGCCGCGCGGGTTTCCGCTCGAGGAGCTCGACCGCATCGCGCCAGCCAACCCGGTCGTGCTGCAAGCCGTGTACAACCAGAGCTATCTCAATACCGCCGCGCTGAAGGCGGCCGGGATCGACGCAGGCACCCCCGACCCGCGCGGCGGCCGGATCGAAAAGAACGCAGGCGGCAACCCGACCGGCGTCGTGCGGGGCGCGGGCGGCGTCGCCTACGTCGCGGCGAAGATTCCCCTTCCGGACAGGCAGCAGTGGCTCGCGAACGTTCGCAAGTTCGTCTCCGGGCTGAACGCGATGGGCATCACCGCCTGGTACGACGCGGGCGGGCGCGGCATGAGCGAGAAGCACTACGAGGCCTACAAGGCCCTCGCCGATCGCGGCGAGCTGAACGCGCGCGCGTTCTGGACCACGATCCGCCAGCCCGCGACGCCCGCGGAAGTGGACAAGGTGATCGCCGAAATTCATCAGCACACGCCGTTCCAAGGGAGCGATACCTTCGACAACATCGGCTGGGGCGAGTCCGTCTATCAGCCCGCCACGACCAACCTGCTGCGCAACGACTTCGTCGTCAAGCCCGAGGACATGCGCGAAGTGCGCCGCATCGCCCAGGCGATCGCCGAAAGCGGAATGTTCCTGAACGCCCACGTCGAGATGGAAAACGCGATCGATGCCTATCTCGGCGAGTTCGAAGCGATCAACAAGGTCGAGCCGATCAAGGGGCTGCGCTGGGCGTTTTCGCACCTCGACCAGGTGACCGACGTGCAGCTTGCGCGCATGAAGCGGCTCGGCATGGTCGCGGGACTGCACAGCCGGCCGCTCATCCAGGGCGCGCTCATGCACAAGGTGCACGGCGGGCGCGCGTGGGACATGCCTCCGTTCAGGCGCGTGCAGGCGAGCGGCATCGTCTGGGGGCTCGGGTCTGACGCCACTGCCGTGACGACCTCCAACCCTTTCTACACGCTCTGGTTCGCGGTGACCGGACGCATGGTCGGCGGACGCCAGGTGAACCGCCAGACGGTTTCGCGCGAGCAGGCGCTGATCGCGCACACGCGCAGCAACGCGCGCTTCATCTTCCAGGAAAGCAATCTCGGTTCGATCCAGCCGGGCAAGTACGCGGACCTGCTGGTGCTCGACCGCGACTATTTCGCGGTGCCCGCGGTGCAGATCAGGGACATCAAACCCACCATGACCCTGGTCGGCGGAAAAATCGTCTATCAGGCCGGGGGAACCTAGTACTCGCCGCTGGGGCTTGGGAACGGTGACGACAACCCCATCGTGAACGCAGGAATCGGAACACCGGTCCTCCGGAAGGAGGACGCGCGCCTCCTCACCGGCAACGGCCGCTTCAGCGACGACCTCGAGCTTCCCGGCCGGGCCTACGCCGTCATGGTGCGCTCGCCGCACGCGCACGCGCGCATCGCGGGAATCGACCCGGCGCGAGCGCTCGCCGCGCCCGGCGTCCTCGCCGTGCTCACCGGCGCGGATTTCCTCAAGGACGGCCTGAGGGCCATTCCGCACCGGCCGTTTTCGCTGAGCCCGCCCGACATCCGTCTCGCGAACCGCGACGGCTCGGAGATCTTCATCGCGCCTCACTACGCATTGCCTGCGGACAAGGCGCGATTCGTCGGCGAGGCGGTCGCCATGGTCGTTGCCGAATCGGTTCAGGCGGCCAAGGACGCGGCGGAGCTCGTGCGCGTCGACTACGAGGCGCTGCCCCCGGTAGCGAACGCCGAAGCCGCAGGGCGCACCGGTTCACCACTCGTGTGGGAGGAAAGAGGCTCCAATGTGTGCATCGATGCGGATGTAGGCGATCCCGCGGCGACCGAGGTGGCCTTCGCTCGTGCCGCGCATGTGGTGCGGCTCGAGACCTGGGTGCGGCGCGTGACGGGGGTACCGATGGAGCCGCGCGCCGCGGTAGGCGCCTACGACGCGGCCACGAATCGCTATACGCTGCACGCGGGCAGCGGCGGCGTGGTGCGCCAGAAGCGCGAACTCGCGTGGATCCTCGGCGTCGAGGAGGACGCGGTGCGGGTGGTCGCGCACGACGTCGGCGGCAACTTCGGCACGAAGAACAGTTTCTTTCCGGAGTTCGCGCTGGTCGCCTGGGCCGCGAAGCGCCTGGGCCGCCCGGTGAAATGGACTTGCGAGCGCCAGGAGGCCTTTCTTTCCGACTACCAGGGGCGCGATCTGACCGTGGCCGCAGAACTCGCGCTCGACGCGCAGGGGAATTTTCTCGCGCTGCGCTCCTCGAACCTGAGCAACGCCGGCGCGCATTCCGCCTCTCACGTGCCACTCTCCAAAGGCGCGTCGATCATGACGAGCGTGTACCGGATCCCCGCCGCGCACGTGCGCGCACTAGCGGTCCTCAGCAACACGCCGCCCACGACGCCCTATCGCAGCGCAGGCCGGCCCGAGGTGATCTTCGTCCTCGAGCGGCTGATCGACCTCGCGGCCCTGCATCACGGATTCGACCGGGTGGAGCTGCGGCGGCGCAATCTGATCCCGGAATCGGCGCTGCCTTTTGCGAATCCGCTCGGACTCACTTACGACAGCGGCGCATACGGAAAAGCGATGGCCGCGGCGCTGGCGCTCGGCGACTGGAGCGGTTTTCCTGCGCGACGCGACTGCGCGCGCAGGCGCGGGCGTTTGCGCGGCATCGGGATGGCGAACTACGTGGAGGTGACCTCGGGCTTTCCGACCGAGCGCGTGGAGATCACCGTGCGGCCGGAAGGCCGCGTCGATGCCGTGATCGGAACGCTCTCGAGCGGCCAGGGTCACGAGACCAGCTTCGCGCAGCTGCTCGTCGAATGGCTCGGCGTTCCTCTCGGGTGCGTGCGGCTCGTCACCGGCGACACGGACGTGGTCTCGGAGGGCGGCGGGTCGCACTCGGGCCGATCGATGCGGCTTGCCAGCATCGTCATCAGCAAGGCTTCGGAAGCCGTGGTCGCAAAGGGAAAGGAGATCGCCGCGCACGTCCTCGAGGCGGCGCAAGCGGACATCGAATTCCACGCAGGACATTTCAGGGTGAAGGGAACGGATCGCTCGATCGGGATCTTCGAGGTTGCGGCCGCCGCGCTCGGTGACGGCGTGCCCGAAGCACTGCGCGGACCGCTCGCCGCCGAGCATACCGAGACCGTTCGTGTCGGCGGGTTTCCCTACGGGTGCCAGGTGTGCGAAGTGGAAGTGGACCCCGAAACGGGCGTCGTGGAAGTCGTTCGCCTTGCCGCGGTCGACGACGTCGGCCGCGCGATCAATCCGCTCATTCTCCACGGGCAGACCCACGGCGGAATCGCGCAAGGCGTCGGCCAGGCGCTGCTCGAGGAATGCCGTTACGACGCCGAGTCGGGGCAGCTGCTGTCGGCTTCTTTCATGGATTACGCGATGCCGAGGGCGGATTGCTTCCCCGGGTTTGCGACCCAGTTGAGCGAAGTACCTTCCACGACCCACCCTCTCGGCATCCGCGCCGGAGGCGAGGGCGGCACGACGCCCGCGCTCGCCGCGGTCATCAATGCAATCGTGGACGCGCTCGCGGAATTGGGCGTCACCCACATCGAGATGCCGGCGACGCCGGAGCGCGTCTGGCGCGCCATCCGCGCGGCGCGCGAACGCAGCGGCTGAGCGGAGGGGCGGCCGCGATGCAGGGCTCTCGGGCCCGACCGCCGCGCGCCTATTTCGCCGGCCTTCTGAGATATCTTCCGCCTGCTGCGCCGACCACGTTGCCGTCGCGATAGATGGGCCGGCCGCGCAGGAACGTGGTCTTCACGCGCCCGGTCAGCTCCTGTCCTTCGAACGGGGTGTAGCCTTGCGCGGACTCCGAGTCGGCGGCGCGGACGACGAACGACTCGTCCGGGTCCACGAGCACGAGGTCCGCATCAAACCCCGGAGCGATGTCGCCCTTGGCGAGCAGCCCGTAGC
>WNGB01015997.1_pt1 | contig 17127 bp, 15 predicted proteins | sample 5400681 | NCBI WGS metagenome assembly WNGB01 (sample SAMN13153367, study PRJNA577476) | soil metagenome | isolation source: 115 cm soil or saprolite under grassland replicate 2 | place: USA:California | collected 2016-06-15 | reverse complement strand
GCCGGCCAGCAGCGCGTCCAGCGCCGCGTCGGCGTCAACGAGGGCCCCGCGGCCGCAGTTGATCAGCAGGGCCCCTGGCTTGACGGCACCGAGGAAGCGGCGGCTGACCAGGTGCCTGGTGGCCTCGGTTAGCGGCGCGTGCAAGGTGATGACATCGCTGCGGCCGGCGATCTCGCTCAGGCGGTCGCAGCGGACGTCATCAGGAGGGGCGATGACCGGATCGTAGGCGAGCACCCGCATCCCGAACCCGCGGGCCAGATGGCCGACCCGCTGCCCGATGCGGCCGTAGCCGATGATGCCGATCGTCGAGCTTTCCAGGTCACCAACGGCAACCTGATGCCGCTGGGCCCACCTGCCGCTGCGCACCAGGTCGGTCAGCGGCCCGAACCGCTTGGCCAGGTGCAGGGCCATGCCGATGACCGCCTCGGCCACGGCGCGGGTTCCGCTGCCGGGGGTGATGACGACGGCGATGCCGCGCTCGGTCGCAGCGTCGACGTCGACCAGGTCGACCCCGACGCCGGTGCGAGCCACGACGCGAAGGTTCGGCATGCGCCCGAGCAGCGCCCTGTCGATAACCGCGTCAGCCCGCACGATCGCGCCTGCGGCAACGGCCAGGTCATCGGGCTGCGGGCTGGCGACGAAGGTGGCACGGCCCCGCAGCGGGTCCGCCACGAGCGCCGGGTCGACCGTCCCCAGGCCCACGACGATCGCAGGGCCAGCGGCTTCTGCCAGTCGCTCAGTCACTGGAGGCCCCGGCGGGTGAGGGCCGGCCGAAGGTCGCGTCCGGGATCGCCGGAACCTTGTGCCACAGTCCGTCCTCCGCTGAGGCGGCCGCGGCGGCCAGGACCTCGGCGTCGGACTGGGCCTCGAAGATCGTGGAGTTGCGCCGCTCGCCGCCCCGCAGCGCCACGAGGAACTTCATGGCCTCGATGACCTTCAGGTCGTCGTAGCTCATGCTGTTGGCCGGCCCGGGCTGGAACCGCGCGTAGTCGCCCATCGAGGAGTTGGCCAAGACGGTGGTGTACCCGACGTTCGGGCCGCCGCGGCCCAGGCACAGCCGCAGCTCGTTCATCTGCTCGAAGTTCCATGTCGCTGATCCCTGGGTGCCGTACACCTCGATGGCCAGGCCGCACTGCGGGCCGACGATGACCCGCGACGCCTCCAGGGTCCCGACGGTGCCGTCGGTGCGGGGACCAGCCGCGAACCGTACCAGGGCGGCGGCATGGTCGTCGTTCTCAACGGGGGCCAGCTCGCCGTTCTCGATCACGGCGAAGTGCGTGCCTGACCCCATCGGCAGGATCGGCCGCTGCCGGTGGAACGTCGACAGCAGCGAGCACACCTCGCTGATCGGCCCGATGACGTACTGAACCAGGTCGACGACATGGCTGAGCAGGTCGCCGAGCGCGCCGGAGCCGGCGTACTCACGGCGGAACCGCCACGACAGGGCGCCGTTGGGCTCGGCCGCATAGCCGCAGAAGAACACGCAGCGGACGTTGGTGATCTGCCCGAGTTCCCCGGCCGCGACAAGCTCGCGGATCCGCTCGACAGCCGGCGCGCCCCGGTAGTTGTAACCGATTGATGTCTCCACCCCGGCGACGCGGGCGGCCGCGGCGACGTCGCCGGTCTCGGCAGCGTCGCGGCCCACCGGCTTCTCGATCCAGAACGGCTTGCCCGCCTCGGCGGCGGCGACGGCGATCTCCCGGTGGACGTGGTTGGGCGCGCAGATGGAGACGACGTCGACCTCCGGATCGGCCAGGACGTCACGGTAGTCGGTGCCCGACCGGGCGTAGCCGAGGACGTCGCGGGCGTACTCGGCGCGGTCCGGCGCGGTGTCGGCCGCGTGGATCAGCCGGGGTCGCAGGCCCAGTTCCGGGTAGACGACGGGAATCGCCTGGTAGGCGCGGGTATGCAGCCTGCCCATCCAGCCGACGCTGATCAGCCCGACGCCCACGTTCGCTGGCCTGTCGGCTCCTTGCTTGTCAGGCATGCTCCTTCTTTCCTTGAGTGCTGGTCAGGTGCGGGCGCGGGCCAGGGCAGACGTGACGGCGGTCGCGAGCAAGGTGGTGTCCGATCCGATGGCCACGAAGGTCCAGCCCTCCGCCTGGCGGGCCGCGGCCGCGGCCCCGTCGGCGACCAGCAGCCCGCATGCCTTGCCGTGCTCGCATGCCGCGCGGCGGACCTGGTCCAGCGCGGCGGCGAAGCTCGGTGCGGTCACGTCACCGGGGACGCCGAGGTCGTGGCTCAGGTCACGCGGCCCGACGAACAGGACATCGGCACCGTCGAGACTGGCGATCTCGCCCGCCTGCGCCACGGCCGCGGCCGACTCGATCTGCACCACGCCGAGGATTTCCCCGGCCGCACGGTCCAGGGCGGCGGGGTCCAGGCCGAACCGGCAGGCTCGGTTGTAGGTGGCGACTCCCCGGTCACCGTCTGGCGGGTAACGCAGGTGCGCCAGCGCCTCCGTGACCTCGGCGGCGCTGTCGAGGCGGGGCAGCATCACCCCCGCAGCGCCGAGATCGAGCACGCGGCCGATGCGGATCCGCGCGGCTGACTCGACCCGCACGAGGGTCGGCACGGCGTAGGCAGCCGCGGCGGGGATGAGGTCGCGCACCTGCTCCTCGCCGCCGGTGCCGTGCTCGAGATCCAGCAGCAGCCAGTCCGCGCCGGCCGCGGCGCATACCTCGCCGGTGACGGCGGAGGCGGCGCCGACGAACACGCCCACCGTCGCCTCGCCGGCCATGACCCGCCGCCGGAGGCGGCCGTGATCGAGCGGGCCCTGGCGGTCCCGCGCCGGAGCCTGGCCCGGTGCTGCCTGGCTCATCACAGCGGCCTCTGATCGGACAGGCCGGCTTCGTATTCGGCCCGCAGGGCGGCCACCGCGGGGTCCGCGGCCACCTGCGCCGGCGCGACATCCCACCAGGCACCAGCCCCGGGCAGGTCGGCGTGCGGGATCACCGGAACGACGATGACGACCGGGCCGGCATGGTCCCTGGTCGATGTCAGGGCCTCCCGCACCTGGTCGGCCGAGGTGGCACGGATCGCGTGCGCGCCCAGGCCGGCTGCCGCCTGAGCCAGGTCGATGCGGAGGTAGTCGCCGTCCAGGCGGGCCTGCTTGTCCTGGGCCTGGTCGCCTGCGATAGACAGCGCCGCGCTGCGGTACCGGAACTCGTTGCCGAACTCGGCGCCGCTGCGGCTCATCTGCAGCCGGTGGATGACCTGGTAGCCCTGGTTCTCGGCCACCACGACCGTGATGGCCAGCCGCTCCTGCGCCGCGGTGACGATCTCGGTGGGCGCCATCAGGAACGTGCCGTCGCCGATGAACGCCGTCACCCTGGCGGCGGGGTCGGCTTCAGCCAGGCGCACTCCGATCGCTGCGGGCAGCTCGTAGCCCATGCAGGAGAACCCGAACTCGAGGTGACAGCGGCGCCCGCCGGTCGCGTCCCATACCTTCAGCAAGTCCCCCGGCGGGCCCCCTGCGGCCGCGATGATGACGTCCGCCGGCCTGGCGTGCTCGTTCAGGATGCCGATGAGCTGGCCCTGGGTCAGCGCGGCACCGGTGCCGCGGACGATGTCGGACCCAGCGGGAACCGCGGCCCAGTCGAACGGCTCGTCAGGGCTGATCACCGCGCTGCGCAGCGGCGCCCAGGAAGCCGACTCCTGCTCGACCCGCTGCCGCCATTGCGGCCGGGGGGTGATCCTCCCGCCTGCCTCGACCACGTCAGCCAGCGCCGCGAGCGCCCGCTTCGCGTCGGCGACGATGCCGGTGGCGCCCAGCCGGTCGGCGTCACGGACGTCCAGGTTGATGCTGGCGAACCGGGCGCCCGGTTCCTGGAACAGCGACTGTGACGCGGTGGCGAAGTCGGTGAGCCGGCTGCCGACGCTCAGCACCAGGTCGGCCTCGCGGGCCAGCTGGTTCACCGCGGGCGTGCCTTCCAGCCCGATGCCGCCGAGCTGCCACCACGCCGGCGACTGGACGGCGCCCTTGCCCGCGAACGTCTCCGCCACCGGGATCCCGGCGAGCTCGGCGAGCCGCTCGAGCTCGGCGGTGGCGCCGGAGTAGATGACACCGCCGCCGGCGACAATCAGCGGGCGCTGCGCCTGGCTGAGCAGCTGAGCGACCTGCTCGGCCTCGCCGGGATCGGGCGGCGGACGACGGATCCGCCACGTCCTTTCAGCGAAGAAGTCCGCCGGGAAGTCGTAGGCATGAGACTGGATGTCCTGCGGGAGCGACAGGACCACGGCGCCGGCCTGGACCGGGTCAACCAGGACGCGGACGGCGGCTGGCAGTGCGGTGAGCAGCTGCTCGGGCCGGGTGATCCGGTCAAAGAACCGTGCCACCGGCCGGAACGCGTCATTGACGGATACGTCGGCCTCGGATGGATGCTGCAGCTGCTGCAGCACCGGCCCCTGCCGCCGGGTGGCGTAGGCGTCGCCTGGCAGGAGCAGCACGGGCAGCCGGTTGACGGTCGCGAGCGCCGCCCCCGTGACCATGTTCATCGCGCCGGGGCCGATCGACGCGGTCACTGCCAGAGTGGCATGGCGCCGTGCGTGCTTGGCGTACCCGGCGGCCGCGTGCACCAGCGCCTGCTCGTTCCGGCCCTGCACGAACGGCATCACATCGGAGAACTGGTCGAGCGCCTGGCCCAGGCCCGCGACGTTGCCGTGCCCGAATATCCCCAGCGTGGCCGGGATGAGCCGCCGCCGGTGCCCGTCTGCCTCGGAGTACTGGCGGGACAGGTAGCAGATGACAGCCTGGCCGACGGTCAACCGCACGGCCTGTCGATGCTGGGGGTTCACGGAAGGCTTGCCTCTCTCGTCACCAGGGCTGGCCGTGCAGCACGACGGTCTTGGCCTCTGTCATTTCCGCCACGGCGGAGCGCGGGCCTTCCTTGCCGATCCCGCTGCTCTTCAGCCCGCCGTAGGGCATCAGGTCAGCCCGCCACAGCGGGGTCCAGTTGATGTGGATGTTCCCGGCGTCGATCTCCCGGATGGCCCGGACCACGGCGCTCACGTCGGAGGTGAAGATGCCCGCGCCCAGGCCGTAGGCGGTTCCGTTGGCCTGCGCGATCGCCGCGGGCCAGTCCGCGGCGGTGCTCACTGCGACGGCGGGGCCGAACAGCTCGTCCTGGCTGAATGGTGACGACGGGTCGACGTCGGCGACGACCGCGGGGGCCACCGACGCTCCGTCTCGCTCGCCGCCGGTCAGGATCCGGCTGCCATCGGCTTCTGCCCGGGCGATCGATGCCCGGACTCGCTCCGCCTCCTGAGCGGTGATCAGGGTGCCCATCCCGGTTTCGGGGGAAAGCGGGTCGCCGGTGGTGATGGCCTTGACCCGGGGGACCAGCGCGTCGAGGAAATCGCCGCTGATCTTCGGGTGGGCGATCACGCGCTGGACCGAGATGCAGACCTGGCCGGCGTTGACGTAGCCGCCGGCCGCGACTGCGGCTGCTGCGCTGTCGAGGTCGGCGTCGGGGAGTATCACGACGGGGCAGGACGCGCCCAGTTCCAGGGAGAGCTTCTTGACCCCGGCCACGCGGTTGATGTGCTCGCCCGTCGCCGTGGATCCGGTGAAGGAGACCTTGCGTACTCTCGGGTCGCTGACCAGCGCGTCGCCGAGGACTCCGCCGGGACCGGTGAGCACGGACAGGACGCCTTCGGGCAGGCCGGCGTCGACGAAGCAGGCGGCCAGGGCGAGGGCGGTCAGCGGGGTGGTCCGGGCCGGCTTCAGGACGACCGCGTTTCCCGCGGCCAGCGCCGGGCCGAGCTTGTGCAGCACCAGCAGCGCCGGATAGTTGAACGGGGAGATGGCTGCGACCACCCCGCAGGGCTGGTGCACCGTGAAGCCGATCTTGTCCAGGCCGGTGCCGCGGCTGGCGTCCAGCGGAAGCGAGTCGCCATACAGGTGCGCTCCCTCGAAGGCGGACAGCCGGATGATGTCGCCCGACCGGCCAGCCTCGCCGGCTGCCTCCGTGATCGCCTTGCCGTTCTCGGTGCTGATCAGCCGGGCTATCTCAGGCGCCCGCTCGTCAGCTAGCTCGGCGGCGCGCAGCAGGATCCTCATCCGTTCGTGCGCGGGCGTCCTGCGCCAGAAAGCCGCGCCGGCCTGCGCCGCGGTCAGGGCGGCGTCAACGTCGGCGGGCGCGGCGACCGGTACCGTGCCCGCGATTGCGCCGTCAAACGGGGAGATGATCTCTTCGCGCGATCCTGATGCCGCGGGCGCCCATTTCCCGCCGATCAGCATGTCCATGTCAGGTGCCTCTCCATGATCAGGCCCGGTTACTGAATGCCGCGTCGAACCGGCGGGTCGAAGCCTCAGCGCTGAGCGACCTCACGAATTGCAGTGCCTCGGGAGCTGCTGTCTCACGGTCCAGCCCGACGTCTTCCCATTCGACTGACAGCGGCCCGTCATAGCCGATGAGGTTGAGGGCCCGCATGATCTCCTCCCAGTCGATGCCGCCGCGGCCGACGGAGCGGAAGTCCCAGCCGCGGCGCGGATCGCCGAATGGCAGGTGCGAGGCGAGGATGCCGTTGCGGCCGTTCAGGCGGCGGGCGGCGTCCTTGCAGTGCACGTGAGTGATGCGCTGGCCGTGCCCTTCGAGGAAGGCAACCGGATCGACCTGCTGCCAGTGGAGGTGACTCGGATCGAAGTTGAGGCCGAACGCCGGGTGCGGCATGGCGGCCAGGGTGCGCTCCGCCGTCCAGTAGTCGTAGGCGATCTCGGCCGGGTGGATCTCCAGCCCGAACATGACCCCCTCAGCCTGGAAGACGTCAAGAATGGGGGTCCACCGCTCGACGAAGTCATCGAACCCGCGGTCGATGGTCTCCGGCGACACGGGCGGGAAGCCGGCCAGCATGTACCAGATGCTCGACCCGGTGAACCCGTTCACCTGGGTGACGCCAAGCGCCGCGGCTGCCCGCGCGGTGTCAGCCATCTCCCTGGCCGCTCGCTGGCGCACGCCCTCGGGGTCACCGTCACCCCACACGTGGGCGGGAAGGATGCCCTGATGGCGGTGGTCGATGGGCACATCGCAGACTGCTTGGCCGGCCAGGTGATTGGAGACGGCCCACACCTCAAGGCCGTGCCGCTCGAGCAGGCCGCGCCGCTCCTTGACATAACCGGGGTCCATCAGCGCCTGCCGCACGCTGAAGTGGTCGCCCCAGCAGGCCAGCTCGAGGCCGTCGAATCCCCACCGGGCCGCTTTGGCGGCAAGCTCGCCGACCGGCATGTCGGCCCACTGGCCGGTGAACAAGGTGACGGGTCTGCTCATGTGCATCTGCTCCGTTAGGTGGCGCAGCCGCAGCTGCGGCGGATGATCAACTCGGGGGGAAGCCGGACCTCGGCCGGGCGCGGACGATCTCGCTGGCTCCCGGCGGCCCCGGGATCTTCCCTGGCTGCGCCGAGCTCGTCGAGCAGCAGGCGGGCGCTGATCTCGCCCAGTTCGCGGTCATGACGCACCAGCGCGGTCATGGGCGGGTCGAGCAGGTCGCCGCTGACCGGATCGTCGAAGGACACCAGCGCGATATCAGTGCCGACCTGGTGCTGAGCCCGCCGGAGCTGGCGGAGGGCGCCCAGGGCCAGCGTGTCGCCCGCCGCGACGATCGCCGTCGGTGGCTCGTCGAGGGCCATGAGCGCGCCGACGGCTTCCTCTGCACTCGACTCAGTCCACTCGTAATCACCGAAAGCCAGGTACTCCGGCGGGATCGGCAGGCGCAGCGTGCCCATCGCGGTGCGGAATCCCTCCAGCCGCTCGGTCGCGGGTGCATGCTCGAGCCGCTGGATGTGCTCGCCAGGGCCGACCGGGCCGCCCAGGTAGGCGATGCGCTCCTGACCGTGCTCGGAGACTAGATGCTCGACCAGGACCCTGATCCCCTTAGCGTTGTCCGGGCTTACCTGCCCCAGGCCGATGCCCCTGAGAATGTGGTCGAAGAAGACCACCGGCCCGCGGTCGGGGAAGTAGCCACCGGACGTAGCCACCAGCAGCCCGTCGACCTGGCGGGCGTGGAGTGTCCGCAGCGCGGCTGCCTCGCGCTGCGCGTCCCGTTCGGTATTCATCACCACGACCTGATAGCCGCTGCGTTCCAGGACGTTCTGGGCCGCCTTGAGGACCGTGGCGTAGAACGGGACCGCGATGTCGGGCACCACCACCCCGACGAGCATCGATGACTGGGTGCGCAGGGAACGTGCTGAGATGTTGGGCGTGAAGCCGAGTTCCCTGGCGACGTCGAGCACCCGCTGGCGCGTGCCGGCCGGGATCCTCGTGTTGCCGTCGAGCGCGCGGCTCACGGTGGACGACGAGACCCCCGCCGCGACGGCCACCTCAGCGAGCGTGGGACGCCGGTCCGGTGCGGCGCCCTGGCGTCCCCCGGTCTCGTCTGGCTGCGCGGACTGCTTCATGCTGCCCTGCCGGTCATCCGCCAGTCCTCGCGAAGATCCAGCGGCGGTTCACGATGGCGTCGATGATGGTCGCGAAGCCTAGGACCAGGCCCTCGGCGATGTACTGTGTCGCCGCCGATGCGCCGAGCAGGTCCAGGCCATTGGCCAGCGACTCGATCAGCAGGGCCCCGATCAGCGCTCCCCAGACGTTCCCCCGGCCGCCGAACAGGCTCGTGCCGCCGATGACCGCCGCCGCGATGGCGACAAGCAGGAGGTCGGGGGAGTTGGTGTCCACCCCGACCCCGAGTATCCGGGAGGCACCCAGGATCCCGGCGGCCGCCGCGAAGAACCCATTGATGGCGAAGGCCGACAGGAGCATCTTCCGGGGGGATATCCCGGCACGGTTGGCTGCCTGACGGCTGCCCCCGACGGCGTACAGGTGCACTCCGAATCGCGTTTGCGTAGTGACGTAGGCGCATACGGCAATCATGCCGATGAACAGGGCCAGGAACAGTGGCAGGCCAAGGTAGGAGTTCAGCAGCATCTCGGCCGCGAGTACGACCGCCGTCACCAGGACCGCCGGCCAGATGACGATCCTGACCAGGGATGCGCGGCCGGCCGGCTCCCCCGCGCCGCGGGGGCGGCTTTCCAGGTAGGCCAGTGACCGGATCACGACGAACGCCCCGACGCCGAGGGCGATGAGGATCCACGCGACGCCGCCGGGCACGAAGTCAGACGAATAGGATCCCAGGACCGTCGAGCCGAGGGGAATCTGCTGGGACGTCGGCAGGATCACCAGCAGGAGCCCGGACAGCACCAGGGAGCCGCCCAGCGTCACGATCAGGGACGGTGCCCCGAACACGCTGATGATGAGCCCTTGCACCAGCCCGAACGCGACGCCGGCGGCCAGGCCAAGCGCGATGCCGACGCCAGTGCTCATGTGGTGGATCACGATCGCGGACGCGGTGACGGTAGCGCACACCGCGCTGAGCCCCGCGACCGAGAGGTCGATCTCCCCCAGCAGCAGGACGAAGATCAGGCCGAGGGCCATCACCCCGACCTGGATGCTCTCCAGCAGCAGCTCAGTGACATTCCGGGGGGACAGGAACAGCGAGGTCTGCACCTGGAAGATGACCGCGACGGCCACCAGGGCGGCCACACTCGCCGCCATCTGCATGCGGCTGGCGGGAACCTCCCGGGCTGCGGCCAGCACCGCCGCCCAGCGGCCTGCGCCCCGCGCGGGCGCGGCCGTGCCCGGACCGCCGGCAGCGCGCGCTGCCTGACCCAGTGCCAGCTCCCCGGCTCCCGCCTGCTGGTCGGCGCTGGGGGCCCGGCCTCTCATCTCGCCTCCTGGCTGGCGTGCGAGTTCACCGGGGCCATCGGATTGCTGCCGCCGCTGCCGTCAGCAAGCCGCAGGGCGACGATCCGGTCAGACACCGACAGGACATCGGACAGCTCGTGCGACACGACGAGGACCGCGTGCCCCTGGCCGCGGAGCCGGTGGATCAGCTGGACCACCTGCTCACGCTGGTTCACGGCCAGGGCAGCGGTCGGCTCGTCGAAGATGACGACCTTGGGGTCGCGCAGGACCGCCCGGCCGACCGCGATGGCCTGACGCTGGCCGCCTGACAGCTGGCCCACCGGTATGTCCAGCGACCGGAGCCTGATGCCCAGGCGGTCCAGCACCTCCTCCGTGGCGCGGCGCATCTGGCCGCGGCTTCGCCGTGCCCCCGGCACCCGCCAGCGGACGATCTCCGACCCGAGGAACATGTTGGCCACGGCATCGAGGTTGTCGCACAAGGCGAGGTCCTGATACACCATCGCGATTCCCAGGTGGGCCGCGTCAGCCGGACTCCGGAAATGAACCGTCGTTCCGTCGAGGCTGATTGCCCCGCTGTCGGGAGGCATGACCCCAGCGACGATCTTCATCAGCGTTGACTTTCCGGCACCGTTTTCCCCGACGATCCCGAGGACCTCTCCGTAGGACACCGAGAGGCTGACGCCCGTCAGGGCGCGTATGCCTCCGAAATGCTTGGAGATTCCCTCCAGGCGGAGGCCTTCTGCCTGCGTCATCTCGCCCTCCCCAGGGTCAGTGGGACTTGCACACGGCAGTCCCGGCCGCGGGCCCGCTGCAGATCTGCTTCCAGGTGTAGATGCCAGCCGAGACGACATTGCCCAGCGTCGATTGGCTGACATAAGTAGGCGTGAGGAGCGCCGTGGGAATCTTGGCGTAGCCATTGCTATATGTGCTGTTCACGCCAGGCAGCGTGGACTTGTGCTCGACCGCTGCCACGGTCATTTCCGCGGCTATCTTCGCCTCGACGACGAACGACTTGAAGATGGTCCCCGCCTGGTAGCCCTCGGCAATGTACTGCAGGTTCTGAAGGTCAGCATCCTGGCCGCCGAAAACGGGGATCTTCCCTGCCAGGTGGTGTGCCTGGAGCGCCGCGACGACGCCGCCGCTCGTGCCGTCGTTCATGTCGAGGAAGGCGCTGACCTTGTCGCTGGTCTTGGTGAGGCACGCCTCAGCTTCCTGCTGGGCGGTGGTGGGATCCCAGTTCGGCGTGTACGTCGAGCAGGCGACCTTCACCTGCCCGCTCTTGATCAGCGGATCGAGGCACTTGTTCTGGCCCGCGTAGTAGCGGATGGTTCCATACTCACCAGGATTTCCCATGATCCGAGCCAGCGTCTTGGGCTTGCCCTGGGACAGGAACTTGCACGCGGCCGCCGCCTGGAGCTCGCCCACCGCCAATGAGTTGTACACGTCAAAGGCGGCGAGGGGTCCGTTCTGTGTGTTGTGATCATAGGCGATGACCGGTACGCCGGCCTGCTTCGCGCTCATCAGCGCGCCCGTCGCCTCATTCGGATCGTCCGACACGAGCAAGATCGCCTTAGCGCCCTTGGTGATGGCGTTCTCGACCTCCGACTGCTGGACCGAGACCGAGTCGTTGGAATTCTCGACGACGACATGAAGCTTGGGCGCCAGCTGCCCCAGGTCATGCTTGAACAGCGGAGTGTCCTGGGTGAGCCACCGGGGCGTCCCAGCATCGGGTATCAGGAAATACACGTCACCACTGAGCGCCGACGCCGAGGTGCCAGAACCGCCATTCCCGCTCGTACCGGTCTGGGCCGCCGTAGAAGTGTGCGGGCTGCCGCAGGCGGCGATCCCGAGCGCCATGGCGGCCGCGGCGACGGCCCACTTCAGGCTTCTTGTCATTGCCCTGCCCCTTTACTCGTTCCAGGTTTGCGTGCGTAGTCGCTGCCAGCTGCTGGAGGCAGCGCGGGAAGCGCCCGGGAGGCGCCTAGTGTGCTTGCGCCCGCGAGCTCGCCTGGAGCCCTCACGCACACGTGCAAGACCGCGCTACTGAGGAGCTCGTCTGGGATTATGAGTGGTTCCCTGCAGGTGCGCAAAGCTTTGCACAGCCCCCATGAGGTGTCAAGAGCCAGATGAAAGGCAGATTTCACGATACAGAAACATTCTCCTGGTATCGATTGCGCAGCTTCAGGCCGCGAAGCGAGGTTGCGCCGGAAGCTTCGGGCACCGGGTCCGGGCAGTGCCGCTGGCTGCGGCCACCCCTTCGCGCGTCCTGGCCAGGGACGATCCCGCGAGCGATGATGCCCTCGGCGATCGAGTTTGCGCGGCGAGCCTGAGCCGGGGTCTTGATGATCCGCACGCCGACGGACATCGAGGAAGGCACCCGCCCGGGGGTGACTGCGTCGGAGTCGGCGGAGCTGCGGGAGCTGCGGCGGCGCAACAAGCTGCTGGAGCAGGAGAACGAGGGGCTGCGCCGCGCCGCGGCGTTCTTCGCCCGCGAGATCAGCCCAAAATGATGTACCCGCTGGTCCTTCCTCGGCCTTGCCGCTGCCGGGATCCCCGTGGCGGTGACCTGGCGCGGCGAGTTGATCGCTTGGGCTGGACTGAGGTTTCAGGGCGGTGGTCTGCGGCCCGGTCGCAACGATGCCGCGCTACGCGCCATCACGCCGGGCCTGCGCCGTCTGCCTGTGATTGGCGGGTGCGGAGTTGGACGAGTACCTGGGCGAAGCGGTCCGGCTGCTCCATGGGTGTGCCATGACTGCCGCCGTCGATGACCTCGATCGTGGCGTGCGGAATCCTGCTCGCGACGGTGTCGGCGAACCGCCGGTTGAATGGAGGGCTGTGGCTACCGATCAGGAAGGTCACGGGCATGTCGAGGGCGCTCAGGTCTTGGGCGTTCCAGACGTAGGCCTCGAACGCCCGCAATCCGGCGGGGATGGCCAGAGCATTCGCCAGCGCCATCCGGCCGAACGAAGACCGGAACAGCAACGGGAACACCAGGCGGGGCACCCGGCTACCGGTGTTGACCCCGACCACCTCGTTCAGCAGCAGCCGGACCAGTAGCTTGCGATCGCCGTTGGCGGCGGCCCGGTCCAGCCGGTCATACAATTCGGCACTGACCGGAGTGGCCTGGAAGTCAGGGGGCTCCCAGAGCACCACCCGTGCGGCCGACGCCCCCGCCACGGCGGCGGCCAACGCCACATGGCAGCCCGCGGAGACCGCGACCAACTCCACCTCCCCGACTTCAGCAGCCAGATCGGTCACGATCGCGACGAGGTCGTCGACATCATCCGACAGCCGGTACGAACTCGTATAGGGATCGCTGTCCCCGTGCCCACGCCGGTCGGCTGCCACGACGGTACGGGTGCGCCCGAGCACCTCCATCAACCCGGTCCAGGATCTGCTGTCGATGAAACCGCCGTGCACCAGTACGGTCCCCGGGCCATCTCCCTGTCGCCGGTAGGCGACTCTGGCGCCATCACGCGTCGTGCGCATCATAGATGGATTATGGTCCGCCTGCCCGGGCCGATCGAAGCCGACCAACGGTTGCGTGCCCGGACATTACCGGCGTCCGAGTGTTGACCAGCGCGTCGTGGGAGGACGCGGGTGTCATACGTCAGAGAGGACGGACGTTCTCCGCCTGCGGTCCTTTTTGTCCCTGGGTCGTGTCGAATTCGACCTTCTGGTCCGGTGCTCACGATCGCGGAGAAGTGGACGAACACGTCCGCCGTCCCGTCATCGGGGGCGATGAAACCAAAGCCCTTATCGGCGTTGAACCACTTCACTGTGCCTGTTGCCATCAGTTCAAGTCCCTTATCCAATGCCATGACGCGATCTCGCCGCGGCGACCGCAAGCCTATCGGTCCTGGCTCCGGAACCGGAACCCTACCCCTGTCACGGTCTTTGCAGCACCAGTCGCTGCTCCAGGTCAGCGACGCCCGCGCCACGTTCAGCTCAGGAAGACCTGCTCTATCACCCGCCTGATCGCGCCGGAGACCCCCTCGCTGACGGAGTGTAACGCTGTGGTGCTGGCTGGCGTTTGGGCACACATGAGCGGTCACCTTCCCTTGCGTTCCAGGCGACTGAGCAGGCTCCTGGCTAGCCGTCGTCGGCAGGGACTGATGCGGTCTCTGAGGCTGATGAGATGTGCCCGGATCGTGACAACCACGGCTGCGGCCGCCGCACTCTTGCTGTCAGGGTCCGCCCTGGTGTCCCCCGCCGCAGGGGCGGCCACGGCGGGCGCCCAGATCGCTCTTTCGAGGTCGGTCGGGCCGCCCACGTCGACGGTCGATGTCAGCGGAAGCGGGTTCGGCGCATCAGAGGCCGTGACTATCTCCTTCGACTCCACCAGCCTGGCTGGCACAGGCACTAACGACTCCGGCACGTTCGGCGCCGTCAAGGTCACGATCCCGGCATCCGCGCTGCCTGGCCGGCACACGATCTCCGCCACGGGGACCAGCACCGGCAGCGTCGCGACCGCCACCTTCACCGTGCAGACGGACTGGGCTCAGTTCCGTTTCGGGCCCGCCCACAGCGGCGTCAACCGGTTCGAGAACGTTCTGGACGTCAGCAATGCCGCTAGCCTTCAGAACAAGTGGACGCTCGTCACGGGAGCCGGGGTGCACTCCTCCCCGGCGGTGGCTGGCGGCGATGTGTACATCGGGTCGCGGGACGGCAATCTGTACGCGGAGCGCGCCTCGACTGGGAAATCGCAATGGGTCTTCCATACTCCCCGCCCGGTGGATGCCTCCCCTGCTGTGGCAAACGGGGTGGTGTACGCGGGCACCGAAGGGGGCGGCCCTGTCCTGTTCGCGCTCAAGGCCCGCACCGGCGTGAAGCTGTGGAGCTACTCGCTCACGAACACCAACACCGCGGTGCTCGCCGCGCCGACGGTGGCAAACGGCGTGGTGTACATGAGCCCGACCAACGGCTACCTTTACGCGCTGAACGACGCGACCGGGAAGAAGCTCTGGCGCTTCTACGTGGGAGCCAGCGTCGGGGTCTCCCCCGCGGTGGCCAACGGCGTCGTGTTCACGGCCTCGTCCACCGGCACCATCTACGCGGTGAGCGCGGCAACCGGCCAGGAACTCTGGAGCTACAGCACCGGCGCGGTCGGCGACTCATCTCCCGCGGTGGTTGGCGGTGTGCTCTACGAAGGTTTCGGGAACTCGGTCTTCGCAGTGAACGCCGCCACTGGCCAGCTGGAGTGGAACTACCAGACGCCCGGCGATGTTTCCTCCTCGCCAGCGGTGGCGGACGGGATCGTGTACGCCGGATCCGGCGACGGCAGCCTCTATGCGATCAGCACTTCCACTGGAAGGAGGCTGTGGAGCGTCCTCACCGGCAACGCTGTGAGCAGTTCACCGGCGTTGGCGAACGGGCTTGTCTACTTCGGCTCCTCAGACAACAGCATCTACGCATACGATGCCACCAATGGCACCTACCTGTGGAGTTTCAGCACCGGAGGGCAGGTGAACTCCTCGGCAGCAGTCGCGAACGGCTTCCTGTTCGTCGGCTCAAACGACGGCAAACTGTACACTTTCGGCCTGCCCTAGCATGCAGAGCTGCGTTGAATGGCGCGGCAAGAGCCGCATGGCACCGTGTTCCTGGCTGGATAGCTGGTGTGAGAACGCTGGGATGGTCCCCGCAGCGCCCAGATCGCAGCCACCATTCCTGGCATCCTCGGATGGCTCCCGGGCGAAGTCAGCTATGTCCTCGTGACGACTGAACCGGCGAACTGCCAAGGACAGTCCCCGGACTTCGATGTTCTGGTCTCCTGGAGCTGTCCGCCGACAGTCCGTGCAGCTGCGCGTTCACCATGGCGATCGCCAGGCCCAGGCCGTCTGCGCCTTCCCGCTCGACGGGCACAGTCGGCTGTTCGTCGAGCGCGGCCGCTGATCATCACGGTCGACCAGCACCGGCGGCCGGGTAGCAGTGATAGGGCCGCAAACAGCGGGTAAGGCGGCAAATGCGCCGTTTCACGCCTTGGCCTGCTTCGCCGTTGCTACATTGGCGCGGCCTTAGATGGTGTGGGGGATGCATGCGGACGGTCATCTGCGGTCACTCAGCAACGCCGGCAGCCAACCAGCAGCGGGCGTGATTGCCCTGCCTAGCCATTCCCCGATCTCGGGTGTCGGCGGATGCGGGCGCGCGACCTGCGCGGGCACGCTGGCACCGTTCAGCGCAACCGCACGCCCGCACAGCAGCGACCCAGCCCGTCCGGCAAAGCCACGGGGGCTTCCATCCGCCATGCCACAGGGAGCCCCGACCGCAATGCCGCGAACCCGGACATCTGCTGGGCCGTCGCCAACGCCAACGCGGGCCCGGAGGCACGGACATGGACATCCCACCCCGCCGCGCCCATCCCACCCGGCCAAGCCCACCCCAATCCCCTCCGGATGAGGCGCGAGCCCAGGCCAAGGTTCTGCTCGGCTGGCGGCCGCACGATGACCTGCGTCGGCTGGCCGGCGAAGCCTGGAGCTACGAGCGCGCCCCGGACGATCCCCGCGTGATCTAGTACCCGGGCTAGCCGCACAGCGCTTCCCAGAATCCAGCCCGGGGCCCGTCAGTGCCCGTCAGCCGCTGGCAGTGCTTATTTGCTTGTCGCGGTGCTGACGGTGCGGACGGCGGAGTCGATGATCTGCTCAAGGCGCTTGCTGTGCGCGCCGCGCCAGTACACCTGGGTGCAGTTCGCGCAGCGGGAGAACGCCTGGTACGTGCGCCGGGTGCCGGGCTGCAGCAGAGGATCAACGTCTGCCTTCGCCGCGGGGGACAGCGGCCCGTTGCACGCAAGGCAGCGGGTCCATGGCGCTAGCGGCGGCGCGAACCGGTCCAGCACGTCCGCGAGCTGCTCATCCGGGCGCGCACCCCGCACGTAGGCGCCCAGCCACAGCTGGCGGCGGTGCAGCAGGCCGCGGTCTTGGGTGAGCAGCACCCGCCGCTCGGCGTTCGCCTGCTCGACCAGCGCATCATCGGCGGCGTCATTGGCGTACGCAGCGTCCACGCCGACCAGCCGCAGCCGGCGCGCCAGCGTTCCCAGGTGCACATCGAGGACAAAACGCGCTGGCTTCAGGTGCTGCGGGCGCCGCACGGGTCGACGGTCACCACATCTCCGCTGCCGGGCCGGTATCCGGGCAGGGCCTGCTCGCCGTCGACCCGCAGGCGGCCGACTTCGGTCAGCGGCACCCCTAGCGACTCGACCACATGACCCAGCGACGAGGTCCCGTCCATGGCCACCCGCACCGGGCCGCCGCGGCGACCTGGGCGCAGGAACAGCCTCAGCTCAGCGGCGACAACCACAAGGCGCCCGCGCCTGATTCATCTCCTCGGCATGCCCGACGGACCGAAGCCGGGCGACTGCCGCAGGCCGGGGGCAGGCCGCGGCCGTTGGCACCCGCCGGGCTGGGCGGCGATGCCTGCCACGGGGGGCGTCCTCGCC
>WNGB01006516.1_pt1 | contig 17132 bp, 17 predicted proteins | sample 5400681 | NCBI WGS metagenome assembly WNGB01 (sample SAMN13153367, study PRJNA577476) | soil metagenome | isolation source: 115 cm soil or saprolite under grassland replicate 2 | place: USA:California | collected 2016-06-15 | reverse complement strand
AGAAGCGGAAGAACCTCGTCAACCTCGCCATGGCGTACATCGGGCTGGCCGGGCGCCGGCCCCGTCTTCCGCCTCTCGTCCTCGTGGGACCGGGTCCGGAATGGGCGCAGGGGGGGACGATCAGCGGGCCGCAGATCCGGGCCACCGGCTATCTGGAGACGCGAGAGATCCGGGCCCTCATGGCCACCTCCGCCGCCCTCGTCCTGCCCTCTCTCGAAGAAGGCTTCGGCCTGCCCGTGGTCGAGGCCATGGCGGCCGGGCTGCCCGTGGTCTGCTCGCGCGGATCCGCGCTCGAGGAGGTGGCGGGCGATGCCGCGACCCTCGTCAACCCCCTCGACACGCGGTCGATCGCGGGCGGCATCGAGAAGATCCTCGACGATCCCGCGCGCCGTGACACGCAGCGCCGCCTCGGGCTCGAGCGCAGCCGGGCCTTCGATTGGGACATCGCCGCCGCTCGGACCCTCGAGTTCTATCGGCGTGTGCTGAGTGCCTGATCCGCCGTCCCTCACCATCGGCATCGACGGGCGTGAGCTCCAGGGCCGCCCGACGGGTACGGGCCGCTACCTGCGCAACCTCCTCCGCGCCTGGCCCGCGACGGCAGCCGACCGGCTGCTCGTGTACTGCGCGGGGCGGCTGCCCGAGGACCCGGCCCTCGCCCTTCCCGGCGTCGTGCCGCGCGCGCTGGGGTCGGGTCACGAGCGCGGCCTGTGGTGGGCGGAGCGCCGCCTGGCCCGCGCGGCGGAGGACGACGACGTCGACGTCCTCTTCTGCCCCGCCTACACCTGTCCCCTCACGACGGCCCGTGCCCGCGTGACCGCCGTGCACGACCTGTCCTTCTACGCCTGGCCGGACGACTTCGCCGCCCTCGACGGCATCCGCCGCCGCCTGCTGGTGGCGGCGAGCCTGCGCGCCTCGCGCGCGGTCCTGGCCTGCTCCGACTTCACCCGCCGCGAGATCGCGCAGCGGTTCCCCGACCTCGCCCCGCGCGTCGTCCATGTTCCCCTGGCCGCGGCCGAGGACCTGCCTCCGTCACCGACGCGCGACGAGGCGCGCGCGCGGCTGGGGGCGCGCGGCCCCGTGATCCTGACCGCGGGGGCCATCCTGAACCGGCGCCGCCTGCCCGTCCTGCTGCGCGCCGTCGCGTCCCTCCGCCGCGCCTGGCCCGATCTCACCCTCGAGGTCGTGGGCGACAACCGCACGCATCCTCCGCTCGACCTGGAGGCGCTGGTGGCGCCGCTGGGCGGCGCGGGGGTGGTGCACGTCTCCGGCCACGTCAGCGACGCCGGTCTCGCCGCGCGTTACGCGGCCGCGGACGTGTTCGTCCTGCTCTCGGAGTACGAGGGCTTCGGCCTGCCCGTGCTGGAGGCGATGGCGCGCGGGGTTCCGGTCGTCACCAGCCGCCGGCCGGCCCTCAGCGAGATCTTCGGCGTGGGCGCGCTGCTCGTCGAGCCCGGCGACGAAGACGCCGTCTCCTCCGCGATCGACCGCGTGCTCCGCGAGCCGCGGCTGCGTGCGGATCTCGTGCGCCGCGGCCAGGCCCTGGCCGCCTCGTTCTCGTGGGCGGAGACGGCGCAGCGCACGCGCCGGGCGCTCGCGCGGGTCGCCCGGCGACGGTGAGCGCGCCCGCGCCCGGCGGCAGCGTCCCCCGTGTCAGCGCGATCGTGGTCTCGTACAACACGCGGGACCACCTCCTGTGCTGCCTGGAGGCGCTGCTCGCGTCCACCGGCGTGTCCCTGGAGGCGATTCTGGTGGACAACGCGAGCACGGACGGATCGGTGGAGGCCGTCCGCGCGCGCTTTCCCGAGGTGCGTGTCATCGCGAACGCCGCGAACCTCGGGTTCTCACGCGCGAACAACCTCGGCCTGCACGCGGCCCGCGGACCCTGTGTCTTCGTCGTCAACAGCGATTGCGAAGTCCGGCCGGACACAGTGGGGACGCTGTGCGTGATCCTCGAGGCCCGCCCCGACGTGGCCATCGTCGGCCCCCGCACGGTCGGCACCGACGGCGCTCCCCAAGTCTCGTTCGGTCCCGCGCTCACGCCGCTCGCGGAATGGCGGCAAGGCCGGCTCGTGCGCGGGGTCAAGGCCGGCGAGGCCGCCGCCCTCTCTCGTGCGTCCGCGCTGGCCCAGCGCGAGCAGGAGCCGGACTGGGTCTCCGCCTCCTGCCTCATGGCCCGCCGTCAGGCCCTGGATGCGGTGGGCGGCTTCGACGAGTCCTTCTTCCTCTATGAAGAGGACGTCGATCTCTGCCTCCGGGTCCGGCGGGCGGGATGGCGCGTCGTCTACACGCCGACGGCCGAGGTGGTGCACCACCTCGGCCGCAGCATGGACCGGGCACCCGCGCTCGCCCGGCTGGAATACCACCGCAGCCACCTGCGTTTCTACGGCAAGCACAACTCCCCGGCGGAGCGGCTCGCCCTGCGCGCCTGGATGGCCGGACGCGCGGCCTGGGGCTGGCTGCGCGCCGGACCGGGGCCGGCCGGCCGGCAGCGGCGCGCGGAAGAACGCGCGATCCTGAGCCTGGCGCTTTTCGGCTGATCCCCGCGGCTTTTTCGTTCTCGCCGCGCCGCCCCTTCGTGCTACGGTGTCCCATCGCGTCATGCCCAGAATCGCCATCGACGCGCGCAAGTGGCGCGACTACGGGATCGGGACCTACGTCCGGAACCTGGTGCGCCACCTTGCCCACCTGGACCGGGAGACGACCTACTTCCTCTTCTGCGACCCCGCCGACGAGGCCACCCTGCGCGATCTGGCCGAGAACTTCGTGCCCGTGGTGGACAGCTCGCGCGGGTACCGGCTCCAGGAACACGTCTCGATCCCGATGAAGCTGCGGCGCCTGGGCGTCGATCTGCTCCATTCGCCGCATTACGTCCTCCCGCTCCTCTGCCGCCGCCCGGCCGTGGTCACCATCCACGACTGCATCCACCTGCTCTTCCCCGAGTACCTGCCCAACCGGATGGCCCTCACGTACGCGCACCGCATGATGGGACACGCCATCGAGCACAGCTCGCTCGTGTTCACGGTCTCCGAGGCCTCGCGCCGCGACATCCTGCGCTTCTATCCGAAGGCGGATCCGGAGCGCCTGCAGGTAGTGCCGAACGCGATCGACGCCGCCATCCTCGAGCACCCCGGCGAGGAGGAGATGGAGCGCGTCAAGGAGCGCTACCAGATCCGGGGACGCTTCGTCCTGTACGCGGGAAACATCAAGCCCCACAAGAACCTGGACCGTCTCATCAACGCCTTCGGCCTGCTCAAGCAGCGCGCAGGGAACCACGACCTCAAGCTGCTCATCATCGGCGACGAGATCAACAAGTACGGCTCGCTGCGCCGGCGTGTCGAGGCCGCGGGCGTGCGCCACGACGTCCGCTTCTTCGGCTTCGTCCCCGATTCCACGCTGTCCGCGCTGTACCGCCTGGCCTCCGTCTTCGCGTTCCCCTCGCTGTACGAGGGGTTCGGCCTGCCGCCCCTGGAGGCGATGGCTTCCGGCACTCCCGTGGTGACCTCGCGCATCTCGTCCCTGCCCGAGGTGGTGGGCGACGCGGCCGTCCTCGTCGATCCCTACAGCATCGAAGACATCGCGGGCGGGCTCGACCGCGTGCTCGGCGACGACGCGCTGCGGACGACCCTGGTGGAGCGCGGGCGCATCCGCGCCGCCCAGTTCAGCTGGGAGCGTTCCGTGCGCGCGATCCACCGCGGATACATGAAAGTGCTCGGCGTGACCGTGCCCGCCCAGGCGGCCGCGGAGAACGTCCGCTGACCGGGCCCAACACCGCCCTCGTCCACGATTGGCTGACGGGGATGCGTGGCGGCGAGAAGGTCCTCCTCTCGCTGGCCCGGCTCTTCCCCGAGGCGCCGATCTTCACGCTCCTGCACGTGCGTGGCTCCCTGGCCCCGGAGCTGGAGGCCCGCGACATCCGCACGACGTTCGTCCAGCATCTGCCCGGCGTCGAGACGCATTACCGCCAGTACCTGCCCCTCTTCCCCGCCGCCGCCGCCTCCATCGACCTCTCCGGCTTCGACCTCGTCGTCTCCAGCTCGCACTGCGTGGCCAAGGGCGTGCGCGTGGCGCCGGGGGCTCGGCACGTCTGCTATTGCCACACGCCCATGCGCTACGTGTGGGACCGGTACGACGACTACTTCGGGCCGGGGCGGGTTTCGGGCCTGACCGCGGCCGTCATCCCGACGATCGCGGAGGCCCTGCGCGCCTGGGACGTGGCCACCGCGGGGGGCGTCGACGGCTACGTCGCCAACAGCGCGCACGTCGCCGGCCGGATCCGCCGGTACTACGGCCGGGACGCGGCTGTGATCCCTCCGCCGGTCGATACCGAGTTCTTCACGCCGGACGGCCGTCCGGGAGGAGACTATGACCTCGTGGTCTCCGCCCTCGTGCCCTACAAGAGGATCGAGCTGATCCTGGACGCGTACCGGATCGGCCCGCGCCCACTGAAGGTGGTCGGGGGCGGGCCGGAGTCGGCCCGGCTGCGCGCCCTCGCCGGACGCGAGACGGAGCTGCTCGGGCCGGTGGACGACGTCACCCTGCGCGATCTCTATCGCGGATGCCGGGCGGTCGTCATGGCCAGCGTCGAGGACTTCGGGATCGTGCCCCTCGAAGCCATGGCCTGCGGCCGCCCGGCGGTCGTCTTCGCGGAGGGCGGGGGCCGCGAGACGGTCCTTCCCGGGCAGACAGGCGTGCTATTTCAAGAACCTACGCCGGCCTCCCTCCGGGCCGCCGTTGACTCATTGGAAGGCCTGCGATTTAATACGGCCACGCTCCGGGCTCACGCCGAGGCCCACAGCCGCCAGGTGTTCGAGGCTCGCTTCCGGGCCTTCGTGGAGGAGGCCCTGGCGGACGGGTTCGTCCCGACCCACTCGCCCACATGGTGAAAACCCAGACCCGCATCATGGTCGCCGTGTTCGTCCTGGTGGACGTAATCTCCACCGTCCTGGCCTGGGTCCTCGCCTACTTCCTCCGCTTCCATTCCGATCTCGTGCTCGAGGCGGTCCCCGTCACCAAAGGGGTGCCCGCCCTTTCGCGCTACCTCGTCCTCATTCCGGTCCTCGTGCTGCTCTGGCCGGCCATCCTCTATTTCCACGGCCTCTACCAGCTCAAGCGCGGGCGGAGCCGGATCGACGAGTTCTTCGCCATCCTGTTCAGCGTCCTCATCGGCACCGCGCTCCTCCTCGGGGCCACCCTCTACGTGCGCGTCTACTACAAGTTTCAGCCGGGCGTCGCGCCCCTCTGGGAGTACAGCCAGGCCGTCATGGCCTTGTTCGTGCTCCTGGACGTGCTCGCCCTCAACGGCGCCCGCTCCGCGCTGCGGGCCTATCTCAAGAGGATGTGGACGGCCGGGTACAACGTGCGGCGGGTCCTGGTCGCGGGCGCGGGTGAGCTCGGCCAGCAGGTGGCCGAGACCATCCTCGCGCATCGCGAGCTCGGATTCCGGCTGGTGGGCTACGTCGACGACGCGGCACCCGCGGTCAAGGAGCGAGGCGGGATCCCCGTGCTCGGCACGTTGGACCAGGCCACCCAGGTCGCGGCCGCCCACCGCGCCGATCAGCTCTACGTCGCGCTGCCTCTCGAGGAGCACGCGAAGCTGCTGCGCCTGCTCAAGAACGTCAGCAACGAGTGCGTGGACATCAAGGTGGTGCCCGACCTCGTGCAGTACGCCACCATCAAGGCCGTCCTCGAGGACCTCGACGGCATCCCGATCATCAGCCTCAGCGAGGTGCCGCTGCGCGGCTGGAACAGCATGGTCAAGCGCGTCATGGACGTGCTCGTCGGCTCTTTCGCGCTGCTCCTGCTCACCTTCCTGGTCCCGCTGTTCCCGCTCGTCGCCCTCCTCATCCGGTGGAAGGGCGGGCGGGGGCCGGTGCTGCTGCGCCAGGAGCGCATGACCCTCGACGGCAAGACGTTCCAGATCTACAAATTCCGGACGATGGTCCACAACGCGGAGGAGAACACGGGCCCGGTCTGGGCCTCTCCGGAGGACCCCCGTCGGACGACGGTCGGCATCTGGCTCCGCCGCTTCAACCTCGACGAGTTCCCCCAGCTCATCAACGTCGTGCTCGGGGACATGAGCCTGGTGGGGCCGCGCCCCGAGCGCCCGCCTTTCGTGCAGCAGTTCCGGGAACACATCCCGCAGTACATGCTGCGCCACCGGGTGAAGAGCGGGATCACAGGCTGGGCGCAGGTCAACGGCTGGCGCGGCAACACCTCGATCGAGAAGCGGATCGAGTACGACCTGTACTACATCGAGAACTGGTCCCTGCTGCTCGATATCAAGATCCTGATCCTGACGCTCTTCCGCGGATTCGGCCAGAAGCATGCTTATTAGGAATGTGTCTCGCTCCGTGATGGAGACACATTCCTAAATGCGCGCGCTCGTCACCGGCGCCGCCGGGTTCATCGGCTCCCATCTCTCCGAGTACCTCCTCGACCGCGGCTACTCCGTGGTGGGGATGGACAACCTCATCACCGGCGACGTCACCAACGTCCAGCACCTCACCGGCCGCGACTTCGTTCTCGTCAAACACGACGTCACGAACTACATCAACCTCGAAGGTCCGCTCGACCTCATCTTCCATTTCGCGAGCCCCGCCTCCCCCATCGACTACCTGCGCGTGCCCATCCAGACGCTCAAGGTGGGCAGCCTGGGCACGCACAACGCGCTGGGGCTGGCCAAGGCCAAGAACGCGCGCTTCCTGCTCGCCTCGACGTCCGAGGTCTACGGCGACCCGCTCGTCCATCCCCAGCGCGAGGACTACTGGGGGAACGTGAACCCGGTCGGGCCGCGCGGCGTGTACGACGAAGCGAAGCGCTTCTCCGAAGCGATGACGATGGCCTACCACCGCGTGCACGGAGTGCAGACGAGGATCGTCCGGATCTTCAACACCTATGGGCCGCGGATGCGCGTCGAGGACGGGCGCGCGATCCCGGCCTTCTTCAGCCAGGCCCTGCGCAACGAGGACGTGACCGTGTTCGGCGACGGCAGCCAGACGCGAAGCCTCTGCTACGTCTCCGATCTCGTGGACGGTCTCTTCCGGCTCATCTCTTCAAGCGAGGTCAACCCCGTCAACATCGGCAATCCCAACGAGCTCACCATCCGCCAGCTCGCGGAGGCGATCATCGCGCTGGCCGGCTCCAAGAGCCGCATCGTCACGCGCCCGCTGCCCCTCGACGACCCGCGCGTGCGGCAGCCCGACATCACGCGCGCACGCACGCTCCTGGGCTGGGAGCCCAAGGTCCCGCTCGCGGACGGCCTGCGCCGCACGCTCGAGTATTTCCGGCACAAGCTCAACCTGGTCTGATTCTCCGATGGGCTCCCGCCGCCTGGTTGCCGTCTTCATGGGGACGCGGCCGGAGGGCATCAAGATGGCCCCGGTCGTCGCCGCCCTCCACAGGTCCGGCGATCTCGAGGGCCGCGTCATCGCCACCGGCCAGCACCGCGAGATGTTCCAGCAGGTCGCAGACCAGTTCGGCTTCGCCGTGGACGTCGACCTCGCGATCATGCAGCCGCAGCAGACCCTGGCCGGGCTTACCGCGCGCCTCATGGAGGCGATCGACGGCTGGCTGCAGAGCGGCCGTCCCGACCTGGCGCTGGTGCAAGGCGACACCACGACCGTCCTCGTCGCCGCCCTCGCCTGCTTCTACCGGAAGATCCCCATCGGGCACGTCGAGGCGGGGCTGCGGACGGGGAACGTCTGGTCTCCATTCCCCGAGGAGGCGAACCGCCGGCTCGTCTCGCCGATCGTCTCGCTTCACTTCGCCCCGACGCCCTCCGCGAAGGCGGCGCTGCTCAAGGAGGGCGTCCCCGAGGCCAGCATCGAGGTCACCGGCAACACCGTCGTCGATGCCATTCTCATGGAGCTCGCCCAGCAGGAGGAGCCGAAGGTCCGCGACGAGGTCGCCGGAAAGTTGTCGGCTCTGCTCGGCGCGGATTGGGCGGACGTGCCGTTCGTCCTGATCACGGGCCACCGCCGGGAGAGCTTCGGTGAGGGGATCCGGCAGATCTGCGAGGCCGTCACGACGCTGGCGCGCCGCTATCCGGACCACCGCTTCGTCTACCCCGTGCACGCCAACCCGGAGGTCAAGGGCCAGGTGGACCGCCTGCTCGGCGGCCTGTCCAACGTGCGGCTCATCGCGCCGCTGGCTTACCGGAGCTTCGTGGCCCTGATGGCGCGCGCGCGCCTGATCCTGACCGACTCCGGAGGCGTGCAGGAAGAGGCGCCTTCGCTCGGCAAGCCGGTGCTGGTCATGCGTGACACCACGGAACGACCGGAGGGAGTGGCGGCGGGGAGCGCGCTCCTCACCGGGCCGCGGGCGTCCCGCATCGTGGAGCACGCGAGCCGCCTGCTCGACGACCCCGAGGCCTACCGGGCCATGGCGAACGTGGTGAACCCGTATGGCGACGGCCACGCCGCCGAGCGCATCGTCGCCAGGATCCGCCGCCACCTGGCCTGACGCGCAGCCTCCTCAGTCGTCCGCGGTCACGCTGATCCCCACGATCTCACCCGGACGGCAGCGCACGAACACCTCCATCGGGCGGCAGCACACCGCGCAGTCCTCGAAGTAGCTCTGCTCCGCGCCCGCCGTCGTGTCGACGTCGAGGGCCATCGGCTCGCCGCACGCGGGACACTGCACGATGATCTCCTCGATCACGTGGCGCGGCCCTGGTAGAACGCGCTGTGGAGGTAGGCCTCGCGCAGGTCGGGCCAGAAGACGGAGAGGGCGGCCGTGGTGGGCAGGGCGACCAGCATGCCGAAGAAGCCGAAGGCGGTGCCCCCGATGAGCACGGCCAGGATCACGACCACCGGATGGAGGCCGATGCGCTGACCGACCAGCCGCGGCGAGAGGACGTTGTGCTCGGCGAGGTTGGAGACGACGAAGAGGGCCACGATCGCGATCAGGCGCTTCGGGCTCTGGTCGTCCACCCACGAGAGCACGAGGACGATGGGCAACCCCACCGCGCCCGCCATGAACGGGATCATGTGGAAGAAGCCCATCACGAAGCCGACGAGGAGGCCCATGGGCACGCCGAGGAGCGTGAAGGTGACGGCGTAGAACGAGCCCATGATCAGGCACATCGTGACCAGGCCGCGGGCGAAGGCGGACAACCGGTCGTCCACCTGGCACATGCGCGAGTAGACGTAGGGACGATGCCGCGGTGGCACCAGCGCCGACAGGGCGTGCTGGATGCGATTCATGTCGTGGAGCAGGTACAGGGTGAACACGGGGATGACCAGGAGGTGCAGCACGGCGAGCACGAAGGCGAGCAGGCTCGTGAAGGCCCGCGTCGCGGCATGGGTCATGGGCGCCACCAGCCCGGGCAGCCGCTCGTGCAGGGCGGCCATCACGCGCTGCCGGACCTCCTCCGTCTGCTCCGGATAGCGGAGGTTCAGGCGCTGATAGAGGGGCTCGAGGCGGCCGCGCAGGGCGCGCAGCCAGTCCGGCAGCCGGCGCACCGCCTCGCTCACCTGGTGGTAGACGGCCGGAATGACGAACACCACCACGCAGACGAGGACGAGAACGACCAGGAGCGCGATGAGCACGACGGCCGCGGTGCGGGGATGCAGGCGGCCCCCTCCGCGCGAGACCATCCGCTCCATCGCCGTCACCAGCGGATTCAGGAAGTAGGCGAGGGCGAAGGCGATCACGAACGGCGTGAGCACCTCGCGCACGTCCCCCAGCGCGCGCACCACCAGGACCACGGCGGCGAGGGTCGCGGCCAGGCGGACCCACGGATTGCGGAGGAGCTCCTTCACGCCGGCGCCACTCCCGTGCGGCCGGTGGAGGCCAGGTAGACGTAGTGGAGGGCGGAAGTCACGGTGAGGGCGACCGTGGCCAGGAAGAGGTAACGGACGGGCGCGCGCACCCAGCCCCCCGCGTTGAGCAGCAGCACCACCCCCACCGTCACCAGCTGGCTGGCCGTGGTCAGCTTGCCGAGCCGCGAAGGATAGAACATCCGCCGTCCGTGGGCGAGGTTCACGACGGCCACGCTGATGATGATGATCGCGTCCCGCGAGAGGGTCACGACGGTGAACCACACCGGAAGCGGGACCCGGAGGCCGGGCCCCCAGGTCAGCGCGATGAAGCACGACGTGAGCAGGATCTTGTCCGCCACGGGATCGAGCATGGCCCCGAGGGTGGTGCGCTGCTCGCTGAGGCGCGCCACCAGGCCGTCGAGGAGGTCGCTCAGACCGGCGAGCACGAACACGCCCAGCGCCCACCCCATCTCCCGCTCGAGCACGAGGACGACGAGCAGCGGCGCCAGGCCCATGCGGAGCAGCGTGATCTGGTTGGCGAGTGTGAGGATCGGCGCGGACAGGCCGCGATTATAGACAAGAAAAAAGGGCCGCCCGCGGGGGCGGCCCTCGCCGTCGAATGCGGGAAGACGCTCAGTCCTCGAGGCGATCCTTCTTGGCCACGATCTTGGCCACGAGGTCCTTGCAGGCCGCTTCCTGGGCCTCGCCGATCGCGCTCGCCTTGAAGTCGGTCGTTTCCTGCCCGTAACTCCCGACCCCGCTCTTGCCGAAGCTGAAGCCGCCGCCCTTCTTGGACACGCCCTCGCCCTTGGCCGCGAGCAGGACCTCGCCGGTCGTGGTGTCCACGAGCCTCGCCGTGAGCGACACCTCCGTCTTGGCCTTGCCGACGCCGACGTGGATGCCATGGAGGCTGCCGCCCTTGCCCTTGTCCTCGCCGCCGAATTTCGTGATGGATCCCGTGATGATGTAGCGGACGCCGAGCACCTTGCCCAGCTTCGAGAGCTTGGCCGCGCCCGGATCGGCGCGATCGCTGTGGGCGAAATCCTGCTCGGCCAGGATGGTGTCGAGCTTCTTGCGCTCGACGACCCGGAACGTCCCGTCTTCGAGCAGCTCGCTCATGACCTGGTCGGCCATGCCCTTGCCGATGTCGTAGTTGCCCCACCAGTGATAGCCGACCGTGCCGAAATCGAAGTCGGTGACCGCCACCAGGGGCTTCTTCGACCTGGCCGTCTGCGCCGACGCCATCCCCGCCAGGCCCAGGACGCAGACGGCCGCGGCCAGGCCCGTAAACAGCTTCACTCTCATCTTTGGGTCCTCCCTCCGGTACCGAAAGCCCGCTGACTATAGCCGAGCGCTACCCGACCCGCAATCCAGGCGGGCGGCCGGCGCGCACGGTGGCGCGGGGTGTCGTGGTGGCCGGTTCGAGCGCCTTTACGAGGGGCGGGGGACCAGTCCCGTGCGGGGCCTCACAGCCTAGTGCCCGAGCTTCCGCAGCTCCTCGAAGAGTTCGCGCTCGCGGTCGCCCAGTGTGGCCGGCAGGTCGACGTTGAGCGTGGCCAGCAGATCGCCCCGGCCTCCGCCCGCCTCCAGCCGCGGGAGGCCGTGATGGCGGAGTCGGAACACGCGCCCGGGGCGGGAGCCGGCCGGGACCTTGATGCCGACCGGCCCGTCGAGGGTCGGCACCGAGACCTCGCCGCCGAGCACGGCCGTCGTGAGAGGCACGGTCACCGCCACCAGGAGGTCTTCGCCTTTCCGCTCGAAGAGCGGATGCGGGATGGTCTTCACGCGCAGGTACAGGTCGCCGCGCGGTCCGCCGCGCGCGCCCTGGCCGCCCTCCCCGGCCACGCGCACGCGCGAGCCGTCGCGCACGCCCGGGGGGATCTTCACCTCGACCTTGCGGCTGCGCGCGCCGTCGCCGATCTGCAACATGCGCGTGGTGCCCCGGAGCACTTCGTCGAGCGTGAGATCGACCGGCGTCTCCACGTCCTGCCCCGGGATCGGCCCTCCCTGCTGCTGGCGGAAGACCTCTTCGAAACCGCCGTAGCCTCCCCCTCCGCCGGGCGCGCGCCCGCCGCCCGCGCCGCCCCCGAACCCGCCGCCGAAGATCGTGCGGAAGAAATCGGAGAAGCCGCCCATGTCCTCGCCGCCGAAGTCGACGGTGTAGGTGCCGCCGCCGGGGCCGCCGCCCGGGCCCCCGGGACCGGGGCGATACGAGGACCAGTCGCTGCCGAGCTGGTCGTAGCGCTGCCGCTTGGCCGGGTCGGAGAGGACCTCGTTGGCCTCGTTGATCTCCTTGAAGCGCGCCTCCGCCTTGGGATCGTTCTTGTTCACGTCGGGGTGGTGCTTGCGCGCGAGCTTCCGGTAGGCGGCCTTGATTTCCTTTTCCGTCGCCGTCTTGGGGACGCCGAGGATCTTGTAGTAGTCCTTGTATTCGACGGCCACGATCCCAATATAGCGCAGGGTCGCGACGGTATACTCCGGACATGGAGCTGCGCGGCGCGTCTGCTCTCGTCACCGGGGCCGGCCGCGGTATCGGGCGCGCGATCGCCCTGGCCCTGGGGCGCGCGGGCGCCTCCGTGACCGCCGTCGCGCGCACGGCTTCCGATCTCGAGTCCCTCGCCTCCGAGATCCAGCGCGCCGGGGGCCGTGCCGCTTCCTACGCGGGCGACGTGCGCGACCCTGCCGTCTGCGCGGGCGCGATCGCGCGGGCGCGCGAAGCGCACGGCCGCCTGCACATCCTGGTCAATAACGCCGGGGTCGGCGCGCACGCGCCGGTCGCGGAGACGACCGACGACCAGTGGCAGCGCATCCTCGACACGAACCTCACGGCCGTTTTTCGCTTGACCCGAGCCGCCCTCCCCGATCTGACGCAAGGAGGTGGCCACGTCTTCATGATCTCGTCCCTGGCCGGAGTGAATCCGATCGCGGGCATGGCCGCCTACTGCGCCAGCAAGGCGGCCCTGGATCACTTCGCGGCCTGCCTCATGCTCGAGGTCCGGCAACAGGGAGTGAAGGTCACGACCCTCGCTCCGGGCTCGGTCGACACCGGCTTCGGCGGCGAATCGCGTTCGGGCGACGCGTCCTGGATGTTGCACGGTGACGACATCGCGGCGGCCGTGCTCGACCTGCTGCGCACCCGCGACGACGCGCTCCTGAGCCGCGTGGAGATGCGGCCCTTGCGCCCCGCCCGCCGTCCGTGATCCGCCGGGCGGCGCGAGTGGCTTGGCGGGCGTTCCTGCGCTACCAGGATCACAACGGGCCCGATCGCGCCGCCGCCGTCGCCTACTACACGCTGATGTCGCTCCTCCCGATGCTGATCTTCCTGATCTCCGTCGGGGTGGCCGTCGTGGGGTCGTTCGAGAAGGCCTACCGCGGCACCCTGTTCCTCATCAGCGGCGTCGTCGTCCACCTCGACCAGCACACCCTCGATGCCCTGCGCACGTTCGTCGAGCGGTCCCTCGCCTTCCGCTTCCCCGCGCTGTTCCTCCTGGCCTGGACCTCGCGTCGCATCTTCGCGTCGCTCTTCTCCGCGCTGGAGCGGATCTTCGGCGTGCCCGGGCGGAGCTTCGCCAAGGGCAACCTGTTCGCTCTCGGCATGGTGCTCATCACGGGCGCCGGTCTCCTCGTCACGATGGTCGCGACCATGACGATCGCCACCGCGGAGGGGCTGGTCACGCGGTTCATCGGGCCCGAGACGGGCGGGGCGCTGCACGCGCTCGTGGGCAACTTCGTGACCCTCGTCGTGCCCATCGTGATCACCTTCAGCTTCTTCTTCCTCATCTATCGCGTGGTGCCGCGGCGCGTGGTCTCGACGGTGCACGCGGCCAAGGGCGCGCTCATCGCGACCATCCTCTGGGAGGCGGCCAAGCACGGGTTCGCGTACTACCTGCGCAACCTGACGCGGGTCGCCGGTCTGTACGGGACGCTCGAGGGCGTCATCGTGTTGGCCCTCTGGCTGGAGCTGTCGGTCTCCATCATCTTCTATGGCGCGGAGGTCGTGGCCCTGCTGATCGGGGCCCCCCGGTCACGGCGAATGCCCGAGGTCACGGCCGCAGTCCGCTCAGCCGTATCGACTTAGCCAGATACGAAAAAAAGACGAAGGTGCGGACCCAGGCCGGTGGGGTGGCGCGATAGCCTTCCGTCCTGGAGGCGAACCGTGGTGATCCTCGAATCGGCGGCGGCAACGGTACTGATACTTGGGAGCGCCCTCATCCTTCGCGCGTGCTGGCGTGTGGATCAGCGGAGATCGGCTCCGCTGCGCCGGCGGACGGCCTGGCGGAAGACTCATCCGATCGTGCACAAACGCGCGGCTTGAACCGCGCGCAAACCGGAAGCGCGGCGTAGACGGCGACCTCGTGCGGAGACTTGTCCCCACAGACGCCAGAAAACGTTGTCCCCGTTGCGACGCTGAGAAACCGTTCGAAGGTTTCGGCCTTCGTAGGCGGAGCCCCTCCGGGCGAAATCCTGGTGTCGGGCCTGCGAGGCCGCGAGCGCCATGGAGCGCTACCGAAAGCGAGCATCTTCAGGCCTCTGCATCGAATGCGAGCGGTTGCCGGTCCGCGCCCGCGAGGCGCTCCGTCTCCGATGTCGCAACCAGCGCGCCGCGGGCCGGGCATCCAGAGCAAGCTCCGGGAGGTGCGTCACCTGTGGTCGGATCGCTCTCAGCGACCGCTCGCGCTGCGGCCCCTGCATTGCCCACGAGCGTCTCCAGCACTTGGTCTACCGACGCGGCGTCAGCGAGTCGGAATACCTCGTCATGCTGCGCCGTCAGAACGAGCGATGCGCAATCTGCCGCGGCAAGTGCAGCACCGGCCGCCATCTTGCCGTCGACCACGACCATTGCACGGGGCGCGTGCGCGGCCTCCTCTGCTTCAGGTGCAACACAACGCTGGCGCGATACGAGGAGTATGCGACGAGTTCGCAACCTACCTCGCCGATGCTACGATGGGCGTGCTTTGACCCTGTGGTGCAGAGGCCCAGCACGCCAGCCTTTCACGCTGGAGATCGAGGGTTCGAATCCCTCCAGGGTCGCCCTCGCCTACCCGTAGTGCCCGCCCCGGCCCGCTTGGCCGCCGCCTCGAGAATCCGGCCGTAGTCCTCGTCGATGACCCTGCCGACCTCGTCCGGACCCGCGTACTTGATCAGGTCCGCGCCCGTTCCCTTGGGTATCTTCAGCCACGGCGCGGCGACTCCGTCGAAGATCCGGTCGAAACGCGTCTCGGCCGTGAACTCGTAGGTGTCGTCCTCCCGCGGCGTGAAGGTGATTCGGCCCCGGAGCACTTTCTGGACGACGTTCCTCGCCGACTGGACGTCGGTGCGCACCTGGCGCCGCCAAGCGTCCATCTGTTCCTGCACGACGGCTCTTGGCAGCCGGGGCACCGGCCGGAGGTCGGCCAGCTGCGTCTCGATGATCCTCTTCTGCATCTCCAGCTCGCGCACCTTCGCGACGAGCGAGGGCACGTCGCTGCCGGACCCGATGGCGTCCACGAGCTTCGCGATCAGCTTCGCCGTCTGCCCTAGCTCTCACTCCAGCTTTCGTCGCTGCGCGTCCAGATCCTCGCCCTCCGCGGATTCGATGATCTGGTCCACCGCCTCAGGCGTGAAGACGTGCTCCTCGATGGCCTGCATAACGGCCTCGCCCATCGCGCCCACCGGGACGCGCATTCCGTTCGGGCACGCGTCAGCCTTGTGACGATGCGTCCAGCAGGCGTACTTGAGATACTGCCGGTACTTCGGACCGCTCGCCTCCGCGGGCCTCGCCGCGAAGCCATGTCAATCGCTTTCTGCACCGTAGCCGCGCGAAACGCATGCGCGGCGGTTCGATCGGAGCGAAAGGGTTGCCGGAGCGCTTCCCCCGATGGCCACCGCCCTGGTCTCGATGCTCCAGTAAACCCGCTCCGGATGGTGATGCGTCCAGCTCATCCCGCCCGGCACGGCGCGTGCTCAGGCCGGGACCGGTCCGAGCGGCCGAGTGGGCGCTCGGGCCCGAGAGAGGCAGCGAGGTGTTGCGCTTCCGGCGCGCCCTCTCGCGTCCCAGCGCGCGCGAGCCATCCGGCCCGGAACCGGCGCTCGAGGAGATCGCCACCATGTCGCGTCACTCCATCGCCGCGGGCGCACTGCTCGCAACTGCGACCCTGCTCGTGCCGCGGGGGGCGGGGGCCATGCCGCAGCTCGCGCGCCGGACCGGCCTCGACTGCACGGCATGCCACACCACCATCCCACGACTGAACGAGTTCGGTTTCGAGTTCCGGAAGGCGGGCTTCCGGCTGCCCTCGGAGATCGGGACGGACATCAAGGCGACGGTCGGCGACACGTTCGGGGCCCGCCTGCAGGCCCGTTACGACGTGAGGCACCACGACGACGCCGGCGCGACCACGACGTCGAACCAGCTCACCCTCCACGAGGTCACGCTCTATCCGCTGTCGGGCGCCTTCGGGAGCCACTACGGCTCGCTGATGGAGCTGTCGATCGCGGGCGAGGACTTCGTCGAGCTCGAGAACGCCTACTTCCGCTACGCGCGCGGCGGGGCCAAGGCCTTCTTCTCGGGACGCATCGGGATCTTCCATCCATTCGAGGGATACGGGGCCTCGGACCGTCCGTACTCGATCAACCGCCCGCTCATCCAGACGGTGGCCGCCAACCACAACGGCTCGACCCAGTTCACGCCCTGGAACTTCGACCAGGCGGGCCTGGAGCTCGCCTACGTCGCCAATCGCACCTCGATCTCCGGGACGCTGTTCAACGGGCTGTTCGTCCGCGAGGACGAGGGCGCCTTCAAGGCCTTCCCGGCTGCGGGAGGCGGGCTGGTGAAGTCCGGAGGGTTCGATCGCACGAACTCGAAGGACTTCCAGTTGTTCGTGAACCAGGTCCTCAAGGACGACGGCTCGGGCCTGAGCGGCTACTTCTATTACGGCAACATCGACCTCCCCATCCCGGGAACGCACCCGGAGGATTTCGGCCCCGAAACCAGCTTCGGCAACGGGTTCTACCGCGCCGCCCTGTACGCCGATTACCGGGTGATGCCGAAGGTCGAGCTCCAGGGCGGCTACCAGCTCGGCGAAGACCACTTCTTCGACACGGCCACGCGCTCCGCGAAGGGCAAGTTCAGGAGCCAGGGATGGTTCGGAGAGATCGACTTCCCGGTGCGGCCGAAGGTCACGCTCGGCGGACGGTTCGACTGGTTCGATCCCTCGACCAGGAAGAGCGACAACGGCCGGACGCGCCTGACCCTGTTCGCGAACACGCCGCTCAACAACGGCCTGCAGGCGATCACCGAGTACCAGCACGTCCAGCAGGACCGCGCCGGCAGGAGCGACGTCAAGGATGACAACTTCCAGGTGCGCGTGATCTGGATCTTCTGAGGGGGCTCAC
>WNGB01019841.1_pt1 | contig 17134 bp, 13 predicted proteins | sample 5400681 | NCBI WGS metagenome assembly WNGB01 (sample SAMN13153367, study PRJNA577476) | soil metagenome | isolation source: 115 cm soil or saprolite under grassland replicate 2 | place: USA:California | collected 2016-06-15 | reverse complement strand
GTACCGGCCCACCGCGAGCTCGCGCAGCCTCGCCCGGTCCGTCCCGCTGATCATCCTCGTCTTCGCCACGGTCACCTCCGTGGCGGACCCTGCCTCGATGCCGTCAGGCTCGACAGGTGCGGTTCACCGGGCGGTTACCGCCTTCACCAAGTTTCGTTTTGGCTCCTACGCCCAGTACACCTGCCTCCCAGAAACCAGCACACTCGCGTCAGCTCCGTCCAACGTGACCTATGAAGAGGCGGCCTCCATTCCCTATGGGGGCCTCCTCGCTTTGCACTATCTCAGGAAAGGCAACGTTCGGAGCGGGCAACAGGTGCTCATCTACGGAGCCTCCGGCGCGGTGGGGACGTCTGCGGTCCAGCTCGCCAAGCAGTTCGGTGCGGAGGTGACCGCGGTGTGCGGCACCACGAACCTACAGTTGGCAAGGTCTCTGGGAGCCGACACGGTGATTGACTACACGAAGGAGCACGCCCCGAGCGAAGGCAAGCTCTACGACCTCGTCTTCGACGCGGTTGGTAAGCGAAAGACCTCGAGGCTGAAGGTGGCGTGCGAGAAGGCTCTCGCGCCGGGCGGGAAATACACCTCAGTCGATGACGGGACACCGCATCTGCCGGCGAGCGATCTCGCGGTGCTCAAGGAGGCGGTGGAGGCCGGGAACCTCAAGCCGGTCATCGATAGATGCTACCCGCTGGAGCAGATCGCCGAGGCGCACCGGTACGTCGAGCAAGAGCACAAGAAAGGAAATGTCGTGGTTACCGTCACCCACGAACCCGAGTGACGCCCCGCGCCCGACGGCTTCGTGGCGCACGCGTCAAGCCCGCAGTGACGCGGGCTTGAAGAGTAGAGGCGCCGGGAATCGAACCCTCCGCGAGACGGGTCGCAAACGGACGCAAACGGACCCAAGCAGACGCAAACGGACGAGGATCCGGAGACTTGAACGGGAAGATGCGTCCGTTTGCGACCGCAATACGACGCGATGCGACCGCTTCGGTGTACCAAGTGTACCAAGCGTCGGTCGTGAGGCTGGCTACTGACCAGTACCCGTCGGACAACCGCTGGTCAGCAGCGGCCAGCTTGGCCGTCGTCACTTCCCGAACGGCCGCGGGCCTGCGTACTGAGCCTGCCCCCCGAGCACCTCTTCGATCCCGAGGAGCTGGTTGTACTTCGTGACGCGCTCGCCCCGGCAAGGCGCGCCGGTCTTGAGCTGGTCCGCGCCGGTCGCGACCGTGAAGTCCGCGATGAAGTCATCGGCGGTCTCGCCAGAGCGGTGGGACACGGACGGTCCCGTACCGGGCCCGGCGCGCGATCCGCATGCACTCGAGCGTTTGCCGGTGGCGCGGCCCGCGGAGGTCCTGTTCTTAACGCCGGCGGAGGTTGCGGCCCGCCTCAAGGTGTCGAGGGCGACCGTGTACGCGCTCATCGAAGGGCCGAACTCGTGGCGCACCGCGTCGGGTTGGCACTCAGCGTACGCCCCCGCGACTTGGACTCGTTCCTGAGCGGCCGGTAGCGGCATCCATCGATGTCCGTCGTCGGCCTCCAGAGCGTCTCTACATCCGTGGTTCACCGAGCGCCCGTAGCGGCTGCTCGAGTGAGTCGAGGGCGCGCTTCACGGCGGCGCCCACTTCGCACGCGTCGCGGTGAATCACGGCTGCAGGCGAGACGAACTTGAGTGGCTCGGCGCGGCACGTGAGGCAGCACCGCTTTCGGCCGGTCCGCCCCGCGACTTCGAGCGGCTGCAGCGCTCGCCACAACTTGAGCAGGGCTCTGTAGTCGGCCCTTGGCTTCGCGAACTCGGCGTCGAGTTGGGCCGTGAGCAACTCAAGTTCGCGTCTCGTCCTCGCTCGCGGCATGCGCTTCGCCGCGGTGCGCGAGCGCAAGACGGCGGCTTCACCTGTGTAAGTCGTCGCGTTCCTCGTCTTCGTCACCCGAAAGCGGACAGTGCCAGTCATCCTCGTGAGCAAAGCACTCAGATCCGACAGTCGCCGCGCGCGTCGGAAACCTGCGTGGCGTCGGCCCAACCGCCCGGCACTCGCCTCGAACACGCAACCGAGACCGCGTGGGACGGAAGTGGTGCCGGCGAGTAGAGTAGCGAAGGGGTCCACCGACACCGAGCGGTCGGCGAATGAGCGAAGGCTCGCCCGCACCTCCGGTCAACGTTCGAGGATTCGACGTGAACATCGACGATGCGGGAATTGGAGATCCGTTCTGGTACGAGTGGACGGTGGGGCAGTTGCGTCTCGTGGACATGCTTGATCCCGACTCGCGGATCTCATCGGTCACGTTCCAAGCATCCGGCGTGAAGGGGCTCGACGACGTCATTGTCTCGTACTCGGACGGGCGGCCGGACGAAGCCATCCAGGTCAAACACACGCGCGTGGGCGATACGCTCACGTTCGGGGATCTAGTAGGCGCCGACTCACGTGGTCAGTCGCTCTTGCGGCACCTCGCCTCCAGTTGGCGCGACATCACGCAGGCAGGCAAGCACTATCGGGCAGTGCTCTACACTAACCGCGCTGCCGGAGTAGCGCAGGCAACCGTATCATCCGCGGGGGGAGAGCGGTTCGTGCGCCCCGCGTTGGACGAATTCTGGGCATGGCTGGCTCCGCGACTAGCTGCCGCTGCGACGCTAGGTGATCTACCCATTCCAGCCGAATGGATTCATGCCTGGGATGAATGGACTAGCGCGCTCGCCGTACTTGGAACCGACTCGGCAAGACTCGAGTTCCTCAAGTCGCTCGAGGTCAGGACTGACCAGCCCGACCTTCAGGCGTTGCATGACCGGGTCGTCGCGAATCTCGCGAGGCGCTTCGGTGTGACTGAAACACAAGCAAAGTCACTGGCGCAAGCGCTCGACGCAGCCCTGAGGACCTGGACAACAACTCTTCGGAAACGGGAGCCAATCTCCCTTGAAGACGTGTTCGAGGTCCTTTGTGTTCCCGAGCTCGGGCCGCCTCGTGATCACGCGCTTGCGCCGCCGGCGCCCTTCTTCACGAGCAGACACGTATTCGTGGAAGATCTTGCCAAAGCGCTGAAGGCACGCACCGCACCAGTCGTGTTTCTGTCTGGCCCACCCGGCTGCGGGAAGACGAGCATCGTCAGTGCTCTTGCGAACAGGCAGGACCCAGTCGTCTTGCTGCGGTTTCACGCATTTCGGCCGATCACCCCGGGCGACACTCTGCTTCCCGAAGACGCAGGGAGAGCCACTACTGCGCGAGCGCTGTGGGGCGACTACCTTTCGCAGTTGAGGGTCCTGCTTCGCGGACGCCTAGCGCGATTCGCGGTTCCCGTACGGAACGAGTTCCTCTCAGAGCACCAACTCCGTGATCACGTCCTGCGCCTTTCAGCAACGTGGGCAGCTGAGACCCGGACGACAGCCGTTCTTGCAGTGGATGGCCTTGACCACGCGGCCCGATCCCAGGACCCGCATCATGCGTCGCTGCTCAAGTCGCTCCCATCACCGGAAGCGATTCCCTCAGCGGTGGCGCTACTCGTTGCGGGTCAACCTCCCGGCGGGAACCCGGAGTATCCCTCCTGGCTGAGGGGGGCACATCCAAACGTTCTCGTTCGATATGTGCCGAACATCGAACCTGAAGACGTCACAGCTGCGCTGACGGCGCAGGGAACGCCTATTCCAGCGGAAGACCGCGCCGCGGCCCAGCGGGTGATCGCGCAGTTCGCCGGAGGAAACACCCTTTCCGCGATGTTCGGGATCTACGAGGCAGCTTCGTGCAGGTCCGCGCAAGAGCTTCACGACCGACTGCAAGCGCGCAGGCTTTCCGATGGGCTCTCAGCCTACTACGACTCGATCTGGACGAACGCGGTCCAAGGGGCCGAAGCTGCGGTGCCGCTCATTGGAACACACGTGGCGGCCGCGCTTTCGCTGACGTCAGCAGCGGTCACTGGAGCCCTTCTCCGTAGAGTCTTCCCGTCGACGACGCTCGGCGTCGAGCAGTGGCACGAGTTGCTGTCGCGGTTGACGCCCCTAGTTGTCGGATCCGCGGATGGATTCCGCCTCCACCACAACGACGTACGCGTTCATCTGACGAGGCAGCTGCAGAATCATCAAGATACATTACTTCGTACGGCCTCAGGGCTGGCTCACAGCTACGTGGCGGATCCGCAACTCGTGCCGCAGAAGCACGCTCAGGCGGTCCGCCTCTTCGCCCTATGCAGAGAATGGCGCGCTCTCGCAGAGCTTGTTTCGCCCAGCTATGTTCTTGAGGGATGGATATATCGTCGCTCGCTCGACGAACTCGGCGACGATGTCGCTCACGGTCTCCGAGCCGCCTCACAAACGCGTGATTGGAGCCTGCTCCATGAGGTGTGTTGTGCCGCGCTGACACTCCGACAGCTGGGCCACTCTGCGTCCGCGCTGTCAGTAGACGACCAAGACTTCACTCGATTCTTGACCGTTCCTCCGTTGCTGCCATCGGAAGCTCGAGTAGCGCCCCGATCCGAGTGGACTGCCCAACTGGTTCACGACGTCGCGCGGGACGCGTGGACGCTGGTTCGTCACTCGCAGCTCGATCGAGCCCGGCAGCTGTTGGGTAGATGGTTCGCTGACCTAGGCCCCTCCGCGATTTCTGCCGCCTTGCCGGACGAGGACCGCCAAGTGACTCAGCCGGAGCTGACTCCGGCTCTCGAGTTGTGGGGTCGCGCATGTGCGCACCTTGGACGAGTGTGGACCGTTGGGGCCGCGAAGAAAAGCTCGCGGGAGTCCGGCGCCGAAGCGGCCTTCCTGAGCGGCGAACTGGACGAAGCCGTCAAGTTGGGCGGTGTTCGCAGGATCGACGCGGCGCTTCAAAGGGGCTCGGGGTTCGACTCGGACCGTGTTGCCGGCGGGCTCGACGTCCTCCTTGCCTCTGAGCGATGGCGCGAGCTGGTCCCGTTTCTGAGGAAGCTCGGGCCCGGCGTTCCATCGCCGCTCCGCCTGCGTCTCGGCCTCGCCTCCCTAATCACTCGTCGAGAGCGATGGTCCGAGAGGTTTGCGAAGTCATTCGTGACAGATCGGTTCGCCGCGCTTGCAGACGCCAGCGCATCCATGGACACAATAGCTCACCACGTCTGGCTCTGTGTCCTGCTGGGGTGGCTCGAGCGCACCAGGTTTGAGCCCCACTCGATTCGCGACGAGGCGCTCGACGCTCTGTTCTCAAGAAGAGTCCGCGAAGACCGCGACCGAGCGGTTTCGGGGATTCTCTTCGGGGCGGCCGCTACGCTGGGCCGCGCGCTCGGGGCGCTCGTGGAGCGGGGGCCTACGTTTGCCGTCGCTTACTTGCCGCCAGGGGCGCTTGGAACTCTCATTGAACACATCGTGGACACGTTCTCCGCGCCAAGTGTCCATCTGCCCCTGGGCGCGCATCCCGCAGCGGTCGCCATCGTGCGCATCGCGTCGATGCTGTCGCGCAAGTTGGGGCGTGCGCACGCCGCGGAAGCATCGGATGTGCTTGGACGCCACGTCCTCGAACATCCGCTCGGGCCGTTCGAGGACACCGCGTGGCAACTCCTCTCCGCCGAGGCGCCGGACCTGCTAGGAGATTGGATCAGCACAGTACTGGGGGATCGCGGAGTCGCTTGGAACCTCTCGGGCACGGAGCGTCTCGATGTCGCGCAACGGTTCTTCTCCAGGGCCCGCGGCACCGCGTATGAGACGACATGCGCGAATGCTCTCGAGAAGATGCGCTGGGGTATCGTGTCGTACGCGGAGCACAAGGACTACTCACTCGATGCCCCGCTGCAGTGGTTCATTCTGCAGGCCGCTTCCTCACCAAGGTGCTGGGAGACTGAAGGCGTTCGGCTGCTGGCCATCTCACGTGAAGCCGACGCCCTCGGGGACAACCGATTGGATTCGGAGATCGTTGCGAGCGTCTTCGAAGCCGCATGCTCAGAGGGGCCATCGAGCGTTGACCGACTGTTGAGCATTGCCGATGCGAGCGGGCGCTCTGACTGGTTGCGGCTCACCGGCAGACCTGTCGCGCCGGAAGCTTTTGCTGCAGTGGCCAGCAAGAGCGAACGGAACCGCGACGAACTTCGAGTGATGTGGTGCTGGTCCATCGGGTGCCTCGCGTGGCAGGAGGACAGCGACCGCGGGGCGCTCATTAAGGTTCGGGAACAGCTCGCCGCAGCCGCAGCTCGCTTCGGATTTGGTGGATTCGTCGACGAGATGAGGCGCCTCGCCCCGCTGGAAGGGTCGCTATCGCCCCCGGCCGGCGATTCCGCCAGCGCAGAGCGCGCACAAGATCCTGTTCCGCCGTCGACGATCGAAGAAGCGGAGCGACTGTTCAGCGAATCACCGGATACATCTCCTCGGCTGCTGCTGCCGTTGATCCAGGAAGCGCAAAACGCGGACGCGCGCAGAGGCACGGCGGAACGAGTGCTTCGGATCCTGGGTAGGCGAGACCGAAGGTATGGCTGGACGTACACAGGCACGCTAGAGGTTTACGAAGCGCTGATGCCCTCACTTTCCGAGGACGAGCGCTGGACCCAAGTCGCAGACTGGGTGAACACAAGGGAGTACGACGAGCAGGACCTGTGGCTTGAGCAAGCACAAGACATCGACGGTTTCTGCCGAGCTCGGGCTCGGACCGACCGTGTCTCGGCGCTTCGCGCCGGCACGCAACGCCTGCTCGGCATGCACGAAACGTGGCGCAATGGCGCCGGTCATCTCCCCTCAATCGCAGTGCCGGAAGTCGCGCCGACGTCACAGGTCCGCTCCTGGAGCACGCTTGCATTCGATGCCCTTTTTAGAGGTCTCGAGCTGGGCGGCGTACTCGATGTCTCGACGGCGGCCCGGGGACTGTACGCGCTATGCGTCGTAGACGCAGATGTGGCCTCGATGCTGGCGGCGAGAGCCGAAGCAGCACCGGAACGTTCCCGCTCGATCGTACTCCTGCTGCTTGAGCGCCTTGCGGCGTCACATCCTGAGCGCGCCCGAGTTGCCATACCGTTCATTCAGTCGGCGGCCCGTTCGAATGAGCTTTCGACCAGGCTGCAGGCATGGGTCATAGTTCAGCAACTCACCCGGAGCGGGGTCGAGTGCGAATCGATTCCGTCACACTTGCTTGTTTCTGGGGATTCCCCTTCGGCGCTCGTCGCGCCGAGGCGGCCGCTCTTGTCGATCGAGGAGACGTCCGAGGGGCGGTATAGCTTCTCTGAGCCCCTCGAGATGGTTCGCCACTTGTTCGAACGTGTTGCAGCGGTCACCGGCGATGACCTGGTCGAACTCGAGAGCGCGTTTTCGGCGTGGCTACCCAAGACCCTGCCTGAGCCCCCGAAGCGGAGGCGGTCGACTAGATACTGGGATGTCCACCTGCGAGAGGATCCCCTCGCTGATGCGGCTATCGACTTTCTGGGCGAGCGCGCAAGATCGGGCAGATGGGCGGGAACCCCGGTGGTTGCGCTCGCTCAAGCGGTGCTCTTGGGAGATGACCCCTGGGTCCTGCTGAGGACCGGTGAGCTTGCCCCGAATATTGATGGCTGGGTAATCGATGACGAGTTGGACAAAGCGATCGAAGAAGGAGGCAAACACAGCGTTTTGGAGAAGCTCGCTCCGCTACTGGTCGGCGGCCTGCGCGAGGACGAGATACTGATCGGTGCCGTGCTGTCGACCTATTCACGCAACTGGGACGTTGAGCTTCATTACGCACATGCGCCTGAACGTCAGGCTATGCGCCAGGACGGCGGGGTCGCCGGAACGTACGGCGGCAGATCGTTCTCATGGTACGAACGGGCTCGGCACCAGGCGGGAACGCGTGGGTGGCTAACCCAGCATCACGGCGGACGGTTCCAGTTTCCGGATGAGACATTCATCATCGTGCCGTCCGAGATGTGGACGGCGAGCCTGAACTGGTGGCCGGACCCTCAAGACCCGACGCGCTGGCATTCACGCGCAGGCGCACTCATTCGGTTCGACCGCTATGTCGGGCCGTATCGATCGGTCGTAAGAGAACCCCTGGAAAGACAACCCATGCTGCAGCGATGGGTATGTGACCGCGAGACGTGGGATTCGGCGCGTTCCTCTCTCGGGGTAGTCCCACTCAACCGCATTCGGATAGAGCACTCTCCTTTCGCAAACCAGTAGCGGCAGGCGTTCCCCGCGCTCACGGGCGGTTGCGGAGTCGCAACGCCAGAACGCGGCGGCGACGCCAGAACCGAGGCGCCGTGACGTAGTCGTCGCGCCGAGCGGCGTGTTACGCCGACGATATGCGTCCTGGGGACCGTAGTCGCGCTGCGCTCCTGTGCACGACGTCAACTCCGACTCCCCGTCGCAGTGCCTCGGCCGAAACGCTACCGGGCGGGGGCCGTTGCCTCACGTAGTCTGCTACCGCCGATGAGCGGCGGGAGCTGTTCGAGTCCGGTGTCGCTTGCCGGGATCAGGTGGGACACCTCCCCGGCCGCGACCTTTGTAGCGTAACGGCGCTTCGGCGCTCTCCAGAATCGACCCGCCCCCGCTCACGAGAAGTGACCCGGTGTACGCAATGACGGCGGCGATGTAGAGGGCGGGGCGGCAGGCGACGATGGCCGCCATGGCGGCCAAGAAGCGACCGTGCCGGTACTGCCTGAAGTGGTTCTCGCCGGACGCGAGGGTGGGCGGCCGGCAGCGGACGTGCTCGCGGCCGGAGTGCCAGGCGGAGCGCCGGACGGCGACACGAGCGTCGTGGCGGGTGCGGCATCCGGAGTACGACCGGGCGCGGCGGATCCAGGAGCGAGCGGCGGTCGAGGCGGAGGGCGAGGTGGTGACACCGTCGCGGGTGCCCCGACCGCTCGACCGACTCCCCTGGGATCTCGCGCAAGACCAGTTCAAGGTCCAAGGCGCTGAATTCCTTCTGGGAATGGGCCGACTCCTCCACCGGCACGCGCAAGACCAGATTGCGACCCAAGTAGCGGGTCTCGCTGGGGAATCTCCGCGACTCCCCGCGCCCGCGGCGCAAGACCAGATCCGAGATCGGACATCGTCGCCGCGCTGAAGGAGGGCACGGGCGCGCGATGGATCTCGAGTTCCACCAGGTTGACCTCAAGTACGAGGCGCTGCGGACGCGGAACGCGGCGCGCGAGGCGCGGCTGCTCGCGTCGCTCGCCGAGACGGGCCAGCAGGTACCGGTGGTGGTGACCGTCGGTGAAGGTGCCCGGCATGTGCTCGTGGACGGGTACAAACGCGTGCGCGCCCTCCGCCGCCTCGGGCGCGACGCGGTCCGGGTGATGGTCTGGGATCTCGGCGAGGCGGAGGCGCTCCTCGTCGAGCGGCTCATGCGGAGCGGAGGCGACGCCGGCGCGCTCGAGGAAGGGTGGCTGCTCGCGGAGCTGCGCGACCGCTTCGGGATGACGGTCGACGAGATGGGGAAGCGGTTCGACCGGAGCGCGAGCTGGGTGAGCCGCCGGCTCGGGCTGGTGGGCGAGCTGCCGCGGGAGATCCAAGAGCAGGTGCGGCGAGGCGAGCTCTCGGCGCACGCGGCCATGCGGCACCTGGTGCCGTTGGCGCGCGCCAACGTCGGAGAGGCCGTGCAGCTCGCCGCTGCGATCGGCCCCCACCGTCCGACGAGCCGGGAGGTGGCGGCGCTCTGCGCCGGGTGGCTCTCGGGGGGCGAGGCGACGCGCCGGCTCCTCGTGGCGGATCCCCGCCTGTTCCTGCGAGCGCGGGCGCAGGCGAAGCGCCCAGCGGACCCGGCCGAGGCGGGACCGGCGGCGGTCCTGCTCGACGACCTCGGCGCGGTCGGCGGCGCCGCCCGGCGAGGCGCAAGCCATCTGCGAGAGGGACTGCTCGGGCGGCTGCTCGCGCCGGAGCGGACCGAAGTAGAGCGCGCGCTCGCGCAGGCCCGCAGCGACGTGGAGCGGCTCGTCACCACCTACGAGAAGGAGGCCCGGAATGCTCGACCAGACGACGCGGGCGGCGATCCTGCGGCTTCGCCTTGAGGGACACGGCTCGCGCAGCATCGCGACGGCGCTCGGCATCTCCCGCAACGCGGTGCGCGAGGTGCTGCGCGCGGGCACGGCCGAGGTGCCCCGCCTCGTGCGGCCGGAGCTGGGCGAGGCGCACCGCTCTGAGATCGCCGCGCTCTACGTCGACTGCAAGGGCAACCTCGTCCGGGTGCACGAGAAGCTGCGCGACGCCGGCGCCACGCTCTCCTATCAGGCGCTCACCGCCTTCTGCCGCCGCCACGGCATCGGCCACGCGCCGGTGAAACCCGCCGGCCAGTACCACTTCGAGCCGGGCGAGGAGATGCAGCACGACACCTCGCCGCACGATGCGAAGATCGGGGCAAAGCTCCGCCGCGTCCAGACCGCGAGCCTCGTTCTCTGTCACTCGAGGATGATCTTCATCGAGTGCTTCCCGAGCTTCACCCGCTTCGCCTGCAAGCTCTTCCTCGCCGACGCGCTCCGCTACTTCGGCGGCGCCGCGCGCCGGTGCATGATCGACAACACCCACGTGGTGGTGCTCCGCGGCACCGGCCGGGAGATGGTGCCGGTGCCGGAGATGGCTGCGTTCGCCGAACGGTACGGCTTCACCTTCGCCGCTCACGAGAAGGGGGATGCCAACCGCTCCGCCCGCGTCGAGCGCCCCTTCGACTACGTCGAGAACAACTTCCTCGCCGGCCGCGAGTTCCGGGACCTCGACGACCTGAACACCCAGGCGCTCGCCTGGTGCGACAAGACCAACGCCGCCCACCGGCGCCACCTCCACGCCTCGCCCCGCGACCTGTTCGCCGCGGAGCGATCCCGCCTCGTGCCGCTCCCGATCTGGGTCCCCGACGTCTACCTCCTCCACCACCGGATCGTGGACGTGGAGGGCTACGTCTCGGTGAACGCGTGGCGGTACTCGGCGCCGTGGCAACTCATCGGCCGCCAGGTCGAGGTGCGCGAGACGAAGACGGAGATCCAGGTCTTCGAGGGGCCCCGGCTCGTCGGCGCGCACAAGAGGACGCAGGACGTCGGCCAGGGCCGGTCGACGCTCGCGGAGCACCGGCCGCCGCGTGGTCAGGGCGGCACCCCGTCGGCCCCGGACGTCGAGGAGCGACAGCTCCTCGACGCGGCACCGGAGATCGCGGGGTACGTGGCTGCGCTCAAGCAGCGCGCCGCCGGCCGCGGCACCGTCGCCCTGCGCCGCCTCCAGCGCCTGCTGCGGGACTACCCGCGCAGACCGGTGATCGACGCCGTCCGCGCCGCCGAGACCTACGGCCTCTTCGACCTCGAGCGGCTGGAGCGCATGGTCCTGCGCGGCATCGCCCGCGACTTCTTCCCACCCGGCGGCGGCCAGAGCGGAGGCCACGAAGATGAATGACGAGATCGAGCAGCTGCTCCAGAGCCTCCACCTCTCAAAGATCGCCGAGATCCTCGACGACGAGATCGCCAAGGCCGAGAAGAAGGACGCGAGCTACCAGGACCTCATCGCCGTCCTCCTGCGCGCCCAGTGGCACCACCGCCAGGAGACCGCGCTCGCCTACCGCATACGCCGCTCGGGCCTCCCCGAGCAGTGGTCGCTCGAGTCCTTCCCGTGGAAGCGCCAGCCCGGCATCTCCCAGCGACAGATCCGCGGCTTCGCCGAGCTCGACTTCATCGCCAAGGCCGAGAACATCGTCTTCATCGGGCCCACCGGCGTCGGCAAGACGGGGCTCGCCTCGGGCCTGCTCCTCAAGGCGCTCCAGAACGGCTACCGCGGCACCTTCCTGCGCGCCCAGGACCTCTTCGACGAGATGTACGCCTCCCTCGCCGACCGATCCTCGCGCAAGCTCGTCGATCGCCTGGCCCGGGTCGATTTACTCGTGGTGGACGAGATGGGCTACCTGAACCTGCGCCCCGAGCAGACCAACATCTTCTTCAAGCTCATGGAGGAGCGGTACCGGAAGAAGGCCACCGTCATCACGACCAACCTCGACTTCGAGGAGTGGCACAACTTCCTCGGCAACAAGGCCCTCGTCACCGCGCTGCTCAGCCGCCTGCGCCACCAGTGCCACACCGTGAAGATCGACGGGCCCTCGCTGCGCGACTCGCAGGGCTGACGCCCACGACCGCCTCGGCGACGGTCACGTCGTCCCGGCGGCCGCGGGGATCACCACCGCCGGCGCCACTTGTCCCGGTAGCTCGGCGGCTCATGGATCGGCTCGTCGGGCGCCTCCGCGCGCTCGGCGATGAACGTGCTCGAGTCGCCGTCCTTGATCCGGAACGTCCCCTTGAGCTTGCCATCCCGGCCCAGCTTCACCGAGCCCGAGCCGGACAGCTGGTCGTACTCCCACGCGCCTTCCCACGTGAACGAGACGCCCGTCTTGGTGGGCTTGCAGTTGACGTGGGCGAGGAGGCAGTGCATTCGCAGCCGGTCTTCGTCCCCGGTCAGCGACAGCAGCGCGGGCCCCAGGATGTCGAGGTCGTCGTCCATCCACTGCGACGTCTCGGTGATCCGCCACCAACCAGCGATCTCTCGGGGGAGTTCTTCCATCCCTCGGACTCCTACCGCATGGGCATGGCGCAGGGGAACCAGCGACCCACTACACGCGTGTCGTGATCCGCGCCGGGCTCACTTCTGGTGAGCGGAGGTGGGTCATTCCTCGTGAGCGGCGAAGCGGAAGTGCTGGCGGAGGCGCAGCGGGTAGGACGGATTAGGTATTCAGGTCGAGCGGGGCGCGAGCTTCGGTGCCCTGGTCCGCACGCACGTGCTGCGGCTGCTGACTTCGCCACCTCGCTGCATGAAGCCGTGGGTGCAATTCGACGCCGCCGTACCGCCGGAGCTCACGCGGCGCTACCATGACCAGCTCGATGCGCCTCTGGGCGAGACGCTCGTCTGGTTCGACCACAGCGCACACATGCCGCACATCGACGAGCCGGAGCGCTTCCGGCGCCACCTTCTCGAGGCAACAGGGCGGTTCCGCCCGGAGAAATCGCGATGACGCACTTCAGCCATCTGGCCGTCTTCGTCGCCGGCACTGCTGTCATCGTCGCCGTTCCGGGCCCGAACATTCTGTACTTGATCGCCCGGAGCATTCACCAGGGACGCGCGGCGGGCGTCGCGTCGGTACTCGGGATCGAGGCCGCCACGGTCGTCCACATCTGCGCTGCGACGCTCGGCCTCACGTCGGTGTTGCTGTCGTCGGCGCTCGCGTTCAGCGCCATCAAGTATCTCGGAGCCGCCTACCTCCTGTACACCTCGGAGTCCGCAAGGTACTCGCGGGCAAGGAATCGAGCGTTAAGGACCTGGAGCCCGAACCAGAGCTGAAGCACGTCTTCGGGCAGGGATTTCTCGTCAACCTCCTGAACCCGAAGACGGCGCTCTTCTTCCTCGCGTTCCTGCCCCAGTTCGTGGACGCGCGGAACGGGTCGGTGCCGATCCAGATCCTCTCTTTCGGGCTGCTCCTCGTGTTCGTAGCGACGACGATCGAGCTCGTATACGTGCTGCTCGCGAGCAAGCTGCGCGGGTGGCTCAAGGGCGATGAGCGGTCGGCGCGAAGGCGCCGCTATCTCGCAGGCGGCACGTACATCGCGCTCGGGCTTGCCACCGCGCTCGCGCGCCGCCAGGACGGCTGAAGACACGTCGCTGAGGACTCGCACGAAGCCACGGGGGAGGATGCCGCAGTCGAGATAGGCGCGCAGGTCGCGCTCGATGAAGGCGGGGAGGTCGCGGCCGTGGGCGCTCCGCTCGCGTGTTCCGGCCGACCGCAGCTTGCGACCCGTACCTTCGTCGCGCGCCTGTGCGCGAGGTACTTCTGCTGCGTCCTCGCGTACCCGGGGATGACGGTGAACGCGCAGAACGCCTTCCCGGCGTGCCGCTTCGGCGGGCGCAGCGAGATTCGCAGGGGTTACGTGAAGAGAAGCACGCGCGCCGCTGCCTTCCTGGGGCCGAGCTCATCGCCGCCTTCGCTGTCGCTCTCGTCGGCGCGACCGGGTGCGAGGGCCTGTTCGGCGATGGGGCGTTTGACTTCTCGAAGCCGCTCCCGCGGTTCGTCTCCGTCCACTACGTCTCTCCGCACGACATCGCGGGGATCTCTCGGTTCCGCTCGAGCGCTGGGCATGACGAATCGGACGGGTTCGAAACGTGCCGGAGCATGAAACACTACCTGACCTTCTCGGCCGCGGACTGGTCTACCGTGCAGATCCGCTCGCCGGTAGCAGGAACGGTCGTCGACCGCGAAGACGGCAGCGTGGGGGGAAGGCTCGTTATCCGGTCGCAGGTGCAGCCCGCCTTCTACTTCGAAATCTTCCACGTCGTGCCCACGACCTCTCTCGGTGTCGGCGATCTGGTCGAGGCGGGACAGGTGCTTGGCCACCATTTCGGCATCGACGAATGTTCGGACATCGCCGTTTCGGTTGCGGCCATAGAGGATGGGCCGAACGGCCGCATTCCGGGGCGTCGGCTCGTGTCGTACTTCGACGTGATGACCGATCAGGCTTTCGCCGCGTACCAGGCTCGGGGGGTCGGCTCGCGGGCCGATCTCGTCATCACTGCCGTGGAGCGCGACGCGAGCCCGCTCGTATGTGATGCCGCAGGAACCTTCGTCGGTAGCGACGTGCTCTCCTCCTGGGTGGCGCTGACGCCCTGAGGCACAGCGGGGAACGCAGGCACTTGTCCACCAATCAGCCTCTCTGAAGCACCGACCTGTTTGCACGGATGAGTGAAACACATGCGCAAGCTTCTCGTGCTCGCCTTCCTTGGCGTCCTTTTCGTCCCGACTGCATCCTGTGCGCAGGCGTGGGTTGGCCTTCGTTTCGGATTCGCGCGTGCGATGGGCGATTACGTGAGGGACGCACCCATCGATCGTGAGATCTGGAGCCAGATCCCGATCCAGCTTGACGCGATGTACAACGTGACGCCGGATATCGGGGTCGGCCTGTACTTGTCGTACGGCCTCGGCGGGCTCAATCGCGACTTCATGGACCGCTGCAACGCAGTCGGCGTGACTTGCTCGGCGAGCAATACACGCATCGGCATCCAGGCGGCGTACGCGTTGAACGATGTCTTGGCGCATTTCGCGCCTTGGGCGGGCGTTGGTGTCGGGTACGAGTGGTACACCCTCAAGGGCGAGGCGGATGGCATCTCCGCGTCGGCGACCACTTCGGGGTTCGAGTTCCTGAACCTCCAGGTTGGTTGTGACTATCCCGTGAACCGGAGGGTCCTGGTGGGACCTTATCTGCAGCTATCCGTCGGACAGTACACGTCCGTCGAGAGCGAGAGCATCGCCCACAAAGGCACGCATGAGTGGCTCGGCTTCGGCGTCCGGGGCAGGTTCGACCTGTGAAGGTCGAGGAGCGGCTCCGATTCCGCAGCGCCTCCTGCTCGTCCCGTCGCAAGGGCGTAGCAAGAAACTTGAAAACGCCCTGCACGGCTGGGACGGCTGGATGCCTCCGGCCTCATCGCCGTGTCGGTTTGCAGAGGGATCGGACCCCGCCGTTGCAGAAGCATTCCCCCCCGTTCCGCATCGGCGTGACGTCGTCTACTTGCCCTTCTTCTCCGGCTTCTGTCCAGGCTTCTGCCCGGGCTTGAGCCGGGCTCGGTACGACTCACCCTCGATCACGAGGTCGTAGGCGTTGCTCGTGAAGCGGTCGATCGCCGCCTGGGCGCGCATCGGATCGGCGAAGGTCGCGAGCCACTCGTCCGGCCCGCGGTTCGACGTGACGATCATCGACCCTGCGCGGTGGCGTTCGAGGATGATCTCGTGCGCGTCGCGGCTCTCCTGGGCGTCCATCGCATCGAGCCCGAAGTCGTCGACGATGAGCAGGTCCACCGAGAGCAGCGCTCGCAGTTCCTTCTCGTGCGACTGCGTGAGACGCGCGTGCTTGAGGCTCTTCAGCATCGCGTCAGCGCCGATGGCGAGCACCGAGTAGCCGCGGCGGCAAGCAACGTGTCCGAGCGCGTGGGCGAGGAACGTCTTGCCGACGCCGACGCTGCCGACGACCGCGACGTGATGGTGCGACTCGATGAAGCGCAGCGCCGCGAGCTCGTTTAGGAGCGCTCGGTCGAACTCGACCTTGGCGGTCTCGTCCCAGCGCTCGAGCTGGCAGTCGGGCTCGAGCCGGGCGCGGTCGGCGCGGAGCTTCGCGGCCTGGCCGTCGCGCCGGGTCGCCTCGTCGCTCAGCGCGAGGAGAAGGAGATCCTGGTGCGGCATCTTCTGCTGGCGCGCGAGAGCGAGCCGCTCGGGGAGGGTGTCGAGCATGCGGGAGAGCTTCAGGCGGCGCAGCACCGTCTTCAGCTCGGGGGAGATGACGTCGGCGTTCAAGGCTCGTCTCCTTCGTTTCGCCGCTCGCTCCGTGCGAGCGGGAGGGCGTACTGGCTCGCAGGCCGGAGATACCGGGCGAGCGGGATCACCTTCGCCGGAGGCGGCGAGAGGCGGGTGTCGAGGCGGGCGAGATCGGCGAGCCGGTAGACGTCCACCATGTCGGCGTCGAGCGCGGTCTTGCAGCTCGCATCGAGCCGGTCGCCGTACTTGCGGGCGAGGCCGATCAGCTTGAAGAGCGCGCGCATGCGGGTCCACGGTCTCGGCCCCGCGGCGAGCGCGGTCGCGAAGCGGCCGACGTGCTCGCCGTGCTCCGCGGCCTTGCGGACGAAGAACGCCGCGTCGCGCTGGGCGCACGCGAGCGACTCCGCGGGGAAGTCTGCGGGGTCGATGGAGCGCTTCCCCGGCGCGACGCGCGGGTGCGTCTTCACGAGCTGCCCGTGCTCGTAGAAGCGTACGAGCTGACTGTCCGCGCGAGCACGGAGGGTGTGGCGGCGCAGGTCGCGCGGCAGCGAGTAGAGACTCCTGGCAACCGCGGCGAACTGATCGATCGCGACCTTGGGGTCGCACCAGAGCGGCACGTCATAGGACGCGGCCGGCGCCGGCAGGAGTGCCGGGCGCTCCTCGGCCTCGAAGTGCTCGCGCGGCAGCCGCTGGGTGCGGGTGTGCCGCTTCATTCCGTACTCGTCGAGACACCAGCGGCGAGCGCGGGCGCGGGCGTCCTCGATCGTGCGCAGGCGCTCACCGCCGAAGCAGTCGTCGCGCACCGTGGGCACGGCCCGCTCGACCCGCGCCTTGTCCTTGGGGTGGCGTACGCGGGTCGCGTCGATCACGAAGCCGCGCGCCTGCGCGTACTCGAGGAAGCCATCGGTGATCCTCGGCGCGATCGGATCGGCCTGCGTGATGATCGTCTTGGTGTTGTCGGGGATGACGACGCGGAAGAC
>WNGB01014841.1_pt1 | contig 17135 bp, 10 predicted proteins | sample 5400681 | NCBI WGS metagenome assembly WNGB01 (sample SAMN13153367, study PRJNA577476) | soil metagenome | isolation source: 115 cm soil or saprolite under grassland replicate 2 | place: USA:California | collected 2016-06-15 | reverse complement strand
TCGTTGATGAAGAACCTGGTTCCGGCGGCGTTCGGATCGAAAGCGAGGCGAAACGGATTGCGCAAGCCCCAGGCGAAAGTCTCCTGACACCAATTGCCCGCCATCGTCATACCAGCCGTGTTGCACCGCGCGCTGTTCGACCCCTGGAAAGGATTTGTCGACGGGATGTCCCCATCGCGCGTGATGCGCAGGATCTTGCCGAGCAGCACATGCCTGTCGCGAGCGGCGTCGTTATCTCCGCCTCCCCCGCTGTCGCCCGCGTAGTCGGCGCCGCCGTCGCCGACGCCGATGTAAAGGAATCCGTCCTTGCCGAATTGAAGATCGCCCCCATTGTGGTTACCGTTGGGCGAGAGAATATTATCAATGAGTACGATCTCGCTCCCCGGGACGACTACGTTGCCGCTGCCGAGGATGAATCGGGCGACCCGGTTGACGGGATTAAGCGCATTGGTCGGTTGTCCGGTCGGACAAGTCAAGGACTTATTGAAGGTGTAGTAGAGGTAGATGAAATTATTACTCGTAAAATCCGGGTCTACGGCGACGCCAAGCAGCCCGCGTTCGCTGTTGGAGCAAACACGGCTGCTCAAGTCGAGCGCCGGCGTGGCCAGCAGATTTCCGTTCTGGTAAACGCGCAATTGCCCGCCCTGAGTTGTAATCAATAACTTCCCGTCGGGCGTAAAGGCGACGCGTCGGCACGGGCGTCGGCGTGGGCACGAGTATTTCTCTTCGAGAGCTTGTCATACAAGCTGTGAGAAAGGGAGCAAGCGTAATAATGACAGCCAGAATTCGGGTTTGCACAGCGTAAGCCTCCTTTGCGTCAATTGCGATGGGCTGATGTCATTCGATGGGGGATTACGCTATTTGGGGGGTATCGCGCCGCGTCACTGCCACGATAGGGCCACGATAGGCTAACGACACGACGAAATATAATCTCTTAGTTATTATGACACAAGCGCAGCTGATGTTCGATTTAGCGATTCGCCTGCCTCCACTTCCTGGCGCGCTCGATGTTCAACTCCAGTTCCTCCTTCAATTCCGGCTTCAGAGCGACGGCTCGCTCGAAATCACGCACGGCTTCGGCGTCCTTGCCCAGCCGCATCAAAGCCAGTCCGCGGTTCCCGTAAGCCAGTGCGTAGCGCGGGTCGAGTTCGATTGCGCGATTGAATTCCCTGACCGCGCGCTCCAATTCGTCCTTGTCAGACAGCGCCACCGCGCGGCCATAGTAGCCCGAAGCGTAACGCGGATCGAGCGCAACTGCCTTATCGAAATCTTTCAACGCGCCGTCGCCGTCCCCTTTCGCCTGCCGGGCAAAGCCGCGATTGAAATAGACGTCCTTGAGGCGCGGATTGAGCGCGACGGCGCGGTCAAAATCGGCGAGGGCGCGATCAAGATCTTCCTTATCCATATACACGGAGCCGCGATTGTTGTAGGCCTCGGCGTTGCGCGGATTGATCGCGATCGCGCGGTCGTAATCTACAATCGCGCGGTCGTAATCTTTCAGGGCGTAGCGCACGACGCCGCGATTGTTGTATGCGTCGTAGAGACGCGGATTGATCGCGAGCGCGCGGTCGCAGTCGGCGATCGCTCCCTCGTAATCGCCGAGTTTATAACGCGCCAGCCCGCGATTGGCGTACGCCGCCGCCGCCAGCGGGTCGAGTACTGTCACCTTGTCGAAATTCGTCGCCGCGCCGCCGAAACCGGCGCCGCCTTGCCAATTGCGATTGTCCAGGCGCGAGCTGATCTCGATGGTTTTGGTGAAATCGGCGATTGCGCCCTCGAAATCCCCTTTCTGATAGAGCGAACCGCCTCGGTTGAAATGATCCTGCGCGGCGCGCGGCGCCTGTGCCAGACAAGGCGCCGCGAGAAGACCCAGAGTGAGCGCGGCCTTCGCGATAGGATGAAGTTTCATACCCAGCTCTCCTGCGGAAAATCCCTGGGAACGCATCGCTTCCAGCGTGCAGTCTCGGCCTCTCCCAATGTCGCCGCGCTAGCGCCGAGCGATTATCGCTTGCGATCCTGCGCATCCGGCCTCAAGCGCGCTGCGGGCCTCCGATGGGTCTTCTAACCACGACTGCACGCTGGAAGCGATGCGTACCCAGGGGGGATTTTCATTCATTCTGGGGGTCGCTCACTGCGATATGAACGACTCCTCAGAACGGCGCACGACGGCATGGGGAAGCGATCGCAGGACGCGTGATGCGCCGCTCGCTTACGCGCGATGCGCTGTTGATTGTATGGGTGGCGCGAATGTGAGTGGGGCCGTAGAAGCCGCAGTCGCAAATCTGCTCGGCCAATCCGCGCCGCTAACTATATTTACTTCGCCCGCGAGGAAAACGTTCGGAGAAAAGCTACTGATGAGGCCGATTCGCCACGTTCTCCGGGCCGAAATTTGATCGCGAATCAAAAAACGAAGATCGTTTCCTCAGCGCTGTACATTTGCTCAAGGAGCGCATGACGAAGAGGTCAGTCACAAGGGGTAAGTGATGAAGAGGCTGGGAAGGTAGCGGGGATTTTTCGATTTTTCTATCATCCATACACCTATCCTGCCGCGAGCCACGTAATACCAACCGAAGAAAGAATCAATCATGCCCCGGCAAAAACCATCCACGTAATGCCTTTACAATAATTTTCATAATAGTTGGAAAGAGGGAATTGCTGCGAACGCATGGTTAAGCAGGCTGGCGGGAGTCTGTTTACAGACGATTTTCTCGAACACTCTGATTTGCCTCAGTTCCGCCGAATTCTCTCTTCAATCCGGATGAGGCGGAGGGGGTCGCCGCGCTCCTTTCGTTCCGAAGCGATGTCGCTCTGCTACCAGAGATAATAGCATCAACTGAAAACACATAAGCCGTCACAAGGGGGTCTTCGTATGACTTTGAGAAAGAGTATAGCCCTAGTAAGCATCCTTGCGATCTTACTTACGATAATTCCACCGCTGCCGGGGCGTGGCCAACAAGGAAGGCAATCAATCGCCACTCCGTCCCCGACTCCAGTCGCCACTCCGTCTCCAACTCCTGTCGTTGAGCCGACTCCAAGCCCGGCGCCAGACATTGATCAGACGCCTACAGATAACGTATCGCTCGAAGGGGATCTCGGTCTGCGCCAAGACACCGACCCGGTCATTGCCGCGCAAGCCGCATTGGGCGCCCAGGGCGCCATTTTCGGTCGCGGCCCTGATGATAACTTCGAAAACACGAACTACGATCCGCCGGACGAATTGGGGACGGATCACATCCGCATGATACAGACCTTTCAAGGCGTTCATGTGCTGGGCGGAGAACTGATCGTCCATATGACGTCCGACCGAGTGACTGGGATCAACGGTCGCTTCGTCCAAAACCTGCAGCTCTCCACCACGCCCGAATTGAGCGTGGACGAGGCGGAGTCGCGGGCCGCCGAAGATGTCCAGCTGAGAGGCGGGCAAGAGATCCAGATCTACGAAGCAAGCGATGAGCCGACCTTGTTTGTTTTCGCGGAGGGGAATGATCCCCGTTTGGCGAGGCGGGTTCGAGTCGGCTTCCAGGGTGAGGAGGGAGAAGCGCTAGAAGACATATATGTGGATGCGATCAATGGCATGACGCTCGGCCGTCATTCGCAAATCCATCAAGTTAAATTCCGCGCCGTTTTCCACGGCCTGAACTCATGTAATTCCCCCTTGCCGGGAGTTTTTATGTTCCAGGAAGGCGGGTTTTCTGCGGATCAGATCGCGCAGGCCGCTTACGACAACACCGGCATTTCTTACGATTTTTATCGGACGGTCTTCAACCGCGACTCTTACAACAATCAAGGAGGTCCTTTGGTCTCGACCGTCCATAAACGATTCCCGACGCAGGCTCCTGGGGGGGGATTGCAATGCGTGTCGGGCAATAACGCTTTCTGGAACGGCAATCAGATGATTTACGGCGACGGTGACGGGGGCGTTACGTGGTTGCCCTGGGCCACCGCGCTCGATGTCACGTCACACGAGTTGACTCACGGCGTGGTCCAGTACACGGCCGGGCTGGTGTACAGCGGCCAATCCGGCGCGCTCAATGAAGCGACGGCGGACATCCTTGGTGAGACCGCTTGTTTCTGGGCCGGTAGCCCTGAAGGAGATTGGAAGCTCGGGACGAAGATTTACACGCCCGCCATCCCGGGCGACGCGCTGCGCTACATGTACAATCCCCGCGCCGATTTTAATCCGGGGACCGGAATCTACTCCCGAGACTGGTATCCGGATTACTGGATCACCAACCTTGATAACGGCGGCGTTCACTACAATAGCGGGATTGCCAACCTCTTTTACTTCCTACTGACGCAAGGCGGATGGCGCCCGCATCACAACACTGTGATCCACAACCATTACATCCCGACGATCTTTGTCCCGGGGATCGGCATCGAGAAGGCGCGAAGGATTTGGTACCGAGCTTTGACCGTTTACATGGGCCCTTACACCAACTATCCGGGCGCGCGAATAGCGACGGGGCTCGCCGCGCGGGACTTATTTGGCCTGTGCAGTCCCGAGTACGTTGCGGTGCAACGAAGCTGGGATGCGGTCGGTGTGCCGGGCGCCTGGTTCTGCGCGCCGCCGCCGCCACCGCCAGTCCCGCCGCCAGCGCCCGGGCCAATTCCGCCGCCTCCCGGCCCGCCACCGCCTCCTCCAGGGCCGCTGCCGCAGCCAGGGCCAGTGCCGCTTCCTCCAATACCCGGCCCCGGGCCGCAACCTCCCGCGCCTGCTCCAGCGCCACAGCCGTGCCTGCTGAAAGTGGTACGGGGACCGCGCCCAATACCTCCACAGCGCCCACCTTGGTGCTTGCCGCAGGTGATCATCAAGCCATGGGTCATCACAAGATAAGTGCGCAGGCTGTTTGAAGAGCCCGAACCAATTCGTGGTCGGGGATCACTGTGCAAATGTCAGCCCGTGCCTCCTGCGGTGGAGGCCGGGCTGACAGATCACGTCTAAATCAGGCCAAGCAACATTGGGGCGCCGGTACAGCGCCGCGCGCGATTGCTGCGCGGCGGACTCATCGGTCGGCCGCTTGCTTACGCGCGCGGTACTGTACCGATCTTGCGTGGCTCCATTTAGACCTCCAATTCGCATTCTCTATTTTTCAACAAAATCTCTCACAATTGAGGAGTTAAGATGTTCAAAAGAAACATTCAATTTGGGGACATCCATCACTTCGACGCTTGCGCGACGCGCCACTCGTTGTAGCGCTTGATGGCGAAGCGCGCCGCGGCGTCCGGGGTATTGCCGATTTGCCCCAAGATTGCTGTATCGGGATTTCCGCTGCCGGTCAGATGGAGCCGATAATAACCTCGACTGTGCAGGAATACAGTCCGTTCCATTCCCGGGCGCGGCGGCGGGGCGGGAAAGTTGACCCAGCCTCGGTCGCCTACGTTTGGCATGACATAGTAAGCTTCATCCGCCTTCGACAACTCGGCCAGCAGGTCTCGGTCCCCGTCATTCCAGGCCTTTATCGGGCTGACCTTCTCCACGATCGGCGTTTGGTCGGTTCCGTAATCAACGGCGAAAGAGTTGAGCGCCCAGAAGCCCACTGGCGGGCGGATTCTGACGCGCAGTTGATCGCCCGTCGCCCGGCTCAGGTCGAGAGCGACGACCCGATCTTCGGCGATGAATGGGCCTCCGCCGGGCAGCGTCCCGCGATGTTTCCATCCGTCGGGTTCTTCGACTTCGAGCTTGAGCGCGAACAGCTCTTCTCTGAGTATCCAGGCGAAGAGTGCGGCGGATTGCGTTCGATCGCTGTCCATCGAGGCGTACCAGGACTCCAGATCGCGTCCGCGAAGCTTGAGCATCTCTTTGATCATGCCGGATCCCCACAAGCCGGTGGCCACATTCGCCACCAGCCTGGCGCGCGTCGCCCACTTCGGCTTCGGAAAAGTCAGTACGATCTCCTGCCGCACGCCGCCGTTGGCGTCGAGAACCGGCGGAGCTTCCCAGATGACCCGATCAGTCGTCGTCAACCAGGGAAGCAGGTCGCGTCCCTGATTGTCTCTGGCTGAGGTCAGGCGTTGGGGCGCGGCCAGGACGTGAAACCCGCCCCACTCGTCGGCTACCACCCGCGTCGCCGCCGGATGGTCGACCACCTGCAGCTCCATCAGGTTGGTGTACTGCGTCTCCGGCACTTCGTTTGTGACCATCAAACGATAGAGGCCATTCTCCGCGCGAAGATGTTCGAGTTCGGAATAATCATCCCGCTCCAGGCCGCGCGTAACCGCTCCGCCATATGGCTCGGCGTCGAAGACGTACTCCGAACCATTCCAGGAGTAGATGAAAGGGCAGGACTGCTTGAGGGCCAGCGCGATGGCTACGCTCGCAACAAAAGCGCCAGCAGTCACGCCTACGATGAGACCGATAGTGCGCGCCTTCGACACTTCTTTTCGTTCAACCCAGAACCGCTGCACGTGGTCGAGAGTGATCTGATACGGGGCTCCGTTGACGGACGCCTTGAGCGTATTGCCGCTCAGCCTAGCCCCGCTCGAATCGAAACGGACATCCTGGCCGTCGGTGGTCGTGACTCCGACGATCTTCTCGTTTCCGGGTTCCTTCACTACTGACGGATCCAATTTAACAGTCTTTGTCACCTTGCAATCCGTGATGGGTATCAGCAGGGTAAGGATGAGGGCGCCGATCAAAAAGCGGCAGGTAGTCGCTCTCAAACCGAGAGCGCGACTGAGTTTTGCAAAGCGTCGGGTGTCTTGCATATGTTCCTCCAGTTTTTGGGGGCGGGGAAAGTATTCAGTTATACTGAATGCGCCAAAACGCATCGGGCGCTACTATAGATGGAAAGTCCGGGAATAGATCTCTCTCGTTCCCTCGCGGTCCGAGACCCACACCATAAGATATTGACCGGGGGTTTTAGTCGGCGCGATCTTCGCGTCGTAGTCGCTCGTCCGCTCGGTGGTGAGAAGGCTGTAAACTGACTGTTCCGACGCCATGTTGCGCAGAAGAATGTTGCCACGGCTATTGGATCGCGTGGAGGTCCAACTGAGATACAACTGCCGGCTGGCGGCGTCCGTGAAAACAAACGGCAGCAAATCCATCTGGCGCCGCTTTTCATCCTTCGGTGAGGACACTTCAGGGACGGACCAATTCAACCCGTCCCACGATCGCGAGATCACAATCTCAGCCGAGGTGTCGCTGAGGTAGTCGCGCAGAGGCGATCCTTGCCGGTACCGCGTCCACGCCAGAATCTTTTCCCCTTCGGACGTTTCGATCATATGAGGGAAATCGTCCTCCTCAGCGCTCTGCGTGATCTGCCTCTCGGGAGCCCACCAGAGGCCGCCATCATCAGACCGGGATTCGTACAGCTCCCGATTGCCAGTCTTACCTGAAGACCAGACGATGTGTAGAGCGTCGCGCGAATCCGCGAGGATGCTGGGCGCCCATTCCACTTTCGGACTATCGGTGATTTGTACCGGGATTGACCAGGTTCGCGCATCCTGCGAGCGCGAATACCAAATGTCAATGTCTTCCTGCGCTCGTTCGAGCCGGAACCATGCGATGTGAAACGTACCATCCCTGGTCTGCGCAAGGGAGGGATAGTAGTCTTCGCCGGGACCGATGGTCACTAGCTCCTCGGTGGACCAGGTCTGGCCATCCGCTGAACTCTTGATGTAAATATTGACTCCGTCTTGCCGCTTCGACGACCAGGCCACGTAAAACCGGCCATCCCGGGCGAGCATGACCGATGGATCTTCGTCGTCGCCGTTATCGTCGCTAATGCGGACTGGCGCAGATAACTGAACTTCGGCCTGGCTAGTGGAGGCTGTTAGTTTCTGGTTAGGCCACAAAAACGCGATCAAGAGAAGTGTTAATAGGAAAATCCGACTTTGGGCTTTCATAGTCATTCCTTGGGTTAAACTGAATAAGTAGAATCAGCGAAAAGTCAGGCCAATGCGCAAGCCGAGGGCCTGACCGGGGATTGCGACGTCCGCGCCTCCGGAGGAGAGCGCGCAGCCATCCGGCCCCAGCTTCGGCTTCAGAATCGCAATGCGATGCCGGTGGTGATTTGCAGATTATGGGAGGTAAAGCCCAAGCCGCCGAAGCGGATGATTGTGTCGCCTACGTCAAAGCGAAATGCGACGCGCCGTGTAGGATATACTTCGAAAACTCCGCCGACATCGAGCGCGAATTCGGTTGTGGTCGGTATCGGCGGAGTGAACGGAAAGTCCAGCGAATTTTCGCCGAAATGCAGGAACCCTGGTCTGATTTTGCCGAAAATGCCCGCCCTCTCGGAGCGCATCCCGTACTTCACGCCGAACAGACCCTGCGATCTTTGGCTGACGCCACTGAAACCGGTGGGAGCGGCTAAATTGTCGCGCCCCCTGGGGAAGAAATTGAACTCGCCTTCGACTGAGAGGCCGTCCGTGATGTTCATGGTGAGGCGAGTTCCCACACCGTGATCGGTGGCGTCGAAATCGCGCAGGCGCAACCTTGAGTAATGCACGCCAAACTCAACCCTCGGCGTCTCCGATTGCGCCTGCGCATTTTGCGCCGGAACCATCAACAACAAAGCCGCCGCGGCCAGAACTAAGAAAAACATTTTTCGCATTTATTCGCTCCTAAGAAAAGGTAGGGCAAACTGGCAGTTTGCCTGGTCTTCCCTAAAGGTCGCATCGAAGGAATCAAGGCAAACCTCCTGGGAGCGCAGGCATCCTTGCCTGCGAGGTTTCCGGCAATGACCGACTGACCGATGCAAGCAGGCAAGGATGGGCGGCGCTCCCAGGAGGTTTGCCCCATTGGTTTACCCACAAGTCAAGAGATGCGGTTGCGTCCCGGAGGGACGCCCGGAAATTAGCCGGTGGTGGAGCCCGAGCGTAACCACCGGAGTCGGACAAAACCGATTTTGCGTCCCGGCAGGGACGCCGGACCAGGATTCGCAGCAATGCCAATGCTGTTCCGGCGCCCTTCCAGGGCGCGCATGCTTCTGTCGCTGCGTTTCCGGTGGTTACGCTGCGCTCCACCACCGGCTAATTTCCGCCGCGCCTCCGGCGCAAAGATTTGTGGGTAAACTAATAGTTTGCCCTACCCTCGCGTCGCGCTTTTCATTCCTTCAGCGCGCCGCGACCGGCATGAACGACTCCTGTAAAGGTGTTGGAATTTCCTCTAGCGCCGTACCTGGCGCGCTCCCGAGCGATGCGTGCCCAGGGGTGATTTTCATTATTTCCGCTCGTCGTCACGTACGCCCTGAACGGCTCCTACCAATTCACGTCGAATGGCAGAGAGGTCCCACAGCTTCATCGTCCCGTCCGCGCCTCCGGAGGCCAGGGTGCGGCCATCCGGGCTGAAGGCCAACGCGGTTACGCCGACCTGGTGGGCCTCCCAATGCGCCAATTCACGTCCGGTCGAGACTTCCAGCAGTCGAATTGTTTGATGATCTTCGCCACTCGAAGCGAGTAGACGGCCGTCAGGGCTTTTGATGAGCGGCTCACGGGGCGTCGCCTTGAGCGGCTCCGCGAGATCGTTCGCTGCCCGTCCCGACCAGACCTGTTCAAACAACGATTGCCAGGCTCTTTGTTCGGTCATAGCCTTCATCCTGCGCCAGCCGACGGCCCAGAGCGACGTCATCAATATCGCAAGGATCAGAGCGGCGGTGGCCGTCGTCGGCCATGGGTTGCGCCTGCACCAACGCCAACCTCGGTACAAGAGGTTGATGGGCCGCGCCTTGATCGGCTCACGCTTTAGATAGCGGTCGAGGTCGTCGGCCAGTTCCTGCGCCGTTTGATAGCGCCAGCGCGAGTCCTTCTCCAGACATTTCAAACAGATCGTCTCCAAATCGCGAGAGAGCTTCGGATTGAGCTTTCGCGGCGCGATCGGCTCCGTGTTGATGACGAGCAGGATGGTGTCGAGCGGGGTCGCCGCTTGAAACGGCGGGCGGCCCGTAAGCAGTTCGTAAAGGATCGCGCCGAGCGAATAGACGTCGCTGGCCGCCCCCGTGCGTCTGCCTTTGCCGTCGGCCTGTTCCGGCGGCATATAGCTCGGCGTGCCCAGCACCGTCCCTGTGGCGGTCAGCCGTGAATCGCTCGCAAATCGTTTGGCCAGACCGAAGTCGGCGATGCGAGGGTTCCCGGCTTTGTCCAGCAGCACATTCGACGGCTTCAGATCGCGGTGCAGGATGCCCTGCTGGTGCGCGTAATGAATAGCTTCGGCGATCACCTTGACATAGCGCGCCGCGGTCCGCGCCGGCAGCGGATGATCTCTGACGACCGCAGCCAGGCTCTGCCCCTCGACGTAATCCATCGAGAAATAGCGCTGACCGTCGTGCGCGCCCACTTCGTGAACGGCCACGATATTGGGATGTCGCAGATTGGCGATAAGCTCGGCCTCGTTCTGGAAGCGACTCGCTTCTGCTTCGGAGACGAGCATCCCGGGCAACATCATCTTGACCGCGACAATGCGGTTGAGGCAGACCTGCCGCGCCTTGTAGATAACCCCCATCCCGCCGCGCGCGATCCGCCCCAACAACTCGTAATCGCCGAAGGAGCGGTCGCTCTCGGGAATCGCCGCGTCCGCGACAAAACCCTCGTCCGGCAAACTTTCAGAAGGCTCGGACGATAGTTCGAGCGCCATTCCCATCAAACATTTCGGACACAACCCGGCGGGGGCGTCTGCGGTCAACACGCCATGGCAGTTTGGACAGAAACCAGGTTCAGCCATCGGACGGCCCTCCTTGTTCATTTTCCCTTCGTCATTCGTCATTTGTCATTGCGGAACGGACGCAACTTCCGCAATGACAAATGACGAATGACAAATGGAAAATGGAAAATGGAAAACGATTACACCTTTTACTGAAGCAAATGACGCGAAAGGTTACAGGTCAATGAGGAAAAATTCCGACCTGTGCAAGTGGTTTGCGGAAAGCCCGTCATTATTGCCTTCGCGCCCCGGCAGGGGCGCGGGACCGTAGCGCGATCCTGAACTATTTCGTCGAATTCATTCACGTCCCGCGCCCCTGCCGGGGCGCGAAGAATAGGTCGCACGGACCCGGTGGTTGGCGCCACCGGCTAATATCCACCGCCCTTCCAGGGCGAAAAGCAGCAATCGTGAATCGCGAAAGTATTGGGTAATGACAAGGTTTCAACCCACGGTGGGCGTGATTTTTTTTCCCACGTCGCGTCAGCGACGATTGAGTCATGCTCAGACGCCAGATGTCGTGGAGGATTCAACCGTCGCTCGCGCGACGCGGGAATATTATCTGACCGTCCCGTGGGTTTATGGTCTTTGAATAAATAATGCAACCACAGTAGGGGCAGACCTGCGTGTGGGGCCCCGGTTTCGTGGACCCGCCGCTTCGGGGCCCCACACGCAGGTCTGCCCCTACGCTGGATTGCCTGGTTGCATTTATGTCTCAAAGACCATAAACCCACGGCTAAATTCAGGCGCCGCTGCGGCGGCGGAGAAAAATTTGCGCAGGTCGAAAAGTTTTACGTACCGAGCGTCTTGAGAAGATAGCGAATCTCTCCATCAACCTCAGCCGAATCATACGGGTGAGGAAGGGTCTCCGCGATCTCCGCGCGCAGCATTTTGCGGAAGCGGGTGCGCAAGCGGTGAACAGCCGTTTTGACCGCGCCCTCGCTCATCTCCAGAGCGACGGCCACCTGTTGGTAAGGCAGGCCGTCGGCTCCAATCAGAAAGTCCTTCAGATTCTCGAAAAGACGCGCTTTGCCGGCGTCCATATACTCCTCCCCCAATCGCGCAATCACTCGGCTGAGCGCTGTCAGCGCCCATTGCCGTTCGAATTGTTCTTCGGGGGTCAGCGTCTGCGGATCGAGCAGGCGTCTGCTCTCCTGTGAGGCGATCTCTTCGAGGCTGATGATCTGAAATTGGCCGCCGCGCTTCCTGGCCCTCTCGCGGTCCCATTCGTTGGCGAGGAAATGTTTGAGCGAGGCCAGCAGGAACGAGCGGAACTTGCCGCGCTCGGGACTGGCGTCCCGCAGATGATTCTTCTCCAAGAGCCGGACGAAGAAGCTCTGTGTCAGGTCTTCGGCCTCAGGCGCCGGGTAGCCTCTCCGCCGCAGGTAGGCGTAAATCGGCGGCCAGTAGGCGCCACACAATTTCGCCAAAGCCTGCTCGGCTTCGGGCGTCGAATGCTGTCCGGCGGCCAGCACCAGGCTCCACTGCGTCGAAGCGAAGCGGCCGGCCGCCGCGCGGACAGATTTACGGTTTGAAGTAGAGGTCGACATATGTTCAATGCCATAACCTCTCCTCCCTCTCCACCACTGGCGAATGTCGATCGTTACTGTCTATTCGCGCCGCTGATCTTTGCTGAAAGGGGCGCAGAAAGCAAGAAGACCGATCACTGCTTAACATCAGTGATGAACACTCCGCTGCCGAACGTCCCTGCAAAGAGTTTCTCCCCGGCGACGGCGAGCGCTCGAACTCCCAGATTGGTTAAGCCCTCATTGACCGCCATCCAGCTCTCGCCTTGATCAATTGAAAGAAAGACGCCGCCAGGTGTCGCCGCAAAGATATTCGTCCCGCATACGGCGAGCGTAATAACAAGCGTGTCGGTTAAGCCGGTGTTGGCGGGAAAATCGGAGGGTTGTCACTAACCGGCGGCCGGCGCCAAGCTCCATTGCGTCGATGCGAAGCGGCCAGCCGCCGTGTGAACAGATTATTGGTTTGAAGTAGAGGCCGACATTGTTCAATGCCACGGCCCCGCCTCCATAACTAAGGAGAAATATGCCATATGCCATATTTCATATGGCATATGGCATATGGAAAACGACTATGCCTCAGAATGTTTCCCTGATTGCTTATTTCCCTGCTCCTGCAACTCCTAGCGTGCTGCTGCAGGTGAAGGTTGTAAAGGCCAACGAGAACGCGCGCACGTTTCCGCCGTCGAACGAAGCGACGTCGCTAACAGTCAACGTCCATGTGCCGTTCCCGTTCTGCCCGTTGAACGCCGCGAGCGGACTGGCCGGTTTGAACGAGCCGGTGTAGGGCGCGCCGGCAGGAGAGATGCCCTGGATCAACGCAGTGGCGTTATCGTCGAGCACGGTATTGCAGAAGTTGTTACCGCTGTTTAAAGGGCCGCCGGGCTGGTTCATCAGCGTGACGGTGGCGCCCTGCGGCGAGGTCAGTGTGATAACCAGATCGCCGACCCAGGTGTGGTCGAGACCGACTGTCGTCGCGCCAATGGCGCTCGTGCAGCCGCTGCCGTCAAAGCTGAATTTGAGGCCGCCGATAGGACTCGAAAGACCGCTGACCGTAATCGGGATGGTGACGGTATTGGGGAGATTGGGGTCAATCGGCACTGGAGGCCCGGTGTAACTGATGACGGAAGTGTTCGGCTCTCCCGTCTGGACCTTGAAGCTGGACGTCTGCGGCCCCTCGTTGCTGTTCGCGGCGTTGAGGGTCAACGTAAAGTCGATCGCCACGCCGCAGGGCGCCGTGTTGGCGAGAGTGAAAGTGAACGGAGTGACATTGTTCGCGCTCTGGCCGTTGGAGCCTATGTTCGGATAACTCGACGTCGCGTTTGTGATCGTGACGCCGGGAGTCGATGTCGTGAGCGTCGCGCTGACGCCGAGCGCCGTCGCGCCGCCAACGTTGGTCACCGCGACTGTGAGCGCGCCTCCTTCACCCGGTTCGATGAAGTTGTCACCGTCGCCGCCGACCGCCGTCGTCGTCACGGCTCCGAACGCCAGGACTGGCGCGGGCGCAGCATTGATATTCTGCAGGGCTGCGAACGCGTCCACGATACCGGCTCCCGAGTCGCGGTCAACGCCGACCGCTTCGATATCAAGGGCCGTTCTGGTGAGCGCCCGGCGAATCCTGTTCGGCGCCAATCTCGGCTTGGCGGATTTAAGCAACGCGGCGATGCCGGCGGCGTGCGGCGCGGCGGCTGAAGTGCCGAAGAATATCCCAAATCCGGGCACGCTGGTCGCGACGCCGTCGGCCGCGGTCAGGTCGGGTTTCTTGCGCACCTCACCGCCGTTGTTACTGAATAACAGTTTGCCAGGCGTGATAGGCGAGCCGTCGGATTTATAAAATACGCGACGGTTGCCGTCGGAGCTGAAGAGCTCGACGGGATTGGTCGGGCCGCCGGGAAACGACCCGCCGCCCGCGAGCGCGACGTCAACCGCCGCGACGGCGAAGGCCCCGTCGGCGGCGGCGTGGCCGCGAATCGTGCCGGAAGTCGCGAGCCCCAACTCGCCTAGAAAATTGCACAGATTTAGAGCGCGCCGCTGCGCGCTATCGGGTTTGAAAATGAGAATGCGCGAGCCCCCGGGCGCGCCGAAGGTTATTTCGAACGGATCATCGTCGCCGTCCTGCACTTCGGTCGAAGCGTCCAGCACCGTGGTCAGCGTGTTGTTCATGATGAAAAAGTCGTAGTCGTTGTCCGACGCGCCGAGCGGATCGGACCAGTGCAGCGTCGTCACCAGCCCGCCGATCTCAACGAAGTTCGAGATCACCCCGGAGCCGAAGTCGTGCAGCGTGCCGCCGGGGAGGAAGGGGAGTGTAGTGCGGGAATTTTTGAAGTCGCCCTCCCAGGTCCCTGACGTGCCGTCGTTGAAATTGCCTTCGTTGCCGGCCGACGAGAAATAGAGCGCGCCGTCTGCGATCACTTCATTTACCGCGGTCGAAACGATGTCGTCATGAAACGGCGACTCGGCGAAATAGATGATGTCATCGACGATGATGTCGCAGCCCGCGGCGCGCAGGGCGCGGATGTTATCGGCGAAACTCTCAATGCCGTTGAAGGCGGTGGCGAAGAAGAGCTTCGCCCCGGGCGCCATGTCGTGGACGATTTCGAGCATCGCCGTGCCCTCGCCGGTGCCGGGTACGCCGTCCTGTCCCGGCAATACCGTCACGTCCGGAGGCAAATTGCCGGTGGCTACCGATTGCGCCAGGAAGTCAACGCTGTCGGAGAGAACGCCGATCTTGACCCCTGTTCCGCTGACGCCGAAGAAATTGCGGGCCGCTGCCACGTTGTGAGCCACATCGCCCTTTGAAGTGACGGTCCCGGCGTTGGTCGTCGCGTCTTGCGGTTCCGCAGCCGGCTTTGGATCTAGCAAACGATTTATCTGGTCCAGCCCGACATTGGCCAACGGGCCCTGCGCTTTGGCGCCGGCTCTAGCTTTCGCCAGCGCCGCTGTAAGCTGCGCGCGGACGTTCATCGCTCGTTGATTGAAATTGGGGCGTACGCCGTTTATTCCGAGAGGCGTCGCCCTTCCATTCAGGACGTTGGAGCCGGTCACCTGGCGGTTCATCGTCTTCTCCAAATCGGCCGAGCTGATGCGCTTGACAGCCGGGTTACTCGCCAGTACTTCCAACATATCGAGCGGGATGAGAGCGCGAATCATCTCGGCTTTTTCCGAGGTGAGTTTGACCTGTCCGCCGAGTGTCTCGATCTCCATCATTAACTGCTTGGTGGCGGCTGCTCTGATATTAACGAGTGCCTGGGGGCGGTCATCTTTAGAGGCGGACATCGCTGATTTAGCAATGGACATCGCCGAAGTCAGGCTGCCGACCGAGCCGTCCGAAGTCATCTTCTCGCCGCGCTGCACCCTCATCGCATTGAGGAGATGCGAGCTGATCTTTCTCTGCACCGGCGTGCGCTTATATTTATCATCGAGCAGGGCCCTGATCTGCTGCTGCGCCGCGACGCTCAACGTCGCCGCGCCCCCGCCCCCGCCCTTCTGCCTGCCCGGCTGCGTGCCGCCCAGCTGCGCGCTAGCGTTACGTAAGATCATGTTTGAACCGCTGGCCGCCAAAGCCAGAGCGGCCAGCATTATGGGAAGAAACCTCATATATCGTTTCATTACTTAACCTCCTAGTGAACCCGAGCCCAGAGTGGTTGAGCGCCAACTCCAGATCGGGGGCGTGTTTATGGAACCCGAGTCCGGAGTAGTTGAGTCCCAACTCCAGATCGGGGGCGTGTTTAAGGAAATGGATACAGCTTTCCTGCAAGTGATGGCGCTAACAGCCTTGCGCCACCCTTCTTGTGAGTGATCACGCAAACAGCGTTGCGTAATTGTTCATAGAGCGCGAAATGGAAAAGAGAGGGAGCGAAGCGCCGGGAGCTCTAACCGCGGCGCGCGAACTGCAATCGGTAACCGGGATACCGCCCGGCGACCGACGCCAATGCGGGGCAAATCAGAGTGTTGTTGCGGTTGAAGTTGAAATGAGGCGCAAGATTTGGCTGACAGCGCGAGGCCCGGCTGACAATCGTTGTCTTCGCCATTCATCCACACTAAAGAGCGATCGTAGGGCGCAATTTCGTTGTAAGTCGCGCCGGCAGATAATAAGCTGACGGCGCGCAACGATCAACGCCAACAGGGCTGAAATTCCAGTTACCGCGTAACTTCAGTGACGAACACTCCGCTGCCGAGCGTCCCGGCGAAGAGCGTCCCCTCGGCGACGGTGAGCGTTCGAACTCTCAGATCGGTTAGACCAGCATTGACCGCCGTCCAGCTTTCCCCTTGATTGGTTGAAAGGAAGACGCCGCTGTTAAATGTCGCCGCAAAGAGGTTCGTCCCAACAGGGATAAATGAAGAAATACGGGCGTTCGGCGGCAAGCCGGTATTCACCGCCGTCCAGCTGTCCCCCTGGTCGGTCGAGCGGAAGACGCCATTATCCAACGTCCCGGCAAAGAGATTGGTCCCAACGGCGGCGAATGAAGAAACACGGACGTTCGGCGGCAACCCGGCGCCGACCGCCGTCCAGCTCTCCCCCTGGTCGCTTGAGCGAAAGATACTGCCGACGCCGGTACCGCTAATAATATTAGATGGCGCCGCAAAGAGATTCGTCCCAATGGCGGCCAGGGAAGAAATGCTCACATTCGGCGGCAGACCCGTATTGACCGCCGTCCAGTTCCCTCCCAGATTGATCGAGCGATAGACGCCGGCGCCAAGGAAGCCGGATGTTCCCGCAAAGAGATTCGTCCCGCTCACGGCGAATGCGGTAACAAGCGTATTCGTCGGTAAACCCGCGTTGACCGCCGTCCAACTCTCTCCCTGGTTTGTCGAACGAAAGACTCCATTGCCAAAAAACGGGCCGCCCGCCCCGGCAAAGATGTTCGTCCCAACTGCGGCGAGGGAAGTAATCGCCGCCCTCGGCGGCAGGCCCGTATTGATCGCCGTCCAACTCTTTTCGCGTCTGTCAAAGCGAAAGACGCCGCCATTGGAGT
>WNGB01007226.1_pt1 | contig 17143 bp, 17 predicted proteins | sample 5400681 | NCBI WGS metagenome assembly WNGB01 (sample SAMN13153367, study PRJNA577476) | soil metagenome | isolation source: 115 cm soil or saprolite under grassland replicate 2 | place: USA:California | collected 2016-06-15 | reverse complement strand
TCCCGGGCGTTCGGCGTTGGGCTCGTTGCACAACTGGCCCTGCTCACGTTCGCTCTGGAGTGGAACGAGCCGGTGTTCGCCGACGCACGGGTCGGCAACGTCAACCGCGTCCAGCTCGGGCTCCTCGGCGCCGGCTTCGCCTTCGGGCTGCCGGCCCGGGGGGCGCGCGCGTCCGCGCTCGGCCTGCTGCTCGGCCTGGGCACGTTGCTCAAGCCCAACTTCGTCCTCGTCCCGGCGTGGATCGCCGTACTGCTCGCGCTGCGCGGCCGGTTCCGTGACCTCCTCCTCGGCGCCGCCGGTACGCTCGCCTCGGCCCTGTTGGCCGTGGCCGCCGCGCACCTCGGCGGCTTCGACCCCATCACGTGGATCCATTGGGTGCGCGCCGCGGCGTCCATGCCGGAGGCGATCATCCGGTTCGATCTCGGCAACGTCAGCATCGCCCTGGCGCTCTCCGCGATGTCCGGTGTGGACTTCGTGGTCCCGCTCCTCGCCGCGCTCTCCCTCCTCGTGGCGATCGCCATCCGGCGGGGGAGGGGCCGCTCGGACGAGGAGGGGCTCGTGCTCGCCGGAGCAGCCCTCGCCTCGCTGCTCGCGGCGCGGCTCGTCTGGATCCACTACTTCGTGCTCGCGTTGCCCGCGGCCGCCGCCGGCCTGCGCCCCTCCGCGTCGCGCGCGTCGGCTTGGACCGCAGTGGGGGCGCTCGGCCTCTTCGCCGTGCGGCCGCTGTTTCTCGTCCTCGGGCGCGGGGACGTGCCCCTCGCCGCGGGGCTTCTCAACGCGGGGGCGGTCGGCCTCTTCGCGGCCACGCTCGCCGAGCTCGCGTCCCCTTCACGTGCGACGCCGTCGGGCGGCGCCGGAACGGGCCTGGAGGCGACATGAAGACCGGAATTGCTGTCGTGCTGATCGTGGCCGGCGTGCTCGCCCTCGTCTATCACGGCTTCTCGTACACCAAGGAGCGCCACGAGGCGAAGCTGGGGCCGCTGGAACTCCACGTCGACGAGAAGGAGCACGTCAGCATCCCCGTCTGGGCCGGCGCGATCGCGATCGCGGGCGGGGTCGTGTACTCGCGTCCGCCGCGGCACTGAGCCGGCCGCGGCGCGCGGTCAGGCCCGGGCGGGGGCCTCCGCCTCGGGCGCGTCGCGCAGCTCCTGGTCCTTGTACTGGAGCTGGTAGAGCCGCCAGTAGAGGCCGCGCTGCGCCAGCAGCTCCTGATGCGTGCCCCGCTCGCGCACCCGCCCCTTGTGCAGGACGAGGATCTCGTCCACGTGCTGGATGGTCGAGAGGCGATGGGCGATGACGATCGCGGTGCGGCCCTGCAGGAGCACCCTCAGCGCGTCCTGGATGAGCGCCTCCGTCTCCGTGTCCACCGACGAGGTGGCTTCGTCGAGGATCAGGACGCGCGGGTCGTGGGCCAGGGCCCGCGCGAAGCTCAGGAGCTGCTTCTGCCCGACGGACAGGGTGGCCCCGCGCTCGCGCACCGGCGTCTCGTAACCCTGGGGCAGGGCCTCGATGAACCGATGCGCGTGGACGGCGCGGGCGGCCTCGCGCACCCGCTGGTCAGGAATGGCCGAGCCCAGGCGGATGTTCGAGGCGATGGTGCCCGAGAACAGATGCACGTCCTGCAGGACGAGGGCCAGGGACGAGCGGAGCTGCGACGGCTCGAGGGCGCGGACGTCCACGCCGTCCAGGGTCACCCGTCCCTGCTGCACGTCGTAGAACCGGGTGAGGAGGCTGATGATCGACGTCTTGCCGGCGCCGGTGGCGCCGACCAGGGCCACGCTGCGTCCGGGCTCGACCGTGAAGTCGATGTCCTGGAGGACGGGCGTGCCGGGCTGATAGCCGAAGGTGACGCTTTCGAAACCGACGCGTCCCCGCACCTTCGAAAGGTGCACCGGCTGCGCGGGGGCCACCACCTTGGGCTCCGTGTCGAGCAGCGTGAAGATGCGCTCCGAAGAGGCCATGGCCGCCTGCAGGATGTTGAACTTCTCGGAGAGGTCGGAGATGGGCCGCCAGAACCGCTCCGAGTACTGGATGAAGGCGACGAGCGCCCCCAGCGTCAGCGTCCCCGCCATCACCCGCCACCCGCCGTACAGGATGATGAGCGCGGTGGCCAGCGCGGCCAGGAGCTCGATGGCGGGGTAGAAGACCGCGTAGTAGAAGATCTGGGCCAGGTTCGCGTCCGTGTGCTGGCGGTTGACGGCGGCGAAGGCCTCGCGGTTGCGCGCCTCGCGCCGGAAGAGCTGCACCACGGGCATGCCCGTGATGTTCTCCTGCAGGAACGCGTTGATGCGCGCCACCCAGCGCCGCACTTCGCGGAAGGTCGCGCGCGAGCCCGCGCGGAACCAGTTCGTCACCACGAAGAAGAGCGGGATCACGGAGAAGGTGACGAGGGCCAGCTTCCAGTTCATGGCCATCATCACGCCCATGATCCCGAACAGCGTGAACAGGTCGCCGAAGACGGTGACCACGCCGGAGGTGAAGAGCTCGTTGACCGCGTCCACATCCGTGGTCACGCGGGTCATGAGGCGGCCCACCGGGTTCTGGTCGAAGAACGCGACGTGCAGCCGCTGCAGGTGGGCGTAGATCTCGCGGCGCAGGTCCATCATCACCTTCTGCCCGGTCATTTGCAGGAGGTAGACCTGGCCGAAGCGCACGACGAAGGCGAGGAAGAGGGCGCCGAGATAGAGAAGGGCGATGCGGTCCAGCCCCGTCGCGTTCCCCTGCCGGATGTACCGGTCGATGGCGATCTTCGTGAGGTAGGGGCCGACGAGGTCCAGGGCCGCCATCCCGACGATGAGCAGGAAGGACGCCAGCACTGGCGCCCAGTAGGGTCGCAGGTAGCGCAGCAGCCGCCGCAGCAAGGTGCGGTCGTAGCTCTTGTCGACGGGATCGTCCTCGTGGAAGGCGGGTTTGGTCACGCCGTCTTCTCCATCTCGTCCTCGAGGAGCTGCCGCCGGTGCAGGTCGGCGTAGAACCCGCCGCGGGCGATCAGCTCGTCGTGGTTGCCCCGCTCGACGATGCGGCCCTCCTTGAGGACGACGATCAGGTCGGCGTGGCGCACGGTGGAGACGCGATGCGACACGAGGAAGGTGGTGCGCGTGGCCATCACGCCGCGCAGGCCGCGCAGGATGTCCTCCTCCGTCTGCGTGTCCACGGAGGCGAGGGCGTCGTCCAGGATGAGGATGGGCGGGTCGATGGCCAGCGCGCGCGCGAGAGCGGTCCGCTGCTTCTGCCCTCCGGAGAGGGTGATGCCCCGCTCGCCCACGAAGGTGTCGAGCCCCTTCGGGAAGTCGGCCACGTCCTTGCTGAGCTGGCTCACGCCCGCCGCCCAGCGCACGCGCTCGTCACGATCGTCCGCGGGCGGCAGGCCGAAGGCCACGTTTTCGCCCACCGTCTCCGAGAAGAGGAACGTCTCCTGGGGGACGTACCCGACGGCGCCGCGCAGGGTGGCCAGCGGCAGGTCGCGGACGTCGTGGCCGTCCACGAGCACCGTCCCCGGCGGCGCTTCGAAGAGCCGCGGGATGAGCCCCACCAGCGTGCTCTTCCCGGAGCCGGTGGGGCCCACGATGGCGACGGTGGACCCCGCGGGCACCTCGAGGTCGATGTCGTGCAGGACGGGCCGGCCGTCGTACGAGAAAGTCAGGCCGCGCAGCTCGACGTCGCCGCGCACCTTCGTGACCGCCGCCGGCTGGCGGTCCTCGATCTCCGCGGGCGCGGCCAGGATCTCCGCGATGCGGCCCATGGAGGCCTCGCCCCGCTCGAAGATGTTCACGACCCAGCCGAGCGCGATCATCGGCCAGTGCAGCATGGTCAGGTAGGCGCCGAAGGCCACGAACTCCCCGATCGTGATCGTTCCCGCCACCACCATCCGCCCGCCCAGCCACAGGATGAGCACCGCGCCCGTGCCCATGAGGAGCTGGATGCCGGGATAGAGGCTGCCGTACATGCGGATGAGCTGGCGGTTGCGGCGCAGGTACTCCTCGTTGGCGGCCTGGAAGCGCGCCATCTCGTGGGGCTCCTGCGCGTAGGCGCGCACCACCCGCGCCCCGGAGAGGTTCTCCTGCACGACGGCGCTGATCTCGCTCAGTTGCGCCTGCACGGACTCGAAGCGGTCGTGGATGCGCCGGCCGAAGTACCGCACGAGGGCGGAGACGAAGAGGAGCGGGACGAGCGAGAGCAGGAGCAGCCGCGGCGAGATGCGCAGCATGAACACGATCGTCCCCACGAACGTGGCCAGCGTGCTCGCCGTGTACATGATCCCGGGCCCCAGCACCATGCGCACGGCGGAGAGGTCGTTGGTGGCGCGGCTCATGAGGTCGCCCGTGCGGTGGCCCTGGTAGTAGCGCGCGGGGAGCCGGGTGAAGTGCGCGTAGAGGTCGTTGCGCAGCTCGAACTCGACCTCGCGGCTGATGCCGATGAGCACCTGCCGCATCAGGTACAGGAAGAAGGCCTCGAAGACGACGATGCCCATGATCAGGGCCGCGTAGAGCCACAGCTTGCCGTGGGTGACGCCGGCGGTGAGGTCGTCGATGGCGTGGCGGAGCACCCAGGGCGAGGCGATGGAGAGCGCCGTGCGCACGAGCAGGCAGAAGATTCCCCACGCCAGCCCCCGGCGATGCCGGCCCAGGTACGGGAGGAGCCGCCGGAGGTGGCGCGGCGGCTTCAAGGCGAGGCCGCCGTCAATGGCGCCGGAGGGCCGCCGCTTCTGCCTTGCGCTTCCGGTCCAGCTCCGCGCTGGCCCGGAGCAGGTGCGGAAGGTTGTCCTTCTCCCAGGCCAGCGCTTGCCGATGCCAGGGATAGCGGGCCTCCGCTTCGCGGAAGACGCGGGAGTGGTAGACCGTCCGTCCGGCGCGGTCGGGGATCCCGCCCAGGTGGTGATGGAGCATCTCGTGGTAGACGACGCTCTCCAGGAAGTACTGCGGCACGTCGCGCCGGTCGAGCACGGGATGGATGCGGATCAGCCCGAGCACGGGATCGTAGCTGCCGAAGGTCAGCCCGCCGCGGCGCGCGCGTCCGCTGCCCCGGCCCCAGGTGAGGGGCACGCGCAGGGCCGCATTGAAGAAGCGCGCGTTCAGCCGATCGAACACCTGCTGCAGGTCGTGCACGCGGCCGGAGGTCAGGAGCGGGGGCAGCTGCCGCGGCACCTTGCGCACGCGGTGCAGGTTCTCGTTCATGAACCGGCGCACCTCGCTGTCCGCGCTGCGGCTCGTGCGGCGCAGCGAGCGCGCCACCGCGCGCACCACGGCCAGCGGCGCGTGCAGGAACATGCGATGGAGGCGCAGGTGGATCACGCCCGTCTTGCGGCGGAAGGAGAGGAGCACCGAACGGTTCTGGGTGAGGGTGAGACGCAGCGGCCGCGACGTCTCGCGCAGCAGCGCCGCCTCCAGCCCGTAGCCATCCCAGAGTGGCGCTTCCTCGAAGGGCAGCGACAACTGACGAGCTCGGGAGCCTGCCAACGACGCCATGGGAAATCCTGGAAAAGGATGGACCAGAGGACTCGCGAGGTCAAGGCCCCGGGGTCGCGCGTGTGACGGGCAAGGGTGTGGTCGCGGGCCGATGTCCAACGAGCACGACCACCACGACCACGACCACGAGTACGAGTACGAGTACGACCAACTAAACGAGCACGAGACGAGGATGAGACGAGCAGTCGCCGCGCCGGCGCCGCCCACACGTCGACTCGGCACCGTCACGTCGACTGCGGGGGACGCGAACCGGAGGTGGTCATGTCCGTTCCCGCCGTCGCTCGCGACGAAGCCGCCGTCCTCGACATCGATCGTCTCGACGTCTATCGGGTCACGGTTCAGTTCACTGCGATCGTGTCGCGCCTGCGCATCACGCCTGCCGGCCTGCGCGACCAGATCGATCGCGCCTCGGCGTCAATCGTCTTGACCCTCGCCGAGGGAGTCGGTCGTATCTCGCCCAACCGACCCTGCTCACTTCTTCGCGATGGCGCGCGGCAGTGCGCTGGAGTGCGCGCTGTGCTCGATCTCCTGCAGGCCCGCGGATCACTGTCCGAATCCGCTCACCGCGAGGCGCGCGCCTTGCTCGTGCGTGTGGTCCAGATGCTGGGCCGCCTGATCGATCGGCAGCGCAGCGCGCGCGCTCCCCGCCCGACGCCAGTGTCATGACTGCCGACCGGGAGACTCACGAGAGAGCCTGATCGAGCTTCGTGAGCATCTGGACGATGCGCACCACGAGCGCGCGTGCCTGCCGCCACTCCACGCGCGATGCGACGCCGTGGCCGCGCAGCACGTCGAGGATCGCGGCCGATTCCATCGCCGATCCGCGCGCGATGCTGAGATGACGCTTCTGCGGGCGCGAGCGCTGTCCCGCTCCCTCCGCGATGTCGAGGACGATCGAAAGGCGGGCGCGCCGCAACTGGTCGCGCATGATCGCGTCGGCCCGCAACGAAAGCACCGAGGCCAGCAACTGGAACTCGAGCGCGACGCCGTAGACGATCAGCCGCTCGGCATCGAGCAGTGGCGCGGCGTCGGACGCTGGCGCGCCGGTTGAAAGAGTGGATGGGGTGTGGGACATCGTGAGCCTCCTTGTCGGGGACGGTAGCCGCCGCCCCTCATGCCCAAGGGCCGGCGGCTCGGCGGGGAGGCTCACGTCGCACCCCATCCACTCCATCAAGCGGCGTGACAGCGTCCGCCCGTCGCGCGACGTTCACGTGCACGCGGACGTTCACGTGCCCCGTCAACGTGAACGTGCCCGTCCCCGTCCGTTTGTCGTTGACCTAGCGCTTGTGGCCGAGGGGCACGTAGTACTGCGTGCCTTTCCCCATCCCGCGGATCTGCTTGAGCAGGTCGTCGACGTCCTCCGTGCGCGAGACGAAGTCCACGTCGGCGGTGTTGACGACGAGGAGCGGCGTCGCCGTGTAGTGGAAGAAGTAGTGGTTGTAGGCGCGATTGACTTCCGCGAGGTACTCCTCGCTCAGGCGCGCCTCCTCCGGCCGGCCGCGCGTGCGGATGCGACGCAGCAGGATTTCCGTGGGCGCCTGGAGGTACACGACGAGGTCGGGCCGCGGCACGCTCTCGGCGAGCAGCGAGTAGAGCTTCTCGTAGATGAGCAGCTCGGAGTCGTCGAGGTTGAGGAACGCGAACAGCTTGCTCTTCTCGAACACGTAGTCGGAGAGGGTGAAGCTCTGGAAGAGCGTCCGCTGCGTGAGCTCCTGCTGCTGACGATAGCGCGAGAGGAGGAAGAAGAGCTCGATCTGGAAGGCCGCTCCCGGCCGTCCCTCGTAGAAGGGAGTGAGGAACGGGTTCTGTCCCCATTCCTCCATGACCGTGCGCGCCTCCATGCGCTCGGCCAGGCGCTCCACCACCGACGACTTGCCCACTCCGATCGGCCCTTCGATGACGATGTAGTGGGCCGCCATCAGCGCGCCACCACGCGCCCGGGCCAGACCTCGACGCGCGAGCGGTCGGGGCAGGCGGCCAGCAGCTCCGCGACCGTGCGCCCCAGGCCGGGATGGCGGAGGTCCGGCGCGAGCTCGGCCAGCGGCACCAGCACGAAGCGCCGTTCGTGGAGGCGCGGGTGGGGAACGGTGAGCGTGCCCGTGCGCCGCCGGAGATCGCCATGGAAGAGGATGTCCACGTCGAGGGTGCGGGGGGCATTCCGCACGCCACGCCGGCGGCCGGCCGCCGCTTCCGTCTCCAGCGCCACCTGCATCAGCGCCTCCGGCGAGAGCGCCGTCTCCGCGGCCGCGGCCAGGTTCAGGTAGGGCCCTTGCGCCGGCCCGCCCACCGGATCCGTCTCGTAGATCGAGCTGAGGGCCGTCACCCGCAGGCCGCGCGCGCCCAGGCCGGCCAGGCCCCGCTCGAGGTGGGCCTCGCGATCGCCGAGGTTGGAGCCGAGGCCGAGATACACGGTGACGGCGGGCATGGTCGGGCAAGTCTACCTTCGGTCGCCGCCCGGTCCGGACCCGAGCCCGCTTGACGCCTCGCTCCAGGGCCATCGACAATGAATCCAGATTCAGTAATCCCATGGCCCGCAAGCGCAGCGACGACAAGCGAAGACGAATCCTGCAGGCGGCGGTGAAGGTCTTCGCGCGCAAGGGCTACTTCGCGGCGCGGGTGGCCGAGATCGCCCAGCGCGCGGGCGTGGCCGACGGGACCATCTACCTGTACTTCCGCGGCAAGGAGGACATCCTCGTCTCCCTTTTCGACGAGCTGATGGCCGAGCACGTGGAGCGGGCGCGCCAGGAGATGCAGGCGGTGGAGGACGCACCCTCCCGCCTTCGCCTCATCGCCGAGCACCACCTGCGCGCGCTGGGAGCCGATCGCGACCTCGCCGTCGTCTTCCAGGTGGAGCTGCGGCAATCCACGAAGTTCATGGAGCGCTTCACCGCGTCCTGGCTGGGGCGGTACTTCGACCTCGTGGGCTCCGTCATCGAGCAGGGCCAGCGCGAAGGCACCCTGCGCGCGGACGTGCCGCGCAAGCTGGTGACCAAGGCCTTCTTCGGGACGCTGGACGAGCTGGTCACGTCGTGGGTGATCGGCCGGAAGGACTATGATCTGGCCTTGCTGGCCGGGCCGGCGGTGGACCTCTTCCTCCGCGGGGCCGCCGCGGCCGGCGCTTCCGCTCCGGGCCGCGCCGTCCTCAGCGTCGCCGCGGGGCGGGGAGGCCGATGAAGATGCCCACACGCACGCTGTGCGAGATCTTCTACCACTCGGTCGACACCTATCGGAAGCCGGACCACCTCCGGGTGAAGCGCGGCGAGAGCTGGGGCGACGTCAGCTCCGAGGAGGTCCGGCGCGCCGTCGAGGAGCTGTCGATGGGCCTGCGCGCGCTGGGCGTCGAGAAGGGCGATCGCGTGGCCCTGCTTTCCGAGAACCGGCCGGAGTGGGCCTACGTGGACCTGGCCACCCTATGCGCGGCCGCGGTCGACGTGCCCATCTACCCGAACCTGCCCCCGGCCCAGGTGCTCTACGTCCTGAGCGACAGCCAGGCCAAGGTGGCCATCGCCTCCAGCGCGGCGCAGGTGAAGAAGGTGCTCGAGGTGCGCGCGAAGGCCCCCCACCTCGAGCACGTCATCCGCTTCGACGACCCCCCCCAGGAGGGAACCCTCTCCCTCGACGAGGTGCGCGCGCGGGGTCGCGAAGCGCTGGCCGCGGACCGCGACGCGGTCCGGCGCCGCGCCGCGGAGGTCGCGCCGCCGGACCTGGCCACCCTCATCTACACCTCGGGGACCACGGGCGACCCCAAGGGCGTGATGCTCACCCACGACAACATCGTGTCCAACGTCCACGGGGCCCTGGCCGCCTTCGGGGACTTCGGTCCCAGCGACGTGGCCCTCTCGTTCCTGCCCCTGTGCCACATCTTCGAGAGGATGGGCGGGCACTACTTGATGCTCCAGCAGGGTGTGACCATCGCCTACGCCGAGAGCGTGGAGAAGGTGCCCGCCAACATGGGCGAGGTGCGGCCCACCCTGATGCTCTCCGTGCCGCGCCTCTACGAGAAGATGTACGCGCGCGTGCAGGAGAAGGTGGCCGCCGACTCGGCCTTGAAGCAGCGCATCTTCCGCTGGGCGCTGGGTGTCGGGCGTCAGGTCTTTCACGCGAGCGTCGAGCACCGCAACCCCGGCTTCGGGCTCCGCGCCCGGCACGTCCTGGCCGACCGCCTCGTGTTCGCGAAGATCCGCGAACGGACGGGCGGACGCCTGCGCCTCTTCGTCTCCGGGGGCGCGCCCCTCGCGCGCGAGATCGGGGAGTTCTTCGGCGCCGTCGGCCTGATCATCCTGGAGGGCTACGGCCTCACCGAGACGAGCCCGGTCATCGCCGTCAACCGGCCGGACCGGTTGAAGCCGGGCAGCGTGGGGCCTCCGCTCTCGAACGTCGAGGTGAAGATCGCGGAGGACGGCGAGATCCTCACCCGCGGCCCCCACGTCATGCAGGGCTACTACCACAAGCCGGAGGCCACGGCCGAGGCCCTCGACCGCGACCGCTGGTTCCACACCGGTGACGTCGGGATCATCGATGCGGAGGGCTTCCTCGTCATCACCGATCGCAAGAAGGACATCATCGTGACCTCGGGGGGCAAGAAGATCGCGCCTCAGCCCATCGAGAACGTCCTGAAGACGAACCCGCTGATCGGCGAGATCGTGATGATCGGCAACAAGCGCAACTTTCCCTCCGCCCTCGTCGTGCCCAACTTCGACAACCTGCAGAAATGGGCGCGCGCGCACGGCGTGACCGCGGCCTCGGCCGAGGACCTGGTGCGCGACCCGCGCGTGGTCGCCCTCTACGACCAGACGATCAAGGACCTCACCAAGGACCTCGCGCAGTTCGAGCGCATCAAGAAGGTCGCCCTCCTGCCCCGGGAGTTCACCCTGGAGGCGGGCGAGCTGACGCCGACCCTGAAGGTCAAGCGCCGCGTGGTCGAGCAGAAGTACAAGGACGTGATCGACCAGCTCTACGAGGGCGCGGCGGCCTAGAGGCGGGCTTCTTCGGTTGCGCTGACCCGTCCCGTCGGCTGCAGCCCCTCGTAGTGGCGCAGGAACCACTCGTAGGACGAGGCGATGCCTTCGCGGAGCGCGATGCGGTGTCGCCAGCCGAGCCCATGCAGGCGGCTCACGTCCAGAAGCTTCCGGGGCGAACCGTCCGGCTTGGTGGTGTCCTGCACGATGACGCCTTGCGGATGGACGATCTCGCGCACCATCTCCGCGAGGGCGCGGATGGTGAGGTCTTCGCCGGTGCCCACGTTGACGTGCGTCTCCTCGTCGTAGTGGCGCATCAGGAACACGCAGGCATCGGCCAGGTCGTCGACGTGCAGGAACTCGCGCCGCGGCGTGCCCGTTCCCCAGATGGTGACTTCGGTTCGGCCCTCCCGCTTCGCGTCGTGGAACTTCCGGATCATCGCGGGCAGGACGTGGGAGCTGGCGAGGTCGAAGTTGTCGTTGGGTCCGTACAGGTTCGTCGGCATGGCGGAGATGAAGTTGGAACCGTACTGCTTGCGGTAGGCCTGGCAGAGCTTGATGCCGGCGATCTTCGCGATCGCGTACGGCTCGTTCGTCCATTCCAGCGCGCCCGTGAGGAGGTGCTCCTCGCGCATGGGCTGCGGGGCCTCGCGTGGGTAGATGCAGGAGCTGCCCAGGTAGAGCAGCTTCTGGGCGCCGAAGAGGTGCGCGGCGTGCACCACGGTGGCGTGGATCATCATGTTGTCGTAGATGAACTCGGCCGGGCGCGTGGAGTTGGCCAGGATGCCGCCCACCGTCCCCGCCACCAGGAAGACGTACTCGGGGCGATTGGCGCGGAACCAGTAGGTGACGGCCGCCTGGTCGCGCAGGTCGAGCTGCTCGCGCGTGGCCATGAGCACGTGGCGAAAGCCCTCCGTATCCAGACGTCGCCGGACAGCCGAGCCCACCAGCCCGCGGTGGCCGGCGATGAAGACTCGAGAGTCCGGAGTCAGGGGCATGGATGAAAGGTCCCGTGAGTGGCGGCGCCGGATGTCATTATAGGCCCGCCGCATTCCTTGACACCTTTCCGAATCCTGGCCTAACCTGCCGGAGGCCGATCGCGGAGGTCGGCCGCGCATGGTCCTCGACTGGCTGGCGAAAGGGAAGGCCGCCGGCCTGCCCGAGATCGTGGCCCGCAAGCAGTTCGGCAAGGCCGTCGAGCTGGCCCAGGCCCAGCACGACGCGCAGCCGCGGGACGGCCGCCTGCGCCTGCAGTTGGCCGACACGCTCGTCGCCGCCGGCCGCGGCCGGGAGGCCGTCCCCCTGCTGCGCGAGATGGCGGACGATCTGGCCGCGGAAGGGTTCGCGGCCAAGGCCATCGCCCTACTGAAGCGGATCCAGAAGATCGACCCTGGCCGCATGGACATCGAGCGCCGCCTGGCCTCGCTCATCGCGGACCGCGCGCGCCGGGACACTGCGGCCCCGCGTCCGCCCGTCCCCACGGCGGCTCCGGACCTGCCCGAGTTCGGAATGGAAGAGATCGGCGAGGGGGAGCTCGACCTCCAAGCGCCGCCGCGGCCCGTCCTGCGCGCGCCTGCCCTCTTCCCCGACTTCTCGGACGAGGAGCTGGTGGCGGTCATGGGCGGCCTGCGCCTCGTCGAATTCGAGGCCGGCGACCTCGTCGTCTGCGAGGGCGAGCCGGGCGACAGCCTCTTCCTCGTCACGACGGGCACGGTCAAGGCCTGGATGCGCAACCGCGAGGGCCGCTACGTCCTGGTGCGCAGGCTGGGCGAGGGCGACTTCTTCGGCGAGATCTCCATGCTGACCGGGTCGCCGCGGACGGCCACCGTCGTGGCCGCGTCGCCCTGCGAGATGCTCGAGCTGGACCGGACCACCCTCGACGGCATCACCGCCGCCCATCCGCGCGTGCGCGAGGTGCTGGAGCGCTTCTACGAGCAGCGGGTCGCGACGACGGCGGACGCGCCGTCGCCCGGCGCGGCCTGAGCGCGGGGATCTCCATGGCCGACGATCCCGCCCGCACCCCGAAGGCCCCACCCGGCGCCGCGCACCGTCCCGGCGCGGCCCTGCGGCACGACCTCCGCACGCCCATCAACCAGATCATCGGCTACAGCGAGATGCTGGACGACGACGCCGCGGCCGCCGGCCAGCAGGAGATGTCGGCCGACCTCAAACGGATCGGTCAGGCCGCGCGCGGCATGTTGGAGATGATCGATCGCATCCCCGACGAGCTCGCCGCCCCCGCCCCCACGGCGAAGCCGTCACCCGCGTCCGCCCCGCAATCTCCGGCCGCGCCGGAGCCTCCACGTCCGCCCGGGAAGCGGCCCTCCGCGGCCGCCGTGCCCCTTCCGGACGACGAGCCCGGCCCGGCCACGCTGGCCATCCGTGCCGCCGTTTCCAAGCCGGTGGCGGGCACGGGCACGCTCCTGGTCGTGGACGACAACGAGCTCAATCGCGACATGCTCTCGCGGCGGCTCAAGTCCCGCGGCTACCAGGTGCTCACGGCAGACGACGGCCCGCAGTGCCTGGCCATGGTCAAGGCGCAGCGCTTCGACCTCATCCTCCTCGACATCATGATGCCGGGCATGTCCGGGATCGAGGTGCTCAAGATCATCCGCAACCGCTACACGGTGGCGGAGCTGCCGATCATCATGGCCACGGCCAAGGACACGGGCGTGGACGTGGTGGAGGGGCTGACCCTCGGCGCCAACGACTACGTCACCAAGCCGCTGGACTTCGCGGTCGTCCTCGCCCGCGTCGAGAGCCAGCTCTCCCTCAAGCGCTCGATGGAAGAGATCAAGCGCCTGGCCAACGAGCTGGAGAAGCGGAACCGCTTCATCAAGCACACCTTCGGCCGGTACCTCTCCGAGGAGGTCGTGGACCGCCTGCTGGAGACGGAGGAGGGGCTGGCCCTGGGCGGCGAGAAGCGCGAGGTCACGCTGCTCATGTCCGACCTGCGCGGCTTCACGGCCATGGCCGACCGCTACACGCCGGAGCAGGTGGTCCGCGTCCTCAACAACTACCTGGGGACGATGGCGGACCTGATCGTCGCCCACCAGGGCACCATCGACGAGTTCATCGGCGACGCCATCCTGGCCATCTTCGGCGCTCCCGAGCGGCGCCAGGACGACGCCGCGCGCGCCTGCGCCTGCGCCACCGCCATGCAGGTCGCGATGAAGGACGTGAACGCCTTCAATCGCCGGGAAGGGCTGCCCGAGGTCGAGATGGGCATCGCCGTCAACACGGGCCAGGTGATCGTCGGCAACATCGGGTCGCAGACGCGCGCGAAGTACGGCGTGGTGGGATCGCACGTGAACCTCGCCGGGCGCATGGAGGGTTTCACGGTGGGCGGACAGGTCCTGGTGTCCGCGTCCACCGTGGAACAGGCGGGGGCGGCCCTCGAGCTGGGCCAGCGCGTGACCTTCCAGGCCAAGGGATTCAAGGAGCCGATCGACGTCTACGACCTGGTCGGGGTGGGGGCGCCCTGGAACGCCCGCCTGCCCGTGCGCGACGATCACCTCGCCGCGTTGCGGCCGGAGCTGCCGGTCACGGTGGCGGTGCTCGAAGGCAAGCAGATGAGCGACATCACGTTCGAAGGGACGCTGGTGCGCGCGTCCGACAACGCGGCCAGCCTGCGCGCGGACCGCGCCCTGCGCGCGTTCACCAACCTGCGGCTGCGCCTCAAGGGGGCGGACGGAGAAGCCCGGCCCGGCGACCTCTATGCGAAGGTCGCGTCCGGGGAGACGGGACCGGACGGCGGAGTGCTGGTGCGCTTCACCTCCGCCTCCCCCGAAGTGATGGACGCGCTCCGGCAGGCCCTCGCCGGGAGCAGCGCCGCTACCTGAGGTTGTTGCCGGTCAGCGGAGCGCCTCCACGCGGAAGATCTCCATCTCCCCCTTGCCCTTGACCGGGATGAGTCCGAGCGACCGCCCCTGGCAGTCGGCCTCGATGCGCTGCCAGGCCGACGCGCTGACGTTGACGCCCGCCTTCGAGCCGTGGCTCTCCACGCGCGCGGCCGTGTTGACCGTGTCACCCCAGAGGTCGTAGAGGTATTGCTTCCGTCCCACCACCCCCGCCACCACCGGCCCCGCGTGGATCCCCACCCGCACGTCCCATCCCGCGGGCAGGTTCTTGGCCGCGCTCACCATCTCGAGGCCGCAGCGCACGGCGGAGAGGACGGGATTGGCGGCGGGCAGGAGCAGTCCGGCCGTGCTCATGAACGAGTCGCCGATGGTCTTGATCTTGTACATCTCGTGGCGGGCGGAGAGGTCCTCGTAGGCCTCGAAGAGCTGCTGCAGCGCGGCCACGATCTCCTCCGGCTGGCGGGAGGCGGAGTAGGGCGTGAACCCCACGATGTCGCAGAAGAGCACGGCCACGTCCTCGTGGCGGCGGGGGGCCACGAAACCGTTGGACTTGAGCTCCTTGACGATGTCGGGAGGCAGGATCACGTGCAGGAGCTCGTCCGAGCGCTTCTTCTCCGCCTCGATCTGGCCGAGGTAGAGGACCTCGCGGTCGCGCAGGCGCTTCTTCTCCAGGCTGGCCCCGATGCGCGCGCGCAGGACGACGGGGTTGAAGGGCTTGGCAGGTAGTCTTCGGCCCCGATCTCGATGCAGCGCACCACGCTCTCGATCTCGTCCAGGGCGGAGATCATGATGACGGGGATGTGGCGCAGGGCGACGTCGCCCTTGAGCTGATCCAGCACCTGGTAGCCGTTCATCTCCGGCATCAGGATGTCGAGGAGCACGAGGTCGAAGGGCTCGGTGCGCAGGCGCTCCAGGGCCTCGCGGCCGTTCTGGGCGGTGAAGGGCGTGTAACCCTGGCGGACGAGCCGCCGCGAGAGCATGTCGCGATTGATCTCGTTGTCGTCCACGACGAGGATGCGGCCGCCCTCTGCCGGCTTGCGGTCCTGCTCGTCGCGCGTGCGCAGCGACGAGACCGCCTGCTCGATCATCGTGGACACCCGCGCGTCGCGCTCCTCCGTCGCTCCGCTGCGCGCCCCCGTCGAGAGGCGCCCGATGTCGTCGATCACGGACAGGAGCTTCTGGCCGGCGCCGTGGATTCGCTTGAGGTCGTCGATGGAGCCTTCCGGGCCGGAGGTGGTGGCGTCCTCGATGAGCATCTCGCTGTAGCCGAGGATGGCATTGACGGGTGTGCGCAGGTCGTGGCGGATGCGCGCGCTCGCCGCCTCCACCTCGTCCGTGGTCCCGAGGCCGAGGCGGGCCGGATCCAGGATCTCGTTGATCAGGGTCAGGAGGGCGCGCCCGGCCGTCTGGATCCTCTCCAGATCCGGACGCACGTGGGCCGGCGCCTCGTCCTCCAGCAGCATCTCGCTGTAGCCGAGGATGGCGTTGACGGGCGTGCGCAGCTCGTGGCGCAGGTGCGCGAGGAGGGCGTCGCGGGCGCGATCCGGCGGACCGCCCGCGGCGATCGTCATGCGGAGGGCTTGGCGCGGGCCCCCAGCAGCGCTTCGATCTTCCCGAGCAGCCGCGGCAGCTCGATGGGCTTGGTGTCGTAGTCGTCGCAGCCCGCTTCGAGCGCCTTCTCGCGGTCTCCGGACATCGCGTGGGCGGTGAGGGCGATGATGGGCGTCGCCTTCACCGCATCCTTGGCCTTGAGCTGCCGGGTGGCTTCCCAGCCGTCGATCACGGGCAGGCTCATGTCCATGAGGATGAGGTCGGGGCGGGTGGACTGGGCCAGGTCCACGCCCTGCTGGCCGTCCACGGCGATCACCACTTCGTAGCCGCGGCGCTCGAGCCGCCGGGACAGCATGTCCCGGTTCATCTCGTTGTCCTCCACCAGCAGGATCTTGGGCATCCAGGGTCCTCGTCCTCAGGCGCGTCGGCGTCGCGCGTGCTGCGGGTAAGCCGTTAATTAACATAGGGAATCGGGAAAGACCATGAAGGGCGCCACGCGCCCACTTTGGTTGAATGTTCGCACCCCTTGAGGGATGATCCCGAACCTGTGATCGTGATCCCCGGGGCGCCGCGATGGGTGCTCGCCACCGCGATCGGCGCGGCGCTCCTGGCCGGCCGGCCGGGTCTTCTGGCCGCCACCCCGATCACACCCCAGGCCGCACCGGCCCCCGTCCCCTCACCCTCGCCTTCCCTGACGCCGGAGGAGCGCGCGCGCGAGGCGGAGAAGGAGAGCCTGGAGGAGGCGGAGCCGTCTCCGAGCCCATCTCCGTCTCCGAGGCCGTCTCCGTCTCCGAGCCCGTCTCCATCTCCAAGCCCGTCTCCATCTCCGAGCCCGTCTCCGTCTCCGAGCCCGTCTCCGTCCGTTCTGCCGACGTCGCCCCCTTCTCCGAGCCCTGTTCCCTCACCTGAGCCGGCCGCCACGGACCAGCCCTCTCCCAGCCCCTCGCCCGCGGCGGCTGAAGAGCCGACGGGCCAGTCCACGTCCACGCTGATCGGTTACGCGCTCTTCGACCTGGCGGCGCGCGTCCACAACTTCCACCCGGCTCTCGAGCTCAGCGCGGTCGTGCGCGACCTCTTCGGCACCGACTACTTCGACCCCGCGCCCCGGGGCGGCCTGCCCGGCGACTACCCGCGGCCCGGCCGCTCCCTGTTCCTCAAGGCGAAGTACCGGTTCTGATATGGGACGACCGGTCAAGTCTAAGGAATGCTCTTTCGGTTTCCTCCCGTGATTCTGGAGCAGAGAGAGCGGCGGTCGAGGTGGCTGACGCGACGGTTGATCACTCTGATATTCGCGGATCGAGCTGGTGGC
>WNGB01014530.1_pt1 | contig 17144 bp, 20 predicted proteins | sample 5400681 | NCBI WGS metagenome assembly WNGB01 (sample SAMN13153367, study PRJNA577476) | soil metagenome | isolation source: 115 cm soil or saprolite under grassland replicate 2 | place: USA:California | collected 2016-06-15 | reverse complement strand
GGTGTCGCGGTAGGAGAAGACGCCTGCGAATGCACCAGCTTGAGTTCCAATTGGGCAGTTTTCCCAATGAGGTCGACGGCCCGTTTAGTATCCGTCAGGCCAGGCAACTGGATGGCGATCCGCTGCGTGCCCTCACGGCTGATGCTCGGCTCGCTGACCCCAAAGGCGTCAACCCGATTGCGGATTTTTTCGAGGGCCTGGTCGACGGCACTGGTACGGAAATGCTGGATCTCGGCCGCCTGGACATTGTACATCCACACTTCAGCTGATTGTTGCCGCACCTCACCAGAGGGGTCCTGGTTACGGACAACCTCCTCCACGACACTCTTCTCCGGTGGCTTACTAAACACCATGCGAATGCCCTGCAAGCTGCTGGGTTCCACCGCCACCACCGTCAAACCTTTCGCAACCAGCTCCTTGCGGAGCGCCTCCGCACGGCGTTCGAGCGTGCGTTCGATGGCTTTGTCGACCTGCACCTCCAACAGCAGATGGAGTCCTCCCTGCAGGTCCAGGCCCAGATGAATCTTGTCGCGTGGTGGCATGGCTAGAACCAGGCTAGCAACAACGACCACCGCAATAATGCCAAGCTTCAGCAAGAGATCCCGACCCATCCAGCTTCCTTTACATCCGGACGCTACTTCGTCTCTATCCGATCCACGTAATCACGGTTCATCCACATCTTGATGCCATTACCCACCTCGATGCGCACCCTTTTTTCTTCCACTTTATCGACCACCGCCTCGATGCCGCCGCGGGTGATAATACTGTCACCTCTCTTGAGACTGGCGAGCATTTCTTGCAGTTCCTTCCGTTGTTTCTGTTGTGGCCGAAAGATCATGAAGTAGAAAATAGCAATGAGTGGCAAAAACAAAAAGAGCGAGTTGAATAGATCTCCCATACCTCGACCCGTCAGTGGCCCAGCAGCATATGCAATGTCAGTCCACACAGCCTCATACCTCCATGCAAAGATAGGACAGGCAGCAGACTATAACACTGTCCCCCAGAAAAGGCACGGGTAAAATCCCTTTCACCCGCCTCGCGTCTGGTGCAGTTGACACCCGTGTTGGGTCTTGCTAAGGTCCCTCAAGTTTGTTGTTTCTTGCTCTCGTGAGTACAGGTGCTATGCCACATCTTACGCGCGCTCGCCAACTTCAGGTGATCTGTCTGCTGCTCGGGATACTGTGGGTAGGGCACTCTTCTCGCACAGCCCAGGCACAACCGGGCGAGGCGACTGACACACAGGTGTACGATTTCGGTCTGCATCTGTTCCGTCTTGGGGACTACTATCGGGCTATTACGGAGTTCAAACGTTTTTCGCTGCTCTTTCCGCAGCATGAGCGCCAACCTGCTGCAGAACTTTTAATTGGCCTCGCCTTACAGGAAGACAAAGCCTACGATGATGCGTTCGCCCACTTCCAGCATTGGCGTTTGGTCGATGACCCGACGGACGCGACACGTGTCGCGTCCTTTAAACTTGGCGAGCTGCGCTTTCTCCAGCGACAATACCGCCAGGCTATTGTCTCTTTTCAGGACTTTCTCGACACCTATCCTGATGGCCCCCTGGTGTCGCGCACGAAATATCTGCTGGGGCTTTCCTGGGCTCTGGATGGGCAATTTTCCCAGGCGCAGCAGGTCTTTGCGACCTTGCCGTCAGGTGATCCCCTGGCACAGCAGGCTCTGGCTCTCCAAGACGAGTTGCGTTTGACTCCCCCACTGCAGTCGAAGTCTCCGCAAGTCGCTGGGATCCTCTCTGGTATTCTTCCTGGGGCCGGCCATCTCTATGCGGGGAAACCGTGGCAGGCCCTGACGGCCTTTGCTCTCAATGGTGTGTTTCTCGCTGGCGCGGCGTATGCGTTCCATGAACGTCTTGAAGCCACTGGGGCTATTTTACTTTTCTTTGAAACGGGCTGGTATCTGGGAGGCATTAGCAGTGCGATGGATGCGGCACGCGCCGCTAACCGACAACAGCAGAGAGCTTTTACGGACCGCCTGACGGCAACGTATGCACCTCCTGTTCTGACGTTCCAGACCTTGCAGGCGCCAGGGCTTGGACTGCGGCTAAGGTTTTGAGAGATGGGGATATGAGTTGGCTTTCTCTTTCTCTCTGTGGGCGGGAGAAGGAGTTGGCTAAAATTCCGGCAGGGTGAAGTCAGCAAGCGTGCCATCCTGTATAGCTTGGCGTATCTGGGCCATCAGGCGGAGGTAGTAGGTCACATTGTGCAGCGTATTGAGGTGTAATCCCAGGATTTCACCGGCAATAAACAGATGGCGGAGGTACGCCCGAGAATGATGCTGGCAGGTGTAACAATCACAGGTGGCATCGAGGGGACGCGCATCAGTGCGATACTGTGCGTTTTTGATCACCACCCGCCCTGTCGAGGTAAACAAAAAGCCGTTACGCGCGTTACGCGTAGGGAGGACGCAGTCGAACATGTCGATCCCAGCGCGCACGCACTGGAGCAAGTCTTGTGGTTTACCAACCCCCATGAGATAGCGCGGCTGGTGCACCGGCAGTTGGGTAGCAGTATGTGCCACGAGATCGTACATGACGTCCCGTGGTTCACCGACGCCCAGACCGCCTATGGCATAGCCGTCGAAGCCGCCCTCGATCAGTTCTTGTATACACCTATCTCGCAGTTGTTTATAAGTGCTGCCTTGGACAATACTAAAGAGCCCCCCAAGACGATCCCGCCCAGCCTCTTGGCACCGCCTGGCCCAGCGACAGGTCATCTCCATAGACAAGCGTGCGGTATCATACGTCGCCGGATAGGCAGTGCACTCGTCCAGGACCATCATGATATCTGATCCCAACGCCATCTGGATGTCTACGGCACGCTCTGGAGTAATCATGTGGCGTGAACCGTCCAGATGGGACTGAAATTGCACCCCTTCCTCACTCACTCGCGCCAATGTCCCGAGACTGAACACTTGAAAACCCCCACTATCCGTGAGGATGGGGGATGGCCAACCCATGAAGGTATGCAGTCCACCAAAGCTGCGTATGAGGTCTTGGCCAGGGCGGAGAGAAAGATGATAGGAGTTGCACAGGATGATACCAGCCCCGCAGGTCACCAGATCGCTGGTGCGCAGCGTCTTGACAGTGGCCTGAGTGCCAATCGGCATAAACACCGGCGTGTCGAAAGTCCCGTGGGGGGTGTGCAGCCGTCCCAGGCGTGCCTGATTGTGCGCATCGGTGTGGAGGAGTTCGAATGTCAGTGGCATGCCTGGGTTTCCTGCCACGGTGGGGGACATAGGCCGACTAGCAGTCATTAAAAACCGCTCTCCGCCAGATTTTCAAAACGCGTAAATTCACCGCGAAAGGCGAGGCGTACGACGCCCGTAGGGCCGTTGCGCTGTTTGGCGATGTTAATTTCGGCAACGCCCTTGTCCGGGCTATCCTCTGGGTTATAGATTTCATCCCGATAGATCAGGGCCACCACGTCTGCATCTTGTTCAATGGCCCCGGATTCGCGCAGATCGGACAGTTGCGGTTTCGGCGGCTTGCGCTGTTCCACAGCCCGGCTCAACTGGGACAGCGCCATCACTGGGACATTGAGCTCTTTGGCCAGGGCCTTGAGGGAACGTGTAATGCTCGAAATTTCCTGCTGGCGACTCTCTATCCGCCCACGTATTTGCATGAGCTGCAGATAGTCCACAATAATGAGGGCAAGGTCCCCCAATTCCACCTGCAAGCGTCGCGCTTTAGCACGGATATCCAGTGCCGACTGTGCTGGCGCATCATCAATATAAATAGGGGCTTCTGACAGAACCCCTGCCGCCTTCGTCAAGATCGGCCAGTCTTCCCGACTGAGAAAGCCGGTGCGGAGCTTCGCAGAATCCACCCGTGCTTCAGAGCAGAGAAAACGGATGACGAGCTGCTCCTTCGACATTTCGAGGCTAAAAATTGCCACGGGTCGGCGTATGCGCACGCCAACGTGCTCGGCTATATTGAGGCCCAACGCCGTCTTCCCTACACCGGGACGCGCGGCAACGATGATCAGGTCCGACGGCTGCAGACCGGCTGTGCGGCGATCGAAATCCGTAAAACCTGTCGGGATACCAGTGACCAATTCCTTGCGTTCGTAGAGCTGTTCAAGACGCTTGAAACTCCCCTTGAGGATCGCATTAATATGGACGAAGCCAGCGGTCGTTTTGCGCTGGCCGATCTCAAAGATGGCCTGCTCAGCCCGATCGAGGAGCGTGTCAACGTCTTCGGCATCCTCATAACTTTCTGTGACGATCATGGTCGCCGTTTGAATGAGGGCGCGCAACACCGCTTTTTCTCGTACCACCTGCGCATGGTGCAAGACATGCGCCGCGGTCGGTACCATCTCGACCAACTCGGCGAGATAGGCGCCGCCGCCAGCCGACTCAAAGCGCCCTTTCTTGCGTAGACGTTCGGTCACCGTCAAGACATCGATCGGCACATTGTCCTGAAACAAGTCGATCATCGTCTGGAAGATCCAGCGATGGGCGTCCTGGTAAAAGTCACGTTCATGCAAAATCTCCAGGACCCGCACGAGGGCATGGTTATCCTGCAAAATAGCACCCAAGACACTTTGCTCCATCTCCACACTCTGGGGCGGGAGTTTTTGGAGCGAATCAAGCTGCCCATCCATGGCAGCACCTCCGCATTATTCAGCAGTAATCGTCACCTTCAGCATGGCCGCAGTCTCTGCCGGTAAACGTACAGGCACCGTAAATTCGCCGAGGCTCTTGAGCGGCTGGTCGAGCTGGATGTCCCGGCGGTCGACCTCAAAGCCAGATACCTTGAGCGCCTCGGCAATATCCATACTGGTAACCGAGCCAAACAATTTGCCTTCCTCGCCAGCTTTACGCACAAAACGACACGCCACCGCCTGCAACTGCTCCGCCAGTGTTTGGGCGTCCTTCCGTACCCGCAGAATCCGGTGTTCCCGCAGGCGTTGTTCGTGCTCAAGTTGACGCTTATTTCTGGCCGTCGCTGCTACGGCGAAGCCGCGTGGTATGAGAAAATTGCGTCCATACCCATCCGTCACATCCACGATGTCACCAACCCCACCCACATGATCCACATCGCGCATCAAAATGACTTTCATCGCCTCTCTCCTTTCGTACTACTCTGTTGGCATAGTGTACTTGATCTCCCCGCTCTCCTCACCTTTAGGGAAGCATAGGATGGTGCCGCTGGCGGCGGAAATCGACCCACAGGTCAAACAGGCCAGCGGCCGTACACACGACCACACAGAGAGGGCCAGCAATGAGGAAGACTACGGCGAGTACGAGACACTGTACGCCCAGGGGAAACGGCAGACGTCGTCCCCAAAACAGCACAATAGCCAGGCCCTGTAAGAGATAGATCGCCAGCGTCACGAGCAAAATGTTCAAACCAATGGTACTCACGAGGTCAATCGGTACCAACAACGCCGCCCCGCTCACTAAAAACACCCACACCAGATAGTCCGAGGCCCGCCAGCATGTCAGGTCGTCTGGATCGAGGGGCAGCGGTGGTTGGCTACGCTGGCAGTAACGCCGGACTAAGATATAGTTGAGCAGATTCGCAAACAAATGGCCAATCACGACCAGCCCTGGCAACACGGCAAACACGAGCTGTGGCAACGCCTCTACCAATGCCGTCAGTTGTTCATCCTCGCCTTCCTGAATCTGCTCCACTGCTCGCACATACTCCTGTGACACAGAGACGATTTTATCAAAGTAGTGCGTCACGAGTTCTGGCATGGGCGATTGGGCGAGCGTGCTATACACTGCCAAGAGGAGAGCCCCCACGCCGAGCGGTACGACGAGGCTCCCCACCATCGTCCGTGAGATGGACCAGCCACGCCGGATCGCGCCTGCAGTCGCAAACGCCACCAGGCCACATTGGCTCAGGAAGAAGAGAGGCTGCAGCCGTCCTCCCAGGAGCATGAGTCCTCCCTCCAAGCCTAACAAACTCACCACATAGCGCCAAGGATACTTCACAGCCAGCACGATCAACGGAAACGGTGCGAGAGCGGTGAGGAGTCCCCCTCCCATGGGCACAAACACCGGCAACAGTGTCAAGATACACGACAAGATCACCAGATAGAGCGCCTCTGGACTGCCGACGACAGCTTTCATAGTCCACTCTTGCGGAGCACCAGTGCCATGCACCACACCCTGAGGGTCATTCGACGGTAAACGGCATCAAGGCGAGATGTCGTGCCCGCTTGATCGCTGTCGTCAGCTGCCGTTGATGACCAGCACAGTTGCCCGAGATGCGGCGCGGAATAATCTTACCCCGCTCTGTGACGAGGTTCCGCAGACGCCGTATATCTTTGTAATCGATCAGGGTCAGTTTGTCCGCACAGAACCGACAAATCTTCTTCCGTAGAAAGCGCCGGCGTTTGCGTGCAACCGCTTTCTTTCTCGACATCATTGCCATAGGCTCACTCCTCTCACATCCCAAGCCCTCTCAGGCATTACTGCAAAAATTTAAAAAGGAATATCGTCATCCTCGAAAGCAGGAGGGAGATCCATCTCCTCCGCTGCACGTGAGGGTCCTGGACTCGTGCGCTCCATCCCTTGACTTGGATTTGTGCGCTCCATCCCTTGACTTGGATTTGTGCGCTCCATCCCTTCCTCACGCCCTCGCGGCATGAATTGGATCCGTTCGGCAATGACCTCGTGCTTGCTCCGTTTTTGGCCGTCCTGGCCCTCCCAACTGCGCCATTGCAGGCGGCCCTCTATGAGTGCCTGACGGCCTTTACTCAGATATTCACTGGCCGTTTCAGCCTCGCGACCGAAGACAACAATATCGACAAAGCAGACTTCTTCTTTGCGCTCATCGCCCTGCCCGGAGCGTCGGTTCATTGCCATGCCGAATGTCGCAACAGGGGTCCCACTAGGCGTATAGCGCAATTCGGGATCGCGCGTGAGATTGCCGAGCAAGATGACTTTGTTGAAGCTTGCCATACTCCTGGCCTTCTCTCAGAATTGCTTCGCGATGGCTACTCGCTCTCGTCGTCCATCGCCTCATCCTCTGTCACAGTGACAGCGGCATCAAAGCGTCGGGTATTACTACCGTTTAGGCTACTGTCCTCCATGGCACCACGCCGTGGGTAGCGCCCTTCACCGCGCCCATGGAAAGGCTCGCCACGTCGTCCGCCACGGCGACGCTCCTCGCGGTCCTCCTCACGACCGTCATCGTCAGGGACGCGCGTGAAGCCGGTCAGGTGTTCCTCTTTCTCAAAACGCACGGTGAGGTAGCGCAGTACACGCTCACTGAGGCGATACATCCGCTCGAGTTCGGGGAGAGGTTCCGGGGTGGCGCGAAAATGGATGAGATTGTAATAGCCATAGCGCTGCTTCCGCATCACATACGCCAGACGCCGTTTGCCACCATGATCAATGCGGATAATCTCAGCGCCTTTGCCTTCCAAGAGTTGGACCGTACTTTGAATATTGGCCTCAACGTCCTCTTCTGTTAGCTCCGGATGCAAGACAAAAATGGTTTCGTAGAGATGCTTTGTCACGTTCACTCAGACTCCTTTTGGCTTACAGCCCGCAACCGCGAGCAAGGAGAAATAACCACACGGCGCCGCCTACGCTTACCGTGGCTGTCCCGGCGCCTCTACCAGGGTCTCAACCCAAGTGACAGCCTGCGCGATCATCATCTGACAGGCCTCCGCGTCCTGCACCGGAAAGGGTGATAGGACGTAGTCCACGACATCTTCTTTCCGTGGTGGTTTCCCAATGCCCATGCGGATACGTACGAAGACGTCACTCTCGAGCCACGCGATGATCGACCGGATCCCTAAGTGCCCCGCGTCTCCTCCCTGGCGCTTAATCTTGATCTTGCCGACGGGGAGATCAATATCATCATGTACGACAATCAAACTCTCTCCCTTGTGCAGGTAGCGCCGCACCAAAGGTGCGACGCTCTGTCCACTGGCATTCATATAGGTCTGCGGCTTGACGCACAGCACCACACATGGCCCGATCTGGCCTGTGCCACAAAGCGCCTCGGCCTCGCGCTGTCGTACAGCAATACGGTACCGCTCAGCCAACGCATCAATGACGTCAAAACCAAGATTGTGTCGTGTATGACGATAGCGTTGTCCAGGGTTGCCCAACCCAACAATCACATCCACAGGTGCACAATCATCTCTCTGAACCTCAGCCGCACCGCCACAGAACACGAGGCGCTCTCGCTGACCACGGCTCAGGCTTCTACCTCCTCAGGGCTGCTCTCTGTTGGGGTCTCTGCCTCGACGTGCGCCGTGACGATGACCTCCTCGGCATCAGTGACCAGGATGACACCTGGAGGCAAGGCTATAGCGCCGGCTTTGAACGTTACCCCCGGATGGATATGCGCCAGATCCACCGTAATCTCATCCGGAATATCGCCCGGCAGACAAGCGACCTCCACTTCACGCCAGAGATGCGCCAGCACCGCATTCGCACTCTGAAGCAGATTGTGAGGCTCATTGATGAAGGTCAGAGGCACCGTCACCGTGATCGATTTATGCATATCCACACGATAAAAATCCGCATGTAGCGGCGCGCGACTGACGGGGTGAATCTGCACCTCGCGTAGGATGGCCTGGCAGCTTTCTGGGGTGTCTCCTTCGATCACAAAGTCCAGAATCGTATTCTCGCCAGCCTCGGATTGTTGAATGTGTGTCAGGTCTTTTTCAGACAGTGCAATCGCCACGGTGATTCCATTCCCATATACTACCGCCGGCAATTGGCCAGCACGCCGCAGCCGTCGGGCCACCCCTTTCCCGGCCTGATGACGTTTTTGCACTACAAGCTTCACAATCTCCATACATCTCCCCACTTCCACTAGTCGAAGAGTGAACTGACCGACTCTTCACAGTGGATACGTTTGATCGCTTCCCCCAAGAGAGGCGCCACCGACAAAACCTGGATACGCTCCCATGCCTGAGCCTTCGCGCTGAGTGGGATCGTATCGGTGACCACAAGTTGTTCGAGGTCGGAAGCTGCCAACCGCTGCATCGCTGGCCCAGAGAGCACTGCATGGGTCGCGCCAGCATATACACGTCGTGCCCCAGCACGCCGCAGCGCTGTCGTCGCTTCGACCAACGTCCCCGCCGTATCGACCATATCATCGACCACGAGCACATCACGTCCAGCTACATCGCCCACGATATGCATCACTTTGGCGACGTTTTTCTTCTCACGATCCCGACGCTTATCGATGATACCCAGCGACACGTCTAAGCGCTTGGCAAACGCCCCAGCCCGTTCCACCCCTCCGGCATCCGGCGAGATTACACTCAAGCTCTGGTAGGATTGGCGCTGAAAATAGTCAGTCAACACCGGTGCGGCAAAGAGATGGTCCACCGGGATATTGAAATAGGCCTGCAATTGCCCGGCATGCAAATCAAGTGCTAAGACGCGATTTACCCCAGCGGCCGTGATCAGGTCAGCCACGAGTTTGGCGGTGATGGGTACCCGTGGTTTGTCTTTGCGATCCTGCCGACCGTAGCCAAAATACGGCATCACCGCCGTAATACGTGCTGCTGAAGCCCGTCGGCAGGCATCGGTCATGATCAGCAACTCCATGAGGTGCTGATTCACAGGGTGACAGGTCGGCTGCAGCAAGAAAACGTCTTTCCCACGGATATTCTCGCGAATCTGGACAAAAATCTCCCCATCGCTAAAATCGGAAACATCGATACAGCCCAGTTCGATGTCCAGATACTGGCAGATCCCGCGTGCCAGTTGGGGATTCGCACGCCCTGTGAAGAATCGCAAGTCCCTCATGATGCCTACCTTACGCACGCAAAGCGGTTTGTGTCCCGGAAGCCGCTGCACTGGGACAAGAGGGCTGGGGAGGAGCATAGAAGACTGGGGCGGGAGGATTCGAACCTCCGAATGCAGGTTCCAAAGACCTGTGTCTTACCGCTTGACGACGCCCCATCCAGGAGCAGGTATCGGGAAGCACTGCAAAGGCGGCTTGTCAATGCCTGGAGATCCACTACCTTGGCGCCCAGCCCTGACCGGCTAAGCTAGGCTAGTTCTGGAGTGACATTCTGCCAGGGGCAGCATACCCATACACCCCACCCTCTCTGTCGTACCGCAGAAGCGACCTCGTGCGCCACGTCCCACGATGGACAGAGAGCATACACTGTTGGTCCGCTGCCCGACATGCACACACCACACACTCCCGGCTGTACCAAGGCGCGTTTGACGTCTTGCACGATAGGAAAGTGTCGTAAGACTACCGCTTCGAGATCGTTGAAGCATGCCACTCCCAAGCCTTCAATATCCCCAGATTCAAGGCATTGTCTGAGGATGTTAGTATCCTTTGGAGGCGCTGTCAACTCAAATCTGAGTTGCTGGTAGACCCAGGCCGTGGACACGGCAATCGGGGGTTTGACCAGGACCAGATAAAATGTCCGGGGACAGAGCTCCACTGACGAGAGACCCAATTGCCATAAGGTGTTCAGGCCGAGGAGGGTGGCTGCAGCGTCACTGCTGCCCCCTCCCAATCCTGCCGCCACTGGGATGGTTTTCTCAAGGGTGAGATGGACGCCTTGCCTTGGCACTGCTAAAGGCTGCAGCGCGACTGCCGCCCGATGCACGAGGTTCCGTGCATCGCTGGGCACCTCGGGATGCTCACAGTGTACGACGATCTCCCGAGGCTGGACCGTCAGACGTACGGTATCGACGAGGGAAATTTTGAGAAAAAGTGTAGAGATATCATGGTAACCATCAGGTCGGCGTCGATGCACAGCCAAACCGAGATTCACTTTGGCTGGGGCCTGCACAATCAGCATAAGTGGCTTTACCAGAGGCGCGGGAGCGTATCGGCTTCTGGTTCGGGCAGATCCTCGAGCTTCACACGTGTCGTGCCCATAGGCACACGCATGTGAAAGAGGGCCGGGGTGACGCCAGTATTGAGCTGGACTTCTTTATACTGCCACACCACACGGCGCCCTACCTGGGGTTGGAGCAGAGTAATGCGATACGGCACCATGAACCCGTTGAAACGCTGAAACTCCTCATACCATATCTGGAGGACGAGCTGTCCTCCAAAGTCTTCCATCTCAAAACGGACGGGCTGGAGATCATAGGGCTCAAACCAGATCCGATATACCTGGGGCTGGGAGGACACCTGTCCTTTCCAGAGGTACAGATTATCGCGCGACCGATAGACGAATTCTCCTGTGGTTGGGAGGGTCGCAAGGGGAACATCCCCCGCCAGGACGTATTGCAAGGCCGTAGGCGTTACCGCGATCCCAAAAAGACGCATCAGATTCTCAGCAGAAGCAACGCCTTCCAATAAGCGGCCCTCCTGAGGGGCGTAGAGAGAAAGTTGTTGCGCGTCAGCAATCAAGAGAAACAGCGGTTGGCCAACCGGTCCAATCCCCTCCAAGCGTATGGCCTCAAAACGCTGCAACACGACCACGGCATCCTCCAGGGTAGCGTCACGTATTGAGGCCCGTAGCTGTACGCGTGCCAACCCTTTCAGATTGTCCAAGGTTTGGCGACGTGCAGCCAAGTGCTCCCACACTGGTTCCGCCCTGGAAAGCAGGGTGGCCGGTGGCGGAAGGCTCTGCCAGGGATTCGAGATACTATGACAGCCAGCGCACCATAGTAGCAGCGTGCCAAGACTAAGGACGCCGCAGAGCAGGCGCACCATGCAACGCTTCCTCCATTAGGGAACGCACCTCACGAAGTTTCTGCTCCACAGTAGGATTGTCGGGCTTTAAGGCCATCGATTTTTCCCATGCTTGGCGCGCTTCTGGGAGACGGCGGAGATGAAAATACGCATCCCCAAGGTGGTCTTGCATGATGGGGTCGTCTGGGACTACAGCCACAGCCCGTTCGAGTTCAGACAGCGCCTTCTCATACCACCCCTTTTTAAAAAAGGCCCACCCTAAGCTATCCAGAAAATAACCATTGTCGGGCTCAATGACCAACGCACGCTGAATCACCTCGATCGATTCGTCGAGTTGAATGCCGCGTTCAGCGTACATGTATCCCAGGTAATTTAACGCACTTGCATGCTTGGGATCGAGGCTGATAGTGCGTTGCATTTGCGCCACAGAGGCCTCGAAATCTCCGAGCTTTTCATAGACCACCCCCAGGTTAAAATGGTAGGTAGGGTTGTTGTCGTCAAGCTCAACGGCTTTCCGCAAGCTGGCCGCAGCCTCGGCGTAAGTTTTGTTTTCAGATTGCGCCAACCCTAAATAAAAATGCGCCCCAGCGTGCCCCGGGTCCAGTTCTACCGCCCGACTCAGGGCGGTAAGAGCCTCCGGCATATTGCCTAAACGTTCGTAGACATGGCCGAGATGCAGATACAGTTCAAGCGATTGCGGCCGCACGGCGATGGCACGCTGGATCTCCCGCAGCGCATCCTCAAATCGCTTCATCTCTTCATACGTCAGGGCCAGGTAATAGAGGACATCCGCATTGTTCGGCTCCACCACTTCGACAGCCTGAAAGGTTTCGAGCGCTTTTTCCACCTCCCGCTGTTCGAGATAAATCAGGCCGAGGCGCAAGCGCAGACGGAGGTTCTGGGGTTCGAGCTGGCGCAACTGTTCATACGTGCTCAACGCCTCAGCCAGGTTATTTTGCTGCAGATAGACCTCTCCAAGTCGATGCCGTATCGCATGGTTGCGTGGATTCACCTCCAACACGCGATTATACAGCTCGACCGCCTCTCCATAGCGCTTCTGCACTTCATACACCGTTCCCAGGACGCTTAAGGCCCGCTCAAACTGCGGCTGCTGTGCTGTCGCACGTTTCAGCAGCTCTTCAGCCTGGACATAGTCGCCCTTTTCGGCATACAAGCGCCCAAGTTCATAGAGCCCACGGAGCGAGGTGGGCTGGACCCGCAACAACTCCTGGAAGACCGTGATGGCGTCTGCCTGCTGTCCCACGGCCAACTGCAGCACGCCTAGATATACATACCCTTCTTCATCAAGTGGCTCCAGCTCGATGGCTTTCCGGAAGGCCGCCTGCGCTTCCTCCTTATGTTGCAAATTGGCGTGAATCTGGCCGAGCACAAGGTACGCTGGGTGATATTTCGGATCCAGACGTAGCGCTTTTTGGCAAGACTGCAAGGCTGCTGGCATGTCCCCGCGGCGCATCTGCAGGCGGGCTAACTCCGTATGCAGAAAGACGGTCTCCGGTTGGACTCGAAGCGCCTCACGGAGCTCAGCGATCGCCCCATCAAGCTGATTCTCCTCTGTACTGCCCCGCAGGGAGGCGTAGCTCCGCATAAAATGATAGTACGCCTCACCACGCCGCAGAATATCTTCAGGACCCAGGGCCTCCGTCTCACCACTGGTTACCATATCATCAACCGCGGCAGCGCGCGGCATATGTGCCGCCGCACAACTGCTACACAGCAGCAGAAAACTCACACTGCCAAGCCATAATCCAAGGCGGGACCACACCCTACCTCCCATGGCCAACGAACCTGTGCATATATTCATACCCCTTACCTTCTCACTTGCCATCCCCGCTGCCAGGCTCGCCTGACCGTCTCGCGCAGCTCAGGATCAGCGATGCTGGCTGTGCCTTCTTGCATCTGCTGTTCTTCCACCGCGGTGAGTGGTAGGGGCTCCAGGTCTTCCTCAGGAGGGGAGAGGATCGGCTGTCGGGAAGAAGACATCGCCAACATAAAGTGGAGCTTGGTAATTGGCACATCGCCAAGGACGCTCCGGATATTCTCCAGCAACTGTGCTTGGTAAAAGGTGATTTGCTGCAGCCAGATTGCGTCGCTCACGGTGACAAACAAGACACGTCCACGGATGCTTTCAGGCTGCGTCACAGCAGTGAGCTGCGGCCCGGCGATGGTGCACCAGTGTTGGACAATTCGTCCGAGGAGCACCAGATGTCCCAGGCCGCGCTGACGCAGCGCCTGCGCTAAGACAGGGGCAATCGACTGCAAGGCATCCGCCTTAGAGGGTTGAAGATCCATCGCGCCTCCCCTGAGTGCGTGTTTGAATAGGCATCACAGGGCTTGTTTCTAGCGGTTGTGGGGTATTATACAACAGTGACCCAATGGCACTCATCACTTCTTGCATAATGGCCACCGCGGTCTCTTTGGTGTCCGGAAGGGCATAATAGAGGTGTAAGTCCACAGGTTTTCCGTAGTGTACGCACACGGGAACACGGCCACGGAAGAGCGCCTTGGGATGGGACAGAATACGCTCTGTCCCGATGATCGCAGCCGGAATCACCACCGGTCGCGCCGCATAGATGAGCTTCCCCACCGTACGTTTCCCATCATGCAAGCGACCATCGCGACTGCGTGTCCCCTCTGGAAACAACATCATCTTGTCTGTACGCATGTGGGCAATCATCCGACGCATCGCCTGCCTGTCATGCTGCCCACGCCGGACCGGAAACACCCCTAAGGAGGTGAGCAAACAGCCCATAAGGCGGGTGCGGAACAGTTCTGCTTTGGCCGGTGCCCAGATAATCTGTATCCCCTGTGTGGCCAGGACAGTGTAGGGCAGGAGGAGCGTATCAAACGCTGAGATATGGTTGCTGACCAACACCACACCACCCTGGGAGGGGATATATTCACTCCCCTCGATCCGCACGTGACAACAGAGGCGGAAAAAGAGTTTAACTACTATGTAGGCCAAGCGTAGCCAGAGGTATCCTACCCAGGGATGTTTGACCAAGGGATGCAGGGGTAAGGATGAGTGCACAGTCAAATCGAGATAGAGTAATCAATGACATCACACTTAATGAGATGAAACCTGTCAACATGCTGATGAGTATAGCCTTCTCAGGCAAGAGATGCAATCTAAAGAAAGGGTGGCTTTCTGCACTCGAAGTTTCGACTGCACCATTGACTTTCTCACATTCTGTGCTTATCATGAAGCGTACAAAATTTGTCTCTCTTTCACACGCAATGGTATGCATCTCTACGCAATTATTCTCGCTGGTGGTAGTGGCACACGCTTTTGGCCCCTCAGCCGGGCTCGTCTTCCGAAGCAGTTCTTGGTGCTGCAGGGCACGCAGTCGCTGTTGCAAGCGACCACCAGCCGGATTACGCCGCTTATTCCTCCAAGTGATATCTACGTTGTCACCGCAGCCCATCTGCAGGCCCAGACGATGTCGCAACTACCTGAGATGCCCGCGGCCAATATTCTCACCGAGCCCATAGGGCGCAATACCGCTGCTGCTGTAGGCTTAGCAGCCTCGTATCTGATGATGTTAGATCCGCAGGCGATGATGGTGGTCTTGCCAGCAGACCATGCCATTGCTGACCACACGGCGTTTTGTGAGAGTCTACAACAGGCCGCTCTCGCTGTGGACCACGCTAATCTGCTGATGACGCTTGGGGTGCAGCCCACGTTTCCGGCTACGGGCTATGGCTACATTCAAGCGGGCGACTCCCTGGCGATCCCCACAGCCCCTCTCGTCCGCCAGGCGACACGGTTTACTGAGAAACCTCCGGCAGAGGTCGCCTCTCAGTTTGTTGCTTCCCAACAATACCTGTGGAATTGTGGCATCTTCGTGTGGCGCGCTGCGACCATCGTGGAAGAACTCAGCATGCATATGCCAGAACTCGCGCACAAACTCAAGGCGTACGTGCCTGCCTGGCAGGCTGGCGCTACTGCGGAGACGCTGTATGCGTCATACGCACAGCTTCCCAATGTGCCTATTGATATTGGCGTCCTCGAAAAGTCATCACGAGTGGGAGTCTTACCGGTGATGTGGGCCTGGAGTGATGTAGGCAGTTGGCGTGCTCTCTCAGAACTACACCCCCAGGATGAGATGGGGAATGTCACAGTGGGCCAACACATCGGCCGAGAGACCACTGGAGCGATTATTTATAGCCCGGAGCGGCTCGTGGTGACGATTGGCGTATCGGATCTGATTGTCGTGCAGACTGACGATGTGCTCCTTATCTGTTCCAAAGAGCATGATCAGGAGGTCCGCGAGATCGTCCAGTTCCTGCAACAACGTGGGGACACCAACTATCTCTAACCCTGCCCCTTTGCCGTGCTCCGGGACGCGTATGAGTCCTGCTGCAGCAGCCAGGAGCACGCGGCTTGCAATGCCAACATGTAGCTGTGTGCGCCAAAGCCGGCCACCTGCCCAAGCGCGATATCGGTGAGATACGACTGCCAGCGGAACGGCTCGCGACGGTAGACATTCGACAAATGCACTTCAATCACGGGCACGCCCACGGCAAGAATGGCATCACGGATAGCAATGCTTGTATGCGTGTAGGCCCCAGCATTGATGATGAGCAGCGCCGCCTGCGTCCCCCGTTGCTGAATACAATCGACTAGCGCCCCTTCATGGTTCGACTGAAACGTCTCCAGCTCATGCCCCGCAGCCATAGCACGCTGCCGCAGTTCCTGGTCAATTTCTGCCAGTGACGTCTGGCCATAAAGCTGCGGTTCGCGTGTCCCCAGGAGATTCAAATTTGGGCCATGCATCACGAGAATACGAGCCATTGCACCTCTTTATCTCTGGCGCGTTACGTCTGCTCTCGCTGCTGACGCTGTTGCTGGAGATAGTGCAACCAACGTTGAAGCTGTATGACTACCTGGTGCTCCTGACGGCGTGCCGTCCTCGTTGCCATCTCTACTGTTGCCTCAGGAACAGCCCGCTGCACCACGGTGTCTTGCCCAAGCGCACCAAGCGCCAGCTCCTGCTCCAGAGTGGACAGACGTTCATGGAGCTGATGATTCTCTGGCTGCTCTTGGGCTAAACGGCGATAGATAGCCAGAGCACGTTCCACAAATCCTTGTTTGAGATACAGCCGGGCGAGCGTTTCAGTATAAATGCCGTCTTCAGAGTCACGTAGTTGAGACGCATCGCCTTCCGTCTCGACCATGTCGCCTCCTTGCTGTCCGCCAGCACTTGCTAGGCATACTCAGCGAGAAGCGTCTGTAACGCCTCCAGAGGTACCTGCTGATGAAACGCGACCTCACCAATATTTTTTAAGAGGACAAAACGGACCACTCCGTTGAGGGACTTTTTGTCATGAGTCCTCACCTCTAAAAGGCGCTGCGGCGGCAGATCGGCATACGTTGTCGGCAATCCCAGCCCCTCGATCAGCGCACACAAGCGTGAGCGCACAGCCGCACTACAATAGCCCAGACGCTCCGACAGAATCGCCACCAGAGCCATCCCTACGGCTACCGCCTCGCCATGCGAGTATTGCGCGTACATTG
>WNGB01006510.1_pt1 | contig 17149 bp, 25 predicted proteins | sample 5400681 | NCBI WGS metagenome assembly WNGB01 (sample SAMN13153367, study PRJNA577476) | soil metagenome | isolation source: 115 cm soil or saprolite under grassland replicate 2 | place: USA:California | collected 2016-06-15 | reverse complement strand
TCGCCTAGCTGGTCGCTCCTCAAGGAGTTGCCGCAACTCGGCCATCTCCTGCTCGGTGCGCGCCACCCGTTCCTCGAGCTCACGGATGCGTTCCATGGAGCCAGTCTCGGCACCGCCTTGCGAGGAGGCCTCCTGCCCCTCGGCTCCGCTGGCGCTTGGCGGTGTGCCTCGGCCGGCACGGGCGAACATCTCCTCGACGGGCACGTCCAGGGCGCGTGCCACGCGAGCGAGCGCGTCGTTCTTGGGGTTGGGCGCACGCCATTCGCCTTCGATGCGGCGACCGCCCTTGCGGAGGACCTGGAGCCAGATCCGCGAAACGTCTGCGCGGTTGGCGAGTTCACCGACGGTCAGCCCTGCTCGCTCTCGCAGTTGCTCTACCCACTCGCCGAAGTCCCTCCAGGCCGCTTCGTCCACGTCACCCTCGCTGAAGTCGTCCGCCCAGGCCCTTGGCGTATTCCACCACGAAGCGCCGCGGTCGTCAGCATGAGGACTATGCTGAGGTGATAGATGTCGATACTTGTTGACAACTAGCGATACTGGAGATTACGGTAAGACCGAAGAACGGCCTCGGCGGTAACCCGGGGTGCGCCAACACCCCGGCGCCGAGGCCGTAGGTCGCATCGAGGTTGGGAGACCCGGATGCATGCACAGGGTACCGCCTTGCCCGCTGAGCAGGGCGTTTCCAAGCGCGATCAGGCCACCGATGAGCCGATCGCCTACACCGTCGCCAAGTTCGCGCGGCTGCTCGGCAAGCACCCCAACACGGTCTACGACTGGGTGGCCAAGGGTGAGGTGCCACACCAGCGGATCGGCAACACGATCTACATCCCCAAGTGGGCGCTCGGCTGCTTGATCACGCCGGCTGAGACCTTCGAACCCAGCCAGCGCACGGCCCCATCAGGGGGCGAGGCCGCGTGAACGAGCTGCTGGACGTCCGCGTGATCGGCGCCCCCGAGGTCGCGGAGACGGCCGTGGCCCGGGTGGGCGAGCTGTTGGACCTGAACCGTCTGCACGACCCATACCCCTCCCGCAAGAGCCCCGGCCTGGCCCGCTACTACTACCTGACCGGCCGGCTCCTGCCCGCCGCTACGCCGGCGCCGGCCGGCGAGATCGACCGGCTGGACCACCAGGCCGCGCGGCTGCGGGCCGCGCTGGAGCTGCTGACCGCCTGCCAGTACGGCCAGGGCTTGGACTGCCCAGCCTGCGAGCCCGTCCCTGACCTGGTCCGCGAGGCCCTGGAGGGCGAGGCGGTGAGGTCGGCATGACCACGCCTGCCGCCCCGACCGATGTCGAGGTCCGCCTGGTCGAGCAGTACGTGCGCGTGCTGGACTTCACCTCCCGCTGCGCCCAGGCAATCGACACCGGCAACTGGCACTACCTGTGGGCCAAGACCGCTCAGCTCGAGGACGCCGCCGATGGCCTGGCCCGGGTCGCCGGCGAGACCTGGGAGGAGATCGACGCCGGCCGGCCGCGGCCCCGCACGGAGGTCGTTCGCCGCGGAGGTCGCCCACCACGGCCGCCACTACCGCGCCGGCCGACTGCTGCACCCCATCGACCCCACCCCAACAGGGGGTGAGCGGCCATGACCGCCACCTCGCCAAGGGTCTGTTGGGTTGACGAGGACTGGGACCGCACCAACGCCTCCGACCAGATCAGCCGCTACGGCGCCTACCTGCGCGGCCACACCGAGCTGTTCGACCCCTGGCGCGAAGCCACCGACGACATCACCGAGGACCCGGGCGAGTTCGCCATCGCCGCATTCCAGGTGGCCTGCGGGCCGATCATGAGCCCTGGCTACGCCTGCTGGCACCCCCGCGTGCTCGACCACCAGGTCAACTACGGCGAGGACCCCGACCCTGGCCGGCTGGTCCTCAAGGTCGCCCTGGCCACCGCGCTGCCCATGTGGCTGGGCTCGCCCTGGTGGAGCTGGACCACCTACATGGGCCGCGACTGGTCCGAGCCGGAGGACGCCAAACATGCCGCGCTGGCCCGGCTGGAGCTGCGCTGGCCCCTCCCGATCGCCACGCTCCCCCGCCCACAGCCGGCGGCGAGATCCGGCTACCCGAACCTGCGGGACGCGAAGGCGTCGGTGCGGGCGCTGGTCGACGTGATCAACCAGACCGCCGGGCCGGTGCTGGCCAAGCTGGAGGGCGGTGAGCGCCGGTGAGCGCCCAGCTCGTCCCGCTGCCCTTGATCCTGAGCGTCCGGGCCGACCCGCGCCGCTGCGACTTCGACCGCCTGGTCGACGTCGACCTGGAGCTGGGCCGCCGGGTCCGTGACGGCCTGGTCGCCGAGAACCTGGCCGCGTTCCTGCTCGACCCGGCCCCGCCGGCGCCGACCGCGGCTCCCATATGCAGCGGGATCGCCATCGCGGCCCGGGCTACCACCGCGCGGCGCAGGGCAGAGATCCGAGCCGCCTGGGCCCCCAACGGCGAGGCGACCCCATGACCGCCCCGCTGGTGCGGCCGGTCGAGATGGCCGGCAGGGAGCGTGCGGCGGCGCTGCACGTGCTGGGCGCGCCGTGCCTGTGGACTCGGGCCCGCCGGTTCGTCGACGACGCCGGCGAGGTCGACTGGCTGCGGCTGGAGCTGGCCGCCGGCCAGTGGTCCTACGCCGACTGGCTGCTGGTGTGCGCCGCCCACGACCTGGACGACGGCACCGCCACCGCAGGGCTGCGGTCGCTGTGCACCGCCCTGGCCCCCCACGCGCTGCGCCGGGTCCTGGAAGCGATCGCCATCGCGCGCCCTGACGCCGCCCCCAAGGGGTGGCCGCGATGATCGCCGCCGACCTGTGCTCCCCCGCCGCCGTGGTGGCCAGGTCGCTGCATCGGGTCGAGTGCCCCTGCGGCTGGCTCGGCTATCGCCGTAGCCCCTGGGGCCGTGACTGCCCGGCCTGCGGCCTCGACGCCGCCAAGCTGCGGCCGGTCTGGCTGGCCGGCTACGCGCCCCGGCGTGGCCGCTGCTGCTACCTCGGCCACATCTGGCCCGCCTACGGCCACGCCGAGCACTACCTGGGGTTCACCACCAACCTGCCCCGCCGCTGGCCCGAGCACCTGGCCGGCGGCTACGACCCGATCACCCACCGCAACAGGGGCGCCGGCTCACGGTTGCTGGCCGCCGCCCTGCATGCCGGCTGCCAGGTCGAGCTCGTGCGCGTCTGGTACGGCGCCCAGGCCCGCACGCTGGAGCAACGCCTCAAGCAACGCCACAAGCCCGGCTCCGTGCGCGCCGGCGCCGCCGGCAGTCTCAAGCCCCTATGCCCCGTGTGCAACCCGGCCGGCTGGTCGCGCCGCTACCCCAACCTGCCCGACCCGCCCCCGCCGCCACCGCGGCGTCGGTTCGTCCACGACCCGGCCACCTGGGATGCCACTGCCGAGTGGAACCTCGCCTTCCCGGAGCTGGCCTACCCCGACCCGGCAGCCGTGCTCCAGGTAGGAGGGCTGTCGTGATCGCCCGGCCGGCACCACAGCGGCACAGCAGCGCCGGCGTGTGGGTGCTGGTGGCGATCGGGCTGCTGGTGGCGGCCAACACCAGCCACCCGGCCAGCCCCAGCGCCGGCCATCCCGCTGGCGACCCTCGCCCAGGCCATCCCACCGGCGACCCTGCCAGCAGCTCGGGGGCGCGGCCGCCGGCAGGCCTGACGTTCACCAGCGGCGCCGGCTGCCAGCCCGCCGGCGACTACCCGTCGCCCCAGCTCGACCGCCGCGTCCGCGCGCTGCTGGTGGCGATCGCCGCCCACCACCGCATCCGCGTCTCGTGCATCCACGCCGGCCACTCCCGCTACGTCGCCGGCACCGATCGGGTCTCCAACCACACCGTCTGGAGGGCCGTCGACGTCGACCAGGTCGACGGCCACCCCGTCAGCCGCTCCAACACCGCAGCGCACGAGCTGGCGCTGCGCATCGGCCGCGGCCGCGCGGGCGTCCAGCCGAGCGAGGTGGGCTCGCCGTGGGCGTTTGGCCGGCGGCCCTGGTTCACCGACGCTGGCCACCAGGACCACCTGCACGTCGGCTTCGCCGGCCCCACCCAAGCCCGCGGGGGTGCCCGGTGATCCCGCGCGGCTACCCGCAGATCCCCACCCGTGTCAAGATCGGCCTGGCGCCCTGGTTCGCGCTGGCTGTGCTCGCCCTGGGCGTGCTCCACGACCACGGCGTCATCGACTTCGCCGGCCCCTCGCCCACTACCCGACCGCGCGCGGCCGCCCGCGGCGCCGGCGGCCGCGCCGCGCCAGCCCCCAGCCGGACGGCCCGCGCCGAGATCCCCGCCACCTACCTGGCGCTCTACCGGTCGGCCGCCACCACCTGCCCGGGGCTGCCCTGGGGTGTGCTGGCCGGGATCGGCAAGGTGGAGACCGACCATGGGCGCTCCCACGCCCAGGGTGTGCGCTCGGGCGTCAACGCCTTCGGCTGTTGCGCCGGGCCGATGCAGTTCAACATCCGCAACGGGCCACCCTCGACCTGGCACCGCTACGGCCGCGGCGGCAACGTTTACGCCCCCCGAGACGCGATCCCCGCGGCGGCCCAGCTGCTGTGCGCCAATGGCGCCCGCGGTGGCCGCGACCTGCGCGGCGCCATCTACGCCTACAACCACGCCGGCTGGTACGTCGCCCAGGTCCTGACGCTGGCCCGCGCCTACCAGGCCGGAGGCCAGCGCTGATGCGCCGCTGGCTGCCGTGCTGGTCCTGCGGCCGCCCGACCCCAGCCGCCGAGCTGGTCGAGACCCACGTGTACGCCGGCCAGACCGCTGGTTGTGCCCGGCTGGCCGCTCCCCTACGCAAGCCTGCCCACCGCTTCCCGCGCGAGAGGAGGTGAACCCATTGCGCCGCAAGTACCTCAGCGCCAACCAAGCCGCCGAGCGGCTGGCCGTCTCGCCCAAGACGGTCGCCCGCTGGGCCAAGCAAGGCCGCCTGCCGCACCTGCGCACCCTCGGCGGCCACCGCCGCTACGACCCCGAGATGGTCGAGCGGCTCCGCCGCCAGCTCACCCACCACCCCTAGCCACCCCGTCCAGCACCTTGGCCCGCTCTCCCCTGCTTGAGGTGATCTCCATCAGCAACCCGGCCAACCTCGCCGCGGCCCTGACGGCACTGCTGCCCGCCGCGGTGCTCGGCGTGGCGCTGGCCGCCCGGCTGCGCCGCCATCGCCCCAGCGGTACCTTCCGCCGCCGCCTCAACGGCGCCGGCGTCTTCACCTGCGGCCAGTGCCACGCGTCCTGGCCAGCGCCCAGCCGCCGCGACGGCCTCGCCAGCGCCCGCATCCACGCCGCCGTCGACCACGCCCACCACCCGGCCCCTGCCCGCCGCTAGCCCTGCCACGCCAGCGGGGGCGCCAACCCGGCCCGGCTCCCCGGACGCGCCCCCGCGGCCACCAACCGCCGAAAGGACCCGCCAATGCTCCGACCCCTCGGCCGCCTCGTCTTCGTGGTGCTGGTCATCGCCAGTACCGCCCTCGTGCTGGCCGTCTTCGCCTACAACGCCGCCGCGATGCCCTAACCCGACACCACCCATCCCAACGCCTGAAAGGACCACCTATGTCCCGTCCCAAGACCCGCCAGGTCGGCGCCGCCGGCCTGGTCACCCGCTACCGCGACGGCACCATCACCCACACCTGCCAGCACTGCCAGCACCGGCAGCAATGGCCCCGCTGGGGACCCGCCGTCCGGTTCGCGCGAAGGCACGACGACGCCCACCACGCCAACGCCATCCGCTACCACCGCGGCCCCAGCGAGGACCACGAGCTGGCCGCGCGAGGCAGCAACGGCAACCCGCTACTGGGCCGGCTGGCCGTCGCTCTCCTGGCCTTGCTGCTGCTCGCCCTGGCCGCCAGCGCGGTGGCCAGCCACGCCGCCCCAGCGCCGCCGGCGCCGTCGATCGCGATCGTCTCCACCACCGGGCCGGCCCCGGCCGAGCCCGAGGGGTACGTGCCGACCCCGGCCGGCCTCCCTGCCACAAACACCGCCGGCGAGTGGATCCCCGAGCCAGATCAGCCGCCGACGCCGCCCAGCTCGGATATGGGAGGTGGGCGCTGATGCTGCGCCGCACCGTCCCCGGCTGGGAGCCGCCGTTCCAGCCGATGCCCCGCCCCGGCCAGTACCCCGAGCGGACCCGCTGGCTGTGGCTGGTCCCCCTGGCCGCCGGGTTCGTGGCGGTGCTCGGCTGGGTGCTGGCCCACGACCCCGGACCCGGCCTGGCCCTGTCGGACCGTGGCTGGCTGACCATCATCGCCGCAGCCGCGGTCGTGCTGCTGCTGGCCCTGCACCGCAACGACAGCTGGCGTCGCCTGCTGCGCGCGGTCGCCGAGTACACCGTGGTCGCCATCCTGGCCGCCCTGCTGGCCACCACCGGCGCCGCTGCCCCGAGTCGAGCGCCAGCCACGCCCGACGCCCGCACGCAAGCCGCCACCTGCCCCTCGGTGCTCCAGACGCGCGCCTGGCTCACCTGCCTGTGGCACCAGGCCAGCAAGACCGGCAAGGCCAACCAGCCATCCACCACGACCGCGCCAGCCACCGACCGATGAGCCACCCCAGCCTCGACCCCGACCTGACCGCCGCGCTCCAGATCCTCGAGCAGGGCCTCGGGCCGCTCCAGGTCCTCGACGTCCACCCCACCCCACCCCGCCGCCGCGCCCGCCAAACACCTCGCCGACACCGGCGGCCGCGCCCACGCAGCCCTGCCTGCCCGAGCTGCCCACTGCCCCAATCCCCAACCCGATCAGGAGGTACCGCCGATGAGTTGGTCTGAACTGCCCACCAATCTGCGCACCGTGCTCGGTGCCGCCCTACTGCTGGTGATCGGCGTCGCCGTCGCCAGCTTCACCCTGTCGTTCATCGCACTCCGCGAGGTGGCCGCCAACTCCGTCACCGGCTGGGGCCGCAACGCCTGGATCTTCCCGCTGTGCGTCGACGCCGCCCTGCTGGCCTCCGAGGTCGTCCTGGTGGGCGTGTCGATGGTCAAGGGCGTCAACCGGGCGGTCCCCTTCACCTTCATGGTGCTGTTCGGCGCGCTGACGGTCTGGTTCAACGTCGCCCGCGTGCCCGCCGAGTGGCGGCTGGTGACCGGCGTCCCCCCGGTCGCCGGCATCTTCATGACGCTGCTGATCGCCTTCCTGGTCAAGGTCCTGGCGCTGGCGCTGGGCAAGCCCATGGTCTACGACACGCCCCCACCGCAGATGGCGTCGCTGGGAGCCCCGCAGACCACCGTGGTTCGGCTGCCGGATGGCTCCTACGGCCTGCCGGGAAGTCCGGTTGCGGGCTACGGCGCGGGCCCGTACGGGCAGCCAATGCCCTACGGGCAAATGCCCACGTGGGCACCCTCGCAACTTGCTCAAACGGGACAGCCGGCGGTGGAGGGCGGCGGTGGTGGCGTTGACCAGGTCGAGGCGACTAAACGCCGCCAGGTCGAAGCGCACCTGGCCGGACTCGACCCTGGCCAGCTCGATCGGTTGACCAGCCTGGGCCCACGGGCCGCCGCCCGGGAGCTGACCGCCTCGCTCGACAGTCAAGGCGTGGCGGTCTCCGAGCGGTACGTGCAGCAGATCTGGGACGACTGGACCGCTGCCGCCCGCCAGCAGGCCAACGGCGCACGCCGCCGCAAGCGCTAGGCCGCCGGCGGTGGGGGAGCGGCGGCGGCGAACGCGAACGACCGCCGACTCCGCTGGTTGCGCACACGTCCGACCGGAAGGAGACAGCACGATGAGCACCTACCAGGGCTGGTGGCAGGTCCCCGACCACCTGCTGGCAGCCGCGCTGGGGGAGCTGGAGTACCCCGGCACGGCCGGCCGCCAACAGCCGGTCGCCTGGGTCGCCACCTGGGACTGGAGCGACCGAAAGACCAGCATCCCGCTCTACGACGCCCGCACCTGCCCGCCCACCAAGGCCACCGCCCGGCAGCTCGCCGTCGCTGCCACCCGGTCGGGCCGGCAGCGGAGCTGCGCCGACTGCGGCGCCCGCTGCCAGCGGCCCCTGACCGTCGACCCGCATGACCGCCGGCCGTTGTGCCCAGCGTGCCGCCACGTCGCGCGGCTGCGCCGCTGGAAAGCCCAGCTTGCCGCCCGCCGGCCGTTCATCGCCGAGCGCGCCCGCGAGCTGCTGCCCTGGACCGGCGCCGCGGTCGTCCAAGTCGACCTCCACGTCCTACCCCCAACCCCAGCAGGGCGGCGCCGCCCGCCTACCGCCGCCAGGGTCCGCGCGGTCAACCTGGACGGCGGCCGGCTGGTCGACGTGCTGGTGCGGCTGGTCGGCCCACGCGCCCACCACGTCCCCGCCGACGCCCTTGCGCCCGAGGACGCAGTGCCCACTATCCATGAGGCGGTGCTCGGCGCCCGGCTGATCCTGTGGAGCATCCAGGACCTCGACCGGCTGCGCGTGGCCGCCCCGCACCCGGACCTCCCGCAGCTGCCGCACGCCTACGAGGTCAGCGACCTGCCCCAGCCGCACCTCCCGATCCCCGAGCACGTCCAGGCCGTGGCGGTCGAGCCGATGGCCACCCGCTGGCGCGGGCAGGTCGACCCGCACACCCGCACGTTGGTCGAGTGCCTGGCGCCAGGCACCCCGGGTCGGCTGTTGCTGATGCTGCGCCGCATCGCCGAAACGCCGGCGGTCGAGCAACGCCCGGACGTCGAGTGCGGGGGAGCGGCCGCCCCGGCCTCGACCACCCACGAGGCGACCCCATGACCGCCAGCACCGCCACCGTCGACCTCGGGCGCGCCGGCCGACCCGCCAACAACCAGCCGGTGCCCTGGCAGGGCGCCCGCGTACTGCCCGGCGGTCCGTGGCGCACCGGGCGCGAATGGATGCGCCACGGCGCGTGCACCGCGCCCGAGGTCGACCCGGACTGGTTCACGGTGGAGGAAGACTCGCCCCGGGCCGCCGAGCAGATCGCCCGGGCCAAGGCCGTGTGCCGACAATGCCCGGTGCGGCTGCTGTGCCGCATCCACGCGGATGAGACCGGCGAGTACGGCGTCTACGACGCTGAGACCTACTCGGAGCGGATCCGCCGGTTGCGCCGCTGGCGCCGCTTGGAGCTGCCGGCGTGACCCGTCCGCGCCTGCGTCCGGTCCCTATTCCCGGCCCCCACGTGCCGGGTGAGCAGCAGGTGCCGCCGCACAACCTGGAGGCCGAACAGGCCGTGCTCGGCGCTGTCCTGACGGCGGGCCGGCTGCTCGCAGAGGTCGCCGGCCAAGTAGAGCAGGCCGACTTCTACCGGCCCGCCCATCGGGTCGTGTGGCGGGCGATCAACGCCCTGGCCGACCGGGGCGAGCCCACCGACCCGATCACCGTCCTCGAGGAGCTGCGCTGCGCCGGCCAGCTCGACGACGTCGGCGGCGGCCCGTTCCTTCACACCCTGGTCGCCAGCGTCCCGACCCTGGCAAACGCCGGCCACTACGCCCGCCTGGTCGCCGACACCGCCCACACCCGCCGCGTGCACGACCTGCGCACCCGCCTCGCGCACGCCGACGCCGACCCGGCGGCGCTGGCGCAGGCCGCTGCCGAGCTGGCCGACACCGCCACCGCGGGCCCGGGCGGCTGGGAGCCGCCCATCCCGCTCGGCGCCGCCGGCACGGTGCCGCCGTTCCCCGTCCAAGTGCTCCCCGCCTGGGTCGCCGAGTACGTGGCCGCGGTGGCCACCGCCACCCAAACCCCGGCTGATCTTGGCGGCATGCTCGCCCTGGCCGTGCTGGCCACCCTGGCGGCCGGTGCGGTCGAGATCCAACCCCGCCCCGGCTGGCAGGAACCGCTGTGCCTGTTCGTCGCCGTCGGCATGGACGCCGGCGCGCGCAAAAGCGGCGTGTTCACCGCGCTGACCCGCCCGCTGGCCGACTTCGAACGCCACCAGGCCACCGCCGCACTCCCTTCGATCACCGAACAGGCCACCCTCCGGAGGATCGCTGAGCAGGCCGCCGCCCACGCAGAAGCCGCGGCCAGCAAGGCCCCACCTGAGCAGGCGCAAGACAAGCAAGCCGAGGCGATCGCCCGCGCCGCCGAAGCCACCAACCTCATGGTCCCACCGGTACCGCGCTGGCTGGTCGACGACGCCACCCCCGAGGCCCTGGCCGGCCTGCTAGCAATCTACGGCCGCATCGCCCTGCTCTCGCCAGAGGGCGACGTGTTCGACCAGATGGCCGGCCGCTACAACCAAGCCGCCGGCCCCAACCTCGGCGTGTACCTCAAAGGCCACGCCGGCGACCTACTCAAGGTCGACCGCCGCGGCCGCCCACCCGAATACGTCGACCGGCCCTGCCTGACCATCGGAATCACCGTCCAACCCGACGTGCTCCGCGGCCTGGCCGACCGGCCCGGCTTCCGCGGCCGCGGCCTGCTCGCCCGCTTCCTCTACAGCCTCCCAGAGAACCTGGTCGGCCACCGCCAGGCCGGCGCCCCATCCGTCCCCCCAGCCCTGGCCGACCGGTACGCGGTCGAGCTGCAAACCCTCGCCGCCAGCCTGACGACTCCCGCCAGCCTCGCCGGCGATGGCCCCACCGTGCTCACCTTGGAGCCCGCCGCCAGCGAGCTGCTGCTGGACTTCGAACGCACCCTCGAGCCACGCCTGGCGGCCGGCACCGGCGACCTGGGCCACCTGGCCGGCTGGGCTGCCAAGCTCACCGGCGCCACCTGCCGCATCGCCGCCCTGCTGCACCTGGCCGCTCACCTCCGCGATGGCTGGGCCCGCCCGATCGCCGCCGACACCCTCGCCGGCGCGATCCGGCTCGGCGGCTACCTGACAGACCACGCCCTGGCCACCTTCGACCTGATGGGCGCCGACCCCCGCGTCGACGACGCCCGCTGGCTGCTGGACTGGATCGCCCGCACCGGCCATCAGCAGTTCACCCGCCGCGACGCCCACCGTGCCGCCCCCCGTGGACGCTTCCGCAAAGCCACCGACCTGGACCCGCCCCTTGCCCTGCTGGAGGAGCACGGCTACCTGCGCCGCAGCGACACCGAACCTCTCAGTCCCAAGGGTGGCCGGCCACCCTCCCCGCGGTACCTCGTCAACCCCCTGCACCCGTCCACACAACCTCCACAACCTACAAAACCCCACCCAATCCCGGGTTCTGTCGGTTCTGGAGGTTCTGTCGGCCAGTTGTGAAGGATCACCGATGGCATCAGCAGGCATCCGCAAAACCCCGTCCGGCCGCTACAAGGTCTGGTGGCGCCTGGACGACGGCAGCCAAGGCAGCCAGACGTTCACCACCCGCGACCGGGCCCGCGACTTCAAGCACGACCTGCTCGCCCAGGTGGCCCGCGGGAGCTGGGTCGACCCACGGCTTGGCATGCAGACCTTCGAGGTGTGCGCGTGGGAGTGGTGGGAAGTCTGGTCGACCGACCCCGACCGCAGCCCGGCGACCTTGCAGGCCACCGAGGGGAGGCTGCGCCGCTACCTGGTGCCGTTCTTCGGGCAGCGACAACTCCGGGCGATCACCGTCAGCATGGTGCGCCGCTGGCAGAACGAGCTGCGCGGCAAGGTCGGCTACGACACGGTCATGGCCTGCCGGTCGCTGCTGAACCGCATCCTCCAGGCCGCCGAGGACGACCGGCGCATCGCGGCCAATCCCGTGCGGAAGGTCCCGGCACCAAAGCGGCCCGTTGATACGGCCGCGCGCCTCGGCCGCGCCAAGCGGCGCGCCTACACCCCCGAGGAGTTCGGCCACCTGCTCGCGCACACCGCGCCGTTCTACCGCGACCACTTCCTGACGCTCGTGGGCACCGGGATGCGGCCCGGGGAGCTGCTCGGGCTGCGCGCCACCCGAGTCGACCCCACCGCCCGGCGTGTTGGTGTACTTGAGGTCCGCTATGAGGCCGGCAAGTTCGGCCGCGGCTACAAGGACCGGCCCAAGAGCACCACCAGCATCCGCCTCGTGCCGCTCGCTGCTCCGGTCGCCGAGGCGATCACCCGACAGCTCCCCGCAGGCTGCCCGCCCGATACGCTGGTGTTCGCCGGCCCCGGCGGCAGCAACGGCGTGCCAGCCGGAATCCGCAGCGTCCTGACGCGCGACAACCTGCGGCGCGTCTACCACACGGCGCTGGCCAAGGTCGCCGATCCGTCCGCCCGGCTTGGCTACACCGCCCGCAGAGTGCTGGTAGCGCTGCGCGAGGCCGACTCCGGGCAGTCTGCCGAGATGCTTCGCGCTCGGCTACGTGGGCGAGCGCCCCGGGCGGCCACCGTGCACGCGGCCCTATGCGAACTCGTGGCCGCCGGGCTGGCCGTTCGACAGGCGGGTAGCGACAGCGAGGCGCCCCGCTGGTCAGCCGGCGAGGCGCCGCGGGATGACACCCTCGCCGGCCTGAAGCTCCGTGGCCCGCACGACCTGCGCCACACGTTCTCCACCTGGCTCGAGGACGCCGGCATCCCCGCCCGGGTGATCGACGAGCTGATGGGGCACGCCGGCGGACGCAGTAGCGCCGGCGAACTGGAGCAACGCGGCAGCCTGGTCGGTCTTCGCTATCGGTGGACCACCCCAGAGATGGAGGCGCGTGTGGTGGCCGCGATAGACCAGCGCTTGACGGTCGCGCTCGCGGTTGTTGCCCGTTCGCTATGCGAGGATCCGTTAGCAAGCTTCTCAAGCAACAGGCCGGGCCAATAGACCCAGCTTATCCTGCGGTTTCGATCTGCTGGTGGGAGCCCTCCGCTAGGCTCAGCCCGCTTGCGGTGGAGCGCACCCATCTGCGACACACCCTGACTACCTATGGCGCAGCCTCTAGGCCGAGGCAGTGCCGGCCTTCCCGTACTTTCGTCTATAAGCCTTGCGATAGATCGGGTCCTGGCAGATGCAAATGCCGCGTGCGTCCTTCTGTACTTTCTGACTGAGGTAAGGGGGCACGGGCCGAAGCACGTCAAGTCGCGTGACCATCGCCGTCTCAAATGTTCGGCCGCCCGCCGCCGCGAGGAGACGCCCGGCCAGGATCACACCGGCGAGTGCGGACTGGTGCGCGAGCGGCACGTGGACGTCCTGTGCTGGTTGGCCGATGCGATCAAGCGGCAACACGGCGCCGCCGCAAACGCCTTCGACGTAGAGCTCACGGATTGGCCGATACTCATATGGCAGCAGCACCTCGAGCGGGATTCGCAGGCTTGTTGCGACTTCCTCAAGGAGATCGCGTGGCGCTGGCGCATTGGCCCAGAGCAGCTGGCGGATGCGGGCCTCCACGTCGGGCCGGGGGATGCCAAGCGCCGCCGCGATGAGCTTGTCGTCGCTTGGCAACGGGCCCTGCGGTAGGTAGAGGCACGCCAGGCAGGCGCCTGTCTCGTCCCACGGGTGGACGGAGATCCCAAGATCGCCTGGCTGGGTCCAGGCGTTGGCGATCCAGCGCGGCAGCGAGGCCTGCACTGCTCGCCGATCGGCGGCGCTGTCGAGCGCAATGAGCACGCGATCCGCCTTATGCCCCATCTTCGCTATGAAGTCGGGCCAGGCGCACTGATGCGTAATGGCTTCAAGCTTGTCGGCGAGGAACCTTCGCGCGAGGTGCACCTTGGGTTGCTTGTCATCAGTTCGTGCCGCGAGGACGTAACGTTGCAGGTTCGAGAGTTCGATCTCCTGTGGATCAACTAGATGTATGCGACCGCTAAGCGGCATCCGTCCGAGTGCCCAGACGGCGGCATTGCCGATCGCACCAACGCCAACGATGACAGCGTCCTCAGTCAGCTTGGCGTCGTCGACTGCGACGTTGTTCTCGCTCGCCCGCGCCTCGAGGTCGAGGCCAGACACGCTGACGTCGCGGTCGACTTGCTCCTCGCCGCCGAGGAAAACGTGCCGGAAGATGTTGGCGGCGGCGAGACAGGCGGCGATTCCCGCGCCGATCGGGTTCGGGGTCGTACCCACACCTTGAGGCTCGTCTGCGGAGAGGTGGGCGTCCCAGCCCTCACTGCCCGCGTAGACCTGAATGGGCGCAACTTTGGGGGGGTCCGCGCCGATCGCTATGGCGATGTCGGCGTCATCGGTTGTGACCTCGATCTCGGGATTGATGGAGCGCGCCAGTTCGGCCAGCGTGCCGATCTCGCTGCCGCCTGCCTCAAGTCGTATACGCGGGTACAGCCGAGCAATCAGCCGCACGGCGAGGTTGGTGAGTGCCTCGCCCTCTTGACGCTGCATCGCCTCGGGGCTAACCGTCACGCCAACTGTCACGCCTTCGAGGCGGTGGCGGATCGCATCCTCATCGAACCCGGCAAGGACCTGCGCAGCCGCGACGGCAGAACGCCGAAAGTACTCCGGGAGTGCCACTAGGGTACGACCTCCACCAGACGCGAGACCTCGTGTGTGGCAATCTCGTTCCAGCCCGATTCGGTAAGACGGTAGACCGCTGTACCGGGAGTGAGCACGCCGCAGCGCCCGAAGTCGGGAGCCACGATCGACAGCCCTCCAAGAGCGGTCACGATCGGGAAGGCGTCATCCGTAGCTGAGTGGAAAGCCTCAGTGGGATGTGCGTGCACCTGCACCGCGAGAACCTCGCCGTGCTCGTAGAGCCAGGCGTTCAGACCATGGAGGGCGTCGCCGTCCACGCGGACCAGGAGCCCGTCCCTGGTCTTGTAGGACGACTGCCTCGGCACGTGCGGTGTCCGCGCCGAGAAGACACCTCGCTCCAGAACGCCACTCCAGACCACGAAGAGCTCGTAACCGTCATCGCCCGCGCCTTGCAGGGCCTGCGCAGTGCGCGTGACGATCTCGCGCGGGACCCGGAAGGTCTGGATCTGTTGCAGAGTCACTGCGGCGGCTCACCGTGGTCGAACCCGATCTGGGGAACCAGGTTGACGCCGTAGCCTCGAATGGGCTCCACCCCATAGCGGTGGATGACCTCCAGCAGGCGAACGAGCTTCCCGGCACCGCCTGCCCGGTGCAGTTCCCACAGGTCTCCGCTGTGCCCAGGATGCTCGTGGTATTCGCGAACGCCGGCGATACACAGAAACGGCAGCTCATCGGGTCCGTGCGACTGCATCAGTGGCTGCGCCGCCGTCATCTGCACCTGGCCCGCAACACCCGGCAGGTCGACCTGCTGCACCGGGAGCGCGCGGTTCAGTGTAGTCGGCAACTCCCTGGCGAGGAACGGCTGGCGCGTGAAGGGGTTGACCAGCCGCACGGACGGCGGTTGCGCGTCGTAGTTGGTGTAGTCGAAGAGCACGCCAGTGACGATGGCCGGGGGTTGCAGGTTGGGCGCAGCGACCACCACAAACACCTCGGGAAACTCTGCCTCGATGAGGAACCAGCCGCGCTGCTCGTACTCCCGCCGCAGGCTGTGGTAGTCCGCGATCTCCTGGTCGAACTTCGCGCTGGAGACGGCGGGTTCCGCGTACTGCACCGCCGCCGAACTGCCGCCGATCCCGGCCTTCAGGTTCAGGAAGAGCTTGGCGTCGGCGGGGAAGTTGAAGTCCTCGATCTTCTTGGATCCGTCAAGGAGAACGCCTGCGGCATCTCGAAGCTCCCAGTTGTCCGGAGGCTGGCCCAGGTTGTTCGTCTGCTCGAGGGCCTTGGGGATGATGGTATGCAGCGGGGCATTCAGGTTGGCGGTGACCACCGTCGGCTGTCCGTTGACGATGACAACCAGGTCGCGCGTGTTGCCCACTTGGGAACCTCCTCTTGGCGATCCGATCGTGATCCCGATTCTACACTGAATTCACCGGGTCAGGTGAACCTCGTGAAGATGCTACAATCAAAGGTCTACCCCAGTGCTTGGGGCGTGCAAGCTAGGAGAGCCCCATGTCGACGCCGCTTCTGACGCGCCGTGTGATCCGCATTGCGACCGGCGACTTGTCCGATCCCGCGCTCGCCGTCAAGGCAGTCGACGACGAGTTGCCACCGACGTCGTTCGATTCGGCGTTCGTGGCAGTCCTCGATCTGCGCGGGAAGCTCTTCTCCCCAGTCTCGCTCAAGCGGGCGATCCTGACGGTTGGTCAGCGTCTCCGTGGAGGCGTGTACGGCAACCTGAAGCTGGTCGTGCTGACCTCGCACGACGACATCCGCGACCTCATCGATCTCCTCGCCCGCCAGCACGACCTCCCACTCTTCCTGGCGGACTCACCACAGGGGATTGATGACGCGCGTCCGGCTGGGATCCTTACCACCAGCGACCGCGAGACGCTCGACGAACTGAAGCAGGTGGGCGGGCGCGCAACAGTGGCCGCGTTCGCCGGCTATATGGACATTGCGCCGACCGCAGGAAACAACCGCCTCGTAAATCTTGAACGCAAGGGCTACGTCTACCGCGTCAAGCGCGGCCGCCGCCAGGGCGACCTCTTCATCGACCCGCGGACGTCTCCCGACAAGCTTCTTCCCGGCGCCGGCGAGGTATCACCCATGCGGCACGCGCTTCTCAGCGCGGCGATCCGCACCGACCCCTACGACACCTCGCCAACGGTCCTCGAAGGCGAGGCCGCTGAACGCGCAGCTGAGATTCTCCGACGGCGCGAGAAAGCCGACTAGCCGCCAACGGCCTTGTCCCTCCACTGGTCGTTCGCCTCACGCGAGCACGATGAGAGCGACTTCGCTCGCTTTCAATGCTGGGACGGCGACGAGCGGCTGCCCTGGGTTGAGGAGGCGGAGAACTACGTGCGGGCGTCGGTTCTGCGACACAGCCAGTATGTCCTCGCGTTCCGGGACCAAAACGACGATCTGCTCGCGGTTTCCGCCTTCGACCCCCGAGTGGTCCTCGTCCCGATCGTCAACCCCATCGAGCATCCCGCCTGGCATCTGCAGGTCATGGCTATCCGGCTCGACCAGCAGCGGCGTGGTTTGTCTGCTGGGGTGTTTAAGGGTACGTTCGCCGCGATGCGGTCGGTGGACCCGCACCGGGTGCTCTACACGGCAAACGTCCACAAGGACAACCGACCGAGCTTGAAGGCGGGTGTCGCAGTGGGACTCTGGCCATTCCAGAAGAAGGACGACCACTACCTGGAACTGCTTGGAGAGGTACCGCCCGACGACCCATGTCCTTGAGGAAGAAGCATGACTCGCGAACGCTCGAGCGCGTGTTGCTGCCGATCTGCTGCCAGCATGCATCCTGGTGGGGACGGCCAACGGCGTTTGTGCTGGTGGGCCTGCGAGGACTTGAACCTCGGACCTCTTCCTTATCAGGGAAGCGCTCTAACCGCCTGAGCTACAGGCCCCGGGGAGGCGTACGGCCCGATGTTACCTGCTAGGGCCGTGCAAGCCGCAAGTCCTACTGATC
>WNGB01008866.1_pt1 | contig 17151 bp, 11 predicted proteins | sample 5400681 | NCBI WGS metagenome assembly WNGB01 (sample SAMN13153367, study PRJNA577476) | soil metagenome | isolation source: 115 cm soil or saprolite under grassland replicate 2 | place: USA:California | collected 2016-06-15 | reverse complement strand
TTTCACGGACTACCCCAAAAGTGTTCACCTTCCCGTGAAATAGGTGTTCACCTTCGCGTGAAACGGGTGTTCATCTTCGCGTGAAACAGGTGTTCAGCTTCCCGTGAAATGAGTGTTCAGCTTGGTGTGAAATACGCAATCGACTGCTGATTGTTCCGGGTGGAAATTTCATTGACATCGTCCACAGCCTGACTCCGAGCACAACCGCGAACATTCGCAACGCGGTACAGAATGGTTTGAATTACCTCAGGATCTGTGCGGGTGGTTTCTTTGCTGGGAATTCCGGCTATAACGGTTTGAATCTGACCTCAGGTGTGCGGTTCAGTTTCTACGCCGCCGAAGGTCGGGGTATCCGCAAGGCAGCGGTGGCTATTGCTGGTGCCGGAGCACCAACGCCAGATCAGTACTGGGAGGATGGCTCGCAGTTAACCGGCTGGGGTGCGATTGTCGGTAAGTATCCCGACGGAACCCCAGCAATCGTGGAACGAACATTCGGAAGCGTATGGTTGGTCCTTGCCGGGATTCATCCTGAGGCTCCGGCGTGTTGGCGGCGCGGAATGACCTTTATTACGCCAGTCAGCTAGACAATGCCTACGCCGGGACGCTAATCCATGCCGCACTGAATCGAGCATCACTATCGCATTATTGAGTCTGACCCGCTTGCTCCAGTTCCGCACCGGCTTCCAGCGATGACTCTTCTTGCTTTGCAATTTCTTTGCAGCCGTACCTACTTCATTAGATGACTTCTCTTCCTCAGCACGATCGAGGTAAAGAGCGACTAGATCGGGCGAGGACTCCGTCGCGGAAAGCCGGAGGCTTTTCGCAAGGGAGATCAGCACAGCCGCTAAAGGAACCATCGCGGAGGCGCTACCAACCTGAGTCACTGCTTGCCGTCAAGGTTGGCCCACTCGCCTGATTGGATGAAGTTAGCCCGGACACGAGCAAGTATGCAAATCGCGTTGCGCCATTAGCTTATTGTTCTGCAGCGGCGGACGGCATCAGTTTTCTCCTTTTAAACTGATAACCAATGGATCATCAATTGTTAGTAGAACTTCAGAGACAGAACACTAGGAGATTTGAAACGAAGTCGGGGGCGAGATAGTGATCGTAGATGCCCGAGGCCGATGCGGCGCTTCCTTTTAAGTCCTATGAAAGAACTAGTATTACTGTGGCTGTCGGCGACCGATTTTTTCCACTCACTTGATCGGCCGCAGAGATATGATCAACTGCTTAGTGGTGTTTGGTGCCAGCTGGAGAGCCTCGGCTTGCTCTTTCGAGCCATCTTTCCTGTAGTGCCAAACCTCGTAGCCAAGTGCTTTCACGCTAATTGTGAAAGGCACTGACGGAACGAGAAGATCGAATCTTCCCTCCAGATTCGGACCCGTCGAGTATGCGTAGTCAGGATGGTCTACGCGCCTAAGAGTCACTTGCACATTCTGCAAATTCTGAATTGCTTTATTGGTTTCGACGTCCACAATATATCCGACTAGCCTTGCCGCTTTGGGGCCGAGCCGTATGACAATGCCTGGTGTAACTTTTTGACTATCGACGCTTACTTGTGGAGCATTTACTCGACCAAAAGAATGGAAGGCAGAACTAGTGTTCGGATAGCCATCCTCATTCTTAGCGGCAGACACGGTGTATCTTCCAGGTATCAAATCCTCAATCAAAAATCTTCCCCGGTTGTCGGTGTAAGCAGCGGGAAGCTTTCCTGTTGTTAGATCCGACCTTAGGGCATGAACTTCGGCTCCGGATACTGGCCGGCCTTCCGGATTCAGCACACGGCCCTGAATTGCTCCAGTGCGGGTCGCGCGGTTCTGGTGAATGTGCTGAGACCGAATTACGCCGTAAGAGACGATAACCACGACCAGGACCCCGGTTGTAAGTCCTATCTGCCTTTGTTTCATATTAACGTCCTTATGGAAAAAGCTCTGTACCCGGGGCCAATTGTGACCCCCCATTTACGGTCACAAAACTGTGATGAATATTATATGTGTTCGAGGCTAGTGGCACGGCCGCACGCCTTGCCGGACACCAGGACCATTTGGAGATAAATTGGGGCGTGCCGCAACTACCGCCCGCTGACGGACAACCCACCCATAATTGATCGGTAAATCTCCCACCCGCATCGGTCGAACAAGAGGATGGCGTTATATTAGCGTTTTGGCAGCTATTGAAGATGCTGGAAAGTTGAGCACCAGTGGTTGCATCATGAAAAGTCTCCTTGGTCCGAGAAACCGCAACCGCGTTGTTATTACGATCAACTACCTGAAACACTATGAGTCTCCGTTGAGATCCACAAGATGCCGTAGTCGTGTCATCCGATATAACCCTTAGATGGTGCGGAATTCTGACGAGAGCTGTAAGTGCTTCCGTCAACAGATTGTCTGATTGAATACAGTTGGGTTCGCAAGGTCCTGATTCACACTCGGTAAACCCACGTTCGAAGGTTGTGGCCATGTGTTCGACGTTAATAGTTGCAATCCCTTCATCTTCCATTTCAATCGTGGTTCCATAAGCTTCGGCGACTGCAGGATCTGTAGAGGTGCAAGTTACGTATCCCGTAACATTAAATGGACCATAGAACACGCCGCAGGTGTAATCGGTTTCTGTCATCGTCAGATCAAAAGTATCCTCAGGAATGCCATCGAGGAATCCAGGATTTATGTTGAATGAGTAAAAGCTTGGCGGACAGCACAGCCCTCCGCAACTGAAACTCGAAGCAATACCGAGAGACGGGCTCGATTGTATAACTCTGCCCATCACGCTTTGTTTTCCATGCTGAAACCATTGAACCTGTCCTTGCACGAAGTCGCGCGGCAGCCGGTGACCATGAATATCTTCGACCTGCGAATCGCGTAACTCGCGCAAATCAAGTGCGACCGATTCTTCTGGGCCAAGCTTCACGAGCTCGGGTGAAAACTCTCCATCGTCATAGAGAATTTGGACAATTGCTGTGGTCGTATCCCGATCCAAGTTCTTCAGATGTAGCACTGCCTGGGAATCTCCTTCCAGACGAAACGGGTGAGCTCCGGTTCCCACAGTCCCAGGGCGGACCGCGACAAGAGGCACATCGACGGCCTTTGCGCCGTCTTGATCAATGCTGGTCAATTGCGCAACAACAGACCCAGGAGTGCCTGAAGGTTCGATGGTCACCCCGGCATCCACAACCGAAGTATCGCGCAGTGCGGTTAGTAAAGCAGAAAAATCAACATTGCTTATGTCGTGAGGCGCTAAAGTGATGGTGGAAAGACTCTGACGCTGCGACTTCCCATGAGCAGAATACTGGATAGTAACAGTCGCAGTTTGTGGCAATGCGGAAGTATTTCTTAGAGTCAGATGAGGAGTGAAAAAAGAAGTATTTGGAAAGGTAGAATCCGAAGCTGGATGCGCAAGCATTAACCCTGTGCCGTTCAATACAGCCGTCTTCTGTGCCGCCGGATCAATGAATCTCAAATTAGAAGCAAACCGACCCTCTTTGTTTTCCACGACGCCGTGCGCTATCAGCGCGCCCGGAGCGCCATTGTGAGTTATTGATAAGCCGCCGCTCTCAATACCCAAGGCTTTGATGTCGAGTTGCTTTAACAGATTAGCGATCTCGAGCACGGTCGTCTGATGCGACGATAAGGAGAAAGGTTTTTCAGCTTTAATCTGGCCGTGCCACTGCACATTCACTTGAACATTCAAGTTTTGGTCTGTCGTATTGGAGAGCATTACGAGTCCATTTGTTTTACGATCCAGTGACCACCATACCCCTTCCAAGTTTGAGGATCTGAGACCCATCGGGGGTTCCATGTCGAACGAAAGTCCGTGCTTCAGATCCGAGACCGTCAATTGGGGACCAAGGTCCATCGCTGATCCATTAAAACGCAGCTCAATGCTGCCCTCCTGAAATCGTCCCATCTTTTCTGAGGGAGCGACGAGATCGTCGAGACGAAGCGTGCTGCTAAGATTTGCTGGCAAAGTGGCCTCGGAGAGCGGCCACGCGAGGCCATCAAGTGAATAAAGTGTGACGGAGACTGTAAGCGGCTGATGTGTTGCATTATTCAAAGTCAAAGTGGAATTCCAATCTCCCTTGATTGAGTAGTAAGGAATCCAGAGCACATGCTGTCCCACGTCAGACTGCATCGACTTTCGGGCGGAACCTGAAGTAAGGGCAAGAAGGAGGCTAACTAAAATCGAGAGCACTATCGCGACAAGCGTCGAACGTCGGTGTCTGACTATTAAGCGACTTGCATCGCAGCAACTGGCAAAGGAACCGGAAATTGGGATTTTGACGTGAGTTCGTGACGAGGTTTGGCTTTTCATGATGGCTCTCCTCTTGGACGATACAGCATGGGTGGACGTCAATTGGTTGCGGCTCGTGATTGCTTAGCATGAGCCGTTTCATTCAATCATCATTCAGTTTCGAGTAAGACGCCGCGTAGTCAGTGGGGGGTATCCGGACGTTTTCTTTCTTGAACAGAGCTTAGCAGCGTCGCCGTTCGTGGTCGGAAGGTTTCTCTCCTCTAGTTTTTGCTCTTCGGAGCGTAGGTCATTGGACGGTGATAGTGACGAGGAGAGGATGGAAGTTGTCACCAACATGGCTACGAGCCCACATGCCGCCAAGGATTTCAAATGGGTCGGAAGCGATTTCATGAGGCTACTCTTTAAACTACTTCCTAGATAATGATTTTCGTGCCATCGAATTTAGTTAACGAGAAGCCGGGAAAAATCTCGTTGAAGGAGTTCTTAATGTCCGTCAGTATGCTAATCGAGACCGCCTCTCCTAATCTCATTCCTTCGACGCAGTCGGAACGCCAATGTATGCCCGCAGTATCACGTCCGAGAGAGATGTTGTAGGCGAGCTTGTCTAACTCATCACCTACCTTCAATTGAGCCCCATCATATGGCCCAAGCGAAAACCCGTCGGCGGTGGCTATGACAGGGTTCGGAATAACAAACGATTCATCAAAGAATGCCTTTAGTGCCGTTACGCAGGCACCCGAGATTGCTGCGTGTCCGGCAGGATAAGCAGGGTGAGTTGGGCAACCTTCTGGGAAGGCCATCGGCAGCAAATAAGTACCGTATCGATCGAAAACTTCATCGAGCGCTAGCGATCTCTGTCGATTTCCATGAATAAATGGACGTTTTGGATAAAAGAAAAAAGGGAGTGCGTTGTGGTCTTTGAGTTCCCCGTCGCGCGCCGTCCAGGGAAATTCAAAGGCGAACTGTGCGGACACCCTGAAGACTAATGTCACCCTTGGACCAGCGCTGGGAAAACTTTGGAGCACATTCCCTTTCTTTTTCTTTTTGTCCAAAATCGTCCATTTACTCATCGAAATCGACGATGCTCGTACTCCCGCGTAGTCAGCAACAGAAGATCACTGCACTCCTTGAACCCTTCATCGCGCACCACGCCCAACGCTAAAGATCGACGGCCGGCTAACCAATCGCTAATGACCAACTGCTTTCGCATAGACTAACTCCGCGGGCACTAACCCCCAGATTCGTGAGTCGTTGGAGTTGTCTCGATTGTCTCCTAGCACATAATAAGCTTGCCGTGGAATGCTTACGGGGGGCAGAGATCGCTGCGCCATATTGAACTTTGGATCAACGTACGGCTCTACTAGTCTAGTACCATTTACCCAGACTTCCCCTTTCTGGATCTCCACTGTGTCTCCAGGCAAACCAATCAGGCGCTTTATGTAACCCTTAGATGGGTCTTTCGGATAGCGGAAGGCAACAATCTCACCCCGTACCAGCTTGGCTCGGGACTCCGCATTTAGCATCATCGTCTGAAGCTTGTCGCCATCCTTGATCGTCGGTAGCATTGAAGTTCCCTCAAAGACGATTGTCTTCTTCGTCAGAAGCGAACAGCCCAAAGCGAGCCACGATGCCATCACCAGTAACGGTATTCGTAAGTTGATATTCACTTCACTCCGGACTTCATTGTGCCAACCGCCAGCAACTCTCAGTAGCGCTCACTCAGTTTTCCTCATCTGTCGTCGCCTCCACAAGATCAAGCACATACAAGGGGACTGAGGGATGTAGGTGTTGCTTGAGGTGGGCCGCGTGGCACCATAGCTGCTGATCGCGCTGGTCTTCCGGGGAGCGATCAATGTTAGTTGTATACAGAAGCCCCCCGACATCGGCACCCACAGGTTCGATGGTCTGCCCACAAAAGCAGCATTGGTATTTAGGGAACATTGATATACCTCATGGACCTTAGAAACCCGACTATCACTTGATTGGAGAGAACCAACCGTAGTTCTGTGAAAGTCTAGCAACTGATTTCTCCGAGATGTTTTTCAGCGCGGTAACAACGCCTCTTCCCCCTTCTACAATCACATTGAACTTGCCCGGCGTTACTTCCTTGAGGAAGACGGTCGCACCGTCTCTTTGAAGCAGCTGGGTGCCAGTTTTAGTTATGGCGATGTCAGCCTCAGTGAAGCCGCGTGCCGCAAGTCGCGCTCCACCGTGGATGGTAGCTTGTGTCGTTGTCTCCGTTAAAAGCGTCGATGCTTCACGAGCCAGCAAACGCTCGCCAGCTGCTGCGCCAATACGTACGACACCCTGAATACCCGAAATATACGTTGCAACTTCCAAGGTGCCATCGAGTTGACTGACATACTGCCCAGGATCTCGCGCCAGCATTGTCTCGGCAGCAAGTTGATCAGAGTAGCCCGTGGCTTCACTTTGGGAATCAAAACCGATCTGCCAATTATTGCTGTACGGATCTAACGCTACATACCCATTTTCCTCTCCTCCCCAATAGGTGAACTGGGTCATTTGTGTGTAGCCCTTCCCCGGATCGTTATCGAACCACTCTGGCTGGGCTGAGCCCTCCTTTAAGTACCACCAAAGACCACTCGGATCGATATTGATGAGAGGATTGTTTACACAGTAAGTATATCGATTCCAACTCTGCGGCAGTGCCGGCTGACCACTTGCCAACAACGGGTCAGGAGAAGTGAAACGCCCCTGCACGGATGAGTGGTACCGCGCCTCGAAAAAATCGAGTCCGGTTTCGTTATCCCGTTCTTTGAGGGTGAACTTCTGGCGTATGGTGTCCCCCGTGTAGCCCTGCGTCGTGGTTCTGCCGCCAGTGCCGGCGAAGAGTTCCTCGCCGAACGGCAGGTAATCGTGCCGCTTCACGTTTGCCAGCGACCCCGTCTTGTCAAACACCATGCGCGGCGTGCCGAGTTGATCAGTTACCAGCCAGTTGATGGTTCCAGTGGATGAGGGTGTAGTGCTGGTAATCACCACGCTGTAGACGCCGGCGTTGACCGTGTTCAGCGATGTATCAACTTGTAACGGATACGTTGGCGCCACCGTGCTCGTGTAAACGAGCGTCCCATTGCGGTAGTATTTCACCACTCCGCCTTCCACCGCCACTTTCATACGGTCTGACGCCGCATACGTACCAAACGAGCCGCGAAGGTTTCCTGATTCGTAGATCTGCAATCCGCCAGAAGGTCCCACGAAGAAGGCATAATCGATATCGGCGAAGTAGGCGCTGGTGTCAGTGTTCCCCAATCCGCACATGCGCCAGGTGTTTATTTCGCCCGGGGTGAATTCCATATAACCATCGCCCGCCACAATTGCCTGCGACGAGACCGCTCCTGCGTCATACCAGGAACTGGTCCCGCTCACCTTCTGAATGCTGTTCCCCGTCACCTGAATCGTCGGAGTCACATTTGTCCAGGTTACGTTCTGTGGGTTCAATGGAGGCGGCTGCCCGGTTGGCGGTTCTCCGGTAATCAGCAGCCGCCCGTTACGATAGCCGTATTCTTTCTGCGGACTCGCGGGCGCCCCATTGGCCGCATACTCAGCCAGCAACTCGCCGGTGAAGCCATACACCTGCCACGTTTCCACCCCATTAACTTTGCGCCGCACACGCTGGCCATCGGCGTTGTAGCTGTAGCTGCCGGCCAAATAGTTGTTCGCCTGCGTCTCCGCAGTCATACGGTTCTCCGCATCGTACAAGCGCGTGACGCCGGCGGCGCTGTAGGTGTCTGTGGTCAGATTCCCGGCCGCGTCATAGCTCATTATTCCCGTTTGTCCCGTGGGCACGCCCAGCCGGTTGTTGGCTGTATTGACCGTGAAGTCTTTCTTGTTGATACCTACACCCCAAGTGTTGGTCTGATGAATAGTGCGATTCCCCCAGAGGTCATAGTTGAAGTATTGCACCCACTGGTTCGCTCCTCCTCTCACTTCTCGCGCCTGGTACACGCGATTCAAAGAATCGTAATCGTAAAAGAATGCCGAATCTATATAACCACTAATCTGATCGTCATTCGGAATGTAGAGCATCTGCTTGCGCAGGTTGCCGTTGTTGTCTGGCCCACTTGCCGTCCATCCGTCGGAGGGGTTTGCGCTGTAGACATTAAGGATGGCGCCGCGGTTCCACCACGTCTCATCCGTGCTATACGTGCCCACCCGAATCTCCGCCAACTGCCCGCGCACGTTGTAGAAAAGTTTGTTGTAGAGCGCCGTGTCCGTGCCGTACCTTTCTTTCGAGATCTCACCGAAGGGTGAATAAAGAATACCGCCCGAATACGTGCGCGGCACTCCATCTCCCAGATTTCCGGTGAAGGCAACATTCTGCGCGTCCTTGTCGCCAAGCCGTCCTGCCGCGTCGTAGTTGTACGTGACGGTATGGTTTGACGGATAAGTCTGGGAGCTTACGCCACCGGCCAGATTGTAAGCACGCGACGTTTGATATGTCGGCCCCCACGCTCCGTTTGCCTTGAACAACTGACGCTGGATGAGCGGACGGCCAAGAGCGTCGTAACTATCGATGGCCGTGTGCTCGACGTTGCTGCCCGTTGAGAAGTTTCCGCCGCCATAGTTGTACCAGAACCGCCCCTTGCCATTGGTCGCGCCGTCATAGAATCGGCTGACATCAGGATTGATGCCGGTGGTGTCGGAATAATCGACGGTGGTATTGCGATTCAGCGCGTCGTAAGCGTAGGTGGTGGTGACGTTGCGAGCATCCTTGCGTTTACTTAGGTTCCCATTGGCATCGTAAAGGTAGCCAATTGACCAATCACTGTTGCTGGTGCCGGAGGTGGTGTCGGTTAGGGCAGGAAATCCGGCGGCCGCGTCGGCCGTGAAGTTCCCCTGCTCCGGATTTTTGGCGCGTATCAGGCGGCCGAGTGAATCGTACATGAAGAAGCGTTGCTGGCCACCTTGATCAACCTTGCGCAGATTATCCAGCGCGTCGTAATAGTAACTCGTCGGTTGCGCAGGGGTACTCGCGAGACCCAGATTGCCGCTGCTGTCCGGTTCGTCAACTCGGGCGAGGCGTCCTAACGCGTCCGTGACGCTGCGTCGTTTTTTACCCGCCTGGTCAGTTACGGTCACGGTGTTCCCGCTGTAGGCGGTAGTCACAGCGGCACCGTCCGCTGTAGTAGCTTGCGTCGGCCTGCTCAAAGCATCGAACGTTGTTTGCGTCCACCGTCCGGAAGGGTTGACCGCCGAGGTGCAGCCCGCTGAACGGTAAGGGCTGGAAATCTTCCACGCGCGGCCCATCGAATCATATTGTGTATCAACCCTAAGGTATTGGTTATTCGGATCTTGATTCTCGTAACTCTGACTAAGGTAGGGCCTGCCCAGCCCGTCGAAGAATTGCCAAGTGTTAACTTCGCGCCCGGTCGAATCAAGCAGTGTGCTTGTCTTAACGTATGGGCCACACTGATGGACATCAACATAGATGTAAGTTGTTCGTCCGCCGTCGGGCAAGGTTACCTTTGTCAGTCGATCAAGCGAATCGTTGTACTCGAAGCTGGTGGTCTTATTATTGGCGTCCGTCACTGAGGTGACGAGTCCTGTCGAAAAGTCATAGACCGTCGAGGTAACGAACAGCACGGAGGAGGCATACTGTCCCGTTGCGTCCGGCACGGGCGAGTTCACATATGTCGGGAAAGCGAAGGTGTTGCGGCTCAATCCATCCGAGAACGAATCTGCGTAATCAATCTGCGCCGGGTTGGACAAAGCAGTGTCGCGGGCGTCCCAAGTCTTCCGTACGTTCCCCAATTGGTCGTACTGTGCGTGCGTCTCCAGCCACGTGTTGGTCTGGTCGAGCCAGTTGCTCGTCGTCGTCGCGTTGCCGCGTGCCGTTGTGACGGGGTCGGTCCAGCCGGTCACACCGGTGTAAGTCAGGAGAGGGAAGCCCGGCTCATCATAACGAGTCTGGCTCTGCGCGGCGACCGTCTCCGCGCCGGTTGACGGGTTCACAGAGTAGACCTGTTGCGCGCGCGCCAGGCTACGAAGGTGGGCGCCGTTATAATTCGTGTAATCGATCCCGTTGTTAATCGTCAGGTAATCGGTATGCGTGTGGCGCTTGGCATAGGCCGATGCTGCGCCCGTCCCGTAGTCGTACTCCCACACGTCTGTCGGGTTGTTGAACTGGTCGAAGCTGGCCATGCTGGTCTGCGAGTTGATTGAGGTCCGTTTTGAGACTTGGTTCGTGTCTGTGAGCGTCGTCACTGTCTCAACAAGACGCGGGTCTGCCGCTGCCCAAGAATAGGTGACTCGGGGTTGCCAAGTGTAAGAGACGCTGCGCAGAAGCGTCGTGCCATTCGTAGCGAAATAATCGGTTTTATATTCCCTGTTGTCGCCCCATCCCGAAAAATGAATTGGATCGGTAGAATAGGATGAAGGATCACCGTAATAATAGTGATCAGAGTGGCTTAGCATCACGTTCTGCCCATCATAAGACTTGACGGCTGTAAAAGCGCTGCCAAGGGGACGATCAATGGTGATCTTTCCTGTATAAGTATTCCCTGTGCCGCCATTGTCATACACGCGACGGGTTACTACACGCCGATAGACGCCCCCATTCCCGTTACCATCTGTTCTTGCGCCGCTGCCTGTTGGTCCAAGTCCAGAGGCCCAGTCGTACTCATAAGCCCCGCCGGTTGGCAACTCTACACGTGCCAGTTCACCGTAAGGGTTGGAATAAAAGTAGTAGCGCCGGCCGTCAGGTACCTCAACATAGCCCCGCCCGCCCGAGGCAGGACCTCCAGACCACTGGCTGGTGCCGTTGAGTTCGGGAAACGCCTGTTGCCAGGTTAACGCTTGATAATCAGAACGCAACCCAGGCGTGTTGTCCGAACCGATACGAATATGACGCATTGTTCCATTTGAGCCTTGAAAGGCTATATCGTCGTAGGCTTGTGAAGGGCTTCGATAGCTAATGTTTACTATTCTTCCGAGCGCATCATTGACTTGTATTAGCTTTCCATATGACATGTTGCTGTCATAGGTGAAGCTCAGTTGATTGCCGTTGCGGTCGCGAATCCATCTAACGGTTCCATTAACGATGCGGTAACGCGTGCCATCTCGCATCAGGAGATAGCCTGTGGCATCGGAAAGCACAGGACCACTCAGGCTGGTGTTATCACTAATTGCAGTATCTGAAATGAACGTCATGGCCGAACCGTCTGCGGAGACGAAAACAGTACCGCGCGAAGGTCCAGCCGCTCCACCGCAGGGAGACGACTGTAGCGGTTGCCCGTTGTGCGCGGCATCGCGAAACTCGATTTCGCTGCCGTCAGGCATCGTAAAGGTCAGTAAAGTCAGCGTGACGCCATAGCCCTGAGTACCGCTTGTGCAATATGTTGTCACGAGCCCCGTCTGCCGTACTTGCATCACGCCCGGTCCATAGCCCGGCATGACCTTGCCACCTAAAGATCCCTCCGGATAGTAGTAATCCCAGTAGAAGCAGATCTGCGACCCATAACACGACTGATAGTGCCCCTGGCTTCTGACGCTCCAGTGTAATTCACTTGACAGCATCATGGTGTACTGCGCTGTGCCGCGCCCGCCAATAGTCAGTAGAGGCAGAGACAAGTTAAGACTACCGGTGGCGAAGTTGATATTGTCAAAACCGCTCAAGGGATATGTTCCCGCGGAAAGACCCGGCGAAAGTCCGGCGGCTCTGGGACCATCGGTTGAACTCTTTGTGACTGTCTGCGCATTCACACTGCTGACGATCAAAATCAACAACATCGCTCCAATGAATGAGCAGCGAAGTGCGACGAAAGAAGTGAGTCGAACAAAGACGGCAATGCGGGTCATATCATTCTCCTTAGCACGGATCACCACGAATGACTCTCAAGCTGGAGCACGAATGGCTACAAGAGGCGAAGAATTGCGCAACACGACGTGTGGAATACCTCCGGCTAAAGCATAACCAGGTGTTTGAAAGTTGTTTCGTTGGCGCGAGGCTTTCGAGGTGAGTCGCACGTTCAACGGGAGAACTGAGAATACGGGGCGCACTCTATGTCAGGCTGTGTAGTAAGTCAACAACAAATCCGCTGGACCAATTTTCGTGGAGATACCAGAGTTCTTGCATTGAGATTCAGACGGACGGTAACCACAAATTGATTATGCGCACAGCCCCAAAAAGCCTGTGCGTCTTTTCGTTTCTTTGAGGAGCTTTAAGATTGGATAAATCATCACAACGGTTTTCAGAGCAGTCAGGGGCAACCCTACGCAAAGTGATAACCGGGATCAATACCCTGAAACTTCACTAACAACGAACTCTGTCGATTTCGATGAGGAAATGGACGATTTTGGACAAAAAAGAAAAAGAAAGGGAATTGCTCCCACGAGTTTCCAAGGGCGCGCCAGGTCCAAGGGTGACATAGGTTTTCATGGTGTCCGCACAGTTTGCCTTTGAATTTCCCTGGCGGCGCGCGATGGGGAACTCAAAGACGACAACGCACTCCCTTTTTTCTTTTATCCAAAATCGTCCATTTATTCATCGAAATCGACCGACAAAAAGAAAAAGAAAGGGAATGTGCTCCAAAGTTTTCCCAGCGCTGGTCCAAGGGTGACATTAGTCTTCAGGGTGTCCGCACAGTTCGCCTTTGAATTTCCCTGGCGGCGTTAAGAGGGTGGGGGAAGCCCCCCTGAAAGGGATGCCGGCCTTCAAAGCACCCGGGTTCCTTTGGATCACTTTCCGCCAGTTGGTCACAGGGACGGCCTGTGTTTTCAAGGGGTATGAGCAAGGTCTCCACACAGCAGTTCGTCACGCCCAGAACAGAATGCGAAATACCCAACATCTAGTAGGTTTTCACAAATGAGACTGAATGGAGATCTTTAGAGACCAGTAATGCAATGACTTAGCGGAAAACTCGTGTCTGATAAACCTGTTTATGGAATTTCATCTCACGATTTGTGCCATCGTCGAAACAGTCAAAATTGTGGAGCAATCGAGCTGCCCGCCCCGATGACTAAGAGATGGCGCTTTCATGTTCGGAGTGCTAACGCCGCCTATACCGGTGCAAGACTGCACGCTTACCTATGTGAAGCATTTGGGTGGAGTTCCGCTCTTCCTCCATTCGGAGAACCTTGAGGGCATATTCCTGCGCATACACGGCTTCAACGAATTCTGGGGTTCCCAATTTTGCTCTCACGGCTTCAGGTTGCAGTTCTGGAGCAAGTTTTGCGAGTAGTCGTTCTTCCGAGGTCAGACTAGTTGCGCTAAGGGCGAATTTATAAACGGTCATTCTAACGCAATCAAGAGTTACTCCAGCAAAAGGCTGCACTTCACCCTTGTCGGTGTAGGACCAGTTTTGCCAGTCCCGTCGCAAATTGAGCATCCCGCCTTCGTCTCGGACATTGTGCGTCTCGAATTGATCGTCATCGACCAGCACGTGACAGCGGGTCGTGCCTTCGCGACTGTAGAAAGGCGACAGACCTGGAATCTTTTGAAAGTAGTAATTCATCTCCGGAATGCCGGCCGTCGCGTCGTCTGTGAACTCGCTCAGCCACATGTCCATCTTTTGCGCAGTCACTTGCAGCACATCGCCAGCGCCTTTGTTCAGCCAGACGACATGAGGATGCGTGACCCCATCAGCACAGTGCTTGATGAGATCGAGACGGAGCGCATCAAGAACTTGAATTGGATTGTCTACATGCATTCGCGCGGATAGCGACCGGTGCAGCAGGTTCGTCTCCGAGGCGTTCTTGATGACCAGCCCGCGGTAGAAGAGCCGCATTAGATGCGAGTAGCCATCCGCAGAAGAGTCAACCTGGTCCTTGAAAGTTGAAGTGGGGAAGTAGCGGAATTCGCCTTTGTACTTTTTATGCCAGTCCGGCGTTGAGCCGTCGGAGTTCAGGACCAGATACACTTTGCCTGAGTTCACGGCTTTCGAATAGGGATAGGCGCGCATCTCCTTCGAGCCGCTAACCTTGTCGACTGCGACCAGGTAACCTTTCTGTGACATGTGCTGAAGAAACTCGAAAGCTACGTCCTTGCCGGCGCTGCCCGGATCCTGCGGCACGTGGATCTGCACCAGCTTGCCATCGCGCTCGGCGGTCGTCTCCTGTAGTACTTGCCGCTCGGCGGTGCCGACCTGCTTGCGCTCCATGTCAAACACGTAGATATTTTCTGCCGCGTCAACTCCCATCAGGGGCCCGGCTGTGTAGGCTCCCGCTCCCTCGGTCGCGGCGTTGTCCCACGCGCGCACCGCATGAAGAATGGTGGGCACCTTGGCACGCTCAATCTCCTTAAATAGACCGACATTGAAGAGCTTGCCGGTTTGTGCCGATGGCCTCCCCTGAAACTGTGAGTACCAGACCTGCTCATTGCGCTTCTGCCGGACGTAGAACAGTTCGCCAAAGCGCGGGCTAAGATACTGGCCTTCGGCGCGGCCCATTGGATCTGGAAACCGCAGACCGCTTTCTTCGTCCTCGTAGTCACCGTCAGACTCTGCCGCGTAGCGCCAGAGGTCAAAGTCGCCCGTCGCGATAGCACGACCGCCCATGTCGTCCTGGTGATAGCGGTGAAACATGATGAACACATTGGAGCGTTCATTGGCGCGGGTTGATGCGGTATCGGTCCAGAAGCGCCAGGTCTTGTCTCTGATGATTTCTGATAGCGCTTCCTCAGCGGACTTGTAGGGGTCATCCATGAGTAAGGTGTCATAGCCGGTGCCGACGAAGCCTGACTGTAGTCCGAGGGCCGCAAACGACGCTTGGCCATCAGAGTGCTCGAGCCGTGCGTTTGTTGACCACTCAACCACCTTCGAACGCGCTGGAAGAAGGCCGGCAGGATCAGGAAACAACGATTGGTGTTCTACTGACTGCATCAAATGCTTCACCACGACCGAGAAGCGTGCCGAGTGCAGCATGTTATAGGTAGCGAGACGAAAGCGGTGTAGCGGGTCCCATCCAAGTATCCAGGCCGGATAGCACTGCGAGATGATGATTGATTTTCCGAACTGCGGCGGCGCATGAATGGCGGCGCGCGTACCTTGGCCACGCTCAGGGTCAAGTCTTGCTTTCTCGATTTTCACGCCACTCGGAGCAATGTAGTAAGCAATGCCGGCGCCGGTATTAGGCACCGCCGAAAACATGTCCTTAAACGCGTGGTATTGCGCGACCCAGAAAGCTTCTTCCAGCCGGCGACAGATGTCTTTCTGCCAGGCGTCAAGTTCAATCTGCTTCGTTGACTCGACATAAGCAGCGAGCGAGCGCGGGTGTTCGCGCGCGGTCTTACCGGCGCGCATAGCCTGACGAACAAGTTTTTCGGCGTAGTGGCTCAATTCTCGTATTCTTCGGTCAGGTACTCTTTAGCTTGAGGGTTTACAGAAATGACGGCGGCGACAGCTTCCTTACGCGAGAGGGAGTTGCCTTCCTTTGCCGCAGCCGTGATGACCTGTTCAACAACCCCTTCCCATCTGGCTTTTTCCTGCTCACTTTCTACGGATACCGACAACTGCGCTGGTTTGGGCTCAGGAATGGTTGCGGGTATCCCCTTTCCAAACTGAGCACGTTCCAGAAGTTCGAGTTTCTTATGGTTCTCGATTTTGTCTAGCAGGATGCCCATCAGGTAGTAGAGGTCACGCATGGATGCTTCATGTGCCTTCATTAGCACCACGGCGCACAGAGGTTCTATCAGCCGAACTTACGCAGAGACTTGCGCTCAATGCCGGTCGCTTGCGCAGCGCGCGCCACATTCCCGTCAAAGAGGTCAATGATCGTCAATGCCGCGCCACGTTGCTGCTGCGAGTAAGCCTTTTGGCCAGGCTTCCGGCCAGCTCTTTTTCTTGGTGCTTGCTTTTTAGTAGCTGCGGCCGGTTGTGTTGCTTTAGTCATAGTCCTCCCTCCCAATCTTTGCGGTGCGATGGCCCCTGCGATCCGCTAATTTGTTTTCCCTTTCGTTTTATTAGAGGCGGGAGACCCTTAGGCGCGTCTTACTGAGGACTCGATGGCCTTCTCACCCTGGCGCCCTTCTTGCGCTCGCGCGCGAGTCTACCGGTCGTACTCACCCATTGCTGTTTCGTCTTATGGACCAATTTGGTCAAGTTCTTCTTGCGTCAACCTATCTTGCGCGCCCCACTTGCGGTATACCTCAGCAGGAATCGCAGCAGCAATTTCTTCGACGCAGTCATGACAGACTCCAAATTCCTCAGCATCATCAAGATATTTGCCATCATATGGATCGGCGATTTTCAAACAGAGCTGATGACACTCGGAACAAACCCTCAATTTGTCTTCCGCTATTTTGATCCACATTCAAGATCTCCTTCCCGTCGATGCCTGCCGATATCTCTCGCTGACTTCGGGCCTATGTCTCGCCCCAAGGTGTCGCTTTGACACGGAGGCCGTTAGTCAAGCGATCTTCAATGCCGCCCCGAGTGGGAGATAAATTCTTTCGGCCCTGGCGTAAACCGTAGCCTTGTGGCTTCTGGAACGATCCAACGCGCGAGTGTCGCTGTACGCCGCTGCAGATTCAACGCTACGTCGGTCGCATATCAGGTCCGCTGTTGGATCGCATCGACATCCATATTGACGTCCCTGCAGTCAAGTTTCGCGACCTGACTGGCGATGCTCCACCTGAGACGGACGACTCCGCCACCATTCGCGAACGCGTGATAGCCGCGCGTGATAAACAGCGGACGCGCCTAAGCGATGAAAAGATCTTTTCGAACGCGGAAATGACACCGCGGATGATTCGGCGTCATTGCCGTATAGACTCCGACAGCGAGCAAATGCTCGAGCGGGCGATGACGCGGCTGGGCTTGTCAGCGCGCGCGTATGACCGTATCCTGAAAGTCAGCCGTACAATTGCAGATTTGGAAGGGTCCGAAGAAATCCGCTCCGCGCACGTAGCCGAAGCGGTAGGCTATCGTTCACTCGATCGCACCTACT
>WNGB01007056.1_pt1 | contig 17152 bp, 19 predicted proteins | sample 5400681 | NCBI WGS metagenome assembly WNGB01 (sample SAMN13153367, study PRJNA577476) | soil metagenome | isolation source: 115 cm soil or saprolite under grassland replicate 2 | place: USA:California | collected 2016-06-15 | reverse complement strand
TCGCCTCGCCGGCCTACCGCAGAGATGGGATCTACTCCGAGATCTGGGAGGTAATCGAGACCTCGAAAGTTGAAGACCTGGCTGGGTCGGTGTTCCAAGCGGCCTACGCTCGGACGGCGCCGAACCCGGAAGATTGGCCTACGCTGATCGCCAAAAACAAGCAGCATGATCGGGAGTTTGCCGGCTGGCCACCTGAGGCGATTCGGTCGATCAAGGCGCCCACGCTCCTCATCATCGGGGATTGCGACATCGTCCGCCCCGAGCACGTGGTCGAGCTGTTCCGCCTGCTCGGCGGCGGTGTGGTCGGCGATCTCGCCGGCCTGCCGAATGCCCAGCTGGCCGTGCTGCCGGGCACCACGCACCTGACGCTCGTGGATCGCGCCGAGTGGCTGCTGTCGATGATTACGGTGTTTCTCGACGCGCCCGCGCCAGAGGCCACGTGAGCGGTGATGGTGAGCGGAGCGTGGCCAACCTGGCTTGGGCTCAATCGTCACACCTCATCCTTCTCACTCAGTTCAGAAGGATCGGCAGATAGAGGGATTGGGGCAAAGGTGCCTCCGATCGCGGGGCGGATGTCCACCGAACGGCTTGAGGAATGAACGGGACGGTCCATCGGCTCGCAGTTACAATTGGCGCTTACCGCCGCACTGTGACCTGTGGTGCTCAGTTTTTGGAGGAGGTTTATGCAAAACTTGCTCGTTTTCCAGCTCATATCGTGGATCGCGCTGCCAACCGTGATGTTCGGCGGCTATTCGTTTCTGGTTCTTCTGCCCGGCAAGTTGACCCCACACCAGCAAGCCTTTTTCCGAGCCGGGCATGCCCACGCCGGGGTCTTACTGATCCTCTCGCTGGCGTACTACTACTCTCTGGGCCTGACCAGCCTGGCCCTGAACACGCAATACCTGGCCTGCACGCTGTTGCTGGGCGGGATCATCCTGCAATCGGGTGGCTTTTTCTGGCACACCTTTCTAGACGCAGGCGGGGCGAGAAGAGTGGGAATTGGCCTGACCTCACTCGGCGCGCTGCTGTTGGTCATCGCCATCGTCATTCTAGTCTACGGTCTGATCGTCGCACACTCGTAAATCCCACATGGCTCTGGACGATTTGCTCCAACCAGCGCAGTCTGCTCGCGAAGCCAGCCCGGCGACAGGGTCAGCAACTGGATGTGGCATCAGCGTGGGATTGATACTCTCAGCGCAACGTGTGGAACGCACTCCTGGAGGAAACATGCCATGGCTCCGTTACTCGTTCTGATCGCTGTAACTCTGCTTGCCCGAGGGTTGGGCCTGGTCTGGACCGCGCTGGATTCGTGGGCCGAGGCGGCTCGGGTGGGCCTGGCGGTGATGCTGATCTTCACCGCCAGCGCGCATTTCGGCTCGCGGCGAGCGGGCATGCTGCAAATGGTTCCCCGGTGGGTTCCTTACCCGCAGACCGTCGTGACGCTCACGGGGATCTTCGAGGTGTTGGCGGCCATCGGCCTATTTATCTCGATGCTGCGGCCGTGGGTTGGGGTATTGCTAGTTTTGTATCTCATCGCCGTCTTCCCAGCCAATGTACAGGCCGCACGGCAGGAAACCAAACTTGGCACTTACCGTACAACCAGGTTGTGGTTACGGGCTCCGATCCAACTGCTCTTTATCGCAGTGGCGCTGTGGGTCTCGCGCTAACCTGCGTGAGAGGAATGAGGTCAGAGCCCAAAACACGAGGAGGGGTCGATGGATATTCAAGCGTTATTTGGACTCAGCGTCCTGATGAGTTTTGTGGCCTTTGGCCTGGTCACGCAGCTGTACATCTGGCCTCGGCTGCGGATACTGGAGCGAGACGACGCGCTCCTTCCATTGGTGGTGTCGCACACGTTTCGGTTCATTGGACTCAGCTTCCTGGTGCCTGGGGTTGTCTCTCCCTCTTTACCGTCGGCCATCGCTGCTCCCGCCGCATATGGCGATCTGGTTGCAGCCATCCTCGCAGTCGCGGCGAGCATCGCACTTTCCAGGCGTGTGTCCTTGGCGACCTTGCTGGTGTGGCTGTTCAACTTGTGGGGCACGGCCGACCTGCTCTTTGCGTTTTACCAAGGGCAGTTCGGGGTGTCGCTTGATGCCAGGATGCTCGGCGCCGCATTCTACATTCCAACGGCGCTCGTGCCACCCCTGCTTATCACGCATGGCCTGATCTTCTGGCTTCTCCTTCGATCCAGGCAGTAAAGGATCGCCGCAAGCAGAAGTTCGGCGGAAATCTCCGTGGACTGGTGTATGGGTTGATCGCTACCCTCTGTGAAGTGGGTATCTTCGAAAGAGACATCCAATGACTATCCTGACGGTCAATCTCCTGTTCAGCACGCTCGTCTTTTCGATCGCGGCAAGGTCCTCGGACAGCTGCTCCTGCGCACGCGTCGGGGCGCTCCGAGCCGCCGGCGAGCGCCGCCAGGAAGCTCAGCTTGGCATTCAGTATCATCACACGTGTCGCCACGTATGGTAGAATCAGCATATCGTAGACCGGGGATGTAGATCAATGGAATAACGCAGATGAGAATCCATCTCGTCGACGGCACCTATGAACTCTTCCGCAGCTTCTTCGGAGCGCCCTCCAAAAAGGCTCCTGATGGACGCGAAGTCGGCGCTACCCTCGGCCTGCTCAACAGCCTCCTCTCCCTCCTCACCAAGTCGGGCGCCACGCACGTCGCGTGTGCCTTCGATCACGTCATCGAGTCCTTCCGCAATGACCTCTTCCCAGGATACAAGACCAGTGCAGGCGTCGCTACAGACCTGCTAACCCAATTCCTGCTCGCCGAGGAGGCCGTTGCTGCCTTAGGCTTTGTGGTCTGGCCGATGGTCGAGTTCGAGGCCGATGATGCGCTCGCTTCCGCGGCGACACGCTTCCGCGACGAACCCGGCGTCGATCAGGTTGTCGTTTGCTCGCCGGATAAAGATTTCGCCCAGTTAGTTTCGGGCAACCACGTGGTCTGTTGGGACCGTCGCCGAGACATCATCTATGACGAAGCGGCTGTGCTAGCGAAATTTGGGGTTCGGCCCTCCTCGATTCCCGATTGGCTCGCCCTGGTCGGCGATTCCGCGGACGGCTATCCTGGGCTCTCCGGCTGGGGGCCAAAGTCTGCGAGCGTGGTGCTCTCCCATTATGAGCACCTCGAGTCGATTCCCGAAGATTATGGCCGATGGAGCCTGGGACGTGCCCGGGCGCTCCGGCTGAGTGAAAGCCTGAGGGTTCATCAGGAGGAAGTGCTTCTGTATCGCCGCTTGGCGACGCTTCGACGAGACGTCCCGCTCCAAGAGGGGATCGCTGACGTAGAGTGGCGGGGTGCGCAGGAGCGCTTGAAAGGGCTGTGCCGTGAGTTGGGCGCAGATAAGCTTCCCGAACGCGTCCCCCGCTGGATTTCGGAGTCCCCAGCCGCGTGACAATCGCGTGAAGCGCGATTGGCTCCGCAGGTCAGCCGTGGATAGTCGGCGTTACCATGCTCTTCACGGCTCTAAGGAGACCAATTTTTGGCCTCTGACTGCCTCTTGCAGCGTACTCGGGCTGGCAGCTTCGCGCAGCCGTTCGACATCGCGCATCGGCGGCAGGCCAAACAGGCTTTTGTATTCGCGGTTGAAGTGCGCCGCATCATCGTAGCCCACGCGGGAGCCTGCGCTTGCTGCGTCGAGGTGCTCGCCGAGCATCAGGCGGCGGGCCTCCTGCAGTCTCACCCGCTTCTGAAATTGCAATGGGCTCAGCGCGGTGACCGCCTTGAACTGGTGGTGGAACCCCGAGACGCTCATCCCGAGCTCGTGAGCAATGCGTTCCATGCGTAGTGGCTGGCTGTAATCTTTTCGTAGCAGATCAACGGCTCTCGCAATATGGTGGGTGTAGCCCCCTAGCACCGCAATTTGACGGAGCCGCGCACCCTGCGCCCCCATCAGCAGGCGGGCGACAATTTCCCGCGTGACCAGCGGCGCGAGCACCCGCGCTTCGGTGGGCGAGTCCACCAGCCTGACCAGCCGCACCACTGCATCCAGCAGGCTCGCGTCCAACGGACTTACGTCCATGGCCTTCACATCGCTCTGACCGGGCGGCAAGGGGAGATTGGCCTCCGTCAGCACCGAGCCGACCATGGTCGGGTCGAGGTGCAAGCGCAGGCTGAGGTATGGCTGCTCCCTCGAAGCTTCGAGGATCTGGCTCACGACCGGCAGCTCGACCGTCGTGAGCAGATAATGTGCCGGGTCGTACTGATAACGCTCCTCCCCAAGAAAGACTTCCTTACTGCCTTGAGCAATCACACAAAACGCCGGCGTGTACACGCTATGGAGCAGCTCGGTGGGTGAGGATGCGCGGAAGAGGTACAGACCGTTCAACGGTTCAACCCGCCCATCCTCACGGGTGGCCTGCGCGACACGCTCAATCAACTCTGCTCGGTTGGCCTGCGCATGCTGCGCCTCGTATGCTCCCGGCTGAAGACTCTGTGAATCCATAACGACCTCTTCTCTCACTTGCCCTTCGCCCATTGGCATCTTGCAGAATTATACAATGATTGTGCAAAATCATCCTACCACTCCACGCTCCGGCGTGTCTATAATGCCTGCAAGGCAGGGCGAAACACATCCCGATACCCTACGCGGTGGATGGCGACGGTTCGCGACAAACAGCGTTATCAGTCATAACCGCCCATGCGACGTCCGTCGATGGCGCGGGTGTTGCGGCGAGACAGCTGCAGGTGATGGAGCGCTTCCACTGGTCTGTTCGTTGAGGTGAGCCGACTGACGGCGCCTCGAAGGAGAAACAATATGCAAAAACGACATCTTGGAAACAGCGGCCTTGAGGTCTCAGCCCTTGGGCTTGGCTGCATGGGCATGAGCATGAACTATGGCCCGCCGGAAAATAGGCAGGACATGATCGCCCTCCTTCGGTCCGCCGTGGACCGTGGCGTCACTTTCTTCGACACTGCCGAGCTGTATGGTCCGTTCACCAACGAAGAGCTGGTCGGCGAAGGTCTTGCCCCCGTCCGTGATCAGGAAGCCGGTTCCCGCGCTTTACGCCTGATGCCCTCAAAGCCAACCAGCCACTCGTCGATCTGCTCACCCAGGTCGCTGCTGAGAGGAATGCGACGCCTGCGCAGATCGCGCTCGCGTGGTTGCTGGCGCAGAAGCCGTGGATTGTGCCGATCCCCGGCACGCGCAGGATGGAGCGCCTGGACGAGAACATCGGCGCGACGACAGTCGAACTCACCGCCGATGATCTCCGTGACATCGATGCCGCCGCCGCAACGATCGAGGTGCACGGAGCCAGGGGATCGGGGCACGAGCGCTACATGTGACCCGCCGCTGAGCTCCCCTCAAAGGAGAACAACGACGGGCAAAGAGTGCAGGGTGGTAACGCGGTACACAAACGTATAAGGAGTATGACACATGTCAGCTATTCCATCGGTGACATTAAATAACGGTGTGGGAATGCCGCTTCTCGGGTTTGGCGTTTTTCAGGTGACTGATGCCGAAGAATGCGAGCGAAGCGTCTACGAAGCGATTCGCACGGGCTATCGTCTGATTGATACCGCAGCTGCGTATGGCAATGAAGAAGCAGTCGGCAAGGCCATCCAACGCAGTGGGGTGGCGAGAGAAGAGCTGTTTATCACCACCAAGCTGTGGATTCAGGATGCCGGGTACGAGCGCACCAAGCAGGCGTTTGAACGCTCGTTGCAGCGGTTACAACTAGAGTACCTGGATCTGTACCTGATACACCAGCCCTTTGGGGATGTGTATGGCGCGTGGCGCGCGATGGAGGAGTTGTACCGAGAAGGCCGGATACGCGCCATCGGGGTCAGCAACTTCCAGCCCGACCGGTTGATGGATCTGATCGTGCACCACCAGGTGGTTCCTGCGGTGAACCAGATCGAGACACACCCCTTCAATCAGCAGGTCGAGACCCAGCGTTTCTTGCAGGACTACAAGGTGCAGATTGAGTCCTGGGGGCCGTTTGCGGAGGGCCAGCACAACATCTTCGAGAACGAGGTGCTGCGTTCCATCGCGGGCAAGTACCAGAAAACCGTAGCGCAGGTCATTCTGCGCTGGCTGACCCAGCGCGGGGTCGTGGCGATTCCCAAGTCAGTCCGCAAGGAGCGCATTGAGGAGAACTTCAACATCTTCGATTTCGACATGAGCCCGGACGATATGGCAGCAATCGCCACGCTGGACACCAGAACCAGCAGCTTCTTCGACCACCGTGACCCCGCCGTCGTGAAGCGGTTGGGCGAAGCAAAACGCCCAACCTAAAACAACAACCGGCCCTTTTGCATCTGATACCGAAGGCGCAGATCGCGCTCGCTGGCTATTGGCACAAATGCCGGGGAACGGCACGATCCCCGGAGGGGGCACGGTACTCCGAAAGCTCGCAACGGGCGATCGATCGCTAAACCGGTTGAAACGCAGCGTGAGCGGGTCTGATCACACAGCGAAACTGGAGAACAGGAGCTACGAGATGTCTGAACCAAAGGAACCATCGCGGGCACAGCAGCTGGTCGGCGATTTCGCGCCCAAGCTGGCGCAGCTCACGGATGACGTCCTGTTTGGCGATGTCTGGGAACGTACACAGCTTTCGCCGCGCGACCGCAGCCTGGTCACTGTCGCGGCACTCATCGCCAACGGCAACACGGAGCAGCTTCCAGGGCACCTGAGCCGAGCGAAGCAGAACGGCCTGTCGGAAACCGAACTCGCTGAAGTGATCATTCACCTGGCCTTCTACGCCGGGTGGCCACGGGCGATGTCCGCTGTCAGGGTCGCCCGTGAGGTCTTCAAGAGGTAGCCCAACCACATGGTTCAAGGCAAAAGGAGAAGCACGATGAGCCTCGAAAAACGAACACTCGGCCGGCAAGGGCTTGAGGTCTCGGCGATCGGTCTCGGCTGCATGGGCATGAGCCAGTCGTACGGCCCTGCCGACGAGACTGAGTCCATCGCCACCATCCACCGCGCCATCGAACTGGGCTGCACCTTCCTCGACACCGCGGAGGTGTATGGCCCCTACACCAACGAGGAGCTGCTCGGCCGGGCGCTCAAAGGGCGACGTGATGCGGTGACCCTCGCCACCAAGTTCGGCATGCGCATCGAGCAAGGGAAACGCATGGGTCTCGACAGCCGGCCGGAGCACATCCGCCAGGTGGTTGAGGGCTCGCTGCGGCGGCTCCAAACTGACCGCATCGACCTGCTGTATCAACATCGCGTCGACCCCGCCGTGCCGATCGAGGAGGTGGCGGGCACGGTTGGCGAGCTGGTCACGGCGGGCAAGGTGCGCTTCTTCGGCCTGTCCGAGGCGGGTGTAGCGAACATCCGGCGCGCGCACGCCGTCTACCCGGTCTCGGCGCTCCAAAGTGAGTACTCGCTGTGGGAGCGGAACCTGGAAGCGGAGATCATCCCGGTTCTCCGCGAACTCGGCATCGGCCTGGTGCCGTTCTCGCCGCTTGGTCGCGGCTTCCTGACCGGCGCGGTCAAGCGGGCGGAGGAATACCCCGAGGGTGACTTCCGACGCGGCGACCCGCGCTACCAGGGCGAGAACTTCGACGCCAACGTGCGGGCAGCGGAGGCGGTGCGCGAGGTTGCTCGCTCGCTCGGCGTCACGCCGGGACAGGTTGCGATCGCCTGGCTGCTGTATAAGGGACCGGACATTGTGCCGATTCCGGGCACCAAGCGGGTGAAGTACCTGGAGGAGAACGTCGCCGCCGCACAGGTTACGCTCGACGCGGCGCAGATGCAGACGCTCGACGCGGCGCTCGCGCCGGAGAACATCTCCGGGCAGCGCTACAATCCCGCCACGATGTCCATGATCGATCGCTAACCACAATCTCGAACCGAGAAATCATCAGGATGGCTCCAGTAGCACCGGTGATGTCCTTTTTCAGGGACGAGCAGCGCAGGTTCATCTTTATTTGAAGCCATCCTGGCAAGCAGGAGTCAGGATAGTGAGCACTATCAACACGAATATCGAAGGGAAAGTCGTCGTCATCACAGGCGCAAGCAGCGGGCTGGGCGAGGCGACCGCCCGGCTGCTCTCCGCGCAGGGCGCAAGCGTTGCGCTGGGTGCGCGGCGTGTCGAGCGCATCCAGGCACTAGCCGACGAGCTGACCGCGAGTGGTGGCAAGGCGCTCGCCGTAGCCACGGACGTCACCGACCGTGACCAAGTCAAGGCGTTGGTCGACGCCGCCGTGCAAACCTATGGGCGGATCGATGTGCTGATCAACAACGCCGGGCTGATGCCGCACTCGCCACTTGAGCGCCTCAAGATCGACGATTGGAACCAGATGATCGACGTGAATATCAAGGGCGTGCTGTATGGGATTGCCGCGGCGCTGCCGTATATGCAGCAGCAGAAAGCCGGACATATCATCAATGTCTCCTCGGTGGCCGGCCATAAGGTTCGGCCGGGTGGCGTGGTCTACGCGGCGACCAAGCATGCAGTACGGGTACTCTCCGAAGGACTGCGCATGGAAGTCAAGCCGTACAATATCCGCACGACGGTGATCTCACCTGGCGCGGTCGCTACGGAATTGCCGAACAGCATCACCGAGCCGGATATCGCCGAGAACGTCCGCAAAGGGTATGAAATTGCGATACCGGCCGACTCGTTCGCCCGGATGGTCGCTTTCGCCATGAGCCAACCAGAAGACGTGGACGTCAACGAGATCTTGTTCCGACCGACCAGGCAGGAACTCTGAGCCGACAGCAGAAACACATCCACTTCGGTTCTCTCACCGCTTATAGCGGACCTGCCTGTTGAAATACTCCCTGCCGCTCACCGCTTAGGCTTACTCGGTTTTCTGTATCTCGACGAGTTGGCTGGATCGGAGTATCAAGGCTCAGGGAACCAAGGCATTTTGGATATTGCCGTGGCGCTGGAGGGCGCTCGATGGCAGGGGCGGCGGCTCGGCCAGCCAGCACCTCTGCTGGTAGGCCCGCACTTCTTCGTCCAGTGCGGTTTCCAGGGCGGCGCGCACCCCCGCCAGGGCATGCTGGCGGAGTTGCACCACCAGAGTCTCGGCCAACGTGGCATGAAAGCTTTCCGACCAGATCCTCTCCACTTGCATTCACCGACGAGCACAACACGCTCACGCCAGCCTACCGCCACAACGTCTGCTTGGGCAGCGCGTCCCCAATGGCTGCCGATCACCTCTGGCTTGAATGACAATCTGCCCTGTATTCCCTGGCGAAGCACCCAGGTGCGAGCAAGCTCCCCCCAAGCGGTCTGGCCGACAAAGGGGCGGAAGCCAGATTGGAATAGGTACCCCACAAAGAAATACATCGCTGGAGTATTATACTCTAGCGATGTATTTATCGACCTAGGTAGATGAAACTCGCGATTCGGGTGCGCTGGGATACATTAGGGCGTTACCCAATACACGTTCCGTCATCCAGGCGATAGGTACAGTCGGTGGTAGCAAACGACCATGTCTTCTCAAAGGCCACGCTGTCCACCTGGCCACGCACATGCGCTGTGTAGGTTGTCGAGTAGCGGAGCGGGTTGATCGGGATCAGCGCATAGCAGGCGTTCGTGCAGCCAGATGGATTCGGGTAGACACCGATCAGTGTTCCAGTGCTGTCACGCAGCTCCGCCGAGTCAACCGTCAGGGTTGAACCAAACGATGGTTGGAGCGTGATGGGATAGCCAATCGGGTAGTGACCATTCGGCGGGAGCGGATCGGGCGTCTCGCTCGCCCCGTAGATTGGAACGTCGGACATCCCATGAGGAGGGAAGAGCAGGACACCGGTTGCACTGATCGGATCGGATGCGCCGCGCCCAAAATCAATCACATCGACTGCCTCGACCGCGCTGTGGCCATGGCCATAGCCCAGATACTGATGTGTCCAGGTGAGTATGCCGACGCGATGATAGACGGAATTCATCAGATCATCAACGCTCCTGGTTGGATCGTCGAGATAGTTCATGACCTCCCAACCGGCCGCCCATGGATAGCCGGCCGCCAGCGCGCGTGTGCCAGACGATTCGCCCGTAAAACCGGGTTTCCCTGCAACCTCTCCGTGCGGCCCAGCCGTCCAGGCCGATGGGTCGCCATGATTGAGCAGGTCGTACTGAGCATGATTCTGTGCTGCCACGGTTAGTGCAGCGTGGAGCTGTACAGGCGGCGCGCCGGTGAGCTTACGATAGTAGTTGACGCGTTCGGAGGCACGCTGCGCGGCAGTCTTCGGCGTCATAATCAATGGCAGGTAACGCCTGGTGGTCTGGTCGGCATGGGCCGGCGCGATCCTAGCAGCGATGGTGCAGAGGATGACGATCAGCAGCATGATCGGTATGCTGCGCTTGGCACAAATGAAGTGCGACATCGTGGTGGCGGCCGAGCCAGCCCCCAGGATGACGATACGCTGGTCACTCAGCTGCGATCCAGTGATCGAAAGCGCGGCCAGCAGCCCGGCCAGCGTGACCGCCCCAGTGCCCTGGATGCGCTCGCCATCGGTCACTACAATCGCGCGGACATCGGCGTAGGGCGCGTTGCGCAGCATTTCCTCGATCGCATCCTGGTGCGGGTGCGGCGCTATTGACGCCGCTTTGGCATTGAGACGGGCTACCGGCTGATGGAGCAGGTGCGCGCGGATGATCTCGCCCAATCCGGCGTTGCGCTTCTTGTTGATAGGTGTCGCGTTGTTGACTGTGAATATGTGGATCCGCTTGCATTGGCTGTTCCTGCGGTTGCCCGGGCGTGGGCTACGGCGCGTCGCCCGCTGGCGCTTTCGGTTCGATCGGATGAGGAGCTTCCTCACGCGCGCGATTGAGCGGTTTTATGGCGTCGTCACTGTTGTGAACCCGATATCAATTTAACATCTGTGATCTACTGAGGATCGCTATAGCTCCGCTCAAATGAGCGCGCCGGTGGCACCTCGGTTATGAATACATCACAGCGCGTGACTCTATCTCCCCTCAACCACCGGCGTATCCATGTTATGCTGACGAAAATTGATGGGGAAACGTGGTAAACACACTATTGCGCTTGATGTTGGCATCTTGCGGCAATGAGTGCTTGCTTCGATATGCGCGTGGGTTAGCTGCCAGTAGTCCCGAGTACTGAGTTGCTTCCCTGGCGATGCCCACGCCTAACCGTGGAGGTTCAATGCTGAACATCTCGCGGCACCCTACAACGTTGCAGCCCTCGCCGAAGGACATATCGGCCCATGCCCGCCCCCCGGTGCCGTAGCTGACCGCACAACGCACAACATTTTCAAGAAAGGAGCAGTGCTATGGCAGCACAGCCAACCGATCGCACACCACTGTTCAATGCATGGTACGCAGGCTGGGCCGATGTACGGCAGGAGCTTGAGGCCGTGCTTGCGGAGTATGAGCGGTGTCATCCTACCTACGATCCAGGCTGGATCGAGCCGGTCTTCGAAATGATGGACACCACGCTGCACAACCTTTCCTACCGGGCGCAATGGCTGCACGCGCATCTTGAGCGCGCCGAAGCTGCGCCGCTCGCTCTCGACGATGACGCATTTTACGCGATGCTGGCCGAAGCGCAGGTCGACTAGGGAAAGTGAATCACACTTTCGATCCGCGTCAGACGATAGACGACGGACAATGCTCCGTCGTGTATCGTCCATCGTCTATCGTCAAAGCCGGAACACGTTTACGATTGGATGCACTTAGTCTTAATGACGAAGGAGCGATGCTTATGCGAATCGGTATTCTAACCGGTGGTGGCGATGTGCCGGGTCTGAACCCATGTATCAAGGCCGTGGTGAGCCGCGCCGAAGACGCCGGGATGACGGTGGTTGGTATCCGGCGTGGGTGGGGTGGGCTACTCAACTACAACCCCGACATCCCCTCCGACAGCGTTGATTGTATTGAATCACTGGCTGCGGCCGATGTGCGCACGATCGATCGCTACGGCGGCACGCACCTGCACACCTCGCGCACCAACCCGGCCAAGGTCAGCCCGAAGGCGATGCCCGAGTTCCTCCAGGGGCGCTTCCCGTATGTGGGCGAAAAGCAGCTGGCCGACTGCACACCGCATGTCCTGCGCGTGCTGGAGCATTTGGGCATTGATGCGCTCATTCCAATCGGCGGCGACGATACGCTGTCTTTTGCAGTGCGGCTGCACCAGGAGGGTGTGCGCGTGATCGCCATCCCCAAGACCATGGATAATGATGTGTTTGGCACCGACTACTGCATCGGCTTCTCCACCGCTGTCACGCGCTCGGTTGAGTTCATCAATGCGCTGCGCACGCCGGCCGGCTCGCACGAGCGGGTCGCCGTGGTCGAGCTGTTTGGCCGCAACTCGGGCGAGACGGCGCTGATCTCGGCCTACCTGGCCGATGTCGACCGCGCGCTGATCTCCGAGGTGCCGTTCGACATTGAGCGGCTGGCACGGATGGTGATCGAAGATAAGCGCCGCAACCCCAGCAGCTATGCCATGATCGTGATCAGCGAGGGCGCATCCATGCTGGGCGGCCAGGTGGTCGAGTATGGCCAGGAGGATGCCTACGGCCACAAGAAGCTCGGCGGCATCGGCCAGATCACCGGCGCGGCAATCAAGCAGCTCACCGGGCTCGACACGGTTCAACAACAGCTGGCCTACCTGATGCGCGCTGGCGTACCCGATTCGCTCGACCGCATGGTGGCAATTTCCTACGCCAACCTGGCCGTCGACCAGCTGCTGCAAGGCCACAACGGCCGCATGGTGGCGCTGCAAAACGGCCAGTACACCACCGTGCCGGTGGACACTTGCACTCAAGGCCTCAAGCGCGTGGACGTAGCGGAGCTATACGACGCCGAGCACTACCGGCCAAAGGTGCATCATGTGCTTGGCAAGCCGATGTTCCTATATTAGTGACCAGGGACTGGATACTGGGGATTGGGAAGCAGTGAAACTCCCAACTCCTAATCTCCAACCCCCAATCGCCTACATAAAGAGGAGGCACTTCAATGGCAAAAGTCAAGATGACGCGCGGCAAGTTTGAAGGGATCAATGCGTGTGCGAACCAGCGCGGTGTGATCGCTGCGGCGGCAATGGATCAGCGCGGGTCGTTGAAGAAGGCCATCGCCAAGGCGCGCGGCGAGGGCGGGCAGGCCACCGCTGACGACATGCGCGCGTTCAAGACATCGGTTGCGAAGGTGCTGACCAAATACGCCAGCGCGATATTGATGGATCCCGAATATGGCCTGGATGCGATCAAGGGCCGCGCGCCCGGCACCGGCGTGCTGATGTCGTATGAGAAGAGCGGCTACGATACGGCCATCCCAGGGCGGCTGCCGGATCTGTTGCCGGAATGGAGCGTGCGGCGACTGGTTGAGGCCGGTGCCGACGCGATCAAGATTCTGCTGTACATCAACCCGTTCGATCAGGCGCAGATCAACGCCGTGAAGTATGCCTATATCGAGCGGATCGGTGCCGAATGCGCAGCCCTGGACGTGCCGTTCTTCCTAGAGCCGCTGGCGTATGACGATACAGTTGGCGAAGAGAAGAGCTTCGAGTTCGCCAAGGTCAAACCAAAATATGTCACAGCCTACATGGCCGAGTTCTCCAAGCCGCGCTACGGCGTGGATGTGCTCAAGGTCGAGGTGCCGGTGAATATGAAGTTCGTCGAAGGGACACGGGCGTTCGGCGGGCAGGCGGCCTACACGCGCAAAGAGGCGATGGAGTTCTTCCGCAGCGCGGCGAGCGCCGCAACCAAGCCCTTTATCTACCTCAGCGCCGGCGTCAGCGACGAGGTATTCCGCGAGACGCTGGAGCTGGCCAGTGAGGCCGGCACCCGCTTCGCCGGTGTGCTGTGCGGCCGCGCCACCTGGCAAGAGGGCATCCCCGTATATGCCAAGGAAGGCAGCGCTGCGCTGGAGCGCTGGCTGAGCGATCGCGGCGTGCAGAACATCCAGGCGCTGAACGAGATCCTGGCCACCGGCGCGCAGCCCTGGTGGTCGGCCTATGGCGGCAAGGAGCAGATCGAACTGGTCGATCTGCCAACGACTAGATAGAATACCCAGCTAGGCTCGATTGGCGGGGTGGGGTGAAGTGTTTGACCGCTTCACTCCGCCCTGCTGTTATGTTCGTGACTATATCTTTCTATGTGGTTGCGGTCCCTTTCCTCATGGCACACCGGGATCTGTGTACCCTTACAGTGGCTATCAATTCAATATTAAATGCGTTGAGGCTTGTATGAGCAGTCATGAATTACGAACTCCTTTTCGTATCGCGCTGAGCACCGGTGGCGGTGATGCCCCCGGCCTGAACGCAGTCATCCGAGCAGCCGTCCTATCGGCGCTGCATCGCGGCTGGGAGTGCTATGGCATTCGCGATGGATTTGCCGGCATTCTGGCGCCGAAAAACTACCCGCACGGCGGAGTCATTCCGCTCACGCGCGAGACGGTGCGCGGGATCACCAGCCTGGGCGGGACGATCATCGGAACGACCAACCGCAACAACCCGCTGCGCTACCCTACCGTCGCGGCGGATGGGCATGTCTACGAGCGCGATCGCACCGAAGAGCTGGTCAATGGCCTCACTGCGTATGGCATCGATGCCCTGATCTCGATCGGCGGCGATGGATCAATGGAGATCGCGGCCGCACTGGCGCGCAAGGGCGTGCGCGTGATTGGCGTACCGAAGACGATCGATAACGACCTGGATGGAACCGTCGCGACGTTCGGCTTCGACACCGCCGTCGCCTTCGCGACCGAGTGCCTTGATCGGCTCCAGTCTACGGCGCAGGCCCACCAGCGCGTGCTGGTGGTCGAGGTGATGGGGCGCTACGCCGGCTGGATCGCGCTCGAGGCCGGTGTTTCGGGCACTGCCAACGCGGTGCTTATCCCCGAGATACCCTTTAACCTTGAGCGTGTCGCCGAGAAGATCAAGCGGCGCGAGGCCGATGGCCGGCCATTCTCGATCGTCGTCGTCGCGGAGGGAGCGCGGCCTATCGGCGGCTCGACCTCGGTGGTCGAGCGCCCGACTGGCCGCGCCGAGCGGTTAGGCGGCATCGGCGAGAAGGTCGCGCACGAGCTGCAGGAGCTGACCGACCGTGAGACCCGCGTCGTGGTGCTGGGGCACCTGCTGCGCGGCGGCACACCCACCACCTTCGATCGCCTGCTAGCGCTACGCTTCGGCGCCGCTGCGATCCGCGCGCTTGAGGAAGGGCAATCGGGCGTGATGGTTGCGCTTGCCCCACCGACCGTCAACTACGTACCGCTCGAGTCGGCCACCAGCCGCATGAAGACCGTGCCGCTGGATTGCGACACGATGCTCACGGCCCGCGATCTTGGGATCTGCTTCGGAGATTGAGCCGCGTGGAGAACTGAGAACCAAGAAGCAAGAAGTGAGAGCTAAGAACAAGGAACAAAGAACAAAAGCACACGAACCGCGAACCAGGTTGCATAAACCGATTCGCGGTTCGTGTGCTTCTATATATAAAAGTAGGGCTGCGCCGCATGGTCATACCTCATCTTGTGCCAATCGCTAGCCAATCAGATACAGCTCGGTCTGCCGGCCGTCGAGCCAGCGCGGCGCGCCATCCCACAGCAGCGCGTCCACTTCCACCGCCATCCGTAGCTCCTGGCCATCCCATTCCGGCACAGCCGCGCGAGCGTTCAGCAGAGGCGGAGCCAGGTAGGTTACGCAATCGCCAGTGGCGCAATCCGCTGCGCGATCACGTTGATCACCTCGGCCTCGCGCTGCACCACCCCCTCGACCAGCAGCACGTGGCCGCTGTGGAGGTGCTTCCCGTCACGGATCACCAATCCTGGTGAAATGATCACATTGGCCATCCCCCACTCGTCCTCAAGGCAGGCGAAGTGGAATCCCTTCGCGGTCGGTGGCGCCTGGTGAACGATGCACAGCCCGGCCAGCTTGATGCGCTGGCCGTCGTCACAGGTCTCCAGGGTGGCACTACTCTGGAGGCCGTGCTGATCGAGCCAGGCGCGGTAGAGCGCCATGAGGTGATTGCCACTCGATAGACCGAGGACAGCCAATTCCGACGCCAGCGTCTCTGCTGGTGTCGGCGTGGGCAGCGCGATCGCCGTGTGGGGGATCGGCAGGTCAAGTTCGTCGGCCTGATAGCGCAGGGTGCCCAGCTCCCAGAGCAGCGTGCGGCGCGGGATGCCCCAGGCGTCGAGCGCGCCGGCCTGGATCAACCGCTCGACGAGCAGACGCGGCAGGCGCGTGCGGCGGCACAGATCGGCGAGGCTGACGAACGGCTTGTCACGCGGTCAGCCCCAAACCCTGTGATGTAGTTCAATCCCAGCCGGATGCCGCCCCGTTCCAGCGTGCAGCGCGTCGCGCTCTGTGCAATGTCGACTGGGAGGATCGGCACGCCATGCCGCTTGGCGTCGCCGACGAGGACAGATGGAGGCCAAAACCCCATCGGTTGGGTGTTCAGCAGCGCACAAAAAAATGCTGCCGGATAATAGCACTTCAGCCAGGCCGACTGGTAGACAATCACCGCGAAGGCAGCAGCGTGGCTTTTCGGGAAGGCATAGCCACCAAAGGCCCGTAGCTGATCAAAGACCGCATTGGCGATTGATACTGGCACACCTTTAGCCTGTGCCCCGGCCACAAAGGCATCGTGCAGCTGCGCGATCTTCTGGTCGGCGTGTTTCGACCCCAGCGCGCGCCGCAGCCGCGCGCCCTGTCCGGGGGTAAAGCCGGCGAGATCCCTCGCGACTTTCAGCACCTGCTCCTGGAATAAAATGACTCCCAAGGTCTCCTCAAGCGCACTTTTCAGCAGGGGATGGGCGTAGCGGACTGGCTCCAATCCTTGTCTGCGGCGCAGGTACGGATGCACCATATCGCCTTGCAGCGGCCCTGGGCGAATAAGGCTGATAGCGACGATCAGGTCGGCTATGCAACGCGGTTTCAGGCGCGGCAGAATTTGTGCCTGCGCGCGACTTTCCACTTGGAAGACCCCAATGGTGTCCGCCCGCGCAACCAGTTCAAACACAACAGAATCATCGAAGGAGAGGCGGTCGAGATCGGGCACGCTGCCCGTGGTCGCGCCGACTAGGGTACTTGCCTCGGTCAGCGCGGAGAGCATGCGCAGACCCAGCAGGTCGACCTTGACCAGGCCAACCTCCTCGAGTGCGTCTTTGTCCCATTGGACAACCATGCGCCCGGCCATCGCGGCTGGCTCGGTCGGCACGCGCTCGGCCAGTGGCGCGCGAGTGAGGATCATGCCGCCGCTGTGCTGCC
>WNGB01008421.1_pt1 | contig 17153 bp, 18 predicted proteins | sample 5400681 | NCBI WGS metagenome assembly WNGB01 (sample SAMN13153367, study PRJNA577476) | soil metagenome | isolation source: 115 cm soil or saprolite under grassland replicate 2 | place: USA:California | collected 2016-06-15 | reverse complement strand
ACGCGCCCTCGTGCCGGCCGCCCGTCCCGCGCATGCGGATGACTGGGACACGGAGTATCTCGATCACATCCTCGCGATCAAGGTCGTCGCGAGCTTCGAGGAGGCCGTCGCCCATATCAGGCGTCACGGCTCGGGTCTCGCGGAGGCCATCGTCACCCGCGATATCCGGCGCGCGCGGCGCTTCACCCAGGAGGTGGACGCGGCGGCGGTGCTGGTGAACGCCTCCACCCGCCTCGTGGACGGCGGGCAGTTCGGCATGGGCGCCGAGATGGGGATCTCGACCTCCAAGCTCCACGCGCGGGGTCCGGTCGGCGTCCGGGAGCTGACGACGACGAAGTTCGTCGTCTGGGGCGACGGGCATATCCGCGAGTGACCGGTCCGTGCCGCGGGTCGGGGTGTTCGGGGGGTCGTTCAACCCGATCCACTTCGGCCACCTGCTCCTCGCCGACGAGATCCGCGAGGCCCTCGACCTGAACCGCATGCTCTTCGTGCCGGCGGCGGAGCCTCCCCACAAGCCCGCCTCGGAGCTGGCGCCCGCTTCCGATCGCTTCCGGATGACGGCCCTCGCCGTCCGTGAGCACCCGCGCTTCGACGTCTCCGACCTCGAGCTCCGGCGTCGCGGGCCCTCCTACACGGTGGAGACGCTGGCGGCCCTGCGAGACCGAGGTGACCTCTACCTGCTGATCGGCTCCGAGACCTTCCTCGACCTCTTGAACTGGAGGGAGCCACGCCAGGTCGCGCGGCTGGCGCGATTGGTGGTCGTCCCGCGCAACAGCACGGGGTTCGACCCGGAGGCGCCGGCCGCCCACAAGGTGCTCAAGGAGCTGGGGCTGCCCGGCTTCCTGCACGTGACGGGAGGGTCCACGGGACCAGATACGACTTCAGGGCAGCCGGCCGGTGAGCCGACGCCGCCGGCGCCGTTGCTGGTCCGCGCAGCGTCCCTGCCCATCTCGGGCTCCGACCTGCGTCGGCGGGCGCGCGAGGGCCGGAGCCTGGCCTACCGGATGCCGGCGCCCGTCGCCGCCTATATCCGCGACCACCGGCTGTACCGCGCCGACCCGTGATGGCGACACCCGCCGCCGAAGCCGTGGTCCGTCTCGCGGCCCACGCGGCGCTCGAGAAGAAGGCCCTCGATTTGGCGGTGCTCGACCTGCAGGGGCTTTCGGGGATCGCGGATTACTTCCTGATCTGTAGCGCGCGGTCCACGACCCAGGCCGACAGCGTCGCCGAAGCCGTGCGCGTCACGCTCCGGGCCCAGGGGGTCCGCCCGCGGCACACGGAGGGGAGTGCCGAGAGCGGCTGGCTCCTGCTCGATTACGGTGACGTGGTGGTCCACGTGTTCCTGGAAGCCACGCGCGGGTTCTACGCGCTCGAGCGCCTGTGGGGTGACGCGCCGCTCCTGTCCGTCGAGGGCTGAGGGGAGCGAACCGCGGCCGGAGCCGGGCCTCGCCCGATGGGTGCCCAGCGGGCCTCCGGGCAGGCTGCTCAAAAGGGCCCAGCTGCGAGGCGGCGCCCGGAGGCTGCACGCGAGGCGTACTCTCTGTACGTTCCACTCGGAGGGGGGCTTCGCCCCCATTCCGAAACCTCCCCCCAGGATTCGGTGCGCCGGCAAAGCCGGCGCTCGAAAGCGGAACACTTCCACATCGGGAGGCGAGCAACGGATGAGGATTCGCGCGGCCCAGCGTTGAATGTTCAGCTTCGAGCGCGGGCTTCGCCCGCGCAACCGATGCCTGGGGGAGGCTTCGGAGGGGGCCGCCGAGGCCCCGCCGATGAAACGAAGCAGATGGGCCTTTTCAGCAGCCTGCCAGGGATTGATTTCGGGTGGCGGTCATGGTAGCCTGCGCGACTAAACGCGGCCGACTCGTGCGGTGCCGAAGGAGGCAGCAGAACGTGCTGTACGGCAAGGGTCCCGAGGACGACTCCATCAAGGACCTGGGCGACCAGGCCACGTCGGCGTACAACCGTGAGTTCCTCTTCGAGCTGGGCAATGGCGACCGCCGGCTGCTGAAAGAAGTGGTCTCCGCGCTGCAGAAGATCGACGAGGGCGGCTTCGGCGACTGCGAGCGCTGCGGTGAGGCGATCTCCGAGAAGCGGCTCGAGGCGCTCCCGTTCGCGCGCTACTGCATCGAGTGCCAGCGCACCGTCGAGGAAGAAGAGCGCACCGCCGCCCGGTAGTCTGCAGCACGGGGCGCTCGCTGTGTCGCTTCGGCTCGTGCTGCTCCTGGCTCTGCTGTTCGGCGTGCTCGTCGCCTACTTGACCTCCCTCAACACCACGGGCGTGCGCGTGGCGCTCGGTCGGGACTGGACCTACGACCTCCCTCTGATGGCGCTGCTCCTCGGCGCGTTCCTCGTCGGCGCGGCGCTCGCCTTCGTCGTCGGGATGCTGCGGGAGCTGGGCCGCACCTATCATGATTACCAGCGGCTACGGCACGCTCGCCGCGCCGAGACCCTGAACGAGATCTACCAGCGCGGGCGCGGAGTGTCGGCGCAGCTCGCAGGGCGAGCCGACGAAGCGGCCCAGGCGTACGAGAACGTGCTGCGCCGCGAGCCAGCGCATGCCGAGGCGCCGATCCGCCTCGGCGAGCTGGCCCGGCAGCGCGGCGACGCGCTCGCCGCGCTGAATCACCACCTGCAGGCGCTGCGCACCGAGGAACGTACCGAGACCTTCCTGACCGTGGCCGATGACTACCGGAGGCTGGGGCGAGCCGACGACGCCATCCGGATGTACCAGCGCGTGCTCGCGCGTGATAGGGATCACCTGACCGCGCTGCGCGGGCTCCGCGATGTGGCCGCGGAGCGCGGAAGCTGGGCGGAGGCGCTGGAAGCGCAGGAGCGGCTGATTCGAATCGTCCCCCGCGAGGATCGGGCGGGCGAGGAGGCGTGGCTGGCCGGGATCCAGTACGAGCTGGGGCGCGCCCTTCTGGACACGGGCGACACGCAGGGCGCCGGGAGTCGGTTCCGGGACGCGCTCCGTGCCCGGCCGGACTTTCTGCCCGCCGCGCTCGTCCTGGGCGACGTTCATCTCAAGGCCGGCGACGCTCGCGAGGCCCTGCGTGTCTGGGAACGCGCGCTCGAGACCCAGCCCGCCCCGCCGCTGCTGTCGCGCATCGAGCAACTCCACCGCGCCGACGGGCGTCCGGCCCGCATGATCTCGCTCTACCAGGATGCCGCGACGCGCCATCCCGAGAACCTCGCGCTCAGCCTCGGTTTGGGACGCGTCTACTTCGAGCTGGCCATGCTCGACGAGGCGGCCGAGCAGTTCCAGAAACTCGAGGTGCGGGCGCCGGAGCTCCCTGCGGTTCACGCGTACCTCGGGGCGATCTTCGAGCGGCATGGGCAGGTCCGCGAAGCGTTCGAGGAGTACCGGCGCGCGCTCCGGTTTCCCGAGGGGTTCCAGTGGCCTCACCGCTGCACGGCGTGCGGGGCGACCCAGCCGTCCTGGTTCGATCGTTGTCTCTCGTGCCGACGCTGGAACACATCCCGACCGTAGCCAATCAGAGACGGCCTCGACGGCCTCCTCCGAGGCCTCCTCCAGGACGCGGTGCGAGCGGCAGGACGTCGCGGGGCTGGGGCCCCGCCGTCCGACGCGAGCATCATGGAGGTGCGCTGGCGGAGCCGGCGCTCGAACACGGGATATGTCGCACCAACTTTTCTCCGAGGGGCGCCTGGCGCCGCCCGCCCCCGCTCCGGCGAGCCGGCGGGTCTGGGTCACCGCCCTGCTGGACCTCGTCTTTCCGCCGTTCTGTCCGGTCTGCGAGCAGCGCCTCGGGGAAGGCCGCCGAGACCCCCTCTGCGGCGGCTGCTGGGAGGCTCTCGAGCGCATCGCCCCGCCGTACTGCCGCGTGTGCGGTCTGCCTTTCTCCCGCTTGCCGTCCAGCGAAGCCGACCCCACCCGCGGGGTTGACCACCTCTGCGGCCGTTGCCGGCGCCGGCTTCCCCCGTTCGCCTACGCGCGGGCCGCCGTCCGCTACGGGGAGGTCGCGCGCGAGGCCGTGCACGCCTTCAAGTTCGGCGGGCGCCGCTCGCTGGCCGCCCCGCTGGGGGACCTTCTCGCCGCGATGGACCCGGCCGGGTTTCCAGTCGGCGCCCCCGCCTTGCTGGCGCCGATCCCGCTCCATCCGCGTCGAGAGCGTGAGCGGGGGTTCAACCAGGCGTTGCTGCTGGCCCGCCGCGTCGGCAGCGCGTGGAAGGTCCCGGTGCGCGCGGACGTGCTGGTGCGGACTCTCGCCACCCGTCCGCAAACCGAGCTCACGGCGGAGGCTCGGCGAGCCAATGTGCGCGGCGCCTTCGCACTGCGCCGCCCGGAGCTCGTGGCGGGTCGACACGTCGTCCTCGTCGACGACGTCTTCACGACGGGCTCGACCGTGACCGCGTGCGCCCGCTGCCTGAAGGAAGGCGGCGCGTCGGCGGTGGGTGTCCTGACCGTGGCGCGCGCCGTCTGATATAATGAGACCTCTGGATCGAGTCGGAAGTGCCGATCTTACCTCAACAAACAGGAAAGGAAGCGGCCATGGCAGTACGGGTCGGGGTGAACGGGTTCGGGCGGATCGGTCGCGTGTTCTTTCGCGCCGCGCTGGAGACACCGGAAATCGAGGTAGTGGCGGTCAATGATCTCGCCGACGCCAAGACGCTCGCCCACCTTCTCAAGCACGACTCGGTGCACGGGGCACTGGAGGCGGAGGTGGTGGCGAAGGGCGAAGCGATCTTCGTCAACGGGCGCGAGATCCGCGTCTGCTCGGCCAAGGATCCGGCGACGCTGCCGTGGGGCGAGATGGGTGTGGACATCGTGGTGGAGTCCACCGGAATCTTTCGCGACAAGGCCACGTCGTCGAAGCACCTGCAGGCCGGGGCCAAGAAGGTGGTGATCACGGCGCCGGCCAAGGACCCGGACATCACGGTGGTTCTCGGCGTCAACGAGCAGGAGTACGACCCTGTGAAGCACGCGCTCGTGTCCAACGCCTCGTGCACCACCAACTGTCTCGCGACCGTGGCCAAGGTGCTGCTGGACAACTTCGGCATCAAGCGCGGCTTCGCCTCCACCGTTCACTCCTATACCAATGACCAGCCCATTCACGATTTCCCCCACAAAGACCTGCGGCGGGCCCGAGCGGGCGCCGTCAGCATGATTCCCACCACCACCGGCGCCGCGACGGCGGTGGGCCTGGTGCTCCCCGAGCTCAAGGGCAAGCTGGACGGCATCGCCATCCGCGTGCCGACGGCCAACGTCTCGGTCGTGGACCTCACGGCGGAGCTGGGCAAATCCGCGACGCCGGCCGCCATCAACGACGCGTTCCGCGCGGCGGCGGCGGGACGGCTCAAGGGCATCCTCGACGCCACCGACGAGGAGCTGGTCTCGGTGGACTTCAACGGCGACCCCCACTCTTCGATCGTGGACCTGCCCTCCACGGCCATGGTGGACGGCAACCTGGTGAAAGTGCTCGCCTGGTACGACAACGAGTGGGGATACTCCTGTCGTGTTCGGGACCTGATCCGGTACATGGCCAGGTCCCTCTAGGTCTTGGCCAAGCTCAGCGTCGATCAGATCGACCTCTCGGGGCGGCGTGTCTTCCTCCGAGTGGACTTCAACGTGCCGCTCGAAGACGGTCGCATCACCGACGACACGCGGATCACGGCGGTGCTGCCGACCCTTCAGCACTGCCTCAAGGTGGGCGCCTCGCTGGTGCTCGCCTCCCACCTCGGCCGGCCGAAGGGCAAGCCCGATCCGAGGTACTCTCTGGGTCCGGCGGCGGCGCGTCTCGAGGAAATCCTGGGTCAGCCGGTGCCGCTCGCGCCGGATTGCGTCGGGGCTGAGATCGAGGAGCGGGCGAAGGCGCTCCAGCCGGGCCAGCTGTTGATGCTGGAGAACCTGCGTTTCCACGCCCAGGAGGAGGCCAACGACGAAGGGTTCGCGCGTCAGCTGGCCGCGCTGGCTGACGTCTACGTGAACGATGCGTTCGCCGCCGCGCACCGCGCCCACGCCTCCATCGAAGCCATCACCCGTTACCTCCGGCCCGCGGCGGCGGGACTGTTGATGGCTCGAGAGCTGGCGGCGCTCGGGCGCATCCTCGCCGGCGCGGAGCGCCCGGTGTGGGCCATCCTGGGCGGCGCGAAGGTCTCCGACAAGCTGGCGCTGGTCGAGAGCCTCCTCGCGCGGGTCGACGGCCTGCTGATCGGGGGGGGCATGGCGTTCACCTTCCTCGCCTCCCTCGGGCATGGCATCGGACGCTCCCTGGCGGAGCCCGACCGGATCGACGTGGCGCGGGCCGCCCTGGAGCGGGCGCGGAGCCGCGGCGTGCCGCTGCGGCTGCCGGTGGACGTGGTGGTCGCCGCGGGCGTGGACGACCTCACCGGCCTTCGCACCGTGACCATTCGAGAGGTCCCGGCCGACCTCATGGGGCTCGACATCGGCCCGGCCACCGTCTCGCAGTTCTCGGCATCTCTCAAGGGGGCCAAGACCGTGGTCTGGAACGGGCCAATGGGGGTCTTCGAGAAGGAGGCCTTCGCCGCCGGCACGCTGGGCGTGGCAAGGGCCGTCAGCGAGTGCGGGGCTTTCTCCGTGGTGGGCGGCGGCGACACGATCGCGGCGATTCACCGGGTGGGGGTGGCGTCCCGGATCGGGTACATCTCGACGGCGGGCGGCGCCTTCCTCGAGTTCCTGGAGGGCCGTGAGCTCCCCGGGATGGCCGCCCTCGACGACGCCTAGACTCGGCGAATGTCGGAGAACAAAGCTCGTGCGACATGATCGCGGTTCGAGCGCCGGCTTTGCCGGCGCAACGATTCCTGGGGGGAGGCTTCGGAAGGGGGGTGAAGCCCCCCTCCGAGGGTAAATCATGCGGACCCCCCTGGTCGTCGGCAACTGGAAGATGCACGGTGGTTTGGCCGAGGCACGGGCGCTGGCCCAGTCAGTACGGGACGGGCTCAAGCGGCCGCGGGGCGTGGAGGTCGTGGTGTGCCCGCCCTTCACCGCGCTGGCCGCCGTCGCGGAGGTGCTGGGCGGCTCTGCCGTGGGGCTGGGCGCGCAGAACTGCCACTGGGAGCCCCACGGGGCGTTCACCGGCGAGATCTCCCCGACGATGCTGGCCGAGCTGGGGTGCCGTCTCGTGCTGGTCGGGCATTCCGAGCGGCGGCACATTTTCCGCGAGACGGATGACGAGATCAACAAGAAGGTCGCGGCGGTCCTGCGCCATGGGCTCCAGCCGCTCCTGTGCGTGGGTGAGACGGCCGAGGAACGGCGGCAGGGGCTGACGTTCACCGTCGTCGAAGGGCAGCTCCGGGCGGGCTGGGCCGGGCTCTCGCTCGAGGACATGGGGCGGTGCTTGCTCGCCTACGAGCCGGTGTGGGCCATCGGCACGGGCGTCAACGCGACCCCGGCCCAGGCGGCCGAGGTGCACGGCTACCTGCGCGGGCTCGCGTCCGAGCTCGGGTCCAAGGATCTCGCGCAGACCGTTCGAATCCTCTACGGGGGCAGCGTGAAGGCGGACAATGCCGCGGAGGTGACCCAGGAGCCCGACGTCGACGGCGTCCTCGTGGGAGGCGCCAGCCTGCAGGCGCAGAGCTTCATCGCCATCGCCAAGAAATCGGCCGCCAAGGGCGGCGCCCCAAAGGAGTAGCGCCCCATGCTCTTCGCGCTCATCGTCATCATCCATGTCCTCGTGAGCTTCGTCATCATCGCGCTCGTGCTCTTGCAGGCAGGGAAGGGCGCCGACATCGGCTCCGCCTTCGGTGGCGGGGGGAGCCAGGCAGTGTTCGGCTCCATGGGCACCCCCACCGTGCTCGGCAAGCTCACCACCGCGGTGGCCATCGTCTTCATGATGACCTCCTTCACGCTCGCCATGCTCGCTCACAAGCGCAGCGCCTCCATCATGCCGGCCAGCGCGCCCCCTCCCGCGTCCGCTCCGGCGCCGGCGTCTCCACCGGTCCCGCCGGCCGGAGCGCCGACCCCCGCGCCGGGCCAGAAGTAAAGCATGCACCGAGCGGCGCGCGTGGCGGCCGTCCTGGCGCTGGCCGGGGCCTGCGCGCTCGTCTCCGCCTGCGGCCGCGACGTCGAGGGGAAGGCCGAGGAGCTCGCGATGGGGTCGGAAGCTCCCGCCTACGGCGACACGTTCATCCAGGCCTCGATCGGAGATATCAGCGGTCTCATCCCGAGCCTCACCTCGGATGCGTCGTCTCACGAGATCGGCGGGCTGATCTACGACGGTCTCGTGCGTCAGGACAAGGACTTCAACACCGTCGGCGCCATCGCCGAGTCCTGGACCTTCAGCAAGGATTGCCTCGAGCTCAACTTCAAGCTGCGCCGTGACGTGAAGTGGCATGATGGCCATCCCGTCACCGCCGACGACGTGCTGTTCACCTACAAGAGCATGATCAATCCCAAGACCCCGGCTCCCTTCAAGGAGGGGTACCTCCTGGTGAAGGACGCCGAGGCCCTGGACCCGTACACGGTGCGCGTCACCTACGCGAAGCCCTACGCCCGGGCGCTGGAGACCTGGAGCGACTACGTGCTGCCCAAGCATCTCCTCGAGCGGTACGCGGCGGAGGGCAAGCTCCGGGAGTCGCCGCAGAACCGGCATCCGATCGGCACCGGTGCCTACCGGTTCCAGGAGTGGCGCACGGGAGAGAAGGTCGTGCTCCTGGCCAACCCCGACTACTACGAGGGACGCCCGTACATCGGCCGCCTGGTGTACCGGGTGATCCCGAGCCAGGCGACGATCTTCCTCGAGCTGAAGGCCAAGGGCGTGGATTACGTCCGCACCCTCACCGCGTTCCAGTACGCCCGGCAGACCGACTACCCGGCGTTCCGCAAGGCCTATAACAAGTTCAAGTATCCGTCGGCCTTCTATACCTTCCTCGGCTTCAACCTGAAGGACGCGCGCTTCGCCGATCGCCGGGTCCGCCGCGCCTTCGCGCACGCGATCAACAAGCGCGAGCTGATCGACGGGGTCGTGCTCGGGCTGGCCCGCGAGGCGAACGGGCCGATCCGTCCGGGGACGTGGGCCTACACGGACGAGGTGAAGCGCTACGAGTACGACCCGGAGAAGGCCAAGGCGCTCCTGGCCGAGGCCGGCTGGATGGATCGGGATGGCGACGGCATCGTCGACGACAAGGACGGAAAGCCGTTCGCCTTCACCATCCTCACCAACCAGGGCAACGACGAGCGCAAGAAGCTCGCCGAGATCATCCAGCAGCGACTCAAGGAGGTCGGCGTGAAGGCCGACATCCAGGTCATCGAGTGGGCGGCGTTCATCAAGGAGTACGTGAAGCCGCGACGGTTCGAAGCGATCATCCTCGGGCTGGGGACGGGCACGGACCCCGACCAGTACGCGGTCTGGCACTCGTCCCAGACCGGCCCCGACCAGATGAACCGCACCGGGTACGCCAACCCCGAAGTGGACCACTTGCTGGAGGTCGGACGCGCCTCCTGCATCCAGCAGGACCGCGTCACGTACTACCGCCGGATCCAGGAGATTCTCGCCGAGGACGTCCCCATGCTGTTCCTGTACTTCAAGGACGACGTGCCGGTCGTGGCCTCGCGCTTCCGCGGCGTCAAGGTGGCGCCCGCCGGGATCCTGTACAACTTCAGCGAATGGTATGTGCCACGGCAGCTCCAGAGGTACACGGCCGGCTAGGAAGGGCGCCCCTTCGACTCTCCTCGATGCTCCTGTTCGCGCTCCGCCGGCTCCTCCTCTCCATCCCCCTGCTCGTCGGCATCACCTTCATCTCCTTCCTCGTCATCGGCCTGGCCCCCGGCGGCCCGCTCGATTTCCTCACGCCCGAGGACCCGAACGCCTCGCCGGAGGTCAAGCAGCGGCTGATCCAGGAATTCGGACTCGACCAGCCGGTGCACGTGCAGTACTGGCGCTGGCTGACGCGGGTGGTGCATCTCGACTTCGGCCGCACGTTCCTGCCCGACGGCAAGCCCGTGCTCACCAAGATCGGCGAGCGGCTGCCGATCACGCTCCTGCTGAACGCGGTCGAGATGCTGATCATCCTGGGCCTGGCGGTGCCCATCGGCGTGCTGTCCGCCACGCGGCAGTACTCGCTCTACGACAAGGTCACGACGATCTTCGTCTTCGTCGGCTTCGCGACGCCCGACTTCTGGCTCGCCCTCCTCCTGATGTTCCTGTTCGGGGTGCAGCTCGGATGGCTGCCCATCTCGGGACTGCGCTCGCTCAACTGGGAGTACCTGCCCTTCTGGCAGCAGCAGTGGGACTTCATCGGTCACCTGATCCTGCCGATCGTCGTCGCGACCTTCGGCGGGCTGGCGGGGTTCTCGCGCTACATGCGGCAGAGCATGCTCGAGGTGGTCAGGCAGGACTACGTGCAGACGGCGCGCGCCAAGGGGCTGTCGGAGCGGGCGGTCATCGGCAAGCACGCGCTGCGCAACGCCCTGCTCCCGGTGGTGACCGTCCTCGGGCTGTCGCTGCCCGGGCTCATCGGCGGCAGCGTGATCATCGAATCCATCTTCGCCATCCCCGGCAGGGGCCAGCTGATGGTCCAGTCCGTGTTCTCGCGCGATTACCCGGTGGTGATGGGCAACCTCGTGATCGTGGCGTCCCTCACCCTCGTCGCCAACCTCGTCGCCGACATCGCGTACGGGCTGGTGGACCCGCGGATCAGGCTGGGCGGCCGCCGCCGGCGGCGCTAGAGCGATGATAAGGGCCCATCTGCGACGTTCTATCGGAGGGGGCCTCGACGGCCCCCTCCGAAGCCTCCCCCAGGAATCGGTTGCGCGGGCGAAGCCCGCGCTCGAACCGGACCATTCAACGCTGGGCCGTCCGAACTCTCACCCGTTGCTCGGCTCCCGACGTAGAGGTGTTCCGCTTTCGAGCGCCGGCTTTGCCGGCGCAACGAATCCTGGGGGGAGGTTTCGGAAGGGGGGCGAAGCCCCCCTCCGAGTGGAACGTACAGAGAGTACGCCTCGCGTGCGGCCCTCGGGCGCCGCCTTGCAGCTGGACCCTTCTCATCGCTCTAGCCCGAGCGTTTCTCCGACAGGCTCGTAGGATGCAACCGTCCAGCCCATCGCGCGGCGAGGTCCGCCAGTTCTGGCGCACCTTCTCCCGCAACCAGCTCGCGCTGGCTGCCGGCGTGGTGGTGGGCGTCCTCGTCGTCCTCGCCGTGCTGGCGCCGCTCCTGGCCCCCTGGGATCCCAACAGGCCCGACACGAAGCGGATCCTCGCTCCCCCGTCGAGGAGTCACTGGCTCGGCACCGACCAGCTGGGGCGGGACGTCCTGTCGCGAGTCCTCTACGGCTCGCGCATCTCGCTCGCGGTGGGCTTCGTCTCCGTGGGCATCGCCACCCTCATCGGGCTCGTCCTCGGCTCGGCGGCCGGCTACCAGGGCGGGACGCTGGACAACGTCATCATGCGGCTGGTGGATCTCATGCTGGTCTTCCCGCGGTTCTTCCTGCTCCTCGCCGTCCTGGCGCTGCTCCGGCCGTCGATCTGGACCATCATGGCCATCATCGGGCTGACCGGCTGGATGGGCGTCGCCCGCCTGGTGCGCGCGGAGTTCCTCACGCTCCGGGAGCGGGAGTTCGTGATCTGGTCGGAGTCGATCGGCGCCGGCGCCTTCCGCGTGGTGTTCCGGCACATCCTGCCGAACGCCCTGGCGCCGGTCCTGGTGGCCATGACCCTGGGCATCCCCGCCGCCATCCTGACGGAGTCCGGTCTCTCCTTTCTCGGACTGGGTGTCCAGCCACCCTACGCCACCTGGGGCAATATCCTCAACGACGGCAAGGACGTCCTCGAGATCGCGTGGTGGATGACGCTCTACCCGGGTCTCGCGATCCTGGTCACGGTGCTGTCCTACAACCTCATGGGGGAGGGGATCCGCGACGCGCTCGACCCGCGGCTGCGGCAGACGCGCGGGGGGCGGGTGATGCGCCCGGGCCGCTAGAGCACTCGAGCGTACATTGACAATCCGCGCGCGCCCACGGCATACTCAGCGTTTGCCGGGGCCGAAGTGGCGGAATTGGCAGACGCGCACGTTTGAGGGGCGTGTGGGGCAACCCGTGGGGGTTCGAGTCCCCCCTTCGGCACCACTCCTTCCGTCGTGATCCTCCCGCCGTCCGCTCCGGGCGGAGGCGCGCGGGCAGCCGGTCAGCTCCCGCCGGTGCACCGGGTCAAGCCAGACGAGGCCCGATGCCTGTCGGCCGCTCGAGGCGCCGGTATCCGCCCGACCGTCGGGCACGCAGGCGCGCCGACGGCGTTCAAGCAATCGCCGACGGGCGCGAACGAAGCACGGTTGGCCCAATACGGACGCGGGTAGCGTCTCGGTTTCGAACCGAGACACCGAGACACCACCCGGGCGGGCGCGCCCGCGGTTGGCGGCTTGTGAAGGATATGTCATAATGAAGCCGTCGAGGGAGAAAGGACAACAGTGATGGGAGTTTCCCTGCCTCTCCTCGAAGCGCCGCGTCCGACCGACTCACCCAAGCCGCCCTGGCTCAAGGTGCGCGCGCCGGGCGGGCCCAACTTCGTCCGACTCAAGGGCCTCATGCGGCAGTGGAATCTGCATTCGGTCTGCGAGGAGGCCCACTGCCCCAACATGGGGGAGTGCTGGGAGGACCTCACGGCCACCTTCATGATCCTCGGCGACGTGTGCACGCGCAACTGCGGCTACTGCGCGGTGACTCACGGCCGGCCCGTCTGGGAGGACCGCGAGGAGCCCGAGCGCGTCGGCCGCGCGATCAGGGAGCTCGGCCTCGAGTACGTGGTCATCACCTCGGTGAATCGCGACGACCTCGCCGACGGCGGGGCGGCCCACTTCGCGGCGACGGTACGCGCCGTCCGGCGGCACGCGCCGGGATGCCGGGTGGAGCTCCTGATTCCCGACTTTCAGGGCAATGCCGGGGCCCTCCAGACGGTGCTCGAGGCGGGGCCCGACGTCCTCAACCACAACACGGAGACGGTCCCGCGGCTCTACAAGGTGGCGCGCCATGGCGGGCGGTACGAGCGCGCGCTCGAGCTGTTCCGCCGCGCCCGGGCGGGCGCGCCCGGGCTCGTCACCAAGTCCGGGATCATCCTCGGGCTCGGCGAGGAGCGCGCGGAGCTGCTGGCGACGATGCGCGACCTGCGCGGCGTCGACGTGAACCTCCTGACGCTGGGGCAGTACCTGAGGCCGTCGCCCCGGCATCTTCCCATCGCGAGGTACTACCGCCCCGAAGAGTTCGCCGAGCTGGCGGAGCGGGGGCGGGCCATGGGGTTCGCCCACGTCGAAGCGGGGCCGCTCGTGCGCTCCTCGTATCACGCCAAGCGCCAGTCCGAGCGGGTGATGGGCATGGGCGCGGCGCCGGTCGGGTGATGGACTACGTCTCGATCCTCATGGTGTTCGCGGTCTCGGCGCTGGTCGCCGGCGCCTTGCTCGGTATTCCGGCGCTGATCGCGCCCAGGCGGCTCTCGCGCGTCAAGCTCGAGCCGTTCGAGTGCGGCAAGGACCCGGTGGCGCTCCCGGAAGGGCGCTTCGCCATCAAGTTCTCGACCGTCGCCATCTTCTTCATCATCTTCGACATCGAGCTCCTCTTCGTGTGGCCCTGGGCCGTGCTCTACCGGCAGCTCGGGTGGTTCGGCTTCGGAGAGATGCTGGTGTTCCTCGGCGTCCTCATGCTGGGGTTCCTCTATATCTGGCGGAAGAGAGGTCTCGTATGGGAGTAGGCTCGTTCTTCACCGGGAAGCTGGACGAGGCCATCGGCTGGGCGCGGAAGTACTCGATCTTCCAGTACCCGTTCGTGACCGCGTGCTGCGGCATGGAGTACATGGCCACCGCCTGCTCGCACTACGACGTGGACCGGTTCGGCGCGGGGCTCCCGCGGTTCTCGCCGCGTCAGGCCGACGTGCTGTTCGTCGTGGGCACCATCAGCCACAAGATGGCGCCCGTGCTCAAGCGGATCTATGACCAGATGTGCGAGCCCAAGTGGGTGGTGGCCTTCGGCGTCTGCACCTGCACGGGCGGCTTCTACGACAACTACGCGACGGTTCAGGGAATCGACACGATCATCCCCGTCGACGTGTACATCCCTGGCTGCCCGCCCCGCCCCGAGAGCGTCATCGACGGCTTGATGAAGCTCCAGGACAAGATCGCGGCGGGGGCTCAGCGCTTCTAGCGTCGCTCCTCGAGGAGAGAGGCGAATCCCGGTGGACGGACAGGCGATTCTTGCGCGGCTGCGCGCCCGTCTCGGCGGCCGTGTGCTAGAGACCCACGACTTCCGCGGCGATCACACGGCGGTGGTGGCCCGCGAGGCCGTCCTCGACGCTCTCGCCTTCTGCCGGGATGACCCGGAACTCGCGTTCGACCTTCTCGTGGACATCACGGCGGTCGACTATCTCGAGTTCCCCGGGCGCGAGGACGGGCCGCGCTTCGAGGTCGTCTATCATCTCTACGCGACCGCGCACAACCACCGCGTCCGCCTCAAGGTGCGGGTGGAGGAGGACGACGCGCGGGTGCCCACCGCGAGCGGACTCTGGCCCATCGCCGACTGGCTCGAGCGAGAGGTGTGGGACATGTTCGGCGTCCGCTTCGAGGGCCATCCGGATCTGCGGCGCCTCCTCCTCTACGAGGAGTTCGTCGGCCACCCGTTGCGAAAGGACTACCCCATCAATCGGCGCCAGCCGCTCATCGGCCCGAAGGTCTAGTCGCAGGATGGCCGAGCGAACCACCCGCGAGCTGTTCCTGGGCGACGGCGCCGCCGTGGACGGCGGCAGCGAGCACCTGCACGTCAACATGGGACCGGCCCACCCGGCCATGCACGGCATCATCCGCATCTTCGCGGAGTTGGACGGCGAGACCGTCGTCAAGGCCGAGGTGGAGATCGGTTACCTCCACCGCGCCTTCGAGAAGGATTGCGAGGCGGGGCCGTACAACAACGCCATCCCCTACACCGACCGCCTGAACTACGTGTCGCCCCTCATCAACAACTTCGGCTATGCCTCGGCGGTCGAGAAGCTCCTGGGCATCGACATCACGGACCGCTGCAAGTACATCCGGGTGATCATGAGCGAGATCTCCCGGATCTGCGACCACCTGACCTGCGTCGGCGCCAGCGCCATGGAGCTGGGCGCCTTCACCGTCTTCCTCTACATGATCAAGGCGCGCGAGTTCCTGTGGGAGCTGGTGGAAGACGTGACCGGCGCCCGGCTCACCATCTCCTACGGTCGCGTCGGCGGCGTCAAGGCCGACCTGCCGGAGGGGTTCGACGCCAAGGTGCGGAGCGCCTTCGTCGAGGTGCGGCAGGTGCTGCGAGAGGTCCACACGCTCTTGACCGGTAACCGCATCTTCATGGACCGCATGGTGGGCGTGGGCGCACTCTCCCGGGAGGAGACCATCGCGTGGGCCATCACCGGCCCCCTCCTGCGGGCGGCGGGCGTGCCATTCGACGTCCGCCGCGCCCAGCCCTACTGGGCCTACGACCGGGTGGAGTTCGAGATTCCGCTGGGGAACAACGGCGACAACTTCGACCGGTACCTCGTGCGCATGGCCGAGATGGAGCAGTCCATGCGCATCGTCGAGCAAGCGCTCGCGGGGATGCCGGGCGGCGCCATCAACGTCGACCACCAGGGCAAGCCCATCGACCCGGCGGCCTACGTGGACAGGGGCAAGCAAGGCAAGACCGAGGGCCTGCTGCTGGTGCCCATCACGCTGTCGCCCAATCTCCAGGGCCAGGACCGGGGCGCCCAGGGGCGGGTCAACGTCCGGGACAAGCGCGTGGTGCTGCCGCCCAAGGAGGACACCTACGGCTCGATCGAAGGTCTCATGAACCACTTCATGCTGGTCATGGACGGGTACGGGATCCGCCCGCCCGCCGGCGAGGCCTACTTCGCCGTCGAGGGCGCCAACGGCGAGCTCGGGTTCTACGTGGTGTCGGACGGCACCGATCGCCCTTACCGCGTGCGGTGCCGTCCTCCCTGCCTGCCGCCCGTCGCCGCGATCCCGCGCATGATCGAGGGCGAGATGGTGGCCGACGTGATCCCGACCTTTGGCTCGGTGAACATGATCGGCGGCGAGCTGGATCGGTAGGTTAGGTAGCGAGACATGCCCGACGCCGACCCGAGACATCCGCAGCTCAGTCCCGAGCAGCTCGCCGAGGTGCGACGGCTGCAGTCGCTCTATCCTGACAAGCGGGGGGCGCTCTTGCCCGTCCTCCAGCTGGCCCAGGGGACCTTCGGCTACATCTCGCTCGAGGTGGAGGAGTACGTCGCCAAGCTGTTCGACCTCACGCCCGCCCACGTCCACGAGGTCGTGACCTTCTACACCCTGTTCTTCCAGGAGCCCAGGGGACGCCACGTCATCGCGGTCTGCCACAACCTCTCCTGTCACCTGATGGGCGCCAAGACCATCATCGACCACCTGAAGCGGCGGCTCGGCGTCGAGCCGGGCGAGACCACGGCCGACGGCCGGGTGACCCTCCTGTCCGTGGAGTGTCTCTGCGCCTGCGAGCTGGCGCCCATGATGCAGGTCGACGACGGCTACGAGGGGGTCCTCACGCCGGAGAAGGTGGACCGCATCCTCGTGGGGCTCGGGTGATGGCCGAGAGGATCTTCACCCGGAACTTCCACCTGCCGGACTCGCATACGCTCCGTGTCTACCGCGAGACCGGCGGCTACACGGCCATCGCCAAGGCGCTGCGGATGGAGCCCGCCGCCATCACCGAGGAGGTGAAGAAGTCCAACCTCCGCGGGCTCGGCGGCGCCGGCTTTCCCACGGGGACCAAGTGGTCCTTCATCCCCAAGGGGTCGACGGCGCCCAAGTACCTCGTCGTCAACGCCGACGAGGGCGAGCCGGGGACGTTCAAGGACCGCTATCTGCTCGAGCGGGACCCGCACGCGGTCATCGAGGGCATGCTGATCGCCGCCCGCGCCATCGACTCCCGCCAGGGCTTCGTGTACATCCGCGGCGAGTACGTCCAGCCCTGGCGGATCTTCAGCGGCGCCGTCCGGGAAGCGTACAGCGCGGGTCTCCTGGGCAAGAACATCCTGGGGTCAGGCTTCGACTTCGACGTCGTCGTCCACCGAGGGGCCGGCGCCTACATCTGCGGGGAGGAGACGGGTCTCCTCTCCTCCCTCGAGGGCAAGAAGGGCTGGCCCAAGATCAAGCCGCCCTTTCCGGCCATCAAGGGGGCCTTCGGCCAGCCGACCATCGTCAACAACGACGAGACGCTG
>WNGB01023944.1_pt1 | contig 17156 bp, 17 predicted proteins | sample 5400681 | NCBI WGS metagenome assembly WNGB01 (sample SAMN13153367, study PRJNA577476) | soil metagenome | isolation source: 115 cm soil or saprolite under grassland replicate 2 | place: USA:California | collected 2016-06-15 | reverse complement strand
AACGGCAGCGCGAGCGCGTCCGCGACGAGGAGCCGGGTGCGCGTCACACGGCGGGCGTCGAGTTTCGCCTGACCGACCCGCAGCATGCCTTCGGAGAAATCGGCGCCGGCGACGAAGCGTCTGGCGTCTCGCGCGCGGACCGCGATGGCGAGGTCGGCCGTGCCCGTGGCGAGATCCAGCACGGGTCCCGCGGGCGCGTCGGCGACCGCGTCCGCCGCTCGGCGCCGCCAGGCGTGGTGCCGGCCGCCCGTCATGAGGGAGTTCATGAGGTCGTAGCGCCGGGCGATGCGCGTGAACATGCCCCGCACGGCCGCGGCCTTCGCCGGCGAGAAAGTCGGCGGCGCTGGCACTAGCGCAGGCCGAGCACCACGGCGGCGAGGACGATCAACGCGATGTAGCCATTCACGTTGAAGAACGCCACGTCGAGACGCGAGAGATCGCGCGGGCTCACGAGCGAGTGCTCGTAGGCGAAGAGTGCGACGACCGCGAGCCAGCCGACCCAGTAGATGGGGCCGAGCGCCACCTGCCAGCCCAGCACCGCCAGCGCCAGCGCCGTGAGCGCGTGGTTCACCCGGGCCGCGACGAGCGAGGCGCGAACGCCGAAGCGCGCGGCGACGGAGTGGAGCCCCTGGGCGCGATCGATCTCCACGTCCTGGCACGCGTAGATCAGGTCGAAGCCGCCGATCCAGGTCGTGAGCGCGAACCAGAGCACGAACGCGGGCGGGTCGAACTGGCCGCGCACGGCGATCCAGCCACCCGCGCCGGCGATGCCGTCGGTGAAGCCGAGCACCCAGTGCGAGAGCCACGTGAAGCGCTTCGTGTAGTGGTAGCCGACGAGGAAGACGAGCGCGAGCGGCGCCAGCATGAAGCAGAGCGGGTTCAACATCCACGCCGCGACGACCATCAGCAGCGCGCCCGCGATCGCCAGCGCGCGCATCTCGCCCACGCCCAGGAGCCCCCGGGGCAGGTGCCGCCCGGCCGTCCTGGGATTCCGGGCGTCGATGAAGCGGTCGACGACGCGGTTCGCCGCCATGGCGCACGTGCGGCCGCCGACCATCGCGGCCGTCACCCAGCCGATTGTCCACCAGCCCGGCCAGCCGCCGGCGGCAAGCACCATGGCGATGTAGGCGAACGGCAGGGCGAACACCGTGTGCTCGAACTTGATCGCCGCGAGCACACGCGCCAGCTTGCTCAGAGCCCGTATTCCTTCCAGCGCCGCGTGACCTGCTCGCGCATCTCGGCGGTCATCACGATCTCGTCCGGCCAGGGCTGGGTGACGTCGTCGAGCGCGCTCTTTTCCGTCGCGTCGACACCGAGCTTGCCGCCGTAGCGGTGGCGCAGCGCCGCGTGATCGAGGTCGTCCATCGGCCCCTCGACGATCATCAGGTCGCGCCGGGGGTCGATGTTGCCGGTCGCGCGCCAGGCGACCTCCGAGAGGTCGTGGACGTTCACGCGCTCGCTGACGACGACGATGGTCTTCGCCAGCATCATGAGCCCCATGCCCCAGAGCGCGGTCATGACCTTCCGGGCGTGGCCGGGATAGCGCTTCTTGATCGAGACGATCACGAGGTTGTGAAAGATGCCCTCCGCCGGCATGTTCATGTCCACGACCTCGGGAAGCAGGAGCCGGATGACGGGCAGGAAGAGCCGCTCGGTCGCCTTGCCGAGCCAGTAGTCTTCCTGCGGCGGGCGGCCCACGATCGTCGTCGGGTAGATGGGCCGCGCGCGACGGGTCACCGCCGTCAGATGAAACACGGGGTAGTCGCGCGCGAGCGAATAGTAGCCGGTGTGATCACCGAACGGCCCCTCGCGCCGGCGCTCGCGCGGGTCCACGTAGCCTTCGAGCACGATCTCGGCTTGCGCGGGTACCTCGAGATCGTTCGTCACGCAGCGCACCAGCTCGACGCCGCCGCCGCGGAGCCAGCCGGCGAAGACGACCTCGTCGACGCCCGGCGGCAGCGGGGCGGACGCGGCGTAGATCATCGCGGGGTCGCCGCCGAGCGCGATCGCCACGGGCATGCGGGCGGAGGGCCCGGGGCGCTCTTCGGCAACCCGATGGTGCTCCGCGCCACCCTTGTGGGTCTGCCAGTGCATGCCGAGCGTCTGGTCGTCGAACACCTGAAGACGATACATGCCCACGTTCCGCTGGCCGGTGAGCGGATCGCGGGTGAACACGGCCGGCAGCGTGATGTAGCGGCCCCCGTCGGCGGGCCAGCAGCGGAGCGCCGGCAGCCCGGCGAGCGAGGGGTTCGCCGTCTCGACCGTCTCCTGGCACGGCGCCCCGGACACGTGCCTCGGCCCCGCCTTCACGAGGTCGAAGAGCGTGCCGAGCTTCGCGAGCCGCTCGGCGAACGTACCCGGGAGCTTGAGGTCGAGGAGCTTCGCGACACGCTCGCCCAGCTCGTCGAGGTGGCTCAGGCCGAGGGCGGCGCTCATCCGGTCCAACGAGCCGAACGCGTTCACGAGCACGGGCATGTCGAAGTCATGGACGCGCTCGAACAGCAGGGCCACGTTCTGCTCTGGCGGGCCTTTCGACACACGGTCGGTGATCTCGGTAATCTCGAGATCGCACGAGACGGGGACCGTGACCCGGCGTAGCCGACCGCGCTTCTCGAGGTGCGCGACGAACTCCCGGAGGTCGGTGAAGCTCACCCCGGTTGGAGAGCGCTCACTCCGGACGGCACCAACACTTGCAAAAGACCCGCCAGCAGGAGCGTCACCAGCATCGGTGGTAGGACGAACGCCCGCATCGAGGTGTCAAACGGCGACCGCATGCGCGTCATTATTGCATAGGGCCCCATGCTCCAGTCATACTCGGAAGATGGCGCGCGTTCCGACGAAGCACGAGGTTACCAGGGACCTCCTTGACAGCCTCAGCGAGGCGCTCGTCCTCCTCGATCCCGCGCTCGAGGTGCTCGAGTGGAACCTGCCCATGGAGCACCTCAGCGGGGTGATGCGGGCCGACGCCGTCGGTCGTAACGCCGAGTCGATCCTGCCGTTGTTCCGCGACCCCGCGCTCGCCCCGCTCGTGCGGCGTGCTCTCGCGGGCGAGACACCCGGGACGGTCGAGCTGCCGCACACGACACCCGGCGACGACCGGGTCCTGTGGCTCGAGGCACGCTGCGTCCCGTGGCGCGACGGCGAGGGCCGGGTCGCGGGCGCGGCGACGTTTTTCACCGACGTGAGCGACCCCCAGCGCCGGGCGCTCCTGCTGCACGCGATGGAGGCCATCGGCCAGTCGCTCACCTCGTCGCTCGACCTCAACGAGGTGCTCGACACCATCGTCGGCAAGGCGCTCGAGGTCATGGGCGCCGAGTCGGCGATGGTCGTCCTGGGGGACACCGCCGCGAGCGAGTTCCGCGTCATGCGGGCGGCGGGCCGCCTGAGTCAGCAATACGCCGTGGTCGGCACGATTCCGATCGGCGGCGGCCCCATCAGCGTGGCGGTGCGCGAGGGACGCACGGTGGCCACGCGAAACGTCCTGACCGACTCGAAGCTCTGGCTAGCGCCCGCCCGCCGCGCTGACATCGAGCGGGAGGGCTTCAAGGCCACGGCGGCGGCCCCGCTCGCCGCGAAGGATCGCATCCTCGGCGCGCTGGTCGTCCACTACTGGACCGAGCATACCTTTGGGAGCGAGGAGATCGCCGCGCTCGAGTTCCTGGCCAAGCAGGCGGCCATCGCGATCCGGAACGCCTCGCTCTACGAGGCCGAGCACGCTGAGGCCGCCCGCATCCGGGCGCTGACGACCGTCAACCGTCGCATCTCGAGCGCGCTCGAGCTGGACGCGCTGCTGCGCGCCATCTCCGAGTCGGCCGCCGAGCTCACCGGCGCGCGCCTGGCGACCTTCTGGCTGGCCGACGAGCAGCGCCGTACCCTCTCGTTCACAAGCGGCACCGTTCCCGAGATGATCGAATCGTTCTCGCCGCGGATCATGCCCTACGACCAGGGCGGCGTCGGCTGGGTCGCCCGCCACCACACGCCCCTGGTCGTCGACGACATGCTCACGGACGAGCGGCTCGTGAATCGCGCCTGGACTGAGCGGTGGGGGATCCGCAGCTTCGTCGGGTACCCGGTACTCGCCGGGGAAGAGCTCCTCGCGGTCATGGCGCTCGGCCACTCCGAGCCGCTGCGCCTCGGCAAGGACAAGCAGGACCTCATCGATCTTTTCCTCGCGCAGGCGGCCATCGCCATCCAGAACGCCCGCCACTACCGCGAGGCGCAGCGGCGGCGCGACGTCGCCGAGGTGCTGGCGCGCCTGGCCCGCGAGCTCACGTCCACCCTGGAGGTCGAGCCGATCGCCAAGCTGCTCGCGCGGGGCGCCGCCGACCTGGTCAACGCGCGGGCCGCGGGCGTCTTCCTGCTCGAGCCCGAGGCCGGGGCGCTGCGCGCGCTCGCCACGCACGGGGCCGATGCCGACATCATGCAGGAGCTGGTGTTCAAGGCGGGCGAGGGCGCGGTGGGCCGCGCCGTCGCCGAGCGCCGGATCGTCGCCACCGCCGACATCCTGGCCGATCCCGCCATCCAGCTCTCGGCGTGGGTCCGCGAGCGGATCCGCGCGAGCGGCTATCGGGCCGTCGTCGGCGTGCCGCTCGTCACGCATGAGCGGGTGATCGGTGCCCTCGGCCTCGGCGCCGACCCCGGCAGCACGTTCTCGCGCGAGGAGCTGCAGACGCTCGAAGCGCTCGCCGACCAGGCGGCGCTCGCCTTCGAGAACGCGCGCCTCTATGCGAGCGCGCGCGACAGTTTGGTGCGGCTGCGCGAGACGCAGGCCCAGCTCGTGCAGGCCGCGAAGATGTCGGCGCTCGGCCAGCTCGTCTCCGGCGTCGCGCACGAGCTGAACAACCCGCTCAGTGTGATCGTCGGCTACGGCCAGCTCCTGCTCGCGCGCGAAGTGCCGGCGACGGTGCTGCGGCCGATCGAGCTGATGGTGGCGCAGGCCGACCGGATGGCGAAGATCGTCCGCAACTTGCTGCTGTTCGCCCGCCAGCGTCCGGCCGAGCGCACCACGGTCAGCCTGAACGACGTCCTGGAGCAGACCCTGGCGCTGCGCATCAATCAGCTCCAGACCTCGGCGATCGCCGTCGAGAAGAAGTTCACCCGCGGCCTGCCGTCGGTGCTGGCCGACCAGCACCAGCTCGAACAGGTGTTCCTCAACCTCTTGCTGAACGCCGAGCAAGCCATACTGGAAGGCAAGCACGGCGGGCGCATCACCCTGACCACGAGCGTGAACCGCGACGGGCGCTCGGTGCACGCGGAGGTGATCGACGACGGTCCGGGGATCCCGGCGGAGGCGCTCCCGCACGTCTTCGAGCCGTTCTTCACGACCAAGACCGTCGGCACCGGCACGGGGCTCGGTCTCTCGGTCTCGTACGGGATCGTCGAGGAGCACGGCGGCCACCTCGGCGTGGAGAGTCACCCGGGCCGGACGGTCTTCAGGCTGGAACTGCCGGTTGCCCAGTCCCCGGCCGCGCGGCGCGCGGCGCCGGCGGGCTCGCCCATGATCGTCACGGGCGAAGGCCGCACGGCGCTCGTCGTGGAGGATGAGGCGAGCGTGCTCGACCTCATCGTGACGATCTTGAGCCAGATCGGCTGGCGCGTCGACGTCGCCACGGGCGGGCACGAGGGGCTCGAGCGCGTGCGCCGTCAGCGCTATGACCTCATCGTGTCCGACATCCGCATGCCCGACGGCGACGGCGAGGAGTTCTATCGCGACGCGACGAAGGGCGATCCGTCGCTCAACCGACGCTTCATCTTCATCACAGGAGACACCGCGAACCGCGAGGCCTTCAAGTTCCTCCGGGAGGCGGGCGTGCTCGTCGTCGAGAAGCCCTTCGAGCCCGCGTTCTTCCTCGATGCGGTGCGCCGCGTGACTACCTGATTGACACCGTCGCCCTGACAGGCTAGAGAGGGGCGAGGTGCGCGATGACCAAGGCCGAGCTGGTGGCGATCATGGCGAAGAATGCGGGGGGCTCGAAGACCTCCGCGGAGCGCGCCATGAACGCGTTCGTCGGCGGCATCATCGAGTCGCTGCGCCGCGGTCGCCGCGTCACGATTTCCGGATTTGGCACGTTCGTCGTCACGCGCCGCGCGGCCCGCAACGGGCGCAACCCGCGCACCGGCAAGGAGATCCAGATTCCGACGACCAAGGTGCCGCGCTTCCGCCCGAGTCGCACGCTCAAGACGGCGGGGGGTTCGAATCCTCCTCCCCCAGCCAACAATTTTCGGGTAGCGTCGTTGTCGCGTTCGGCCGGCCCCATCGTCTAGAGGCCCAGGACACGGCCCTCTCAAGGCTGAAACACGGGTTCGAATCCCGTTGGGGCCACCAAGTTGGTTTCGTTGATGTTTGAAGGCTGCATGTTCGAGTCGCGTCGCCGACCGGACTCAAACACGAAGCTGATTTCTCCGTTTTCTCCTCGCTAGCTGCTCAGGACGTCGAGCGCTTTCGCCTCGTAGAACTCCACGGCCTGCTTGAGCGCGGCCGGGCGGATCTGGGCGTACAGTTGCGTCGGCTCGATCCGCGTGTGGCCGAGGAGGCCGCGCACCTGCTCGAGATCGCCGTGCTGCTCGTAGACCTCCATCGCCACGCCGTGACGGAGATCGTGAGGTTTGAGCATCGGGTAGCCGATCAGGCGGCCGTAGGTCTTGCAGAGCCGCCAGACGTTCTTGCCTTCCATCGGTCGCCGCACGAGGCCCTGCCGCCGCTGTCCGAAGGTGGACCAGAACAGCGGCGTGTCGGGCTTGACGTCGTCGACTTCGGTCGGCAGGTACTGCGTGACGTAGCGGTCGAGGTGCTGCATCACGGCTGAAGGCAGGGGAATGTCGCGGGTCTTGCCGCCTTTCACCGGCACGTTGCGGAGGCCCCACCGTCGGTCCAGGTTTCGGACTCGCAGCGTGGCCACCGACTCCCGCCGCATGCCGGAGTAGCGGAGGATCAGGAAGACCGCCAGGTCGCGCGGGCGCTGGCGTTGCTGAGCGGCCTTGACGAGCGCGTCCATGATAGCCGAGCCCGGCACCTGCCGCGGCGCCTCGCGGCGATGAGGCGGGCGGTCGAGACGCGCGACCGGGTTGGTGTCGAGGTGGCCGCGCTTCACAAGGAAGGCGCACATGCTCGAGAGCGTGGACTGCCGGACGCGCATGGTGCCGAGCGCCAGGTCGGAAGCGGCCATGCTATCCATCCACGCCTGGATCGTCGCCGGCTCGAGATCGCCGACGCACGCCGGCCGGCCTCGGCGTCCAGCAACGAAAGCCACGTACTGCCCGAGGTTCCATCGGTAGGTTCTCACCCCTCTTTCCGTCTTGCCGCGTTGCTTGCGCTGGAACGTGCAGAACTGCTCCACCAAGTCGATGAGCGGTTGAGCCATGCTCCCGGTCCTCCGGCCCGAGCCACGGCCACGTTTTCGCCGGGGCCAAGTCTCGGGCTGGACCCGCCAGCCGTCAAGGTCGGCCGTGGTCGGTGCTGGTGGCGGGTGGTCGTCTGAGATCGCAGCAGGGAGCTCCAGCTGGGTGGCGAGGCTGGCACTTGATCGGCCGGCCCGAAGACGCTCTCGGGGTGGCATGGCGGCTGCCTGGACCGTGTGAGGCAAGGACCTTGCCGCGGCAGTCGTTCTCGACGGTGGGACCGCGGATCAGGAGGAAGTGGCTGACGAGCTTGCTTGATCTGGGGACCGAGGAAGTGACGACCGCCGAGACTGGGAGATCGATGGCCAGGTGGACTGCGGCAAGATACACGACCTCAGTATCGGAACGCAGCGGGAGAGACGGCGCATCGCCGAGCGAACTGGCAGCCACGAGGCGAGGCCCACGGCCGGCCCGGCAGCGGGCACGATCCTCGAGGCTTACCGAGCCCGAGGGCAGGTCCAGTCAGGCCTCGTTTCTCGGGGCCTGGGTCAAGACCCGTTCTGCTGAGGAAAGGCATCAGCAGCGCGGCGCGAAAACGATACTCGGGCGCGGGCCGGCTCCACCCACGCGTACCTCCAAGGCGAAGGCCTCTGGAACGATCGCCATGACGCAAGGCGCAGGTCCCAACGCTGGACCTCCCGCGGCCCAGCGCTGTTCGGTCGGTAGGCCTCGCCGCGGCCAAAGAGCGGGCCGGTCTCAGACCCAGAGGCGGACCTTCAGGCGGCACGGTGATGGAGCCGAAGCGGATCGATGACTGGTCGGTCATTGGACCGGCGAGGGGCGGGGAGAGAAAGGGGGAGAGATTAGGGCAAGATAAAGAGTCACCTCACGTGCGGCGCAAGTCAGCGTTGCCTCAGGGCAAGTCGTGAAGCACGCCCTTTTCGGGATACTTCGTGGCTCGCCCGCGCACGCGCTGCACGTGCCGTGTAGCTCGGCGCGCAGCCGGACTGCAGCCCCGGCTGTCGTCACCCTGCCTGTGTCCCGGCGTGCTCCCCGCCGTGATTCTCGCGCGCGGCCTGCACGTGAATCTCTCCGCAAGCCCGCCGCAGGCCACGGCGCCGGCGGTAAGCCAGCGCAAAGGGCGGCTCGACGCCGCCACTCGTGCCAGCGATGATGCTGATCGTCCCGATGGGCGTGATCGACGGCCGGGTCGCGTTCCGGATGCGCTCGCCGCGCGTCGCGTATATACACTGCGCTCCCAGTTCGGAAACGCACCACACTTGCTGGCCAGGCGGGACGCCTCGCGTGCCTCCGCCGCGATGAACCCGATCAGCCGCTCGACCTGGGCGCACGCTACGTCGCCGTCGTAGGCGCAGCACGCTCGCGCGGCATGGGAAAATGGGCTCTCATGGTCACGCTCACGCCAGCCGGGCTTCACATCACCGTCGGCCGACCGATTGGCTACAGCGATCATTTCGGGCTGCGCCGCATCGCGGAGAATGAGGTGCACGCCGACCGCCTCGTAGGAGCACTCAAGGCCAGCGGCGGCTCGCTCGCGTTGTCCTGGCTGAACCTGGGCGAGTACGCCACGGTCACCGATCGTGAGCAGCGGCTCCAAGCCGAGCGATTGATTGACCGCGTCCTGCCAGCGGTGTTCCCCCTGGATGTCGCACCATTCGAAGTTCACCGGCGACAGATTGCCGCTGGCACGTTGAAATTCCCGCCGGTCGCAGCGCGCCCTGCCCGCCGCGGCGTATCATGCCGGGAATGGCCGCGCTCATCTCGAAGGTGCCGATCCTGGCAGAGCTTCTGCAGGAGTACTACGAGCCGGGCGAGCTTCGGGAGGTCGCGAACCTCTTCGGCGTCGAACTCCCGGAACTCTGGGAGGGCGCGCCCAAGCAGCAATGGCTGGCGGCCGCTCGCCAGCTGGTCGAGCGGCTCGAGCAGGGCAACCACAATCTCTTGCTCCAGACCCTCCTCGAGCAGCTCGAGGTGAAGAACGCGGCCGCGATCGGCCGCACGAGCTTCGAGCGCCGGGAAGCCCACGAGCTGTTGCGGCCGAAGATCGAAGAACTGCGGAAGACCTTCGAGAAGGCGGGAACGCCGGGTGAGATCGCGGTCCCCGAAGGCTCGCCCTTCAGTGCCAAGTCGCAGGTCCGGGAGCTCCTCGCCACTGCCATCACCCCGGTCCTCGTCGTCGACCCTTACGTCGGCATCGGCACTCTGGACTGCCTGCGCGACGTTGCGCTCTCGGAGCTGGACCCCGTCGTGCGCGAGCATGTCCTCCGTGAGATCCAGTCCGCCGAGCAGGTGTTCCTGACGACGCCCGACGCTCCGACGGTGGATGGCGCGGCGGTGTTTCAGGTCGATGGCGGGAGCGTGGCTCCGGCATGAGCGCCGAAACCTACACCGCGATATCCTCACCGCCAACATCGAGCTGGGCTTCGACACCGCGCTCGCGCAAATCAAGAGCGAGGGCTTCCAGATCGACGTCAGGCGCGTCCCGATGCTCCACGACCGCCACCTCGCCTTCAACGACCGGTGCTGGCTCGTCGGCTCGTCGCTCAAGGACGCCGGCAAGAAGGCCTTCCACTGCATGGAGGTGGTCGATTCGAAGCCTGACGTTGTGAAGGCGCTCGAGGCGAAGTGGACTGCCGGCACCGCGTATCCGTGATCCTCTCCTATCTTCGATCGGACGCCCGCCCAGCCTACCAATAGCCTATTCCTGTCCTGCTTGTCGGCCAGCTGGTTCTTGGTCGCGGGGCGGAAGAAACCGGACCAACGACGATTGGCCGGATTTGTCGGTAGAATCGGATGCGGGCGGCAGACCATCTTGCCGTAGCCGGGAGGATTGGAATCGTCACCACGGTGTACACCGCGATCATTGAGAAGGAGGGGGACCTGTACGCCGCGCTGTGCCCAGAGCTGGACGTGGCCAGTCAAGGGGCGACGGTCGAAGAGGCGACCTCTAACCTGCGAGAGGCAGTCGAGTTATTCCTCGAGTGTGCCGATCCCGAAAAGGTCAAGCGTCGGCTTCGGACCGATGTCTTCGTAACGAGGATCGAAGCGAAGCATGAGTAGGCTTCGCGTCCTGTCGGGACGCAAAGTCGGTCGGATCCTTCAGCGGCACGAGTTCGTCGAGGTGCGCCGCGCGGGAGTCATATCGCGATGCCGCGGCGCACCGACGCCGGCATTGTCACCGTCCCCGTTCCTGGACCACCCCGAGCTCGCGATCGGCACGCTGCTGTCCATCATCCGGCAGAGCGGAGTACCGCGAGCGGAGTTCGAAGAGTAACCGGAAGCGTGTTTCGGTCGCGTGGTACTTCGAGATCATTCCAGTCACGTAACTGATCTCAGGTTGTGGCGAAAACGTGACCGTACTCATACACGGGTTCATGAATGTTGCTGTCGGCGGTGTCATCGTGGCGTTTCATAGTTTGTCGGATCAGTCATGGCAGTCGCACGTATGGTTGCAACCTATTGATTCTTGGTGTGTTGCAATCCGGTCCGGTTCTTGCTGACAACCCGATCATGGCTGTGGATGTGAGTGGTCTCAAAGGACGAATCGGCGAAGCCTTGGTCGAGGGCATTCTCCGTGAAGCGCGTTTCAAGGTTTCTCGACTCGGACGCGAAAGCCAAGTGCAGCAGTTGCTCAAGACAGGCAGCAGCGAGTTCCTTCCGGACTTCCTTATCTGGAAGGCCGTCGAACAGTCGAGAGATGGAGTGCCGCTCCATCGTCTTTTGAGCGTCGAGGTCAAGTACCGCTCGAACGTTGAGGAGTTTCTTCGTCGCTTCGGCGATGAACTGATCGCTCGGATGGGAGAACAATGGCGCGAGCTCTATGTGGTGTTGGTGACTGACCGCCCGGCCCCAGGGCGCTCATGTTTTCAGGTGCTAGACCTTCGCGAATCTGCGTCAGGGGCGCCCCTAGGAACAATCGACCTTCATGAAGCTCAGGTATTCGGGATCAGCAGGAGCATCATCGAGGAGCATGAGCAACTCGTGTGTCAGCTGTTCTCGTCGCTAAACTCGGTATCGACGGGCGAGCCTAGGAAATCTCTAGCAAAGCTTTCACCTAACACGGTCCAGTTCGATCCAGCCGAAGCGACCGCAACGGCTTCTAGCAGAGCGCAGTCCGCTGGTTAGCAGGCTCCCATGCGCCCCAACATTCCTGGTAAGCTGCACGTTCCAGGCGTCTTGGTCTCGATCCGACTGTGACCGAGCAGACCGCGGACCTGCTCTGAATTCCCGACGGCGCCATACACGCGATGAAATTCGCTAGGCGGGACGAAGGTCTAGACGGTTCCTCTCTCCAGGTGCGGGACTGATAACCGCTATACGGCCGCTCCGAATGGCAGCCCACGCAGCTCGAGCCTGACGCGGCGGCGGCCGGACAAGAGTTCCGCGACTGAAATATCCCGGCCGCGGTCGCTAAGGGCCCGCCATGTCCTCTCGCGCAGTGGATATATGAGGATGGCGCGCACTTCGGGTGCGTCGAACAGCGACGCATATGCCAGGATCTGATGCACGTCCGCGCGGTGAGCTTCACGAGCGTCTTCAGCGAACGCGCGCCAGCCGAGTTCGTCGAGTTCGGCGAGGTGCCTTTGTACTTTGCATCGACGACATCGACACGGTCTCGGTACACGACGACGATATCCGGCACGAGGTGTGGCCCATTGAGCGGTGGCTCGGGTCGCTCCAGTCGAGTGGGACGAGTGTCTCTCGAGCTCGACCAACACGGACGACGCCACCCTGGACAGACGCCTCGCGCCGTACCTCGGCCTCGACGTAGCGCTCCCACAAGAAGTCGAGTGGCGCATCCCACGCGAGACCATCCATCTCCCGGCCACCGCCGAGCCCTCGCTCGTCGACTATCCAACCGAGAGCTTCCAGGCCACGCCGGAGTGAGACCTGTACCACTCGATCTCCAGAGGCGAGGTGATCGAGCTGGGGACGTGATGGAATCAGAGGTACAACATCGGCGAGCTTAGCGAGGAGCTTGTCTGCCACGGCGATGAGCAGTCGTGCCACGAGGTCGGTACCACCAACGACCACTAGATCTTGCCGAACGCGTTCAAGTGCCCACCGGACCATCCTGCGAACGAGCGGGTCCATGCTGAGGTCTGGGAAGCGGCAGGGTAGATTTGCCCAATGTCCACGACTCAGCGATTCAGAAATGTATCGGTTCCACAGCAACTGGCCGCGCGGTTTCTGAAGGACTTGCTCTGCGCTCTGATAGCCACGATGCAATGTTCGGAGCAGATCGTCGAGGCGTTGAAGAACTGGACCGGCCAGGACCCAAGGTGGCACCTCACGACCGCTGCCGGGGACTAGCGGGAAATCAAGTATCTCGGGGGCGGCGGCCCACCCGGTTGAGACTAGGACGCGCCCTACCCCGGCCCAGCCAAATCGAGGCTCAACGAGGAAGCCGCCAGCAACGTGGCCAGTCTGAGCAGATCGCAGCGGAATCGCACCGGCATGTCCGCCAGGACGCAGCATCATTTGGACGCCGGTGTCGCACGAGCGGATCTCGTGCGAAACGTCGAGCTTCGTAAGCGCCTCTTCGTTCATACGCAGGAATGAGTCAACAAACGGACCCCAACCGCCGCCGCGTTGGACTGGCGCGAAGGCATCTGGCGGAAGAGTGACGCTTCGGCCATGGTCAGTCGCCTTGTAGAGCCGACCCTGTACCGGCGGCGTCCCAGCATGGCGCGGGGCGAACCGCGCTGGTGCGGCACTTCGCCGTCTAGTTCGGGGCAACCGGCGTCCCGAGAGAGTCCTCGATCCGGTCACGGACAGCCTGGAGCTCGGAGGCTGCCGGACCGAGAAAGCCCTGGTGGAGGTACTCGTCCAAGAGTGGGATCACCTCGTACCGGAGCCGCTCCCGTAGCTCGGCCTCGTTCCGAGCAAGGAAATAGGCGTGACCGGGAAGCAGTTGGAGAGTCTCGCCGGGCGAGTGCTCTATGAACACATCGGCGATCCAGTCGAATACGTTAGTTGCAAAAGGGAGAGATTGCGCCGCAATGACTTCTCGGTTAGGCGGCAGTGTAACAAAGGCGAAGCGGCGACGAATTGCAAGGTCCATCGAGGCGATGCTGCGGTCAGCCGTGTTCATGGTCGCAAGCACGTAGAGGGTGTCTGGAAGCTGGAGCTCGCGCTGACCGTCAATCGCATGCGGTAGTTGGACGCGTCGAGCGCGCTCTCCGCCGATCTCACCTGGCTCGAAGAGATAGATAGCCTCCCCGAGAATCTTGCCAAGATCAGCTCGGTTCACTTCGTCGATGACGAGGACGAAAGGGCCTTTCCTTAGCCAGCCGTGAGGCTGCTGTCAGCCAACCCTCGCGTACCATGAATCGGAGCGAACGATCCTCAGCATCCGGAGAGAGCCCGACCACAAAATCCTCGTACGTAACGGCAGGATGAAATTGCACCGTCATCCCTCGGCCGCTAAAGAACTGGCGCCGGATTTCATCGGCCATGCGAGTCTTGCCTGTACCTGGTGGTCCTTGAAGGACGACAAAGCGGCGCGTCTTCAGGAGTTCAAACACCTCGGAGGGAGTAGGCTGTACGAAGAGCTCCTTCCGCAACTCACCATGAAATTGTTCGTATTCGACTCTCGCGGACTGCATGACTTGCCAGCCGCGCTCGTAGGCGTACAAGTCGAGAAACGCACGGACGACATCGCGGGCGACGGCCAGGTCGGTTGTTACGCGCGCGCAAACGTAAAGCTCGGCACCGTAACGCTCGAAGACTTTCTCGAAGCCTGGAAACCTCTCCCTAGCGGTCTTTGGCACCTTCACACCTAATGCAGCCGGGTCCGTCTTGGACCAGGCATCGACCCCTAAGCGAGAAAGGTAGCGCCGAAGCGCGGCGATGCGGCGTCGATGACCCGGGCGGGTAAGAATCCCTTCGTCGGGGGCGATACCTCGAGTGCCAACGCCGAAGTCGATGAGAGAGCCTCGGTCTCCAGAAGGAAACCACACAACGCTGGTTCCTCCGTAGGGGCCAGACGGCGGATTGTCGGCATTGACCAATCCGGCGTAGGGCACGCCGCCCTCGGTGGCATCGGCGAGAGCATATGCATCGCGTATCGAGGTTGGTTCGAAATGGCGTCTCTGATAGCGCTCGCCGAACAGCTTTTCGATAGCCGGGCGCATAGTACCGGTTGCTGCCCCGAGTCCCCTCGCGATCGAACCTGCTAGCTCGGTTAGGGCGTCGCTAGGCATGTCCCCTCCTCGGGCGGCCATCGTGCTGCGGATCGCGGGCGTGTCTACGCGTCGTCTGCAGGAATGGACTGGACTTTGATTCCGCTTTCACGAATCACTGAACCCTTGTCGGGATCGAGAGCAATCAGAAGAGACGCCCGCTCTTCGCGATCACGAAGTATTGCGAGAATCTCTGAGGCGGCAGCCATTTCCACAACGCGCCCGCCGCGGTGCTCCACAAAGACCTGGTCTTTCGACTGCTTATAGACGGTTGTGCGTAGATCTATGAGCGCGTAGTCCTCGCCGAGCTTGAAGCCGTCCGATAGAAGCTTTTCTCGGAGGACCTGATCCATCCCTGGCAATACGAGCCAATAGGGCAACTTCTCTCGCTTCAGAATCATCTCGGCCAGCATTTTGATTTGCTTTGGGACCGTGGCCGACGCGGTGGTCGCCAAGCGTTGCACGAGGTGCCAGACGTCAGGCTCGGAGAGAGCGAAGTAATCCCGCCAGTGTGCCGCCACAAAGTCCTCTGGCGAACGCACTGACGAATCCCGTAGAGCCGAGACGGCGGCAAAGTACCTCGGGATCGCTGAGCGCAGCTCGGGATCTCTGTTCAGGACTGGAAGACTTGAAATCACTAGCCGAAGTAACTCCTCCATCATGAACTCAAAGACTTTTACGGCTCGGTGATAGTAGACAGTCCGATTCATCAACTGCCGCGCCAGCGCGAAGCCTTCGTACGCCTTGACTCCCTTTTCCTCGACTCCAAGAGAAGAGATCAGGCCGCCATCGTGCTCGATGATAGTTAGGCAATGAATGAGGTAGTAAATATCCACGCGCCCAAGAGCGACACCAGCAAAATGGGAATCGCGAACGAGGTAATCCATCCGATCGACGTCTATCTGAGAAGAGACAACCTGACGCAGATACTTGGGTAGAGGCCCATTATCCGGGTCTGACTGGAACGCGGTTGCGACCTTCGCGATGTCGAGACCGCTGTCCGCGAGGGCTCGCCGGACGTCAGAATCTTCTAGCTCGATGGCGGCCCGGGTCCATTGCTCATGGAGCGGGGGCGAAGTCGCGAAACCGAGGCCGGCGAGGACCTGTTCGAAAGAATGGGAGAAGGGACCGTGGCCCACGTCATGGAGAAGCGCGGCCGCAACTACCTCCAGTCGAGCATCGGCGACACGCGTCGGGTCATGCCTCTCCGCAAGGTGCGCAAGAGCTTTCAATGCGAGGTAGGCGGCGCCGAGCCCATGGGAGAAACGCGTGTGCGTGGCGCCGGGGAAGACGTTCTGGGCGAGACCCAATTGGGAGATTCGTCTAAGACGCTGAAAGATAGAGGTGTCGATGACCGACTTCAGAAGTGTGCGGAGTCTATTGTCGGTGCCAAAGCTCATGACCTGGTGAACGGGATCTGTAATGATGATGCTTCTACTCAATGGCATTTAGATCTCAATCTCCGGCGCGAGCCTCCCGAAAGGTGGCAGCCTTCGACCTTCCTCAAGCATCATTCAACAGCTGTCCATGCGTACAATGCGCTGGTTAGGCGCTCTTAGCTCGCACGACGAGCTGGACATCACAATCAAGGACCTTGAGTAGGCGAAGCATTTGGTCAACTGACTTCCGATAGTTCGTTTGATCAAGAAGTCGGTAGAGTTGGGATGGAGACGTACCGAGCCGCCGGATGATTTCCCGCCTTGCCAACGGTGTGCCGGCAACAGCCTTCTGAGCTTCAAGAGTCAGTTGGTAAAGGAGGAGGTCTCGCAAGTAGTCGGGATCTTGATTCTGTTCAAGAACGTCCTCGATGTGCACCGTTCCCTCGCGACCGGACTGTAGGAGATACGTAAACCCCTCAGCGCCCAGCTCTTGGTCGACGCACACCTCCGCGATGGGATCCTCCGCGGTTGGCTGTACTTCCAGTCTGGCAAACGGGAACGAGAGCCGCTTCTTGCCAGCCATCACCTCAAACACTTTGCGTCGATTGTTGGCCTTAACGCTGCGAATCTTCATAGGCGCCCCTGCGCCTCGAGCTCCGCGATAAGCTTTTGGAGCTTGGCCGAGGCTTTGCCCTTCATCGGCTTCTTGTTTTCCAAATCCCATTTCACTACCAGTCTGCCCTTCTGATACACATGTACGTGCCGGGGTGGGTGGTCGCTGCGCCAGGCGATGAAGATGTAGCCACCCAGCCGGATCTTCGGCACAATCGATGTTACCCTGTGGGGTAACGCTTTGCCAAGCGCCTTCTCCATGCGGAGCCGAACTCGAGCCTAAGCGAAGGCGTGTTCGGTTCGCCCAGGTCCACCGGCCCATTCCCGGGCCTCCGAATCCTCGGTGGACAGTCAAAACCGGCCATAGATGGACACCTGAAACCCGGCCATAGGGAGTAGGCGCTCAAGACGTTGACGCGGCGGTAGGGACCGTGGTCCCTCCGCCGGCATGGCCAACATCTTGAGCGACACGAAGAAGCAGCAAGTCATTGCCCTCGGGCAGTTGGGCTGGACGCTGTGCCGCATTGAGGCGGCGACGGGCGTGCGGCGCGAGACGGCCGGAGCCTACCTCAAGGCCGCCGGGCTCGCCGTGCGGCCGCCCGGGCGGTGGGGCCACCCGCCG
>WNGB01017453.1_pt1 | contig 17157 bp, 17 predicted proteins | sample 5400681 | NCBI WGS metagenome assembly WNGB01 (sample SAMN13153367, study PRJNA577476) | soil metagenome | isolation source: 115 cm soil or saprolite under grassland replicate 2 | place: USA:California | collected 2016-06-15 | reverse complement strand
CGATCTTCGCCGACCGCATCTCGCCCTACGATCCGATCCACGTCGACACGAGCCTGCAGATGCGCGACCCGCAGTGGGGCGATCCCAAGTACGTCGACACGAACCATCCTTTCGGGACCGACTGGCTGGGCCGCGACATCCTCAGCCGCCTCATCCACTCCGCGCGGATCAGCATCGTCATCGGATTCGTGCCCGCGCTGATCGTGTTCAGCATCGGCGCCACTGTCGGCCTGCTCGCCGGCTATCGCGGCGGCAAGACGGACAACATCCTCATGCGGTTCACCGACGTCATCTACGCGTTCCCCGACCTGCTGTTCCTGATCGTCGTCATGACGTCCCTGCGTGAGACCGAGTTCGGCAAGCTCCTCGGCGGCCTGCCCCTGATGTTCGTGGCCATCGCGGTCGTGAACTGGGTCGGCATCGCGCGGCTGACGCGCGGCCAGGTGCTCTCGCTGAAGGAGAAGGAGTTCGTCGAGGCCGCCCGGTCCATCGGCGCGACGCCGTTCCGGATCATGACGAAGCATCTGTTCCCGAACGCGCTCGCTCCGCTCATCGTGGCCACGGCGTTCGCCGTGCCGCAGTACATCCTCTTCGAGGCTGGGCTGTCGTTCCTCGGGGTCGGCATCCGGCCGCCGACCCCGACGTGGGGCGTCATGATCAACGAAGGGTTCTCGGTGTTCTCCACGTCGGCGTGGCCGACGCTCCTCCCCGCGCTCTGCATCTCCATCGTCATGCTCTCGTTCACGTTCCTCGGCGACGGCCTGCGCGACGCGCTCGATCCGCGCATGAAGCTATGAACCGCCCTCGGCCGTCGTCGGTACGGTAGACAGACACAGAAGGAGGCCCTGCGCTATGGCGTCTGCGGCGCTGCATCTTCGTCCCCTCGTGGCCGTCCTCGTCACCGGCGGGCTCGTCCTCGGCGCCTGCTTCGGCGGCCCGTCGACCCCCCCGAACCAGACGACGACCGTCGGCGAGGGCCAGCCCGACCCGAACGGCGAGCTCATCACGAACCTTGGGTCCGAGCCGGACACGATCGACCCCCACAGGGCCTCCTTCGTCGGCGAGATCGCCGTCGTCATGTCCGTGTTCGAAGGGCTCATGACGCTCGACCCGAAGACGCTGAAGCCCGTGCCCGCGGTCGCGGCCAAGGAGCCCGAGGTCACGAACGGCGGCAAGACGTGGAAGTTCACGGTGCGCGACGGCGTCAAGTTCTCGGACGGCACACCGGTGACGGCGAAGGACTTCGAGCGCGGGTTCATGCGCACGTGCGACCCGAAGACGGCCGGCGACTACTCCTTCGTGCTCTACATCGTCGTCGGCTGCGAGAAGTGGAACCTCATGGATGTCCGCAAGTCCAGCACCGCCGAGCTCGACGCGGCGAAGAAGGCCGTCGGCATCCATGCGCTGAACGACAAGGACATCCAGTTCGACCTCACCGAGCCGGCCGCGTACTTCGGCTCCATCGCGTACATGTGGGTCGGCATGCCCGTGAAGCAGGAGTCGCTCGACAAGGGCGGCGAGCGCTGGACGGAGCCGGCGACGTACATCGGCAATGGCCCGTTCAAGCTGACGAGCTGGAAGCACAACGAGAACATGACGTTCGAGCGGAACGAGGGCTACTGGCGCGGGGCGCCGAAGCTCAAGAAGTGGACGCGCGTGATGCTGAACGAGGGCGCCGTCGCGTTCGCCGCGTACCGCGGCAACGAGATCGATATCCTCGGCGTCGCCGCCGAGGACCTGCGCACGATCGAGTCGGAGAGCGACCTCAAGGGGCAGCTCCAGGACGTGCCCGGGTCGTGCACGTACTACATCGGGTTCAACGCGAAGCGGCCGCCGATGGACGACCCGAACGTGCGGCTCGCGTTCGCGAAGTCGTTCGACCGCGAGGGGTACATCAAGGAGATCCAGAAGATCGGTGCCGCGGCGAGCGCCGGATTCATCCCGCCGGGCATCCCCGGCTACGACAAGGACGACCAGACCCAGAAGTACGACCCGGCAGCGGCGAAGGCGGCGCTCGCGAAGTCGAAGTACAGCGGCAGCGCCGAGCTGCGCAACGTGAAGTTCACCTACGCGTCGAACTCGCGCACGAAGACGCGCGTCGAATGGCTGCAGCAGCAGTGGAAGGCGAACATCGGCGTCGAGGTCGTCCCCGATCCTGTGGACTCGACCGCCTACACGCAGCTCGTGAAGAAGCAGGAGACGACGCCGCTCATGTTCATCCTCGGGTGGTGCGCGGACTTCCCCGACCAGCAGAACTGGCTGACGACGGTGTTCCACTCGAGCGGCATCGCGAAGACGGGCTGGAAGAACGACAAGTACGACGATCTCGTCCGGCAGGCCGACCAGGAGACCGACAAGGCGAAGCGCGACGGGATGTACCAGGAGGCCTCGCGCATGCTGTCGCAGGAGGCGCCCGCCGCATGGCTGTACTACGTGACGGGCAAGATCCTCATCAAGCCGTGGGTGAAGGGCGTGACGACCACGGCGCTCGACTCGGTGCTCTCGCAGTTCCGGCTCTGGGAGGTCTACGTCACGAAGAAGGGGTGATCGCCTCGCATGCTGAACTACGTCGCGCGGCGGATGCTCCTGCTCATCCCGACGCTCTTCTTCGTCGCGGTCATCACGTTCGCGCTCGCGCACGCGGCGCCGGGGTCGCCGTTCGACAAGAACCCTGATCGGCCGCTGCCGCAGGCGACCATCGCGCGCCTCGAGCGGCTGTACGGCGTGGACCGGCCCCTCCACGAGCAGTTCGTGCTCTATCTCGGGAACCTGCTCCGCTTCGATCTCGGCTCGAGCCTGGTGAAGGACCGCAGCGTCGCGGAGATCATCGGCTCGCAGTTCCCCGTGAGCGCGCAGCTCGGGCTGCAGGCGCTCTTCCTCGCGCTCGCGGTCTCGCTGCCGCTCGGCGTGATCAGCGCGCTGCGGCAGAACAGCGGCGTCGACTACGCGAGCATGGCCTTCGCGACGATCGGGACGACGATCCCCTCGTTCGTCATCGCCATCGTCGCCATCTACCTCTTCGCCGTGAACCTGAAGCTCGTCCCGATCGTCGGGTGGGGGACGCCGAGGCACATGATCCTGCCGACGCTGATCCTGTCGCTCGGCGCGATGGCGTTCCTCACCCGCGTCACGCGCGCGAGCATGCTCGAGGCGATCCGCCAGGACTACGTGCGCACGGCGCGCGGCAAAGGGCTGTCGGAGCAGATGGTGATCGTCGGGCACGTCCTCAAGAACGCGATGATCCCGATCGCCACGATCGTCGGGCCCGCGACGGCCGGGCTCATCACCGGGTCGTTCATCATCGAGGTCCTGTTCAACGTGCCCGGGCTCGGACGCGAGTTCGTCCTCAGCATCACCCGGCGCGACTACCCGCTCATCATGGGCGTCTACCTGCTGTACGCGTTCATCATCGCGGTCGCGAATCTCACCGTCGACATCCTCTACGGCCTCCTCGACCCGCGGATCCGTCTGAAGTGACGACCGCAGCCCGTCCTCCCGGCGCGCAGGCCGAGCGAAGACGAGGCCGAGCACCGGGACCCGAGCGAGGGGTCTCCCCGAGCGAGGGTCAGAATGGGCTGCGGACGCGCAACCGCGCCGCGATGGCGGGGATCGTCGTGATCGCGCTCGCGGGGATCATGGCCATCCTCGCGCCCGTCATCGCGCCGTACGACCCGACGCTCACGTTCACGCCGGAGGGCAAGCAGGCGCCGCCGCTCGCCGACCCGTTCTGGGGCGACGCGCGCTACACCGACAGCCGCTACCTGCTCGGCACGGACGCGATCGGCCGCGACATCCTCAGCCGTCTCATCTGGAGCTCGCGGGTCAGCATGCTCGTCGGGTTCGTGCCGGTCGCGGTCATCTTCCTCATCGGGTCGACCGTCGGCCTCGTGTCGGGCTACTACGGCGGCTGGCTGGACCAGCTCCTCATGCGCTTCACCGACGTGATCTACGCGTTCCCGGACCTGCTCTTCCTCTTCATCATCATGGCGACGCTCCGGAACAACGAGGTCGGCGACATCATGGGCGGCCTGCTGCTCATGTTCGTCGGGATCGCCATCGTGAACTGGGTCGGCATGGCGCGCCTCGTCCGCGGCCAGGTCCTGTCACTGAAGGAGAAGGAATTCATCGAGGCGGCCCGGGCCATCGGCGTCCCGGCCCGCCGGATCATGATCCGGCACCTCCTGCCGAACGCGCTCGCGCCCGTCATCGTCGCCGTCGCGTTCGGCATCCCGAGCGCCATGCTGGCCGAGGCGACCCTGAGCTTCATCGGGATCGGCATCCGCCCGCCGACCGCCACCTGGGGGGTCATGATCAACGACGGCTACCAGGTGTTCTCGTCGTCGCCGTGGCCGGTGCTCCTGCCGGCGGTCTGCATCGGGGTCGTCATGCTCGCGTTCACGTTCGTCGGCGACGGCCTCCGCGACGCCCTCGACCCCCGGATGAAGCTGTGATGTCGTCCCCGGGCGCGCAGACCGAGGCGCGGAGCGACGAGGTCGAGCACCCGGGCCCGAGGGAGGGGTCCCCCCGACCGAGGGTCGGATTGGTCTTGTACGCTGACTTTCGTTAGGCTCCGCCGCTGGCCTGCGACGCTGGTAATGGGAGGGCCCGCTTGCCGCTGCTCGACGTAAAGGACCTGCACACCTTCTTCTACACGCGCGACGGAGTCGTGCGCGCGGTGGACGGCGTGACCTTCGAGCTCAACGCCGGCGAGACGCTCGGCATCGTGGGCGAGTCCGGATGCGGTAAGTCCGTGACGGCGCTCTCCCTCATGCGCCTCATCCCGCAGCCGCCCGGCAAGATCACCCAGGGCGAGATCCTCTTCGACGGCCAGGACGTCCTGAAGATGGACGACGACGACGTCCGCGGGATCCGCGGCAACAACATCGCGATGATCTTCCAGGACCCGATGACCTCCCTCAATCCCGTGCTCACGATCAGCCGGCAGATCTCCGAGGCGCTCGAGCTGCACCTGAAGATGGACCGGTCGGAGGCGCGGAAGCGCACCGTCGAGCTCCTCGAGCTCGTCGGGATCCCGAGCGCGAAGAAGCGGCTCGACGACTACCCGCATCAGTTCTCCGGTGGCATGCGCCAGCGCGTGATGATCGCGATGGCGCTGTCGTGCAACCCGAAGCTCATCCTCGCCGACGAGCCGACGACGGCCCTCGACGTCACCATCCAGGCGCAGATCCTCGACCTCCTGAAGAACCTGGCGCGCGAGTTCCGCACCGCGTTCATCCTCATCACGCACGACCTCGGTGTCGTCGCGGGCATGACGCAGCGGATCCACGTCATGTACGCGGGACGGATCGTCGAGAAGGCCGACACCGGCGAGCTCTTCGCGAACCCGAAGATGCCATACACGTGGGGGCTCCTCCGTTCGATCCCGCGGCTCGACGAGCGGCGCAAGGAGAAGCTGGTCCCGATCGAGGGTCTGCCCCCCGACCTCATCGCGCCACCGCCGGGCTGCAAGTTCGAGCCGCGCTGCCAGTACCGCCACGACATCTGCCGCGAGAAGGAGCCGCCGCTCGAGGGCATCCCGAACGCGAAGCCGGATCACGAGTCCCGCTGCTGGGGCACGCAAAAGGGTGGCTGGCTCGTCGACGTCGACTATCGCCACGAGATCGGCGACGTCGAGGTGCTCGAGGAGATCAAGGCGGAGGTCGCGCAGGTGCCCGCGGAGGCCGTGCACGGCATCGGCGCCGATCTCCCGCCGGACGTGACCCAGAAGGAGGGGATGTAGGTGGCCGTCGGATTCGAAAAGGTCCGCTCGACCGCGGAGGCGGGCAGCGGCAAGAACATCCTCGAGGTCGCCGGTCTGAAGATGCACTTCCCGCTGACGCAGGGGATCATCTTCCAGCGCCAGGTCGGCGCGGTGCGCGCCGTGGACGGGATCGACTTCTTCGTCGAGAAGGGCGAGACCCTCGGCCTTGTCGGCGAGTCCGGCTGCGGCAAGTCGACGACCGGCCGCGCGATCCTCCAGCTCTACAAGCCGACCGCGGGGGCGGTGAAGTTCGAGGGCACCGAGCTCACCACGCTCGGCGGCGAGCAGATGCGGAAGATGCGGCGGAAGATGCAGATGATCTTCCAGGACCCGTACGCCTCGCTCAACCCACGCATGACGGTCGGGAACATCATCGGCGAGCCGCTCGAGGTCCACGACCTCGCGCGCGGGCGCGAGAAGACCGCGCGCGTCCAGGAGCTGCTCAAGGTCGTCGGGCTCAACCCGTACTTCACGAACCGCTATCCGCACGAGTTCTCGGGCGGGCAGCGGCAGCGCATCGGCGTCGCGCGCGCGCTCGCCGTCGAGCCCGAGTTCATCGTCGCCGACGAGCCGATCTCCGCGCTCGATGTCTCCATCCAGGCGCAGATCATCAACCTGCTCGAAGAGCTGCAGTCGAACTTCAAGCTGACCTACCTGTTCATCGCGCATGACCTTTCGGTCGTGCGCCACATCTCCGATCGCGTCGCCGTGATGTACCTCGGCAAGATCGTCGAGCTGGCGGACCGCCAGGAGCTGTACGAGAGGCCCCTGCACCCCTACACGCAGGCGCTGCTGTCGGCCGTGCCGATCCCCGACCCGACGGTGGAATCGAAGCGCAAGCGGATCATCCTCACCGGCGACGTCCCGAGCCCCGTCAACCCGCCGACCGGCTGCCGGTTCCACACGCGCTGCTGGAAGGCGCAGCAGATCTGCTCGGAGGTCGACCCGGAGTTCATCGAGCACAACGCGCGTCACTGGGCGGCCTGCCACTTCCCGGGTTAGCTGCCTTCGGCAGCTAACCCTCCCAAGTACGCTACGGAAGCGCGTGGCGCGCCTTGCCCTACGGCTCTAGATCCGCTGCTGCGCACGGCGGTCGATATGGGGTACAAAATGCCGGTCCTGAACCCCGAACGGCTGCGGAGCGTATCTAGATTCAGCCAGCCTGCGAGAACGTACGTGGAGGGATACATGATCAGACTCTGGCGCGCGGTGGCCCTGGTGGGGATGGTCTCGCTCGTGGCCGCCGCGTGCGCACCCAGCGCAACACCTGGCGGCACCGCCTCGCCTGCGGGCAGCGCGGCGCCGACGGCGGCCCAGCCGGTACCCGGCGGCCGCGTCGTCATCGGGACCTTCGTCGACATCCAGCGCCTCAACCCGTCGACCTCGAACGACACCGGCTCGTCCGACGTCAGCGGCAAGATCTACGACTCGCTCGTCACGATCGACCCGAAGACGGCCGAGGTCAAGCCGTGGCTCGGATCGTGGAAGGTCAGCGCGGACGGCCTGACGTTCGACTGGACCATCGACCCGAAGGCGAACTGGTCGGACGGGAAGCCCATCATCGCGAAGGACTTCCTCGCGCGCGTGAAGATGCAGGCGCGCAGCAAGGTGACCCCGAACAAGAGCACGTTCAACGACATCGAGGGCTACCAGGACTACTCGACCGGCAAGGCGACGGACATCTCCGGGATCAAGATCGACAGCGCCGACCCGAAGAAGTTCACCGTCAAGTTCACCCGCGTGTTCTGCCCCGCCATGGTCAGCGTCTTCGGCTCGGCCCCGATGCCGGACCACATCTTCGGCAAGTACACCGTCGACAACGACCCGACGAAGGTCGTCGATGACGCCGCAGAGAACAACAACCCGCCCGTCGCCAGCGGGCCGTTCAAGTTCAAGGAATGGCGCAAGGGCGACCAGACGATCCTCACCCGGAACGACGCGTACTTCAAGGGCGCGCCCCTCGTCGACGAGCTCGTCTTCAAGGTCGTCGCGGACACGAACGTCCTCGCGGCGCAGCTGAAGACCGGTGAGCTCTCGATCGGGAAGATTGAAGCTGTACAAGTGGCAGGCGAACTCCTACACGTACATCGGCTGGCGTGGCAACAACCCGAACGTCGGGTTCCTCGCGGACAAGCGCGTCCGTCAGGCGCTCGCCTACGGCATCGACACCGCGGCCGTGGTGCAGTCCGTCCTCCTCGGCGAGGGCGCGAAGATGATCCAGCACCACCCGAACGTGTCGTGGGCCGCGGCCCCCGAGAAGGACCTGAACCCGTACAACTACGACAAGGCGAAGGCCGAGGACCTCCTGAAGGCCGCGGGCTTCGCCAAGGGCGGCGACGGCTTCTACGCCAAGGAGGGCAAGCCGCTCGCGATCACGATCGTCACGAACCAGGGGAACAAGCTCCGCGAGACGTTCCTCCAGGTGGCGACGGAGCAGTACAAGCAGATCGGCGTGAAGATCAACCCGAAGGTCGAGGCCTTCGAGTCCCTCGTGCCGAAGCTGACCGGTGGCTCGCCTGAGGTCGAGGCCGTGATCATCGGCTGGTCGCTCAGTGCGGACCCGGACCCGTTCACGATCTGGCACTCGAGCAACGTCGCGAGCCCGACCAAGGCGGGCAACAACTTCGTCGGCTACTCGAACCCCGAGGTCGACAAGCTGATCGAGGCCGGCCGCAACGGTCCGGACTGCTCGCAGGCGGCGCGTCAGAAGAACTACCAGGCGTTGAACAAGATCCTCAACGAGGACCAGCCGTACATGTTCGGCTACACCCCGAAGGAGATCCTCGTCGCCGACGCGAAGATCCAGGGCATCGACCCGGGCACGTTCAACCTGAACGGCCAGTGGAACATCGAGAAGTGGTGGTTCAAGAAGTAACCAGCGACCGATGATGGGAGCGGCGGCGGGGCGACCCGCCGCCGCTCTCGCGCGCGGAGGTCAGAGGGGTGCGGAACTACATCATCCGGCGGCTCCTGTACGCGATCCCCACCCTCATCGGCATCTCCATCCTCGTCTTCGCGATCACGCGCCTCGCGCCCGGTGATCCGGTCCGCCTGTACACGTTCGGAGCGCTGAACATCACCGAGGAGGACATCGCCGGGCTGCGCACGCACTGGGGCCTCGACAAGCCGCTCCCCCTGCAGTACGTCGACTGGGTCACCCTCGCGATCCAGGGGGACTTCGGCAGGTCGCTGCAGTACAACCGGCCGGCCCTCCCGCTGCTGCTCGAGCGGCTGCCCGCGACGCTGCAGCTCGCGACGGTCGCGCTGGTCCTCCAGCTCACTATCGGGATCCCGCTCGGCGTCATCGCGGCGTTGAAGCGCGGGACGTGGATCGACAACGTCATCCGCGTCTTCGCCGTGGCAGGTCACGCCATCCCGACGTTCTGGATCGGCCTGCTCTTCATCATCCTGTTCGCGGTCACGCTGCGGTGGCTGCCGAGCCAGGGCCTCCTCACGGTGGGGCACGACGTGTGGGACATCCCCGACCGCGTGACGCACATCATCATGCCCGCGTTCGTCCTCGCGCTCGGCGGCATCGCGAACTACAGCCGCTACTTACGCACCGAGACGCTCGACGTGATCTCGCAGGACTACATCCGGACGGCGCACGCGAAGGGTCTGCGCGAGCGCCGTGTCGTGTACGTGCACGCGCTCCGGAACGCGCTGATCCCGATGGTGACGGCGCTCGGGCCGCTCCTCGCGGTGCTCGTCGGCGGGGCGCTCGTCATCGAGCAGGTCTTCACGTGGCCGGGGGTCGGACAGTTCACCTACGCCGCGGCACGGAGCAAGGACTATCCCGTGATCATGGCCGGCGTCATGGTGGCGTCGGCGCTCCTGGTCATCAGCTACCTCATCCGCGACATCGCTTACGCGATCGTCGATCCGCGCATCAAGGTGCGTTAGTGGCGGCCGTCACCGCTCCCGCCGTCCGGCCCGCCGACCTCGCGCAGCGCAAGGTCGCGGCGGGCCTGTGGGAGAACGCCTGGTACCGGCTGCGCCGCGACCGGCTGACGATCGCGTCGGCGGTGATCCTCTTCACCCTCGTGATCCTCTCGGTCTCCGCGCCGCTCCTCGGCGAACGTGTGTTCAACACCAACGAGTTCAGCCAGGACCTGCTGAAGACGTACCGGCAGCCGACGCTCGACCCGCCGAAGTATCTGTTCGGCTCCGACGAGCTCGGCCGCAGCCAGGTGCTCCGCCTCCTCTACGGCGGTCAGGTCTCGCTGTTCATCGGCTTCGTCGCCGCGTTCATGAACATCACCATCGGCGTCGGGCTCGGCCTCGTCGCGGGATACATGCGCGGCGCCATCGATGACGTCATCACGTGGTTCGTCACGACGCTGAACTCGGTGCCGACGATCTTCCTGCTCATCATCTTCAGCGCGCTCTTCTCACCGAGCGCGCTCCTGCTGACGGTCGTGATCGGGGTCCTCTTCTGGACCGGCGTGACGAACTTCGTCCGCGGTCAGACATTCGCGCTGCGGGAGCGCGAGTTCATCACCGCCGCGCGCACGATCGGCGCGTCGTCGACGCGGATCATGATCCGGCACATCCTGCCGAACGTCCTGCCGCTCATCTTCGTCCTGATGGCCATCGACGTCGGGACGATCATCCTCGTCGAGTCGGCGCTGTCGTACCTCGGCCTCGGGGTCCCGCCGGGGACGCCGAGCTGGGGGAGCATGCTCACGAACGCGGCGTCGTACTTCAGCCGCGCCCCGTGGCTCGTCGTCCCACCGGGCGCCGCGATCTTCCTGACGGTGCTATGCCTCTACCTGATCGGTGACGGTCTTCGGGACGCTTTGGACCCACGCCTCAAGCAGGGTTGATCCGAACGGCCATCGTGCAGGGACACGGATCCAAAGCGAGAGCGCACGTTCGGCCACGCGCTTCCGAAAACGTACCTGGCCTACAATACCTACCCAGATGATCGGAAATCCCCTGCAGGCCACGGCGTTCCACGTTTCGACGCGTGGCGAGTACGGCATGCGGCTCATGGTCGAGCTCGCGCGTCAGTGGGGCCGCGGCACCGTGAGCCTCCACGCCATCGCGGAGCGCGAGGCGCTCCCCGAGGCGTACCTCGAGCAGCTCGTGGCCACGCTGCGGCGGGCCGGTCTCGTCACCGGGAAGCGCGGCGCGGGCGGTGGCTACATGCTCGCGAAGGACCCGAGCGGCATCACCGCGGGCGACGTCGTGCGCGCTCTCGAAGGCCCGATCGAGCCGCAGATCTGCACCGCGGAGGGCGAGGCCGTCCTCAACTGCGTCCACGAGCCCAGCTGCGGCACGCGCCTCGTGTGGGTGAAGCTCCAGGGCACGATCGCGAAGGCGCTCGACGCGCTCAGCCTCGCCGAGCTGGCCACCTGGCCGACCGGCACGACGCCGCAGCGGATGCTGGCGCGCTAGTGGCGACGCTCGAGGTCAAGGGCCTCCACGTCAACGTCGAGGGGAAGGAGATCCTCAAGGGGATCGACCTCACGGTCGGCACCGGCGAGGTGCACGCGGTGATGGGCCCGAACGGGTCGGGCAAGAGCACGCTCGCGCTCACGGTCATGGGCCATCCCCGCTACAAGGTGACCGCCGGATCCGTCACGTACGACGGACAGGACCTCCTCGCGCTGCCCGTGGACCAGCGGGCGCGCGCGGGGATGTTCCTCGCGTTCCAGTACCCGATCGCGATCCCCGGCGTCTCGGTCGCGAGCTTCCTGCGCACCGCGATCAACGCGCGGCGCGTGAAGGGCGACGAGAAGGACGACATGCCCATCCCGCAGTTCCGCAAGCTCCTGAAGGAGAAGACGGAGCTCCTCGAGGTGAACGACCAGTTCATCACGCGCTCGGTGAACGAGGGCTTCTCCGGCGGCGAGAAGAAGCGGCTCGAGATGCTGCAGATGCACATGTTCCAGCCGAAGTTCGCGCTGCTCGACGAGACGGACTCGGGCCTCGACATCGACGCGCTGCAGACCGTGGCGCACGGCATCGAGGCGCTGCGCTCGCCGGACGTCGGGATCGTGCTCATCACGCACTACGAGCGGATCCTCCGCTACGTCCAGCCCGACCGTGTCCACGTCCTCATCGACGGCCGTATCGTTCGCACCGGCGGGAAGGAGCTCGCCGCCGAGCTCGAGAGCAAGGGGTACGACTTCGTCCGCGAAGAGCTCTACGCCGGGAGGGCCTAGCTCGTGGCTGTCACCGCTCGCCCGTCCAGCGCTGAGAAGGCGCTCGATGTCGAGCGCATCCGCGCCGACTTCCCGGTCCTCTCGCAGACGGTGCACGGCCGGCCGCTCGTGTGGCTCGACAACGCGTCGACCAGCCAGAAGCCGCGCGCGGTGCTCGACGCGATGCGGCGCGTCTACGAGGAGCACAACGCGAACATCCACCGCGGCGTGTACGAGTTCTCCGAGCGCACGACGGCGGCGTTCGAGGAGGCCCGCGCCAAGGTCGCGCGCTTCATCAACGCGCCCGAGGCGCGCGAGATCGTCTTCGTCCGCAACGCGACGGAGGGATTGAACCTCGTCGCGTATGCCTGGGGGCGCGACAACGTGAAGGCGGGAGACCGCATCGTCACGACGGTGCTCGAGCACCACTCGAACTTCGTCCCGTGGCAGCAGCTGGCGAAGGACGCCGGCGCCGAGCTCGTCGTCATCGACGTGGACGACGAGGGCCGCCTGCGGCTCGACCAGCTCCGCCGCGAGCTGGAGCGCGGTGCGAAAGTGCTCGCGCTCACGCACACGAGCAATGGCCTCGGCGTGGTGAACCCGGTCGCCGAGATCGTGCGCTGGGCGAAGTCAGCGGGAGCGACCGTGATCGTCGACGCGGCGCAGTCCGCGCCGCACACGTCCGTTGACGTGCAGGCGCTCGGGTGCGACTTCCTCGCCTTCAGCGGGCACAAGATGCTCGGCCCCGTCGGCTCGGGCGTGGTGTGGGGGCGCGCGTCGCTGCTCGAGCGCATGCGTCCGTTCCTGTACGGCGGCGACATGATCAGCCGCGTGAGCATCGAGCGCTCCGAGTGGAACGAGCTGCCGTGGAAGTTCGAGGCCGGCACGTCGTCGTACGTCGACGCGATCGGGCTCGGCGCCGCGATCGACTACCTGAGCGACATCGGCATGGACCGGATCCACACGCATGAGCTCGCGCTCCTGCGGCACCTGCTGCCGAAGCTCCTCGCCGAGGACGGCCTGACCGTCTTCGGGCCGCACGGGCTTGAGGAACGCGTCGGCGTCGTGTCGTTCGACGTGAAGGGCATCCACCCGCACGACATGGCGACGCTGCTCGACCGCGAAGGCGTCGCGGTGCGAGCGGGCCATCACTGCAACCATCCGCTCATGACGCGGCTCGGCGTCCCCGCCACGACACGCGCGAGCATGTACCTGTACAACACGACCGAGGAGTGCGACGTCCTCGTGGACGCCGTGCAGAAGGCGAGGAAGGTGTTCGGCGTCTAGTGGACGACCTCTACCGCGACTACATCCTCGACCACTACAAGAATCCGCGGAACTACGGCGAGCTCGAAGGCGCGACGCATCACTACCACGACACGAACCCGCTCTGCGGCGACGAGATCACGATGTTCCTCCTCGTCGGCGAGGACGGTCGCGTCCAGGACGTCCACTTCACGGGCCGCGGATGCGCGATCTCGCAGGCCTCGGCGTCGATCCTCACCGACGAGGTGAAGGGCAAGACCCTCGACGAGCTGAAGGGCTTCGACCGCGATCACGTGCTGAACAATCTCGGCATCACGATCAGCCCCGCGCGCATCAAGTGCGCGCTGCTCTCGCTGAAGGCGCTCAAGGGCGCCGCCTGGGGCCTCACCGCGTGGCCCGGCGAAGAGGTCAAGCAGGCCGCGACGGAATAGGTCCGGCGCCGTCGGCGTTGCGCCGACAGAGATGCACGACTGGAACCGCAAGATGATCGACGAGTTCCGCGCGAAGGGCGGGAAGGGCGTCACGCACCCGTACAAGGACCAGCTCCTCCTGCTCACGGTGAAGGGCGCGAAGAGCGGGCACGAGATGACCGTGCCGCTCGCGTACCACCGCGACGGGGATCGCTACGTCGTGGCCGGGTCGAAAGGCGGCGCGCCGACGCATCCTGCCTGGTACCACAACCTCGTCGCACGTCGCGAGGCGACCGTCGAAGTGGGGACGGAGTCGTTCCGTGTACGAGCGACCCCGCTGCCGCGCGGTCCGGACCGCGATCGTCTCTACGCGGAGCACTCCCGGCAGATGCCTGGCTTCGGCGAGTATCCGGCGAAGACGAAGCGGATCATCCCGGTCGTCGTGCTGGAGCGCATCTAGGGCCTGGTCCCTCACGCGCGATCTGGTCGCAGGTCGCAAAATGGCGCATTCCTGGCACGTGATCCCAGGACTTGGATTTCCGACCTGGAAGGTAGAAAATAGGTCCATGGCAGTGAATGCGAAGGTCCAAGAGCAGCTCCCGCAGGGGTACGCCTACGGCTGGTACGACGACGCGAAGTACATCAACACGCTCAAGAAGGGCTTGAACGAGGACGTCGTCCGCGAGATCAGCCAGACCTATAAGCACGAGCCCGACTGGATGCTGCAGCGCCGGCTGAAGGCCCTCCGCCACTACCGCACCCGGGCGATGCCGACCTGGGGTGCCGATCTCTCGGGGATCGATTTCGAGGACATCTTCTACTACCTGCGCGCGACGGACCGGAGCGTGAAGAACTGGGAGGACGTCCCGGACTACATCAAGAAGACGTTCGACAAGCTCGGGATCCCCCAGGCAGAGCAGAAGTATCTCGCGGGTGCGGGCGCGCAATTCGACAGCGAGAGTGTGTACCACAACATCCGCAAGGACCTCGAGGCGAAGGGTGTCATCTTCATGGATACGGACACCGCGCTTCGCGAACACCCGGACATCGTCAAGGAATACTTCGGCACCGTCATCCCGGCGAACGACAACAAGCTCGCCGCGCTGAACACCGCGGTGTGGTCAGGTGGCTCGTTCGTGTGGGTCCCGCCCGGAGTGAAGGTCGAGATCCCGCTCCAGGCGTACTTCCGCATCAACAGCGAGAACGCCGGACAGTTCGAGCGCACGCTCATCATCGCGGAGCCGGGCTCGAGCGTGCACTACGTCGAAGGATGCACGGCGCCCGTGTTCACGACCGCGACGCTGCACAGCGCCGTCGTCGAGATCATCGTCAAGGAAGGCGCCGACGTCCGCTACACGACGATCCAGAACTGGAGCCACAACGTCTACAACCTCGTCACCAAGCGCGCCATGGTCCAGAAGGACGGGCGCATGACGTGGATCGACGCGAATCTCGGCAGCAAGGTCACCATGAAGTACCCGTCGGTGTACCTCGTCGGGGAGCGCGCGCACGGCGAGGTCCTCTCCGTCGCCTTCGCGGGCGACGCGCAGACGCAGGACGCCGGCGCGAAGATGGTCCACGCCGCGCCGAACACCACGAGCATCATCACGAGCAAGGGCATCAGCAAGGGCACCGGCAAGCAGAACTACCGCGGTCTCGTGAAGATCTACCCCGGCTGCCACGGCGCGAAGAGCACCGTGCGCTGCGACGCGCTCATGCTCGACGAGACGGCGCAGAGCCAGACCTTCCCGGTCATGGAGGTCGATGAGGACGACGTCACCATCGGCCACGAGGCGAGCGTGTCGAAGGTCGGCGAGGAGCAGCTCTTCTACCTGATGAGCCGCGGCCTCTCCGAGAGCGACGCGACCGCGATGGTCGTCAACGGGTTCATCGAGCCGATCGTGAAGACGCTGCCAATGGACTACGCCATCGAGATGAACCGTCTCATCCAGCTGCAGATGGCCGGCGCCATCGGGTGAGCCCGGCCGCGACCCTGCCGGCACTTCGCCAGCCGCTCGATCCGAACTGGGTCGAGCGGTCCGCTGTCGAGAGGGGTGAGCCCGACTTCCTGCGCCGCTCGCGCCGCGAGGCCGCAGAGCGTGCGGGCGAGATCCCCTGGCCGACCGGTCAGGAAGAGGAATGGCGGCGCTTCCCGCCCGCGCAGATCCCATCCGCACCGCTGAGCGGCGCGGTCGCGACCGCGACGTATCCCACGGAGCTCCCGAAGGGCGTGTACGTCGGCGACCTCGCCGCCGCGGTGCGCGAGCGGCCGGACCTCGTCGAGCGCTGGATCGGCGCCGGACGGGCCGTCCACACGCACGCGGCGCTCAGCGCCATCGCGGACGCGCTGTGGACCACAGGCACGTTCGTGTACGTCCCGCAGGGCGTCGCGCTGCGCGGGCCGCTCGTGTCCGAGCGCGTCTGGTCGGCCGGCGACGGGGCGTGCCTGTCGCGCACGATCGTCGTCGCGGAGCGCGACAGCAGCTTCACGTTCGTCGAGGATCTGCGCTCCGAGGCGAGCGCACAGCGCCGCGTCGCGATCCCGCACGTCGAGGTCCACGTCGGGCCCGGCGCCGACGTCCGGTACGTGCATCTCCAGGGGTACTCGGACGACGTCTGGGACCTGGGCGCGCAGTGGTACGGCTCGGACCGCGACAGCCGGCTCGCTAGCTACAACGTCCTCCTCGGCAGCACACGTACGAAGCTCGGCATCGTCTCGGACATGCTCGGCGACGGCGCCGAGGTGAAGCTCTACGGCCTCATCGCCGCCGGAGAGGAGCAGCGGATCGACGTGAACTCGCTCCAGCGTCTCGACGGACGCGGCGGCCAGTCGGACCTCCTGTACCTCTCGGCCCTCTACGGCGCGGCGCACGCGACGTACTACGGCGTCGTGCGCGTCGAGCCCACGAGCAAGGCGAGCGGGTCGTACCAGGAGTGCCGCAACCTGCTGCTCTCGGACAAGGCGGGCGCGAACCCGATCCCCGTGCTCGAGATCCTCACGAACGACGTCGCGCGGTGCGGCCACGGCGCGACCGCAGGGCGCATGGACGAGGAAGAGATCTTCTACGTGCTCTCGCGGGGGATCGACCGGAAGACCGCGGAGCAGCTCCTCGTGCGCGGCTCGTTCGCGCGCGTCATCGACCGGATCCCGGACGAGAGCGTGCGCGCGCGCGTCCTCGAGGCGCTCCGCCCGCGGATCGGCCGCGTCGCGGAGATCGAGATGGACGCCGCCGCGTGACCGAGGGCTTCATCGCCGTCGCGCGCGAGGACGAGGTCGCGCCGGGCGACGTGAAGGTCGTCGACGCGGACGGGAAGAGCATCGCCCTCGGCCACTGCGCCGACGGCTCGTGGGGCGCGATCGACAACGTGTGCACGCACGACGGCGGCATCCTCGGTGAGGGCGAGCTCGACGAGTGCACCGTGGAGTGCCCGCGCCACGGCGCGCGCTTCGACCTGCGCACCGGCGAGGTGCGCGCGCTGCCGGCGGTCTATCCCGTCAACGCCTATCCCGTGCGCGTCGTGGACGGCCGCGTCGAGGTGAAGCTCGACGTGCCCACGCGCGAGCTCGAGA
>WNGB01009260.1_pt1 | contig 17160 bp, 13 predicted proteins | sample 5400681 | NCBI WGS metagenome assembly WNGB01 (sample SAMN13153367, study PRJNA577476) | soil metagenome | isolation source: 115 cm soil or saprolite under grassland replicate 2 | place: USA:California | collected 2016-06-15 | reverse complement strand
GCTTCACGTAGAAGTCCGCAGTCTGGCCCGCGCGAGGGCCGATCAGGCCCTGGGCGCCCTTGAGCTTGACGTCCTTGAAATCGCCGACCCCAAGGTCGACGGCCTTCTGCGATCCGTCCTTCGAGGCGCCGCTCGGGACAAGGATGGCGTGGTCGTAGCCGACGCTGCCGTTGACGATCGAGTCGTAGACGTACAGGTCGTAAACTCGGGTGGGGTTCTGGGCCGGGAACGTCGTCGCGACCGTGAGCGTCGTCTCCTGTGCCGGCGCCGCCGGATCCCCCGCGGGCACGTTCGTCCAGCCGCTCGCATCCGCGAAGCTCGCGACCTGGTACGAGATCCCGAAGGATGCCGCCCCGGCCTGCTCGTCGGCGACAGCCGGCATCGTGAGGACTCCGCGCGTCGAGAAGAAGTTGGCGAAATCAACCGTTGGGCCTGCGATCGCCGACTGTCGGCCGCCGACCCACTCGACCTGTGCGACCTTCTCGCCGCCGCGCTCGGCGGCCGCGGCGAGCGTGTCGGCTTGGAGGACCCCGGTGCCGGAGAAGGACGTGGAGTTGGCGAAGGCGTCGCCCGTGCGGTGGAAGGTGTTGTTCGTCGAGCCGTGCTCGCTTGGCCAGGTACCGGTCATCAGCGTGTACCAGCCGACGCCCGTGTTCGGCGGGAAGGCCTGCTCGAGGCCGTTGTCGCCGATCACCCCGTCCGTCATGAGCTGTGCATACGTCGGCATGGCCCCGGCTGCGGCGTAGCGCTGCATGAGATCCGGCCGCATGCCGTCGGACGCGAAGAAGACCACGCGCGACGCGGACGGCTTACTCTTGGCTGCCTTAACCGCCGGGGCGGCGCTCGAGGTGAACATCAGCATGAGCAGCGCCGTCAACGCGACCAGCGCGGCAGGCACGAACGAACGGTTCATGAATTTCCTCCCCTTGTCTCCCCAGGACGCGAACTGCGAAGAGAAAGCTATACCGCTTTCCCTCGGTTGCCTAGGTCATGCGACGCGCAAATCCGAGCCGGTCATAGATGAGTTCCAGCGTCGGGGTCGAGGCTTCCCGGGCCTTCTCCGCGCCCATCGCCAGCAGCCTAGCAGCCTGTCGAGCTCGGCGACGTCCGAGCGAATCTCCTCGTAGCGCTTGCGGATCGGCTCGAGGACGGTGACCACCGCCTCGGCCACATCCTCCTTGAACGTGCCGTAACCGGCGCCGTCGTACCTGGCCTCGACGTCCGGGATTGAATCCCCGGTGACGACGGTCATCAGCTCGATCAGGTTCGAAATGCCGGGCTTCTGTTCCGGGTCGTAGCGCACGTCAGTGCCCGAATCGGTGACCGCCGTCTTGACCTTCTTGCGGATCGCGTCAGGCGGATCGAGCATCAGGACGTTGCCGCTCTCCGCGCCGCGCGACTTGGACATCTTCACGGCCGGCTCCTGCAGGTTCATCACGCGGCCGCCGGTCTCCGGGAACACCCCTTCCGGCACGACGAAGGTCTCGCCGTAGCGCGTGTTGAACCGCTGCGCGATGTCGCGCGCGAGCTCGAGGTGCTGCCGCTGGTCTTCGCCGATCGGGACGATGTCGGTGCGGTAGAGCAGGATGTCGCCTGCCATCAGCACCGGATAGGTGAACAGCGCTGCCGAGATGAACTCCTCCTCCTCTGACTTCTCCTTGAACTGCGTCATCCGGCCCAGCTGGCCGTAGCTCGTCACCGACGACAGCAGCCAAGCCGCCTCGGCGTGCGCAGTGACGTGGCTCTGGACGAAGACTGTCGAGCGCTCGGGATCGAGGCCCGTCGCGAAGAGCATCGCCCCGATGTCGAGCGTTCCGTCGCGCAGCTCCTTCGGATCGTGCGTGATCGTGATCGCGTGGAGGTCGACGATGCAGAAGAAGGCCTCACCGCGCTGCTGGGTCTGGGCGTACTGGCGGAATCCCCCGCTGTAGTTCCCGATGTGGGGGTCGCCGCTGGGCTGGATGCCGCTGAAGATCCGCATGGCTCATCCAAAAGTATCCTGAGTTCCATGGCAGTGACGGGATCTCCCGAGCTTCTGATCGTCATGAGCGGTCACGCGACCCCGGAGGAGGTCGAGCACGTCGTCGAGCGGCTGGCCGAGGCCGGCGCGCAGGCCCACGTCACGCCCGGCCGCGAGGCGACCGTGATCGGGGCGATCGGAGAGCGGGAAGCGCTCGCGGCGCTGCCGCTCGAGGGCTACCCCGGGGTCGAGCAGGTGCTGCCGATCCTCAAGCCCTACAAGCTCGTCTCGCGGGAGCTGTCGCCGGATCCGACGGTGATCGAGGTGCGCGGCCGGCGGATCGGCGATGACGCCTTCGGGCTGATCGCAGGGCCGTGCACGGTCGAGTACCGCGAGCAGACACTCGAGACGGCGCGGGCCGTCGCCCACGCCGGCTCGACGATGCTGCGCGGCGGGGCTTTCAAGCCGCGCACCTCGCCGTACACCTTTAGCGGGCTCGGCGAGGAGGCGCTCAAGATCCTCGTCGAGGCGCGCGAGGAGACGGGGTTGCCGATCGTGACCGAGCTGATGGACCCGCGGCACGTCGACGCCGTGCTCGAGCACGCAGACGTGATCCAGATCGGCGCCCGCAACATGCAGAACTTCAACCTCCTGTCGGAGGTCGGCCGCGCGGACAAGCCCGTGCTTCTCAAGCGCGGCCCGGCGGCGTCGATCGAGGAGCTGCTGATGGCCGCGGAGTACGTCGTCAAGGAAGGGAACGCGCAGGTGATCCTGTGTGAGCGCGGTATCACGACCTTCGAGCGCGCGACGCGCTACACGCTCGACATCAGCGCCATTCCCGTGCTCAAGCAGGAGACGCATCTGCCGGTGATCGTCGACCCGTCGCACGCGGCAGGGAAGCGGGACCTCGTGCTGCCGCTCGCTCGCGCGGCCGTGGCCGCGGGTGCGGACGGGATCATTGTGGAGGTCCATCCCCGGCCGGAAGAAGCGCTCTGCGACGGGCCGCAGCAGATTCCGGTCGCGGACTTTCCCGACTTCGCGGACGAGATCCGCACGCTGGCCCAGCTGATGGGCCGTCAGATCGGGTGACGTGGTCCAGCGGCTGGCAATCGTCGGCACCGGGCTGATCGGCGCCTCGGTCGGACTCGCCGCGCGCGCGGCGGGCGTGGCCGAGGTGCGCGGGTGGGACGTCGACGCGGAGGCGCTCGCCGTCGCGGCCGAGCGTGAGGCGGTCGAGCCGGCGGGCTCGCTCGACGAGGCCGTTGCAGGGGCGGAGCTTGCGCTCGTCGCCGCACCCGTGGCGGCCGTCCCCTCGCAGGTCGCGGCCGTCCTGGAAGCGAGCGGCGACGCCACCACGGTCACCGACGTCGGCTCGACGAAGGGGCCGGTGACACAGGCCGTCAGCGATGGACGCTTCATCGGAGGTCATCCCGTGTGTGGCTCGGAAGCGCACGGCGCTGCACACGCGAGCGGCGAGCTGTTCCGCGGTGCGACCTGGTTCTTGACCCCGGTTGCCGCAACCGATCCGGAGCGCTACCGCACGCTGCACGGCTTCGTGGCCTCGCTCGGCGCGGTGCCGGTTGCGGTCGACCCCGAGGCGCACGACCGTCTCGTCGCCCTGACGAGTCACCTGCCGCATGCACTGGCGAACGTGCTCGTGAACCAGGCAGGCGCATCGCGGATTGACGGGCACGAGCCGCTCGCGGCGGCCGGCGGCTCGCTGCGCGACATGACGCGGGTCGCGGGCGCGAACCCGCGCATCTGGGTCGACATCTTCCTCGACAACGCGGCGGCGCTTCGGGACGGGCTGTCCGAGCACCGGCGCCGCGTCGAGCAGCTCGAGCGTGCGCTGGGGGAGGGAGACGCGGGCTTCCTCGCCCGCTGGATCGCGGAGGCGTCGGGGAACCGGCGCCGCATGCTCGCGGAGGCGTACGAGCAACCGGGCGCGCTGCAGCGTCTGCGCGTCCACGTTCCCGACCGTCCGGGCGTTCTCGCCGGCATCACTCAGGCGCTCGGAGCCGAGCGCATCAACATCGAGGACTTCGAGCTGCAGCACATGTCTCGCGAACGCGGCGGCACGCTGACGCTCCTCGTCGGGAACGAGGACGAAGCCGCGCGCGCGGCCGCGATCCTCGAGGCGCAGGGCTACCACGTCGTCACCTCACCCGTCCTCGACGAATGAGCCCGCGGGACACGTCCCGGTGTCAGACACCGTGCCTTGGGTGTCACGTAACTGTGACGGAAGGCGCAAATCCCCTGTACCTGAGCCCGGCGGTGGCCCCGAGGCCGGGTGTCAGACACCGTGCCGGGGGTGTGACACGAGCGTGACGAGAGTGGAGCCGGCCGGGGCGCTCGATGGGCACATCGCCGTCCCCGGCGACAAGTCGATCTCGCACCGGGCCGTCTTGATCGGCGCGCTGTGCGAGGGCGAGACGCGCGTGCACGGATTCGGGCGGTCGGCCGACACCGAGTCGACGATCGCCGCCGCCCGCGAGCTCGGCGTTCGAGTGTACGAGCAAGGCGACGACGAGCTGGTCGTGCACGGGGTTGGTCTGCGCGGATTGCGGTCGCCCGACGCCGCGATCGACTGCGGCAACGCGGGCACGCTGATGCGGTTGCTGACCGGCATCCTCGTCGGCCAGGACGGCCGCTTCGAGCTCACCGGCGACGAGTCGCTGCGGGCGCGGCCGATGGATCGCGTCGCCGAGCCGCTGACGCGCATGGGCGCTCACATCGAGACGGCAAACGGTCTGCCGCCGGTCGTCGTCGAAGGATCCGGCGCGCTGAAGGGGATCGACTACGCGCTGCCGATGGCGAGCGCCCAGGTCAAGTCCGCGATCCTGCTGGCCGGTCTCAATGCGCACGGTGGAAGCACCGTCTCCGAGCCCGCGCCCACGCGCGACCACACGGAGCTGATGCTGCGTGCCGCGGGTGCGGGGGTCCGGCAGCGCCCGAGCTCCGTCTCGATCGACCCGGCCGCCCGGCTCGCGCTCGGCGAGGTCACCGTCCCTGGCGACTTCTCGGCCGCTGCGCCGTTCGTCGTCGCCGCGACGCTCCTGGCCGGTTCGGAGCTGACGATTCACGACGTCGGCCTCAATCCGCGCAGGACCGGGCTGCTCGACGTGCTCGAACGGATGGGCGCGCGCATCAGCGTCTTCAACCGCCGTAAGGCCGGCGGCGAGTGGATCGGCGACCTGGAGGTCCACTCCGCCGAGCTGACGGCGACGAACGTCGGGCCGGAGGAGGTGCCGCTGCTGGTCGACGAGCTCCCGCTCTTCGCCCTGGCTGCCGCGGTCGCGCGCGGCCAGAGCCGCCTCAGCGGGGCGGGCGAGCTCCGCGTCAAGGAATCGGATCGCATCGAAAGCGTGACGAGCGGCCTACGGACACTGGGCGTCCACATTCGCGCGCGCGATGATGGCTTCGACGTGAAAGGTGTCCCCGCTCGCCCGACCGGAGGACGGATGCCGTCCGACGGCGACCATCGCATCGCCGTACTCGCTGCGGTCGCAGGGCTCGTCTCGCGCGAAGGCGTCGACGTCGAGGGCGCCGATATCGTCGCTATAAGCTTCCCCGGGTTTTTCGACCTCCTCGATTCAGTCTCCAGAAGATGATCGTCGCCATCGACGGCCCCGCAGGGGCAGGGAAGAGCACGGTCGCGCGGCGTCTCGCCGAGCGGCTGGCCTTCCGGTACCTGGACACGGGTGCGATGTACCGCGCCGTCACCTGGCTCGCCATGCAGCGTGGCTTCCCGCTCGGGGACGGCGCGCCGCTGGGAGAGCTCGCGGCGGCGAACCCGGTCACGTTCGACGAGACGGGACGCGTCTGGATCGCGGGAACGGACGTGACGGCTTCCATCCGGGAGGCCCGCATCGACCGTCAGGTCCCCGTGGTCGCGCGGCACCCGTCAGTGCGCGAGGTGATGCGTGAGCGTCAGCGCGAGCTCGGCCACCAGGGCGACGTCGTCATCGAAGGGCGCGACATCGGCACGGTCGTCGCGCCGGACGCGGAGGTGAAGATCTACCTGAACGCCGACGTCGCGACGCGCGCGCGCCGGCGGCAGGCGGAGCGGCCGGACATCGGCGGCGATGCGCTCGCCACCGACCTTCGCATACGTGACGAGAGCGACGCAGCGCGCATGCAACCTGCTCTCGATGCCGAGCAGATCGACACGACCGACCTCGAGGTCGACGACGTCGTAACTCGGATCGAGCAGCTCGTGCACGAACGACTCGCAGCGTCACGGCGATGAATCGCTTCCAGGCCGCCTGGCTCGTCGGCCGTCCGTTCTTCCATGCACTCGTACGGCTCTTCGCGCCGCTGCGCGTCTACGGGCGAGAGCGCATCCCGGCGAACGGGCCGCTCGTCCTCTGCTTCAACCACTTCTCGTGGCTCGACCCCTGGGCGTTCGGATCGGTCGTCCCGCGGACCGTCTACTACGTCGCCAAGCAGGAGGCGCACGACCATCCGCTGATCGGCCCCTTCATCCGCATCTTCGGGACGACGCCGGTGCGTCGAGGCGAGTCCGACCGCGAGGCCATCCGGATGATGCGCGAGGTCGTCCGCCGCGGTGACACCTTGGGGATGTTCCCCGAGGGAACCCGTCAGGAACGCGAGCCGGGGCCGGTGCTTTCCGGTGCGGGGATGATCGCGGTCTCCGAGGGTGTCCCGATCGTGTGCGCGGCGATCCACGGGACGCAGGACTGGCGTCTCGGCAACTTCCACCCCGTCTCGATCGCCTTCGGCGAGCCGTTTGACGTCAGCCGCCATCCGAAGAACTCGCAGGGCTACCGCGCCGCATCCCAGGAGATTCAGCAGGAACTCAGACGTCTGTGGGAGTTCCTGGTCGCAACGCACGAGCAGGGCCGTCCCCGCGTGGCGACCCCCCCGGCGTGAACGTCGCTCGCCTTCGGCTCGCTCCCGTAGGGGAAACCATGTTTCCCCTACGAGACCCCTTCTTAAGGTCACGCCTCAACCCCCGCGCCGGCGCGATCGCCGCGGGGGCTGAGGACCGCGACATCGCTTGCGATGTCGCTGAAGAGGCCGCGCCGGCTTTGCCGACGCGGCCTCTTCCGCAGCGGGGAAACCTCCCGGTTTCCCCCTTTGCCCCTTCCCCCGCTCATCGGCCGAAGTTCGGCCGATGAGCACGGACCAGGAGCCACTGTTCGGCACGGTTGCGATCGTCGGCTTCCCGAACGTCGGCAAGTCGACGCTTGTGAACCGGCTCACCGGGTCCCGGTCGGCCGTCGTGCACGAGACGTCCGGGGTCACGCGCGATCGCAAGGAGCTCGTCTGCGAGTGGGGCGGACGGCGCTTCCTGCTCATCGACACAGGCGGCGTCGACATCGCCGACCAGTCGCCGCTCACGCGCTCCGTGGCGGCGCAGGCACGCGAGGCGGTCGCTGACGCGGATCTGGTGCTGTTCGTGGTCGACGCACGCGCGGGCGTCACACCCGGCGACGAGGAGGTCGCGGACATCCTGCGGCGCGCGCGCAAGCCCGTGCTGCTGCTTGCGAACAAGATCGACGACCCGGCGCAGGAGAGCCTTGCGCTCGACCTCCATCGTCTCGGGCTCGGCGATCCAATCCCGGTCTCCTCGTTGCACGGGCATGGAACCGGGGACCTGCTTGACCGCATCGTCGCGGAGCTCCCGGGCGTGGGACGCGAAGAGGCGACCGCCGAAGCGATCCGCGTCGCGATTCTCGGCCGCCCGAACGTCGGCAAGTCGTCCCTCCTCAACGCACTTCTGGGCCGCGAGCGCGTGATCGTCTCCGAGACTCCGGGTACGACGCGAGACGCGATCGACACTGTCTTCCGGCGCGGCGACCGCACGTTCGTTCTCGTCGACACAGCGGGCCTGCGACGGAAGCGGCGCCATCGGCAGGGGATCGAGTACTACTCGGAGCTGCGTGCGCTCGAGGCGGCGGAGCGCGCCGACGTCGCCCTCGTCCTCATCGACACCTCCGAGGGTCTCGTCGATCAGGATCTCGCCGTCGCCGACATCGCGCGCAAGGCGCAGTGCTCGACGCTGGTCGTCCTCTCCAAGTGGGACCTGACCACGATCGCGATCGAGGACATCCGTCCGGAGCTCGAGCGCCGCCTGCGGCAGCGCCCGCCGCACATCGCGGTCTCGGCCAAGACCGGCCGCGGGATTGACCGCCTGCTCGACTCGATCGAGCGCCTGTTCGACAAGCACGTTGCTCGCGTTCCGACCGCCGAGCTCAACCGCTTCCTCGCCGAGCTGCGCGAGCTCCGTCAGGCGCCGTCGCGGAACGGCAAGCGTCTCAATCTCTTGTACGGCGCCCAGGTCGCCACACGCCCACCGCGCTTTCGCCTGTCGGTCAACGACCGCCGCCTGATCACGCGCGACTACGGCTATTGGGTCGAGAACCAGCTGCGCGAGCGCTTCGAGCTGGAGGGCGTGCCCGTCACGATCGACTTTGTCCCGCGCAAAGGCTGACGCCTTTGCGCGGATTTTGGGATCGCCCGCTTCGCGGGGAAACGTGCGCGGGCGAAGCCCGCGCACTCTTAGGTGCTGTGCTTGGCGACTCGTCGTTTCCGCGGACGGTGGCGCTTCGCGTCCCCGCCCGCGTGAGTCCGGCCTACGGCTAGAGCGGCTTCGCCAGCTCTAGCCTCCGGCCTACGCGTTTCTGTGGTCGAGAGGTGTAGAGCGAAAAGGCCACCGTTCCTGAGACGATGCCGCTCGGATGGATGTCGTGGTCGTGGGTGGAGGCTCGTGGGGGACCGGGTTTGCATGTGTCCTGCGACACAGAGGCCACGACGTGACGCTCGCCTGCCGCGATCCCGATCAGGCGCGGGCGATCGCGAAAACCGGTCGCAACCCGCGTTACCTCCGGAACGTCGACCTCGCCGGAATCACAGCCGCACCGATCGACGAAGCGCCGATTGCGGACGCAGACCTCGTCGTGCTGGCTGTTCCCAGCCGCGCTTTCGCCGAGGTGGCGGCCGCTTTGCAGGGCGACGCGCCGGTGCTGAGCCTCACGAAAGGTCTCGATCCCGCGACGGGCGAACGGCTCTCCACCCGAGTGCGCGGGCGTCCCGTGGCCGTGCTCTCCGGTCCGAACATGGCGGAGGAGGTCGCCGACGGACTTCCGTCCGCGACCGTGATCGCAAGCGACGATCACGAGCTTGCAGAGCGGCTGCAGGAAGCGATCAACTCGATGGTCTTCCGCGTCTACGTGAACGACGACCTCGTCGGAGTCGAGCTCTGCGCGGCGGCGAAGAACGTGATCGCGCTCGCGGCGGGCGGCGTCGACGGGCTCGGGCTCGGCGACAACGCGAAGGCGAGCCTGATCACACGTGGTCTCGTCGAGATGGCGCGTCTCGGGGAGGCCGAAGGCGCGCAGCCGGAGACGTTTTCCGGGCTGGCCGGTATGGGCGATCTGATCGTCACGTGCTTCTCCGGGTACGGGCGCAACCGCCGCGCCGGTGAGCTGATCGCCCGCGGCGCCTCTGCGGACGATGCCGTGGCGGAGATCGGCCAGGTCGTCGAGGGTCTGACCACCGCGCCGGTGCTGCGGGATCTCTCGCACCGGCTGGGCGTCGAGCTCCCGATCACCGAAGGCGTCTGCCGCGTGCTCGGCGGCGAAAGCCTCGATGCGCTCCTCGCCAGTCTGATGGGGCGCGAGCCGACGGAGGAGTAGCGGCCTCTACCATGGGGCGCGATGCGCCTCGCCGCCGCAGCGCTCGCAACCGGTCTCCTGCTCCTGGCCCCAGGCTGTGGCAGCGGCACCGCGCCGACGAGCGCGAACCTCGGCCGGGACGCCGCGGGGCTCGTTCCTCCCGACGCGATCGCGTTCGTCAACGTCGACGGGAACCTGGACTCGCAGCAATGGCAACGCCTTGACGATCTCACTCGCGGGCTGCCCTTGCGGACGCGCGTGGTCGACCGGGTGCAGAAGGCGTTGCGCACAGCTCAGCTCGACTTCGACGAAGACGTCCGCCCTGCGATCGGCGATGAGCTCGATGTGGCCATCCTCGGCGGCGAGGAGGGGAAACCGGAAGCGATCGTCCTGACGAAGCCCAAGGACGAGGCGAAGCTGCGCTCGCTCGTTGCCGCTTATGACGAGCACGCCGAGGGGTATCGCGTCGAGCGGATCGGCGACTGGTCGGTGGTGGCGGACTCGCCGGCGACGTTCCAGAAGGTGCGCGAGGCGGAATCGGGCCGCTCGCTTGCGGACGTGCAGTGGTTCCATGAGGCAAGCGACCGCCTGACCGGCGATGCGTTGGCGCGGGCGTATGCGCGCGGCGCTGCGCTGCGTTCTCTGCCGGCCGAGATCGGTGGGCTCGTCCGGGCCGCGGGCTCTCCGCAGTGGGTCGCCGCGCGTCTCGAGGCCGAGCGGGACGCAATCCGGCTCGAGCTGCAGGCCGGGTCGCTCAGCCCTGCGCCCGCCCTCTACCGCCCGACGCTGCTGCGTGACGTTCCGTCGGGCGCGGTGCTCGCGGTGTCGTTCAAGGATCTCGACCGTCCGCTCGGCCGGCTCGCCGCCGATCCGGCGCTGCGCGACTCCCTGAGGGAGATCGAACGCTATCTCGGCGTGCGGCTCGCCCGGCTCGCGCCCGCACTCCGCGGAGAAGGCGCCTTCTACGTCCTTCCCGGCGCCCTGCTCCCGGTCTTCGCGCTCGAGGTCCAGAGCCCGGATCCGCAGGCCGCCGTCGGCTCGCTGCGCGTGCTCGCCGCGCAACTGAGAGCCAAGACGGGGAACGTTCTCCCGTTACGGGTTGCGCGGTACGGCTCCCGTGTCGTCCTCACCGATGCGCCGACCACGTTGGGAAGCCGTGGCGGCTCGCTCGTCGACGACCAATCCTTCAAGGACGCGCTCGCAGCGGCAGGCGCTCCCGAGGAAGTCACCTTCCTTGCCTACGCCGACGTCCAGCGGCTGAAGCCGATGCTCGAGACACTGATCCAACTGGCCGGTAAAGGAGCGACGTCGCCGAAGAGCTCGCGGCTCGACAAGATCGGGACGGTCATGGCCTTCGGGACGCAATCCCGGGCCGTGATCCGCGTCAGGCTCAAGTAGTTACTGCGTCCGGCCGATCGGGCAAAGTGCAGATGATGCGCAGGCTGATAGGGGTCCTGGCTGCGGCGGCGTTGCTCGCTGCAGGTTGCGGCGGCACGACGTCGCAGATCGGCGCGGGAGCCAGCGATCTCGTTCCGGGGTCCGCCCCGGCGTTCATCGCAATCGACACCGATCCGGCGTCGTCGCAGTGGCAGACGATGATTGCGCTGGCGGACAAGTTCCCTGACAAGCAGAAAGGCATCGACTCGATCAAGAAGGACCTGCGCAAAGAGACCAAGCTCGATTGGGAGCAGGACGTCAAGCCGGCCATCGGCACGGAGCTCGACTTCGTCTGGCTCGATTTCGAGAACGACGGCGAGAACTTCGTCGGGCTGATGCAGCCGAAGGACGAGGCGAAGTTCAAGCAGCTGATCGCGAAGGGAAACGCCTCGGAGAAGGATCCGTCGAACCGCGTCGTCTACGAGAAGTTCCGCGACTGGTACGTGCTCGCGCAGAAGAAGGCCACGATCGACCGCTTCGAGCAGGCGAGCGACTCGGAAACGACCGCGCTCTCCGACGAGCGCGCGTTCAAGCAGTCGATGGACCGGCTCGGCGGTGACTCGGTCGTGCGCGCGTACATCAACGGCAAGTTCCTGATGGATCTCGCCCGGAGGTACGGCGGCCCCCAGGTCAAGCCGTACCTCGCCAAGGCCGGCACGCTCGACTGGATCGCAATGCGGTTTGGCGCGACGTCCGACGGGCTCGGGCTGGACGCGATCGTGCACGGGACGCCGGGGAAGCTCTTCAAGGGCGTTCCGACATCGTCGGCCTTCAGCCCGAAGCTGCTCGGCAAGGTGCCGCAGAACGCGCTCCTCTACTTGACCTTCCACGGGTCGAAGAACATGTTCTCCCGCCTGCAGGAGAACGCCCTGTTCAAGGATCAGCAGTACCGGCAGTTCGCACGGCCGCTGCAGGAGATCGGCCGGGTGCTGGAAGGCGAGAACGCGCTGTACGTGCGGCCGGGGAGAGCCCGTTCGCCGGACGTGCCATTCGCGATTCCCGAAGTGACGCTCGTGGCCGCGCCGGGCAAGGACACGGACGGCGCCGCCATCCTCGACCGGCTGATCAAGCGTGAGGTTGGGACGGCCCCGCAGTTTGAGACGATCGAGGGCACTCCCGTTCGCTCGATGGCCACGAACGGTCTCGGCCTCTACTACGCGAACATCGACGGAAAGCTCGTCGTGACAGACGAGGCCTCCGGGATCCGCGGCGTCCTGGACGTGGGGAAGCCGCTGTCGAAGAGCGAGCGGTTCACGGACGCCGCCGATGCGGCGGGTCTGCCGGACAAGACATACGGCTTTCTCTACGTGGACATTCGCAGCAGCGTCCCATGGGCCGAGAAGCTGGCTCAGCAGCGAGTCCCGGCGGACATCGGCCGGAACCTCAAGCCGCTCCGCTCCGCAGTGGAATACGCGGTTTCGCACACGCACGAGCTCCAGGTGAGCTTCTTCCTGCGGATCAAGTAGGCCCGGCGTGTAGCCCCAAGGCGCCGACTCGGCGGCGCCGCATGGAGGCCGTGCGGGCTTCGCCCGCGCGGCCGTCCAAACCCTTCTTGGCTAGCTCACGTGGCGCCAAAAGAACCGTGTAGCCTTGTCGGCCAGATGGCGGCGCGTGAGTTCCTCTTCACCTCTGAATCGGTCACCGAAGGCCATCCCGACAAGGTCGCGGACCAGATCTCGGACTCCGTCCTCGACGCAGTCCTGACGGACGATCCCGACGGGCGCGTCGCCTGCGAGACGCTGATCACGACCGGGCTCGTCGTGGTCGCGGGCGAGATCTCGACGGAGACCTACGTCGACATCTCCAAGCTCGTGCGCGAGCGCATCGCCGAGATCGGCTACACGCATTCCGAGTGGGGCTTCGATGCAACGACCTGCGGCGTCGTGGTCGCGATCGACGAGCAGTCGCCCGACATCGCGCAGGGCGTGGACGAGTCGTACGAGCTGCAGCACGACCCAGGTGACGACGACCCGCTGGATCGGATCGGCGCAGGCGACCAAGGAATGATGTTCGGGTACGCGACGAACGAGACGAAGGAGCTGATGCCCCTTCCGATCATGCTCGCGCACAAGATCTGCAAGCGCCTCGCGGAGGTGCGCAAGGCGGGCGAGCTTCCGTACCTGCGGCCGGACGGGAAGGCGCAGGTGACGATCCGCTACGAGGTCGACGAGGAAGGACGTCAGCGTCCGGTCGAGATCGAGCGCGTGCTCGTCTCGACGCAGCACTCGGACGGGATCTCGTCGGAGGACCTGATCAAGCCCGACATCATCGAGCGTGTGCTCCATCCGATCCTGCCGCCGGATCTCTACGACGAGAAGCGCCTGATGGACGATCGCGATTTCGTCTTCGTCAATCCGACGGGCAAGTTCGTCCTCGGCGGGCCGATGGGCGATACCGGACTGACGGGGCGCAAGATCATCGTGGACACCTACGGCGGCGCTGCGCGACACGGCGGCGGCGCGTTCTCCGGCAAGGATCCGACCAAGGTCGACCGGTCGGCAGCCTACGCCGCGCGTTACGTGGCGAAGAACATCGTCGCCGCAGGACTGGCGGAACGCTGCGAGGTGAACGTGGCGTACGCGATCGGCGTCGCGCATCCGGTCTCGATCGCGGTGCGGGCGTTCGACACCGAGCGCGTCTCCCTCCAGCGCCTCGAGCAGCTCGTCCGCGAGCACTTCGACCTGCGGCCCGCGGCGATCTTGCGCGACCTCGATCTGCGCAGGCCGATCTTCGCCAAGACCGCCGCGTACGGCCACTTCGGCCGCGAAGACCGCGACTTCACGTGGGAGGGCACGGACAAGGCCGATGCGCTCCGCGAAGCTGCCGGAATCAGCTCGCTAGCCTCGCTGTAGCCGCTCTCCGCGCGCGGGCATCCCTCGTTCAAGGGATGCCGGCGGAGCGCCGATACAGCGCGGGTGATCCCGCTCGTGCTCTGGGCGACCCTCGTCGTCGGTACCGCGCTGCTCGTAGTGGCTTCCCTGCGGCTCGAGGGAGCGGTGCAGCTCGTCGCCGTGTACGTCCTCGCCGCGGCGGAGATCGTCGGCGCCACCGAGCTGCTCTCGCTCGTGCACTTCGTGCGTGCGGAGGGCTATCTCGCCCTGCAAGCCGTCGCGAGCGCCGCGGCCCTTGCAGTCTGGTTGCAGCTCGGCCGGCCCCTTCCACCCAGGCCCCGTCTGCGCCTCTCGCCGCTGCGGCGCGAGCCGCTCCTGCTGCTCCTCGGCGCGGCGGTTGGGCTCGCACTCGCCTACGAAGCGTTCCTCGGGTTCGCGGTTCCGCCGAACAACTGGGACGCGCTCGCGTATCACCTCTCGCGTGCCGCCGCGTGGTATCAGCGCCACGCGGTCGGCTGGATCTCCGGCGCCCACACCGACCGCCAGAACGTCTTTCCGCCGAACGCCGAGATGGAGGTCCTCTCGACCTTCGTGTTCGTGCACGGCGACCGTCTCGCCTCCCTCCCGCAGTACCTCGCACAGCTCGCGCTCCTCCCCTCGATCTACCTGACCTCGCTGCGGATCGGCTTCGACCGGCGAGGCGCGTTGCTCGCCGCGCTGCTCACCGCGACCCTGACCGAGGTCGCCCTGCAGGCGAGCACGGCCCAGAACGATCTCGTCGTCGCCTCGTTCGTGTCCTGCTCGGTCGCCCTCCTGCTCGGGCGTCGACGACGGGAGCTTCCGCTCGCGGCGGTTGCGCTCGCGCTCGGCATCGGGACGAAGCTTGCTTCTACTACCCCGGCGCCGGCTGGCCGAGCTCGCCGTCTGCGCGGCCGTTGCGGTTGCCGCATTCGGTTCCTTCGGATACGTCTCCAACCTGCGGCACACCGGCAGCGTCTTCGGAGCCTCAGCCGAGGTGGACTCCTTCAGGCCGGACGTGACGGTCAAGGACCTGGGAGCGAACGTCGCCCGCGACTACTGGCGGTTCATCGACTTCAGCGGCTACCGGCCCGACCCGCGAACGTTGAAGGCGATCTGGGAGGTCGGGCTCGCGGGGTTCGAGGGGCTTGGACTGCCGGCCGAACCCCCGTGGCCGAACACGATCCCGAACGAGGACATCTCCTATTTCGGCCCGCTCGGGGTCCTGCTCGTGGTGCCGCTGTCGCTGTTCTTCCTGATCGCCGGGGCCATGCAGCGCAGCACGCGTCTCCGCGTGGTGCTCGCTCTCGCCCTCCCTCTCTTCGTCCTCGAGCTTGCGCTCGTCTACAGCTACAACCCGTTCGTCGGGCGGTTCCTGCTCATCCCTCTCGCGCTGACGATGCCGCTCGCGGCCTGGCTCCGGCCGTACCGGCTCGTGTGCGCGTCGCTGGCGGCGACTGGGGTCTTGACGCTTGCAGTCGGCCTCGCCCTCAACCACGCCAAGCCGGCGGGGTTCGAAGGGACGAAGCCGGCCTGGACGCTCGCCCGCTGGGAGGCCCAGAGCGTGACGCGCGCGGAGATGCGAGACGCGCTCGAGTGGCTGGAGGGCCATGTGCCGGCCGACGCGCGCGTGGGCGTCCTGCTGGGCGTCGACGACTGGGACTATCCGCTGTACGGGCCCGGTCTGACGCGCACGCTCGTCCCGCTTCCCGACCGCGAGCCGCTGCGCGAGGCACGCCGGCTCGGACTGCGCTGGGTCGTGCTCAGCGCATTGCGCACCGGTATCAGCGGCGGTCCGGGCTGGAAGGCGGCGGCCTTCCCGTCCACGTCGTGGACTGTGCTCTCCCGTGACGCAGCCGGATCTCGCGGCATCGCCGAGAGATAACGCTTCTCACCGACTCCGATCCTCGTTCTGTACTGCGGATGGGAGCGGGATACGCTCTTGTCATGACTATCTGCTCGAACTGCGGCGCGGAGAACCGCGATGGCCGGAAGTTCTGCGCGCGGTGTGGCTCGGCGCTGGCGCTGGCTTGCGCGGCTTGCGGATCGGCAAACGAGCCGGGCGAGCTCTTCTGCGGCGAGTGTGGCGCATCCCTGCAGTCGCGCGGGGAGACGACACCGGCAGCAGCGCGTGAAGCTCCGGCGGCCGAGCGGCGCCTCGTCACCATCTTGTTCGCAGACCTGGTGGGGTTCACGACGTTGTCGGAGTCGCGGGATGCAGAGGACGTGCGGGAGCTGCTGTCGCGCTACTTCGACACCTGCAGTCGGCTCATAGCTCTCTACGGTGGCACGGTCGAGAAGTTCATCGGCGACGCGGTGATGGCGGTCTGGGGGACGCCAACGGCAACCGAGGACGACGCCGAGCGGGCCGTGCGCGCCGCGCTCGACCTGGTCACCGCCGTCTCGGCGCTCGGCGACGAGCTGGGCGCGTCCGAGCTCCGGGCCCGCGCGGGAGTCCTTACCGGCGAGGCCGCCGTCACGCTCGGCGCGGAGGGGCAGGGCATGGTGGCCGGCGACCTCGTCAACACGGCGTCGCGCGTGCAGTCGGTGGCCGACCCGGGGACCGTTCTCGTCGGCGAGTCGACGCGACGCGCCACCGAGCAGACGGTCGTCTACGAGGAGGCGGGCGCCTTCGAGCTCAAGGGCAAGGACGGGCTCGTGCCGCTCTGGAAGGCGCTGCGGGTCGTCTCGGGTGCCCGCGGCTCGCTCAAGTCGACCGGGCTCGAAGCGCCTTTCGTCGGCCGCGACCGGGAGCTCCGCCAGATCAAGGAGCTCTTCCACGCCTCCGCGGACGAGCGCAAGGCGCATCTCGTCTCCGTCACCGGCATCGCCGGAGTCGGCAAGTCGCGCCTCGCCTGGGAGTTCTACAAGTACTTCGACGGCCTGCCCCAGCTCACGTACTGGCACCGGGGCCGCTGCCTCGCCTACGGCGAGGGCGTCACCTACTGGGCGCTCGCCGACATGGTGCGGATGCGCTGCCGGATCGTCGAGGACGAGGAGCCGGCCTCGGCCCTCGAGAAGCTGCGCGCAACGCTCGAGGAGCACATCGCCGACCCGGAGGAGCGGCGTTTCGTCGAGCCGCGCGTGGCCCAGCTGCTCGGCCTGGCCGAGCAGGAGGCGCGCGACAAGCAGGAGCTGTTCGCGGCCTGGCGGCTCTTCTTCGAGCGGCTGGCCGACGTCTACCCGACCGTGCTCGCCTTCGAGGACATGCAGTGGGCGGACGCGAGCCTGCTCGACTTCGTCGAGTACCTGCTCGAGTGGTCGCGCAACTCCC
>WNGB01018634.1_pt1 | contig 17163 bp, 20 predicted proteins | sample 5400681 | NCBI WGS metagenome assembly WNGB01 (sample SAMN13153367, study PRJNA577476) | soil metagenome | isolation source: 115 cm soil or saprolite under grassland replicate 2 | place: USA:California | collected 2016-06-15 | reverse complement strand
TAGAAGATGTTCTCGAAGTCGATGCCGGTCAGGTCGCCGCCCCACGTCGGCAGCGGACGCGCGAGGAAGTACTCGAGCGAGCGATGGCGGAACTTCCGCATCCAGTCCGGCTCGTTCTTGTGCGAGGAGATCGCGTCGACGAGCTCGTGCGAAAGGCCGCGGCCCGACTTGAAGAAGTAGTCCTCGGGGACGTTGAAGCCGTACTTGACTTCGTAGTCCGAGCCGATCCCCTTGACGATCTCTGATTCGGTCTGCGCCATCAGACGGTTGCTCCGTATCTCTCGTATCCCTCTGCCTCGAGCGTGTGCGCGAGCTCCGGGCCTCCTTCTTCCACGATCCTGCCGTCGATGAACACGTGGACGAAGTCCGGCTTCACGTAGTTGAGGATCCGCTGGTAGTGCGTGATGATCAGCGCGCCGAGGTCGGGACCGACGAGCTCCTGCACGCCGTTCGCGACGATCCGCAGCGCGTCGATGTCGAGACCGGAGTCGGTCTCGTCGAGCACGGCGATCTTCGGCTTCAGCATCGCGAGCTGCAGGATCTCGACGCGCTTCTTCTCGCCGCCGCTGAACCCTTCGTTGAGGTAGCGGCTCGCGAGCTCCTTCGAGACCTTCAGCCGGTCCATCTGCGCGAACAGCTCCTTGCGGAACTCCGGAATCGGCACCGGGTCCTCCTCGCCCTTGCGCGCCTTGCGGGTCGCGTTGATCGCGCTCCGCAGGAAGCTCGTGACGGTGACGCCCGGGACCGCGTGCGGGTACTGGAAGGCGAGGAAGAGTCCGGCCTGCGCGCGCTCGTCGGCGCCCTTGTCCAGCAGGCTCACGCCGTCGAAGAGGATGTCGCCCTCGGTGACCTCGTAGGCCGGGTGGCCCATCAGCGCGTAGGCGAGCGTCGACTTGCCGGAGCCGTTCGGGCCCATGACGGCGTGGATCTCGCCCTGGTCCACGGCGAGGTCGACGCCCTTGACGATCTCGGTTCCGTCGGCGAGCGCGACGTGCAGGTTTTTGAGTTCGAGGAGTGCCATGAGTCAGGGTTTCGGGCGCAGCAAAGCGGGTTCGGTTCGCCCCACCCGTGGCTCCAGTCTAGCCGGACCCGTCTCCTACCCGGGCCGCAGCACCCGCAGCACCGGCCCGTCCTCCAGCGGGAAGTAGACGAGGTGAGTGGCCGGGTCGACGGCGACCGAGTGCGCGTGCGGGGCGAGCAGCGCCTGGCCGACCTTCACGAGGGTGCGGCCGCGCTCGTCGAAGACCGCGACGACGCCGCTCTCGGCAGCGACGTAGAGGCGGCGCAGGCCGGGGTCGAAGTCGAGCACGTCGGGCGCGTCGCCGACCACGAAGCTCGCCGTGACGTGGTGCGTTCGCAGGTCGAAGACGAGCAGCCGCGCGTCGTCCTCGCACGCGACGAACGCGAGCCGGCGGGACGGGTCGAGGTGCACGCCGTGCGCGCCCTTGCAGCCGGGCAGCGGACGTCGCGCGACGATCCGGGCCGGTTTCGTCGCCAGCTCGACGAGCTGCTCGCGGCCGGCAACCGCGACGAGCATCCGCCGCGAGCCCGGGTCGTACTGGACGTTGCCCGCCTCGCCGCCGAGCGCCACCCTCCCGAGTGCGCGCATGCGACGTGCGTCGACGACGATCTCCGCGTCGCCGTGCTCGTCGGAGACGAAGAGCCGCGCGTGCACCGGGTCGAACGCGAGTCCGTCCGGATAGCTGCCGGCCGGCGCGGTCGCGGCGACCGACATCCCGCGAATCACGGCGACCTTGCCCGCGTCGGTCGCCGTTGCGAACACGCGGCCGAGCGACGGCACCGCGATCACGCCGTGCACGCCGGGCACGCCGTGCACGTCGCCGACCACCTTGCGGCGGCGCACGTCGACGACGGCGATCGTCCCCGCGCCGAGGTGCGCGACGTAGAGACGGCCGCGCGTCGGGTCGAGCGACTGGTAGTCGAAGCGCGAGCTCCCGTCGGGGAGCGGCACGTCGGCGACGCGGACGAGCGGCAGCGAGTCGGCCGCGGTCGTCGTCTTCGCCGTCGTCGCGGTCGTCGTCGCGAGAGGCGAGCCGACGACGGTCAGCGTGCCGTACATCTCGACGTCGACGTCGTCGCGCGTCGAGACGTACTCGTACTTGCCCGGCTGCGTGAACGTGACGGTGAGCGTCGCCGTCTGTCCCGGGCCGAGCGGCGGCGTCGTCCGACCGAGGATGGAGAAGTCGTGGAGCTCGGCACCGTCGTTCGTGACGGTGAAGACGACCGTGCCGACCGGAACGGTGTTCGTCGAGAGGACGATCTTCCACTCGCTTTCGTGCACGCTCACCTGCGTCTCGCGCGGGCTGCCCGGCGCGACCGAGAAGCCGACGGCGACCGCCGCTGCGATGAGTAGCGCCGCGACGACGCGCATCAGCTGCGGAGCAGCTTGCGCACGTTTGGCGAGAGCGCGGCGCCCGCAGCCGTGACCGCCGCGCCGCCCACGAGCCACCTGCGGAGGCGCACGGACGTCCACAGCGTCGAGTTGCGTGCGCGGTCGTCGAAGCGGCCGTGCGCACCGGGATCGCCGGGCAGCGTGCTGAAGAGGTTGTCCGGCGCATCCGTCGGCTTCGGCTGCTGCGTGTGCTGCGCCTTCCAGCCGGAGCGCCGGAGCATGAGGTCGCCGAGCCGCGGCGAGAGCTTCTGTCCCCACAGCGCTTTCTGCGCGCCCCAGCCGATCGGCAGCTCGCGGACCGGCTGCTCGCAGCAGTGCAGCACCGCCGCCGCGAACGGCTCCGGCTGGTAGATCGGCGGCACCGGCTGCGGCTGAAAGCCGATCCGCTGGCGCGAGCGGTCGAACTGCGGCGTGTTGATCGCGCCGGGAAGACAGACGCTCACGTCCACGGGGATCCCGTGCTTCTGCAACTCGACGCGGGCGGACTCGAGGAACGCGCGGCCCGCCGCCTTCGACGCGCAGTACGCGGCCTGCAGCGGGATCGCGCGGTACGCGAGCGCCGAGTTGACCTGCACGAACGTCCCGCGCGACTCGGTCAGATGCGGCAGCGCCGCCCAGAAGCCGTAGACCATCCCGAGGAAGTTGACGTCCATGACGCGACGCAGCTCGTCCGCGTACAGGTCGCGCGCCTCGCTCATCACCGTCACCACCGCGTTCGAGACGTACGTGTCGATGCGGCCGAACCGGTCAAGCGTCTGCTCGATGACCTGCGCAACCTCGTCCTGCACCGCGTGGTCGGCGGGGACCGCGAGCGCCTCGCCGCCGAACGCCTCGATCTCGCGCACCGCGTCGTCGAGCGCCTCGCCGTTCCGCGCGGTGACGACGACCTTCGCGCCGCGCTCGCCGGCGCCGCGAGCGATCGCCCGACCCAGCCCGCTGGAGGCGCCCGTGACGATCAGAACCTGCTCCGAGAGCGGCTTTTTGCGCGCCACGCGCGGTTCGTACCCGGACGCGCTACGCTTGATGCATGCCTGGTTGGATCGGCTTCCCGGAGTTGCTCGTCCTGCTCGTCGTCGTCCTGCTCGTGTTCGGACCGAAGCGACTCCCGGAGATGGGCCGTTCGCTCGGTCGCGGCATGCGCGAGTTCAAGGACTCGATCACCGGCAAGGACGAATCGCGCGCCGAACTCCCGACGTCGACGCCCGACGTCCCGACCTCGTCGCGCGAGCAGAACACCACGACCACGCCCTAAGCCGTGCCGCGGCTGCCGCGCCGTCTCCAGCACGGCGAGGAGGCGACCCTCGTCGAGCATCTCGGCGAGCTGCGCGCGCGTCTCGTCATCTCGCTCGTCGCACTCGTCGTCGCGTTCTCGGTCACCTTCGCCGAGCACGGGCGCCTGCTTGAGTGGCTGAACCGGCCGCTCGATCCCGACCTCCGGAAGCCGGTGACGTTCGGCGTCGCCGAGCCCTTCCTCACGTCGGTCATGGTCAGCCTCTACGCCGCGTTCCTGCTCGCGCTGCCGGTGATCCTCTGGCAGACGTGGTCGTTCCTCGCGCCGGCGTTCGAGGAGCACGCGCAACGGAGCGTCGCCACGCTCGTGGCGTTCGCGACGGTGCTCGGCGTCGGTGGCGTGTCGTTCGGCTACTGGGTTGCGCTGCCGGCCGCGGTGCACTTCCTGACGAACTACGACACCGCGCACTACGACATCATGATTCGCGCGAAGGACTACTACTCGTTCGCCGCGCTCGTCTTGGTCGCCGTCGCACTCGTGTTCGAGGTGCCGATCTTCGAGTGGATCCGGTGACGACGACGATCGAGATGATCCCACTGATGCTCCTCTATCTGCTCTCGATCGGCCTCGCGTCGCTGCTCGAACCGCGGTGGCTCGCGCCACGGGCTCGGGAAGCGACCTTCGATGCCTGAGCGCGATGTTCTGCTCCGGCTCGCGGCGGCGCTCGGCGCGCTCGCGGCGGGCGCGGTCGCGGTGACGGTCGTCGTCCTGCTCGCGCACCGCACGCCCGGTCCCGTATCGGCGGCGACGCCCGCGCTGCCGAGCGCCGGCACGACGACGACCTCCCGCGGCGGCTCGATCGCGACGTCGGTCGCCGGCTTCCCGGCGCCGCCCCCGAACGCGATCGTCTTTGCGCGGGAGGATGGCTCCGACGCGCTCGCGCTCGCGCTCGTCCCGCACGGCTCCCAGTTGCAGCTGCAGACCTCGGTCGTCGACCGGCAGGGCGCGGGCGTCACCGGTCTGCGCGTCGCGTACTCCGTCCATCGCGGCGACGCGCTCGCGCGCGCAGTCGGAAAGCCGTGCGGCGCCGGCTGCTACTCGGCGTCGGTGTCGCTGCCGTCACGCCCGACGCGCGTCGACGTCGCCGTCGCGGGCAAGCACGCGACGACCCGCAGCACGTCGTGCGCACCGTCTGGCAAGTCGTCGCTCCCGACAAGCTTCGCTACGACGTCGAAGGCGGCTCGTCGGCGGTGATCATCGGCGACCGGCGCTGGGACAAGCTCCCGGGGCAGGCCTGGCAGCGCTCCTCGGCGCTGCCCGTCCACCAGCCCGTGCCGTTCTGGGCGCAGGTGACCGACGCGCACATCCTCGGCACGACGACGTATCGCGGCCACACCGTCCGCCGCGTGACGTTCTTCGACCCGAAGACGCCCGCCTGGTTCGAGGTGCTGATCGACGCGCAGACGGCGAGAACGCTCGACCTGCGGATGACGACGACCGCTCATTTCATGCACGAGTCGTTCGAGCAGTTCGACGGCCCGGTCGCGATCCGGCCGCCTGCCTGCCGCGACTGCTGAGGCCGGGCGGCCGCCTATTTACTTCGCCGGTTCGCGGGGAGTAGCATGGCGCCCGTGACGCGGCTAGGCCGTGCGTCAGGGCTCCTGGTTGTCGTGGCTTCGCTGGTCGCGCTCGTCCATGCGGCGGCCGGCGCCCCCACAGCCTCCAACGTCGGCTGGGCGGGATTCGGCAACACCCCGGACGAGATTCGCCACACGCCGCTCACGCTGATCGACAAGAGCAACGTCGATCAGCTCGGGCGGCTCTTCACGCTCGACTTCAACAAGTACTTCCCCGGCACACGCCGCGGGACGCAGTCGTATCCGGTCGTGATCGGCGACACGATGTACATCACGACGAACGAGGGCAACACGTACGCCCTCGATGCGACGACCGGCGCGAAGAAGTGGTCGTGGAGCCCGCCGAACATCGCCGTCTACAACAAGGCGGGCATCGTCGCGAACCGCGGCGTCGCCGCCTGCGACGGCAAGGTCTTCGTGCTGACGATCGACATGACGATCAACGCGCTCGACCGGAGGACCGGCGACCTGATCGCGCGGATCCCGATCTCCCGCGCGGTTCCCGGCGCGACGACGTCGTACGGCTATTCCGAAACGAGCGCGCCGATCTGCGCCGAGCACAAGCTGATCGTCGGCGCCGCAGGCTCGGAGTACGGAGTGCGCGGCTTCGTGATGGCGTACCGCACGTCCGACCTCTCGCCCGCGTGGGCGAACCCGGTCTGGTCGATTCCGCCCGGCGGGACGAGCTGGCGCCGCAAGAGCCGCGTGATCGGCGGCGGCGTGACGTGGACGCCGACGACCGTCGACACGACGACGCACACGCTCTACTTCGGCACCGGCTCCGCGACGCCGCTCTACTACTCCTCGATCCGCCCCGGCAGCGCGCCGCGCACCGACTCGCTCGTGGCCGTCGACCTGCGCACCGGGAAGCTGAAGTGGTGGCAGCAGCAGATGGCGCACAACGAGTGGTCGTACGACACCGCGCAACCCCCGATGGTCTACACGGGCAAGGTCGTGGGGCACCGGCGGCGCGTCGTCTCCGTCGCCACGATGGAAGGCGTCTGGTTCTGTTACGACGCGAAGACGGGGCGCCCGATCTACCAGCGCATCAAGGTGATCGACCGCACCGAGCATCCGCCGCTGCAACCGGGCAAGCCCGTCGTCGTCTATCCCGGCTCGATCGGCGGCCTCAACTACTCGCCCGCGTCGTACGACCCGGCAACGAACTACGTCTTCAACGCTGCCGCCGAGACCGCGGCCGTGATGATCCAGGTCAAGCTCTCGCCGACCCAGAAGAAGCGGAAGCTGCTCGAGGGCGACGTCTTCCTCGGCCTGATCAACGGCAACTTCGGCTCCTACCTCCCCGGCTGGCACGACCACGGCTCGATCAGCGCGATCGACGTGAACACCGGCCGGCGCGTCTGGAAGTTCCTGACGCCCGAGCCCGAGCGCGGCGGCGTCACGACGACCGCGAGCGGGATCGGCTTCGCCGGCGGCGGCGACGGCAACCTGCGCGCCTTCGACCTGAAGACCGGGAAGATCCTGTGGAAGTTCCAGACGGGCCACCAGATCGCGGCCGGCCCGTCGATCTACTCGGTCGACGGCAAGGAGTACGTCGCGGTGACGTCCGGCGGCACTCCCACGTCGTCGAACGGCGGCGTCGCGACGGAGCTGCAGGTCTTCGCGCTCGGCGGCTCGCAGAAGGAGTCGCCGCCGCCGAACAACCTGCCGCCGCGCTCGCTCCAGAACGTCGAGCAGCAGCCGAGCCTCGTCTTCACGCCGGCGCGCGCAGCCACTCCCGCGCGCGAGGCGACGCGTCACGGCACTTCGGTCCGCTCGGCGCTCGGTGCGCCACGCATCAAGACGCAGTCCGCGATCGTCGTGCAGCCGTGGAATCCCAACTCGTCGAACACGAAGCTCGTGTTCGGTCACGTGTACCTCGGCAACACGCCCGTCGTCGGCGCGGTGCTGCGCGTCGACGGCTACCGGCTGCCCGAGGCGACGGGCCGCCGCGGCGGCTTCTCGTACCGAATCGACAACACGCTGCCGGGCCGCCACCAGGTGCGGGTCATCAGCACGGCGAACGCGACGGTCGGGGGTCGCAAGCTCACGAACGCGGAGGCCGGCGCGCTGCAGGCCGCAAGCGGCGGCTTCAGCGTCGGCTACCAGTACCAGCAACTGCGCGCGCGGGCGCAGTCGAACGGCAGCGTGCTCATCACCGGGCGGATCGCGAACTCGATCAACACCGCGCCCGTCTCCGTCGGCCTCTTCACGTACCGGCTCAACGGCACGATCACCGACGCCGCAGGCAAGCCGGTGCAGGGCGCCGTCGTCGTCACGCGCACCGCCGACCGCGACTTCTGGACGTTCTCCGCGCCGTCGGATGCAAGCGGGCGCTACAGCTCGTTCTTCCATGCGTCCGACGAGACCGACGTCGATCCCGTACCGCTCGCGGTCGGCGTCGCGCTCGGCTCGACCTCGTATGGCGGCAACCTCGGGACGAACGTCAACTTCAAGCGCGACCGCAGCGCCAAGCTCGACATCCAGCTCGGCACCGGCACGCGGTACACCCTCGGGGCGCCGGACGCCTTCGCCGGCGCCGTCTACGAGGGAATCGCGGTCGGCGTCACCGTCAGCGGCAAGGTCGTGAAGCCGCTGAGCGCGCGCTGGCCCGACGCGCACGGCAACTTCTCCTTCGTCCTGCCCTCGTCGGTGCGCGGCAAGACGCTGCACTTCTGGCAGGTGCAGCGGCAGTTCTTCTCGAGCTTCGCCGCGGTGCCGGGCGGCAAGGTGGATCTCGCGAGTTGGCCGACGGCACTGGGAAACACGACGCCGAGCGGGCTCGCGACGCTCGCCGCGCCGAAACGCTAGCGACCTACTGAGCTACGGTTAGCCCATGGCGGAGGCGCCACGGATCGCGACCGACGCGGAGACGTTCACCGCGGCGTTCGACGCGGCCGGGCGGCTGATCTCCAACATCGAGCGCGTCGTCCTCGGCAAGCACGAGGAGATCACGCTCATCCTCGCAGCGCTGATCAGTGGCGGGCACGTGCTGCTGGAGGACGTCCCCGGCACCGCGAAAACGATCCTCGCGCGAGCGATCGCGCAGACGATCGAAGGATCGACGTTCGCGCGCCTGCAGTGCACGCCGGACCTCCAGCCGACCGACGTCACGGGCCTCTCGATCTTCAACCAGAAGACGCGCGAGTTCGAGTTCCGGCCCGGGCCGGTCTTCACGAACATCCTCCTCGTCGACGAGATCAACCGTGCGATGCCGCGCACGCAGTCGGCACTGCTCGAGGCGATGGCCGAGCGGCAGGTGACGATCGACGGCATCACGCGGCCGCTGCCGTCGCCGTTCCTCGTGATCGCGACGGAGAACCCGCTCGACCAGGAGGGGACGTTCCCGCTGCCGGAGGCGCAGCTCGACCGCTTCGCGCTCCAGTCGGCGCTCGGCTATCCGGCAGAGGAGGAGGAGATCGAGGTCGTGCTCGCGCAGCGGCACGGGCATCCGATCGCGTCGCTGCAGCCGCAGATCGACGGAGACGACGTCGACGTGCTCGGGCATGCGGTCGAGGAGGTCTACGTCGACGAGCTCGTGCTTCGCTGGATCGTCGATCTCGTCCGCGCGACGCGAACGATCGAGGGCGTCGCGGTCGGCGCGTCGGTGCGCGGCAGCCTCACGCTCGAGCGCGCAGCACGCGCATGGGCGCTCCTGCACGGCCGCGACCACGTCGTCCCCGACGACGTCGAGACGCTCTTCCTGCCGGTGCTCGGTCACCGCGTCCTCCTGACGGCGTCGTTCCTCGCGGAGACGCGCGCGCTCGGACGCGACGCGGCACTCGAGCTCGTGAAGGAGCGGTGCCTCGCGGCGGCGCCGCCGCCCGCGCCCGACTGGGACCCGCGCGGACGGTAGTGCCGTGACGGCGCGGGAGCGGCAGACGTTTCCGCTCGTGCCGCGTCGGCGGCTCGTCGGCCTCCCGTTCGGCGACCTCGCGAGCAGGCGCCGCGGTCACGGGAGCGACGTGATCGGCTCACGGCCGTACGAGGTCGGCGATCCGGTCTCGTCGATCGACTGGTTCGCGACCGCGCGCATCTCCGCCGCGACCGGGCGCGACGAGTTCGTCGTCCGCGACCGCGCGGCCGACGAGGCGCCGCGCGTCGCGCTCGTCTGCGATCGCCGTCCCGCGATGGGGATCGTCCCGGAGACGCTGCCGTGGCTTTCGAAGCCGCGCGCGCTCGCAGAGGCGACGGCCGCGATCGTCGCGAGCGCGATCGCCGCTCGCTCGGACGTCGCGTCGCTCGACTTCGCCGGCGGCGAGCACTGGCTGCCGCCCGGCCGGCGCGACACGCCGTGGCTCGTCGCCGAGCGACAGGCGACGGCCCCGTTCGACGCGCCGGAGGCGAACGTCGAGGAGGCGCTCGCCTTTCTCGGCCCGCGACGCGGCGACCTGCCGACGGGCAGCTTCGTCTTCGTGCTCTCCGACTTCCTCGCGCCGCCGTCCCCGGACGCGTGGCTCGAGGCCACCGCGCACGGCTGGGACGTCGTGCCGGTCGTCATCCAGGATCCGCTCTGGGAGCAGAGCTTCCCGGACGTAGGCGGCGTCGTCGTGCCGGTCGTCGAGCCGCGCAGCGGTCGCGTCGAGCGCGTGCGGCTCTCGCCGCGCGAGGCGGTCGAGCGTCGCGCGCACAACGAACGTCGGCTCGAGACGCTGCTCGACGAGCTGGCGTCGTTCGGGCTCGAGCCGATCCTGCTCGGGACGAGCGACCCGTTCGAGGTCGACCGCGCCTTCGTCGAGTGGGCGGAGGTTCGTCGGCAGAGCCGGTGGACGCGATGAGGCGGCTCGCGGCGGCCCTCGTCGCGGCGGCCCTCGCGGTCGTCGTCGTGCTCGCGCTCGGACGCGGCGGCGGGACGGGGAGCGTCGAGGCGGCGGCGGCGGTGTCTGCGCGGGCCACGTTCACCCCGCCCGTCGTCGAGTTCGGCGACCGGTTCACCGCGGCCGTGTCCGTAGTCCTGGACACCGGACAGGGCCAGGACGTCCAGGTCCAGGCGTCGCTCGTCCCGCTCGAGCAGCTCTCGGCGCCGCGCGTGACGCGGACGACGCGCGGCGGCGCCGTCGTCGTGCGCTACGCCGTGGACGTCGCGTGCCTCGACCAGGTGTGCGCGGGGGCGCAGCGCGCCGTCCACCTCGCTCCTGCGCGCGTCAGCGCCGGAACGCGCTCGTCCTCGGTGGCCTGGCCGCAACTCCTCGTGCGTGGCAGGGTCGGCGCGGCGGAGCTCGCGAAGGATCCGCCGCCGCTCGTCGCGGACGCGAGCGTGCCGCCGGTCACGTACCGCGTGCGGCCGGCGACCCTCGCGCTCGTGCTCAACGCGCTCGCGGTCCTGCTCGCGCTCGCGGGCGTGGCGCTCGGCGCGCGCCAGGCGCTCGTCCTCGCGCGCGAGCGCGCCGAGCGGGCGTCGCGCGTCACGCAGTTCGAGCGCGCGCTGGTGCTCGCGCGCGACGCCGAGACGCGCGATCCGGCAGACCGCCGGCGCGCCGTCGGTCTGCTCGCGCGTCTGCTCGCGCGCCGCGGCGAGCCGATCGCCGAGCCGGCGCGCGACCTCGCGTGGTCGGCGCAGTCGCCGCGTCCCGAGGAGATCGAGGAGCTCGTCGCCGAGATCGAGCGGGAGCTGCGATGAGCGCGATCCCGCTCGCGGACGCACCGGCGTTTCACGGCGTCGCGCGGAGAACCTACGCGGTGAGCGTCGCGCTCGCGCTCGCCGTGCTCGCGTGCGTCGTCGCCGCAGTCCTCGTCGCGCGTCACCCGCACACGCAGTCGGTCGCGTCGCTGCCGACGGACGCGAACGCGATCCTCGTGCTCGACGTGTCGGCGAGCATCTCGACCGACACGTATTCGCGGATCGGTGCGACACTCGACCGGCTCTCGCACAGCCGCGGGCGCTTCGGACTGATCGTGTTCTCCGACCAGGCGTACGAAGCGCTGCCGCCGGGAACGCCGGCGGCCGACCTGCGGCCGTTCGTCCGCTTCTTCACGCTGCAGCGGAGAACGACGCCGGGCTTCGCGCAGACGTTTCCACCGAACCCGTGGAGCGGAACGTTCAGCGCCGGGACGCGGATCTCGGCCGGACTCGACCTCGCGCACCGGCTCGCGGTCGCCCAGCGGCTGCGCCACCCGGCCGTCATCCTCGTCAGCGACCTCGACGACGATCCCGACGACGTTCCGCGCACGGGCGCGCTGATCGAGGTGCTGCAGCGCGACAAGATCCCGTTCCGGATCGTCGGGCTCAACCCGTCGCCGGAGGACGTCGCGCTCTTCCACAAGCTCGCCGGGTACGTCCCCGTCGCGCGTGCGGGACTGCGCGGCGCCGGAGAGGCGACCCACGACACGACGCCGTTCCCGTGGACGCTCGTCCTGCTCGCGCTCGCCGTCGCCGCGCTGCTCGCCCTCAACGAGCTGTGGGGGCCGACACTGGAGGTCGACGAGTGAGACCGCTTCGCTTCCTGCCGGCGCTCGTCTTGCTCGCGCTCGCGATCGTCGTCGCACTGCTCGCAGCGGACGTCCGCGGCTGGGAGCGCACGCTGCGGAGCGACGCGACGCTCGTGGCGGTCGCGCCGCGCGCTGCGGCGTGGGATCCGCCGTTGCGCGCGCCGTTCGGCGCGGCCGAACGGCTCCTCGGCGTCCGCGACGACGTCGCGACGCAGCGCGCGCTCGCGCTCTACCGGACGAGCAGCGCGATTCCGATCCGGCTCGACAACGCGAGCGTCGTCGCGGCCGCGCGGGCGCGCGCGGAGGATGCGCTGGCGGCCCTCGCGCGATCGTCCGACCGCGCGCGCGCGTCGCAGGCGCAGACGCTCGGCGGCGTGCTCCTCTTCGGCGACCTGGCGCAGCCCGTCGGCATCACCGGCCTCCAGCCGGAGGGAATCGGCCGCTCGCAGGCCGACGCCGCGCTCGCCGCTTTCACGGACGCGGTGCGCACCGACCCGGACAACGTGACGGCGAAGTACGACCTCGAGCTGCTGCTGCGCGCGCTGCTCCTGCAGGGAACGCGCGTCGGCCCGGGCAACCAGGGCGGCGCCTCGACCGGGCGCCGCGGCGCCGGCGGCGGCGTGCCGGGGAGCGGGTACTAGATGGTTCTTCTCACGCCGCTCGCCGGGCTCGTCGTGCTCGCCGCGGCCGCTCCCGCGCTCGCGTTCGTCGCCGCCGGGCGCCGGCTCGCGCGGGCACGCGCGGCTGTGGGTCTGCGCGCGCGGCCGCTCGAGAGCCCGGCATCGGTCGCCGCCGCGTGCGCGGTCGTCGTCCTGCTCGGACTTGCTGCGGCGCAGCCGGCGTGGACGCGTGCGACGAAGCAGCGCGTGAGGACCGACGTGCAGGCGCTCTTCGTCCTCGACATCTCGCAGTCGATGGGCGCTGCGAGGGGTCCGCAGAGCCGCACCCGCCTTGCGCGTGCGACCGCGGCCGCCGAGCGCCTGCGCCGCTCCATCCCCGAGGTCGCGAGCGGCGTTGCGACGCTGACCGACCGCGTGCTGCCCGACCTTCTGCCCGTTGCCGACCTCGCGTCGTTCGACGCGACGCTCGAGCGCTCGATCGCGATCGAGGAGCCGCCGCCGCAGTCGACCGACGTGCGCGCGACGTCGTTCGGCGCGCTCGCGGCCGTCCCGGGTCACGGCTACTTCGAGCCGTCGGTGCCGAAGCGGATCGTCGTGCTCCTGACCGACGGCGAGTCGGCTCCCTACGACCCGCAGGCCGTCGGGCGCGCGCTCACCGGCTCGCACACGAGCTTCGTCGGCGTCCGTATCTGGAACGTGGACGAGCGGATCTTCGACGCCCGCGGGCGGATCGACACGGCCTATCGCCCGGACGCGAACGGCCGCCTGCTGCTGCGCGAGCTCGCCGAGGCGACGCACGGCCGCGTCGTCGAGGAGAACGAGCTCGGCGCGGCGACGGCGACGTTGCGCTCGGTCGCCGGCAACGGCCCGACGAAGACGACGGGCCGAGCGGAGACAACGCATCCACTCGGCCCGTTCGTCGCGCTTGCCGCGCTGCTCCCGCTGGCGCTCGTCCTCCGGCGCCGCGGGTTGCTCGTTCCGGCTACGTGGCCTTGAACGTCCCCCTCATGCCCGCGGCCGCGTGGCCCGCGACCGTGCACTTGTACGGGTAGAGGCCCTTCTTCAGCGTGACGAAGAGCGTCGCGGTCTTGCCGGGCTTCAGCAGCGGCGTCTTCTTGCCCGCGATCTTGAAGTCGTGCGCGAGCTTGCCCTTGTTCGTGACGAGGAACACGACCGGACCCGCGTGTGCGGTCTTCGTCGAAAGCACGAACTTGAACTCGCTGGCAGCGACAGCAAGCGCAGCCGAGAGACGACGAACAGACATCAAATTCCCTCCAAAGAGATGAAACGACTGAATCGAGGACACGGTATCAGGAGGCGAGCCGCGTCAGAGCCACGCCGAGCAGCGGCACGGCGATCGTGAACGCGAAGGCGGCGCGCCCGACGGCGACGAGCAGCGGCCGCGTCGCCGGCGGGCGGCCCTCCCGAAGCTCGCGCGAGAGCCGCGGGCCGAGCACGTAGTCGTGGAGCACCGCGAGGCCGGCGAGCGCGACCGCGGAGCACACCTTGGCGAGCAACGTCCAGCGAAAGCCCGGGCCCGCATTCCACTCGTCCATCGCGAGCGGCACGCCCGTGACGCCGAGGACGAGCAACGCGCCGTAGCCGAGCGGTCGCCAGCGGCGGCCGAGTGCGCGCATGGACCGCGACCGCGTCTCTCCCTCGAGCCCCGCGACGACCGGAACGCCGACGAAGACGAGCGCCACCGTGCCGCCGACCCAGACGGCCGCAGCGAGCAGGTGGACGGCGACGAGGACGGACTCCACGCCGGATACATTGGCACGATGCCGTACCCGAAGATCGAGTTGCACGTCCATTTCGAGGGGACGGTGCGGCCGGCGACGCTTCTGGAGATCGCGCGCAGGAACGACTATCCGCTGCCGTGCACGACCCTCGAAGAGGTCGAAGCGATGTACGCCTTCCGCGACTTCGACCATTTCCTCGACGTCTTCGTCCTCACGACCGGTGCGCTGCAACGCGCCGACGACTTTCGGCAGATCGTCGTCGACTACGCCGCGGAAGCCGCCGGCCACGGCGCGGTATACATCGAAGGCATCTTCGCGCCCGGGCTTCGGCGCGAGGAGGTCGACACCGACGAGCTGTTCAGCGGCTATTGCGACGGCGCGCAGGAAGCACGCGAGCTGCACGGCATAGAGATTGTCCTCACGCCGGACATCCCGCGGGTCTACACGCTCGACGAGGCGTTCGACGTCGTCCGCTGGGCCCTGAAGTACCGCGACCGCGGCATCGCCGGCATCGGACTCGGCGGACCGGAGATCGGCAATCCCCCGGAGAGGTACACCGAAGCATTCGAGCTCGCACGCGCCGAAGGTCTCGCCTCGGTGCCGCACGCCGGCGAGCACGACGACTCCGTGCGCGGCGCGCTGGAGTCACTGAGCGCCGTTCGCATCCGCCATGGCATCCGCGCCGGCGAGGATCCCGAGCTCGTGCGCGAGCTCGCCGACCGCCGCATCGTGCTCGACATCTGTCCGCTGTCAAACGTGCGCACGAAGGCTGTCGCATCGCTCGATGTGCACCCGCTGCCGCGGCTGGCCGCCGCGGGTGTCCTCTGCTCGATCTCGACGGACGACCCGGCGATGTTCGGGACCGACCTCAGCCGCGACTACGACGCAGCGACCTCGCTCGGGCTCGAGCCGCGCTCCTTCTACGACGCCGGGCTCGCGGGAGCACTCTGCGACGAGGCGACGCGGTCCCGCCTGACGGCGGTGGGCGAGTCGTTCGACTGGGACGCCGTATCACCGCTACGCTCGTCAGCGCCATGAGCGAGGACCAGAGTGGCCAGGGCTGATCGCAGGCGCGCGGCGCGCGAAGCCGCGCGCGCACCCCGCCGCACGCGTGCGGCCGGCGGCGGCGCCAGCATCGCCGAAGACACGATGTTCTTCCCGAAGCTTCGCGCGCACGCGAAGTGGGTCTTCGTCCTGCTCGCGATCGTGTTCGCAGGCGGCTTCGTCTTTCTCGGCGTCGGCTCCGGCTCCGGGATCGGCGATCTCCTGGGCGGCAACTTCGGCGACCTCTTCTCCGGCGGCACCTCGGTCTCCGGCCAGATCAAGAAGGACCGCCAGAAGATCGCGAAGAACCCGAACGACGTCGCGGCGCACCGCGATCTCGCGAGCGCCCTCCGCGGACAGGGGAAGACGGACGAGGCGATCGTCGCGTTCAACGACCTCCTGAAGGTGCGGCCGAGGGACCAGGACGCGCTCGGCCAGCTCGCGGGCCTCTATCTCCAGAAGGGCGACGACGCACGTGCCCGCGCGCAGTCGATCCAGCAGAACGCGCCGACGACCTCCAGCACCGACTTCCTACCGCCGTCGACGACGCCGATCGGCAAGGCGCTGGCGAGCACGTCCGACCCGCTGACGGGCTTCGACCCGGTCAACAGCGCGCTCTCGAACAAGGTCAACACCGAGAGCTCGGAGGCCTACCAGGAGATGACGTCGGGCTACCAGAGCGCCGTCTCGACGTACCAGCGGCTCGCGGTGGTGACGCCGGCCGACCCGACCGTCCAGTTCCAGCTCGCGCAGGCGGCCGAGCAGGCCGGCGAGACGAAGACCGCGATCGCGGCATACAAGCGCTTCCTGAAGCTCGCGCCCGACGACCCGACCGCGCCCGCGATCCGCCAGCGACTGAAGCAGCTCTCGACGCCGCAGTCCCAACCCTCGGCCAACGTAGGCGGTTAGACTCTCGCCCGATCCAGCAACCGGGGGGACGGGAGAGAGATGAACTTCGACATCAAAACCGAGCAGCTCAGTGACGACGCGTACGTGATCTCGCTCGCGGGTGAGGTCGATCTCTACACCGCACCGGAGTTCAAACAGCAGCTGCTCGAAGTGATCGGCCAGGGTGCGAAGGACGTGATCGTCGACTTCACCGACACGACGTTCATCGACTCGACAACCCTCGGCGTCCTCGTCGGCGGCGTCAAGCGCCTGCGCTCGAACGAGGGGCAGCTGTCGCTCGTCTGCAGCGACCGGAACATCACGAAGATCTTCGAGATCACCGGCCTCGACCGCGTCTTCACGATCCATTCCTCGCGCGACGAGGCGGTGGCCGCGCTGGGGGCGGGAAGCGCAGGGGCCGCATAGCGTGCGCAGCGGCGCCGCCGCGACGCTGGTCCTCTTGTCCCTCACTGCGGCGGGCTGCGGCGGCACGGGCAAGGCGATCTCCGGGAGCGGCGACAAGGCCCACGGCAAGCAGCTCTTCGTCGCGAAGTGCGCGGCATGCCACACGCTCGCCGAGGCGAAGGCGGGCGGCAAGGTCGGGCCGAGCCTCGACGCGGCGTTCGGATCCGACCGCATGCAGGGCTTCGCGGAGTCGACGATCCGCCAGGTCGTCGCCGACCAGATTCGCTTCCCCGGCAACTACGGCTCGACCGGCCCGACGATGCCGGCGAACCTCGTGACCGGTGAGGACGTCGACGACGTCGCCGCGTACGTCGCGTACGTCGCCGGGCCCGCGAAGGGCCACACCGTCAGCGCGTCGGCCGCGGGAACGACGCAGGCGACGACGACCGGCGGCGGCGGCGGCGAGCTCGCGGCGGGCAAGTCGGCGTTCATGTCGAACGGCTGCGACTCGTGCCACACGCTGACCGCGGCCGGCTCGACGGGCACGATCGGACCCGACCTCGACAAGCTCAAGACCTACGCGTCGAACGCGAACAAGCCGCTCGAGGACTTCATCCGCGAGTCCATCGTCGACCCGAACGCGTACGTCGAGAAGGGCTATCCGAAGGGCGTCATGCCCGAAACGTTCAAGTCGCTACCGAAGAACACGCTCGACGCGCTCGTGATGTTCCTCGCGGCGTCCGCGAAGAGCTAG
>WNGB01006504.1_pt1 | contig 17163 bp, 17 predicted proteins | sample 5400681 | NCBI WGS metagenome assembly WNGB01 (sample SAMN13153367, study PRJNA577476) | soil metagenome | isolation source: 115 cm soil or saprolite under grassland replicate 2 | place: USA:California | collected 2016-06-15 | reverse complement strand
GACTGCCTCGATCGCTGGGATGGCACGCACCTGGTGCGCGTGCTGCGGTTCGGCAGGCGGCGCATGCCGTTCATAGCCCAACCCGAGGGCAACGCGCTGCGGGTGGAGTCGACCGATCCAACGGTACTCGGAGCGATTGCGCAGACATTCTTCCTGGCTCCGTCTGGCTTCGCCGAGCTGCTGGGGCAGGACGCGGTGCTCGCGAAGCTGCATGCCCGGTTCGCTGGCGTCCGGCAGCCGCGCCAGCTCGATCTCTTCACCGCTCTGGTCCGATGCATCAGCGCACAGCAGGTGAACCTGCGTTGGGCGGTCACAACGCGGCGCCGTCTGGCTGAGTCGTTCGGGGTACGCCACGAGGTCGAAGGGCAGTTGATCTATTCGCTGGAGCCCGAGATGCTGACCGAGGTCAGCCCGCAACAGATTCGCGAGCTGCAGTTCACGATGAGCAAGTCGCACGCGATCGTTGCCGTCGCGCAAGCCATGGCTCGCGGAGAGGTCAGCCTGGAAGTACTGGCTGACCTGCCGGACAACGAGGTGATCGCGCGCTTGAGCGCGATCAAGGGCATCGGCCGCTGGTCAGCTGAGTGGATCCTGGCGCGCACGATGGGCCGACCCGTCGTGGTCGCCGGGGACCTGGGGGTCCGTAAAGCAGTCGGGCTCGCGTATCTCGGCACTCCCTTGCCGAGCGAACAGCAGGTGCGTGCAGTGACGGCGCACTGGGGAGAGTCAGCGGGCGTGGCGCAGGCGCTGCTACTGCACGCGCTCGGCGAAGGTGCGCTCAGGCTAGGCGTCTAACGCAGCTCGAATTGCCTGCTGCGCCTCGCGGGCTGTTGCCTCACTGGGATACGGCCGTCGGATCCACTGGAAGGTCCGGGCGAAGAGGCCATCGCCCTTGCGCCGCGGCACGATGTGCACGTGCAGGTGCGGCACGCTCTGGCTGATGCGGATGTTGATCGCCACGAAGCTGCCCTCTGCGCGCATGCCCATCTCGACCGCCTGAGCGAGCTTCTGCACCGCCGCGAAGAACGGTCCGACCTGTTCCGTTGGGAGCTGGCCCAGGGTTTCGAGGTGCATCTTGGGCACCACCAGGACGTGGCCCGCCATCAGTGGTGCGCGATCGAGGAAGGCTTGTGTGTCGCTGTCTTCGTAGACCACGTACGCAGAGACGACGCCGGCGATGATGTCGCAGAAAACGCACCCCGCCACGGTGTGATGCTATTAGCGTTAGCACTATGACGGCGCCACTGGTGTGGGCCACGCTGGGCAATCCGGTGATCGCGGCCGCGCGGCGCTCTGCGCAGTGAACTATCACCGCATCCTTGACCAGCTACGCACTGCCTACGACGCCCGCGTCGACGAGCGCGAGCAGATGGGTGTTTTTGACTGGAAGCACGCGGAGCGCGCGCGGTTTCTGGAACGGGTGCTTGCCGAGAAGCGCACGTCGTTGCTGGAGCTTGGCGCTGGGCCTGCTACGCACGGTCGGTGGTTTGCCGACGCCGGCCTCGAGGTGGTGTGCGTGGATGCCTCGCCGGCGATGGTCGAGGCCTGCCGCGCCAAAGGCCTCGAAGCCCATGTTCAGGATTTTCTGAGTCTGCACCTCGAACGCGCCTTCGATGCGGGCTTTGCGCTGAACTGCCTGCTGCATGTCCCGCCGGCCGACCTCCCCGCCGCGCTGGCTGCTATCCACGGCCTGCTCGCGCCCGGGGCGCTGCTGTACATCGGCCAGTACGGTGGCGTCGACTGGCAGGGCATCAATCCCCAGGACAGCTACGAGCCCAAACGCTACTTCTCGGTCCTGTCCGATGAGCGCCTGCAAGCAGCACTGGCCGAGGATTTCGAGATGATCGAGTTCACCAGATTCGAGCTCCCCGCCGCCCGCCCCGACAGCTGGCAGTTCCAATCCGCCACCCTGCGGGTCCGAGGCTAGCGCAGGGCGCGAACGGTCACGCCGAGCTGAAGCTGCGCCCAGGTGCGGTCCATGGTGAGCGCCTCCGCCTTCGCGCGCATCGCCAGCGCAAGGCAGGCCCGATCGCCCAACGCCAGGCCGGCTGGCCTTGTGGCCGGTCGCAGCAAGCCCGTGGCGTATGCCAGCTCGGCATCGAACGGCACGATGTCGAGCGCCAGCGAGTCGAGCGCTTGTCGAAGCGGCTGCTCAGCTACGCCGGCCTCTGCCAGTTTTCCGACCACTTCCGCGAGATTGACGGCACTGATGCTGGCGCCGCTTGCGACCGCTGAGGCGACCGCTGGACTGCCCGGCTCGTTGTTGAGAAGTGCGAGGAGCGCGGACGCGTCCAGAACGACGTTACTCACGCTCCGCTTCGAGTCGACGTTCGGCGAGCAGCTCCGAGCTCAACGAACGGCCCTCGGGCACGAATTGTCTGACCAGCTCCTGTGCTCGTCGGATGGCGTGACTCGGAGTCACGAGGTGCAGCTCGCCAGCCTCGAGTCTCAGGAGCACGTCATCACCAATGTTGAGCCCAAGGGCGGTTCGCAACGCGGCGGGGATGACAATGCGGCCGCCTTCGCCAACTTGCGTACGCACCTGCACGAAGTCGTCGATCTCGACGGTGCGCGGTTTCTCGCGTGCCGGAGCAGGGCTATTAATAACGTTCCACGCGAACTGGTACTTGATGTTGAGCGCCCGCGCGATATCGCCGATGCTCAGCCCTTCTCGATGGAGCGCGCGAATTTTTTCGGACTTGCTGTGCTCCGAATTAACGATGCCAAGGGCCCTGGTAGAGCTGTCTGACATGAACCACCTCGCAGACCGCCGGCGGGCCTGAGAACCCACAAGACCGGTCGGTCCCCTTCGGGAGCACAGGACCGGTCACCTTCCTTTCGGGAACACAAGGCCGGTCCTCTTCCATTCCGAGGCAAGACCGGTCGCCTTCCTTTGGGAGACAACGCATCTAGTTACCAGATCGTGGCAGATAAGTGTTAGACCGTCAAGTACCTGTTAGGGCTTGCGGCGAAGGGCTCCGGTCTGGATCAGTGCGGACAGCACCTGGCCGCCGCCGATCAGGATGCTGCCGGCCAGCACGCCGATGGCCAGCCGTGAGGCGGCGCGGCTCAGCGTCTGGGTGGTTTGCTCGAGGTGCTCGACCTCGAGCCGCATGGTTAACCGGTCGTCGGCCAGCTTGGCCAGGATGATGTCGGTTCGCCGTGGGGCGTTCTCGAACAGGTGCTTCATGTCCAGCACCCACGCGAAGACGCGGCCTGGCGAGAACGAGTCGCCGACGCGCTTCATCATCACGTCGAGCATGTAGTTGCGAATCAACTGGACTGGGTCCAGCGAAGGTGACAACACGCTGATGGCGCCGTCGAGGTTGAGCATCGTCTTGCCCAACAAGGTCATCGACGTTGGTACCGGCACTTTGTTCTGATATGCCAGCCGGGTCAGGTCGAGCAGCGCCGACCCCAGGCCCATGCGGCCGCCGCTCATGTCGTGGTAGCGGCTGACCAGGCTGCAGATGTCCTGCGTGAAGCCGTGCTGATTCAGCCCCTCGGGCTGCTCGATCATGTCCAGGTACGTGTCGGCGACCCGCTCTCCCAGCCGTTCGGAGAACGCCAGCAAGAACAGGATCATCTTGTCCTTCTGACCGGCATCGAATCGACCGACCATGCCGAAGTCCATCAGCGCCAGTCGACCATCGTCGCCGAGCAGGATGTTCCCCGGATGTGGGTCGCAGTGGAAGACGCCGTCGATCGCGATCTGCTTCATGTACGCCGATAGCAGATCCTTGGCGATCGCGGGTGTATCGAGGCGCTCGAGCTCGGAGCGCGGGATATCGGCGAGATGCCGGCCCTTCATGAAGGACAGGGTCAGTACGCGCTGCGAGGTGTACTCGGGAAACACGGTCGGCGTGCACAGCTTCGGAAAATCGGCGATCTGGCGTCCGATCAGCTGCGTGTTCGCCGCTTCAATGCGGAAATCCAGTTCCTGATTGAGCGAGTGCTCGAGCTCGCGCACCATCTGCTCCAGCCCGTACCGCGCACCAAACGCCGTGTGCTTCGACGCGAAGCGCGCGACCTCGCGCAGCACTTCGAGATCGATCTCGATGCGCTGTCGCACACCCGGCCGCTGCACCTTGACCGCGACCTCCGTGCCGTCGCGCAGCACCGCGCGATGCACCTGCGCCATCGACGCCGTCGCCAGCGGCTGCAAATCGAACGACTGAAACAGCTCTTCGACCGGCGTCTGCAGCTCGGACTGCACCGTCTGCACGATGCGCTCACCCGGGACCGGCTGGATGGTGTCCTGGAGGCGCGCGAGCGCACGGATGTAGTCGGCTGGTAGGAGGTCGGGTCGGGTGCTCAGCAGCTGGCCGAGCTTGATGAAGCACGGCCCCAGCTCCTCGAGCGCGCTGGCCAACTGCAGCCCGTGCTCATCGTCCTCGTCGAGGTGGCCATTGAGGCCAGGTAGCTCGTCGAGCTCCTCCTCGTGGTGATGGCTCATGCCCAGCTCGGCCACGACGTGGTGCAGCTGATACTTGCGGAAGACCGAGAAGATCTCGAAGTACCGCTCGGGGTGATGCGAGAAGCGTCGGGTCAGCAGGGTGCCCGTGGCAGCCCGGGCGTTGAAGTGCTCTTTGAGGTCGGTCATGCAGCGTTTCTTAGCCTTCTGAAGCCTTGTGGAGAGTTCGCGGGCGGGTTCTGACCAGGTACACCAGCAAACGGGCAAGCATCGACAGCGGGCCGAAGCCCGCTGGGTCGCGCTCGCCGAGGACGATGGCAGTGAGCAGCTGCCGCAGCTCGGGGCGTCGGTTGGCGAGTGGAACGAGCACGTTCAGCAGTGGCGGCTTGCAGTACCAGTCGCGGATGTATTCGCTGAATCGAAAAATCTTCGCGAATCGCGCATGCAGGTGGCTGTGATACTGCGCTGGCTCGAAGGATTCCCGCAGCAGGTGCTCGGCGGCGATCTGGCCCGATTCGAGCGCGTAGTCGATCCCTTCGCCGGTGAGTGGATTGACCAGCCCAGCCGCTTCGCCGACTAGCAGTGTCCTGTGCGCGAATGTGGGCGCGCGCAGGAAATCGACACGGATGGGGTAGCCGCGCATCTCGCTGCCCATCCGTGCCTGGGGCAGCTTCGCGCCGACCCACGTGTCGAAGACCGCCCGCGCCGTGACCTTGTGGTTGCGGGGAAGGAAGCCGACGCCGACATTGGCGACGTCGCTGCCCACCGGGAACACCCAGCCGTAGCCAGGTTGCGGCACGCCGCCGAAGTGCAGTTGGAAGCTCGTGCCCGCGGCGACACCCTCGAAGTACGCGCGCGCGGCAAGCATTGCCCGTGGCTGCGCGGACAGCATGCTCGAACGCGTCAGCACGCCAGTGGCCGCGCCCGTGGCCACGACGGCGTAGCGTGCGTGCAGCGCCTCGTGCCTGGTGTGAATGATCACCCCGCTCGGCCCCGGCTCGACTCGATCGACCGCCACGCTGCCGCGGAACGTCGCGCCGCTGGCGATCGCGCGCCGCACAATGACGTCGTCGAGTTTCAGCCGCGGCACAACCAGCGCGTGGGTCTGAGAGGTGGTGCGCTTGCCGTTCGGCGCCACCACCTCGTAGCGATCGATAGGACACCCCAGTCGAGCAACGTCGGCCAGGATGCCCATCGCGTCGAGCACACGCAGTGCCCGAGGAGTCAGGCCATCACCGCACGTCTTGTCGCGCGGGAACTCGGACCGGTCGAGCAGCAGCACGTCCAGTCCGCGTTGCGCAAGGAAGTGCGCCGTCGCCGAGCCGCCTGGCCCGGCGCCGACGATGGCCACATCGTGCATGTGAGCTATCGACTGCGCCAGAGGTTCAGTCCGAGCCAGACGTACCAGACGGGGCTCGCGATGAAGCCAGCGAGCACGGCCGGGCCCAGGACCAGCGGACTGGTCGGGTCGAGCACGATCAGCCGCGCCAGGTACAGCACGACCAGTAGCACCGCCCCGATGTACCCGAGGTAGCCGAGCCCCTTCGGCAGGCCGCTGTTCGGCTGCGTGATCAGCCAGGCAATGACCAGCAGGGCCAGGCCGGCGACACCGAACACGAGCAGGCCGCGTGGGTCGATCGAGTTCGGAAGATCGGTCACGGTCTGGGTGCGATTGATGGCGATCGCCATGTCGAAGCCACCGTGGACGAAGGTGCCGATGGCGCCCGACAGGCCGAGCAGGAGCCCGAGCAAGGCAAAGGAGGCATCGACCGCGCGCAGTCGTTCGTACACCGCGACCATGACCGCGACCGTGAGCAAGCCAATGATCAGCAGCAGGACCGAATACAGCAGCGGCTGCTTGAGAAAGAACGCGACCGAATACAGGAACCCGGCAACGCCTGCCAGGATGGCGCAGATGCCCGCGAATCGCTCGTAGCTCAGCGATGTACTGGTAATAGCGGCGGACCGAGTTGCAGCGAAAGTAGCCATGTGTTTTTCTCCCCCGTGTTTCGCGTGCGGCGCCCTAGTAGATCACACTGTGTCAAGACCTTTACGTTTGGCTCTACCGAGTCTCAAGACGCTGACAGGGCGTCCTGCTGCACTCCCATCAAGACCCGCAGGCGATCGCGGTCCAGAGGCTTACGCTGAGCTGGGGTGGCTAGCGACCGCGACGGCTCGGCACCTCCATCGAACCGTAGAACATCGCCCAAACGCGTTGCCGATGATTGAACAACCAGCTTCGGGCGCGCTTGCTATCCAGGTCCTCCCATAGCCACCAACCGCTCGTGGGCACCTCTTCCTCGGCGCCCGCCTCCAACTTCTCGCGGTGGTCGTACAGGTACGTTTCGACTCGCCCGCTGATTTCAGGCACTCCCGACGCATCGCTAGCGTGCATCACCTTGACCATAAGATCGAACATGGCCTGTCCGCCGGGTTCCGCTTCTGGGTACATGAGATCGCCGGTCACCGCGACGCTGGTGCGATTGACGTCGCTCAGCTGCTCGACGAGCATGCCGATCTGCTTGGTGATGACTTTGAGCGCAGGTTTGATCCACAGGGTCGTCATCAGGCTCATGTGCGGCGGCATCGACACAGAGGACAGCGACGCCAGGTCGGTTGAGATGTTGACGACGTCGGTCAGATCCTTCATGCCCTGCTCGACGTCCGTTGCACGCTTGCTGCGGTCCAGCACTGTAAGCGCGATGTTGATCGCGGTCAGGCCGCGGCCGAACTTCGCGAGCATGTCCGTGTACTTGTTCACGTTGATGATCGTGATTTTGATCTGGCCAATCTGAGACGACCACTTGTCGATGCCTATAACAGTTCCCTTGGGCACCGGCAGACTGAATATGTCGGTGGTAATACCCGAGGCCAGAGCTCGTAGATTGCGGCCGATACTGAGTGCGCCCTTGACGGTGCTGACAGCATCCTTTACGGAGCTCGTATTGCCCTTACGGTAGGCCGCACGGAGCGAGTCATCCAGCTTCGGCTGGAGCGCTTCGGCCTCCTCCGCGGCCTTCTCCGCGGCGCGCTGTTCGCGGCGCAACGCGTCGCGCAGGCGGGCGACCTTGTCCTCCTGGATAGCGCCTCTGATCTCGATCAACTGGTCGATCTGATGATTGACCAGGGGCACGAGTCCCTCGTCAATTGGCTCGGAGGCATGCCGATCGAAGAACGGCAGGTAGTCCTTGACGGTTTGGATCCATTCATTCGCCTGTTTCTTGACGCTACTGGACTCGACGTCGGCCAGGTCGCTTTCGAGTGAGCCGATCGTCAGGCGCGCCAGGGCGGCCAGTTGTTCGTTGGTCTGGAGCCCGCCGCCCTCGATGTCCAGCCAGCCCAGATCGACATTTATCTTTGCGCGCGGCTTGGCCGGCGCTGGGGCCGGCGCAGGCCCGTCGCGCTGCACCAGACGGCTGACCGCCGCATTCCCGGCAGCATGCTGCAGAGCCACAAGCCGGCCAGACGACATGCCCAGACCATCGAGCTCATCGGCGGGAGCGACGTTGCCTGGCGCCGCCGGCTCGGTCTCGCGAACCCGACCTGCCTGTGCGTGCGTAGCCGCTGATTGCGCGGCCGAATGCGCGGACGACTTGCTACCGCTGCGGTGGTGAGCCATGTGTCGCGTCAGTATGAGTCGTTCGTAGCCGGTGTCAACACGTCATCACGAACGCCGCGAGAACAGTCAGGACGGTGAAAGCGCGTCCTGCTGCACTCCCATCAAGACCCGCAGGCGATCGAGGCCCAGTCTGATCCTGCCTTTGACCGTACCGATCGGCGCCGCGAGCTGCGAGGCGATCTCACTGTGCGAGAGCCCGCCGAAGTAAGCAAGCTCGATCGCTTGCTTCTGCTCGGGCGGCAATGTCTCGAGCGCCGCGCGAGCGGCTACCGCATCGACCGCGACGACGGCCTCGGTGGGCACGTCTGAGCTATCCGCGGGGTCGGTTCCCTCCGCGAGCTGCTGCACCGGCCTGCGCTTGCGCGCGCGCAGGAGATCGATCGACTTGTTGCGCACCATCGATAGGATCCACGTGTGCATCGAGCCGCGCGAGACGTCGTAGGTATGTCCACTGCGCCAGGCGCTGAGGAAGACCTCCTGGACAACTTCTTCGGCGTCACCCAGATCGCCGACCAGGCGGTAGGCGAGGCCGATGGCCTGGCGATGGTGTGCGTCGTAGAGCGTCTCCAGGTCGACCAGCACCGGGGCGGGCACCTGGGGCGCACTCATAGTGCGACGTCGGCCGCCATCAGGATCGGAAGCGTCGGTGTGCTGGCGCCAGGCGCGCGCTCCTGCGTAATGGCGACGGTGCTGCCCCGCGCCGAGCCACTCAGCGGCAGCGAGGCCGAGCCGCGCGGCGTCACGCCCGCCGCGAGCGGCTGCTGGCCCGGCGGAATGATCCACGCCTCGTACACAAAACCAGACGGCGGATCATCGACACCGCGCAAGAGCAACTCGACAGCGCCCGAGCGGCGCACCAGCACCGTCGCCTCGCCTGCGGCCGAGCCAGTCAGCACGTAGCTGGCTACGACCTGGTTCATGTAGGTAAAGACCGAAGCGCTGGCGACGCCAATCACGAACACCGCTGCAAGAGCCGAAGCCCAGACCGAGCGGCGGAACTGCAGGATCCTGCCTGGGGGCCGCAGCGGAATCGGCTCGGGCCGCTCGACCTCCCTGACCTGCGCAGCCTGCTCCGCCGCGAGCTCGGCGGCCGCGCGGGCCATGAGCCGCGTCTTGAACCCCGGCGAGGGATCCATCTCGGGGGCCGCCAGCGACACGTTGCGCAGAGTCTCGCGATCCAGGCGCACGATCATCCGACACCGCTCGCACTGCAGCGCGTGCTGCTCGAAGCGCGCCTGCTCCTCGTCGTCGAGGGCGCGCAGCGCGGCCAGTGCGGCCAGCTGCTCGAACTCTTCGGAGTGGTCGGCGGCGATAGGTGTGGCGGACATACTGAAGGAAGAATAGACCCAGCCGTTCGTGAACGCTCTTCTAGAGCACCTGAGGCAATGCCTGGGCGGTGATCACACAGCCGGCAACGACGATCACGGCCGCGCTTGCCACCGGCAGCACTCGCGGCACCCAGCCACCGGTCACGTTCACCCGCTGGAACAGCGAGCGCGCGAAGACCAGCAGCAGACCAAAGCCGACCAGCACACTGGCCAGGCCAGTGCTGAAGGCAACGATGAGGAAGAGTCCGAAGAGGACGCGGTGCGCGGCAATCGTGATGAGCAGCACCATCAGCGCCTCGGGACACGGCAGCAGCCCACCTGAGACACCGAGCGCGAGCAGACTTCTGAAGCCGACCGGGCCATGCTCGTGCGTATGCCCGTGCTCGTGCTGGTGATCGTGCCCGTGCTCGTGGTCATGGCCATGATCGTGCCCGTGATGCGCGTGCTTCTTCGTGAGCGCCGACAGCAGCCGCCGTCCGAACAGCCACATGCCAATCGCGACGACGAGAATGCCAGAGACAATCTCCAGGATCGGGTACAGCCGCTCGGGCACGATGTACTGCGATAGGAACAAGGTCACCAGCCCGAGCGCGTACACGCCCGCCGTATGCGTGGCGGTCACGGTCGCGCCGAGGAACAGCGCATGCCGCGCCGTGCCGCGCGAGCCCACCAGGTAAGCCGCGACCACGGTTTTGCCATGCCCCGGTTGCAGCGCATGCGCGGCGCCGAGCACCACGGCCACGCCCAGCGCGAACAGGATGAACCCCGGTGTCAGCTCGGAGCCGTTGGCCAGCTCGGCGAAGGCACTGCGCGTGCGGTCCAGCACCCCCATCCCAGTCGGGGCCAGAAAAGGTCGCGCGGCCGCGGCGCCGGGGATGAAGCTCAAGCGCGCCTCGCGCACGTTCAGCGGACTGTTCAGCAGGTCATCGGGATACTGCCGCAGCTCATGCGTGACGTCTTCGGACGGCACGCTGGCGTGCTCGATGGTGGTGCCGGCCGCGCCTGAGCGGGCGATGATCTCGCGCCATCCGATGCGGCTCGGGTCGTTGTCATCTCGCAGCGTGAGCTCCACCGCGTCCGTGGCGCTGCCATGGAGCTCCGCGGAATAAATCGCCTCCAGCCGCAACGTGTTCAGCCCACCCTGGCCCTCGGGAAAGCTCAGGGCGCGTTGCTCGAGGTGCAGCGCCGCGGGCTGACCGTTCAACGCCAGGTGAAGATTCTGGCGAATCTCGTCTGCGCGAGCGTCGGCGTAGCGTTCAGGCGATGGCTCGAAGCGCGACTTCTCCTGGAACGTCGGGATCTCGGCCATGTCGAGCACGTAGACCAGGCGCACTCGGTCACCCGCTGGCTCGATCCGCGTGTAGTGGTTGAGCGTGAAGTTTCCGAGTGGATGCGCGGCCGCCAGGCTGGGCGCAAGCGCGGCCAGCAGCACGACGAGAGCGACGAGGCGCTTCACGAGAGGTCCTCCAGATGCTGTCGCGCCAGCGGCGCATAGGGCACCGAAAAGGCGGGGTTCAGCCGCAGCGCCTCGCCCAGCAGGTCATGGGCGCGGGTGGTATCGCCGACGCAGCGCGCGACCTCGCCGGCGTGGAACAGCACGAGCGCGTCCTTCGACCCCAGCTGCAGCGCCTGTGTGGCGTACGAATTGGCCTCGTCGCACGCGCCCGACTTGAACAGCGCCCAGCCGAGCGCATCGGCCACGTGCACGCTGTGGCGGCGGTCCCATTCGGCGCGCGCTCGCTCGACCGCGCGCGTGGCCTGGCCGCGGTCGGCATCGAAGATGGCCATCTCGAGGTCGGTGTCCACGCCATTGCTCGCGAACAGCTGCGCCTCGACGTCGACCAGCTGTTCCTGTTGCATTGCCTCAGAATCGCGGCCCGCGGCTCGAAAAACCTCGGCCAGGCGGATCACGAATTCGGTGAGCGGCACCCGCTGGGTCACGTCTGTGTACAACTCGATCGCCCGGTCGTACTGACCGCGCGCGGCTGCCACACGGGCGAGACCGGCGGTTGCGTACACGTACCCGGGGTACTGCGCCAGGGACTGGCTGTAGGTGCGTTCGGCTGCATCGAGGTCGCCCGAATTGAAGTACAGGTTGCCCAGCTGCACGCGGGTCCACTCGCTGTTCTCAGAACCGCCGGGCGCCGACATGACGGCGTCACGCATCGAGGAGATCGCGCCTTCCAGGTCGCCGTGGAGCTCGCGGGCATAGGACACCCGTGCATACGACGTCTGGTCGGGTCGCAGATTCACCATCTGCTGAATCGCGTCCACAGCCTCGGGATAGCGGCCGAGCTCGGTGTAGGCATCGGCGACCACGCCGAACGCCGCGGACTTGTACGGGTTGCTGGCGACCGCCTTCTGACCCCATTCCAGTGCTTCGGTGAACTGATGTCGAGCGAGCGCCAGGCTGCCGAGTCCAATCAAGGTGTCCGTGTCCTGAGGCGCCTGGTTGAGGGCCTGGTTCAGGATGCCGTCGGCTCGGACGTAGTAGCTGGGATCGCTCGTCTCACGCGCTCGCTGCAGGTAGGCCAGCCCGAGTCGCGTGGCGGCGAGCTGATCGTCGGGTTGCTGACGAAGTCGCTCCTGGAGCGTGCCGATCTGCCGATCCGTGGCCGAGACGCCATCGCGGCCCAGGTCGCTGCGCTGCGGCACGTTGCTCGCGGCAGGTGCGGGCGCCGTGATGCGCGCGACGCTCGTGCTCACCAGCAGCCCGGCCGCGAACAACGCCGCGACGAGTCCACTGATGCCGACCACGCGGGTCCAGCGCTTGGCGAAGATCGAACTCAGCATCGGGTTTCTCCAGAAGGGGGTGGTGCTTTGCTTGTCATCCCGAGCGAAGCGAGAGATCTCGTGCTCAGCACCTGAGATTCCTCGGCCCCGCCCCGGAATGACAATCGGCGGAACTTACTGGCCAGTCGCGCTGGCGGCGGTGCCGCCGCTGCGCGAGAAGCCGGAGTAGGGCTGCGACAGATACGGGAACGTTGCGTTGAAGCCCAGGGTGGGCTGATTCACGCCGTCGCCGAGCAGGTTGTTCGGCGCCTTGTTGAAGTCGGGCGTGAATGGCGTGGCACCGGCGACCGCCTGAATGGCGATGTCGACCACGTCGTCCTCGAGGCGTCGGCCGTTGGGGTATCCGGCGTTGTCGCCGCCGAGGATGCCCATGCGGTTGCCCTTGCCCAGACCAGCCGTGGGCGCGACGCCCATGTTCAGGCGCAGCATCTCTGAGGCCTGGACGTTGGCTGGCTGATTTAACCCCTGGATACCCGTCAGGAAGATGGCTACCAGGTCGTTGCGCGGCGCCGGCGGCGTCGGGATGCCGTACAGAGCCGTGATCAGACCCGCCAGCTCGGGGTTGGTGACCGCGGGCAGGAACTCCGCGTCGCCGGCTGGCGGCGTGGCGTTGAAGTGGTCCTTGACGCCGAGCGGCACGACCACCTCGTTGACCAGCGGGCTGCCCAGGCGCTCGATCTGCACCCAGTCGCCAGACTGCTCATCGCCGAAGCCGCTTGTGCTCAGCACGCGGGTCTGGCGGCGCCAGGTCGTGGCCCACACGCCGATGATCGAGTTGGAGCCGTCGGCCTTCGCCGCCTGGCCATCGGTGGTCAGCTTCGTGATCGGGATCTGAAAGCCGATGGAGTGGACATTGAACCCGTTGAACGAGTTGACGCCGTCGGTCGCGTTGAGCGGAACGACCTTGTGCAGGTTCTGCAGTGGTCGCAGCGCCAGCAGGTCGAACACGCCGAGGTCGAGGAAGAAGGAGTCGGCGCGCTGGCCGGCGAAGAACCAGCCTTCGCCGTCGGCCATGGCCGAAACGGCGGGTGTGCCACTGATGCCGCCGGGGCCATTCGTGGAGTCGGTGCCGGGCGGGTTCGAGTGTGGTCCGACGTTGACCGGCTGCACTGGCAGATCGGTGGCGATGACGGTGTCGCCCTCACCGCGCACGCTCTTGGTCACGGTCGCGGTCTGCTGGACGTTCAGGTTGGCGTCGCCGTACTTGGCGAACGGGCCGAAGTTGTACAGGAAGGTGGCAGGGTTCTTGACCGTGGTCTTGAACTCGACGCTGTACTTGATGTCGTCCTGGTTGCGGCCCGCCTGGGCGATGTGCAGGACGTACTTCACCTTGTCGTCGAACTTGTAGAAGTTCGGGCCACCCATCGGGTCCTGATAGGGGATGGCGTTGACCAGGAAGGTGACCGTGTCGGGCGCATCCGGGCTGACGAAGGCGTACAGGTCAGTGAGGTCGGCGTACGGATCGCCGGCGATCGCCGGCGCCTCACGGTGGCTGGACGCGGCGGCGAAGGGCGCACCCATGAGGGTGCCCGCCACCAGACCAGCGGTCGCGGCGAGGCCGCCGATAAATTTGAGCGGTCGCTTCAAGGCTCGAGTTCCTCCGAGTTTGAGTTCGGTTGGTACCCAGCGCGCTGGTGCGGGGCCTGGCCAGCGCGCGTGGCCATCGCACGCCGCCCAAGCCGGGCCCGGCTGCTGAGTCCACCGGGTCCGTGAGCTAGGTACGCCGGCTGGTAGCGTTCGGATCATTCCCGTACTGCAACGGCAGCGGATGCTCCAGCGAGTGTGCGATCGCATCCTGGCTGTCTAGCGGCCGCACCCGGTGCGCGTTGCGATCGACGGCATCGATGCCGCTGGCAAGACCACGCTTGCCGGGGAGCTCACCGCGGTGCTGCGCGACCGTGGCTGCATGGTCATCCAGGCATCAGTCGATGGCTTCCAGCGTCCCCGCACCGAGCGCTACCGCCGAGGCGCTGAATCCGCCGACGGCTACTACGAGGACGCCTTCGACTACCCCGCGCTGCGCGCGGCGCTGCTCGAGCCGCTAGGACCAGCTGGCAATCTGCGGTTCCGCACGGCCGTGTTCGACCTTCCAGCCGATTCGCCCGCTGCTGAGCCGCTTCGGACCGCGTCGCCAGATGCGCTGCTCCTCGTCGACGGCGTGTTCCTGTTGCGGCCCGAGCTCGCCGACTGCTGGGACTTCACCATCTTCATCAACGAACATCCAGCGCGGCCGCGGCTCAGCGCAGTTGGACGACGTTCGCGGTGATCAGCCGCGCCTGGTCCGAGCACAGGTAGACGATCACGTCGGCAACCTCGTCGGGCGAAGCGACGTGGAAGTGGTCGCGGCTGCTCTTGACAAACTCGCGCACCGCGTCGCCGACCCAGCCCGTGTCGGTGATCGGTGGGTAGACCACGTTCGAGGTGATGCCGAACTCGGCCAGCTCGAACGCCGCCGACATGGCGTAGTTGACCAGCGCGGCTTTGCCGGCCCCGTACGAGACTTCCTGGGGGAAGCCGAGCGGACCACCCGAGGTTAGCCCGACGATGCGTCCCCACGTGGCCTTGCGCGCGATGTGTCTGCGCGCGAGCTCCGCGATCATCAGGGCTGACCCTCGCCCGTCCACTTCCAGGACCTGCGCGGCGCTCTCGGCCGTTAGCCGCGCCAGGGTACGTCCCAAACGATCGACCGGCTCAGCTCGGAACGTATCGGCTCGCCAGCCAGTGGCGTTGTTCACCAGGATCTCAACGGGCCCGAAGGCAGCTTCCGCCGCATCGAACAGACGCGTTGCCGTACTGGGGTCGCGCAGGTCAGCCTCGATCGCCTCCGCTTGCCCACCCGCACGCCTGATGTCCTCGACGATCGTCGTGGCGTCGCCGGCTCGATTGACACGATAGGTTTCGGGCATGCCCGGATCGGGTTCATCGTGCACGCGGAAAAAGCTGAGCAGCACCCGCGCACCGTTGTCTGCCAGCGCCCGCGCCGTCGCGGCCCCGATCCCGTGGTTCGCGCCGGTCACGATCGCCACCCGCCCCGCCAGTCCCGCGTAGCGCATGTGCCGCCCAGTACAGCACACCTGGCCGCGGGCCTTACACTGCCACAACAGCACCGATGAACAAGCAGCACCTGACCTGGACGCAGATCGAGGACCTCGCGATCCGCCTCGCGGATCAGCTGCCAACCAGCTACGACGTGATGCTGGTCATCACCCGCGGCGGCATGGTGCCGGCGTGCATCATCAGCGAGCGGCTCAACCTGCGCAACATCCTGGTCGCGGCGGTGATGTTCTACACGGCCCAGGAACGCACCCTCGACAAGCCGATCTTCCTGCAGTTTCCGGGCGATCCGCTGTTGAACAAGCGGCGGGTGCTGATCGTCGACGACGTCTGGGATTCGGGTCGCACGATCATGGCCGTGCGTGAGCGCGTGCGCCAGGCCGGCGGCTACCCCGAGACCGCGGTGCTCCACTTCAAGCCGCGTCGCACGGCGTACTCGGATGCCCGCCCCGACTTCTACGTCGACGAGACCGACGCCTGGATCGTCTACCCCTGGGACGTCGGCGAAGCCAGCCTGCCCGCTGGCGTGATCGAGTCCTTCACCGAAGCCTGAGCTCCCGAATCGATCGCTCGCTGACCCGCGGCATCGTCCTCAGCGTCCTGCTCGCGCTGGCGGTCGCGGCGCTGGTGGTGGCGTGGGGCGATGCGCCGGCCGTCGCTCGGTCGCTGTCGACGTTTCCGTCGCTGCTGATCGCGCCAGTGCTGCTGCTGACCCTGTGGAACTACGGACTGCGCTGGCTGCGCTGGCAGGTGTACCTGCGCATCCTCGGCGTGCACGGCGTCGGTCGGCTGGATAGCGCGCTGGTGTTCCTGTCGGGGTTCGCCATGGGGCTCACGCCGGGCAAGTCCGGCGAGCTGACCAAGAGCTACTGGCTGCGCGAGATCGCCGGCCCCGAACGAGCGCCGTTCGCGCGCACCGCGCCGATCGTGTTCGCGGAGCGGCTGGTCGACGGTATCGCCATGCTGCTGCTGGCGGCGACAGGTCTGGTGACGTTCCAGTTCGGGGTGGCTGCACTCCTGGGTGTTGCGGCGCTTGCCGTTGCCGCCGTTGTCTTGATCCAGGCTCGCCCGTTGGTACACGCGCTTTTGCATCGGTTGCAGCCACGCGCCACGCGCATCGTCGCCGTGCTCGACACCGCCTATGACAGCGCCCGCGAGCTGCTCACCTGGCCACGCCTGGCCGGTGCGGTGCTGGTCGGGATCCTGTCGTGGGGCGGCGAGTGCCTCGCGCTGTATGTGATCCTGCTCGGCTTCGGCGCGTTGCCGTCCCTGGAGCTGCTGAACCAGGCCACGTTCGCGCTCGCCGTCGGCAGCGTGATCGGCTCGGCGTCCCTCCTGCCGGGCGGCATCGGCGCCGCCGAAGGCACCGTCGCCGCGGTCCTCGACCTCGTCGCGCACCAACCGCCCGCGGTCGCCGCCGCCGCGACCCTGCTCATCCGCGTGTGCACGCTGTGGTTCGGCGTCCTCCTCGGCGCCGCGTCGCTCGTAGTCCTGGCCCGCCGCGCCACTCCTTCCTAAAGAAATTTGCGTTCGGGAGGTGCCGCGCTCGCTCCAGTCCGCGCTCCGATTCTTTTGGAAAATTTGCCTCTCAGCGTTCCCGCGCTCGCTTCGGTCCGCGCTCCTGATCCAAGAAATTTGCGTTCGGAAGGTGCCGCGCTCGCTTCGGTCCGCGCTCCTGATGCAAGAAATTTGCGTTCGGGAGGTGCCGCGCTCGCTTCGGTCCGCTCGGGCGCCGCTGGCCGCGTCGCCCTGACGCCCTTCGGGCTGCTCCCTACGCTTCCGCTCGGCATACCCTTCAGAGTCGCACTTGCATGCCGCTGGGCAGGAGGGAAGCCAGGGAACTTGCTCCGTGGTGCGGTCGGCTGTCGCATCACGCGCGGCATGCATGCTTGTGGCGGGCAGCAGCCGGTCGCCTCCAGCTCGCCCTCACCCTAGCCCTCTCCCAGAGGGAGAGG
>WNGB01008177.1_pt1 | contig 17164 bp, 14 predicted proteins | sample 5400681 | NCBI WGS metagenome assembly WNGB01 (sample SAMN13153367, study PRJNA577476) | soil metagenome | isolation source: 115 cm soil or saprolite under grassland replicate 2 | place: USA:California | collected 2016-06-15 | reverse complement strand
CGGGACCGCGGCGTCGAGCGCGCCTACATCTACGGCGACCGTGCGGTGGGCGGCACCGGCGCGATCGAGGGCAACAACTCATTCTTCATCCTGACCGCGCCGCCGGAGGTCTACAACCTGCCTGCCGAGCCGGAGCTGCCCCAGAAGAACACCGGCAGGGCGTTCCTGTCGACGTTTGGCATGGCGGTCGCGCTCGGGCTGGCCGCGATCGCCGCGCTGCGGGGCAAGTGAGAAGTCAGAATTCAGAATTCAGGAGTCAGAATAGCGCCGAGCCCATTGGCCGCAGCGCTATCGTTGATGTCGACATCATTCTGACTCCTGACTCCTGACTCCTGACTCCTGAATTCAGGGGGACAGTTATGACACAAGGCTACCAGCGCAAATGGGAGACCCGCCGCGGCGGGCGATCGGTGTCGGACGGAACGCGCACGAGCTACTACGGCTCGCCGGTGATCCACGCGCCGCACTGGAAGTGGCTGATCATCGTCTACTTCTTCCTGGGCGGCATCTCCAGCGCCAGCTATGTGATCGCCTGCGTCGCCGAGCTGTTCGGCGGCCGCGCGGGCGACCGGATCAAGCGGACCGGGCGCTATCTCGCCCTGGCCACGCTGATCCCCTGCCCGTGGCTGCTGATCGCCGACCTGGGGCGGCCGGAGCGGTTCCATCACATGCTGCGGGTCGTCAAGCTGCGCTCGCCTATGTCGGTCGGCACGTGGGGGCTGACGATCTACGGCTTCTTCTGCACCCTGTCGGTGCTGCTCCAGGCGGTCCAGGACGGCCTGCTCAACTGGGTGCCGCAGGCGCGCAGGCTGGCGGAGCCGCTGCCATGCACGATCATCAATGCGATCGGCGGCGTGTTCGGCTTCTTCGTGGGCGGCTACACCGGCGTGCTGCTGGGGATCACCGCCGTGCCGATCTGGGCGAAGAACATGCTGCTGCTGGGGCCGCTGTTCCTCTCCTCGGCCATGTCGAACGGCGCGGCCGCGATCTCGCTGGTGCTCGCGCTGTTCCGCGGCACGAGCCACACGACGCTCAGGCGGCTGGAGCGCCTCGACCTCGTCGCGCATCTGGCCGAGCTGGGGCTGGTCCTGGCGGCGCGCGCCAACGCCGGGCCGGCGATCGGCCGGCCGCTGCGGCAGGACCGGCTGGGGCAGATCTTTCGCTGGGGCGTGCTGGGGGCCGGGATCGTCGCGCCGCTCGCACTCCAGGCGCGAAATGCGTTCGGAAAGCCCTCGCGCCCGCTGGCCGCGCTGGCGTCGCTGCTGACCCTGGCGGGCGGCCTGTGCCTGCGCTACGTCATGGTGATGGCCGGCCGCGCCTCGGCCGCCGACCCGCAGGCCAGCTTCCAGTTCGCCCGGAAAGTGACAAGGTGACAAGGTGACAAGGTGACAAGGTGACAAGGTGACAAGATGACAAGGTGCAAGCTCCGATACGAGCTCACCGTGTCACCCCCTCACCGTGTCACCTTGTCAAGCTCATCCCGGCGCTTCTTAAGAACCACGCGCTCCAGCGAGACCGTCTGCACGTCGTCGATCGGGATGGTGCGTTTGCCCGCCAGGCCCCACCAGCGGCCGACCACGATCGTGCCGCGGCCGAGCGGCTGCGCTGCATCGGGCGCGGTCGCGTACAGCTCGCTCGCCGACTGCGCGCGCGACGCGTGGTTGCCGATCGGCTGTGTGGGCGCCGGACCGAGCAGCTCGCCGCTCACGATGCTGTGCTGGAGCGCCGTGGCCGCCACCTGCTCCTCGACCACGCTGGCGGGATCGGGCACGACGTCGAGGACTGTCCCAAGGTAGACGTTGTCGCGCGTGTAGACATCCATAGCGCGGCGGATATCACGACTGTCGAAGCTCATACGGCGCCTTTCACGCAGGCTTATGCGCGTTGATAGAGATCTGCCCAGACCACGATCGCCCGCTGTTTGGATGCAGTCGGCGTGCCGGCCGCGCGCGAAAAAACCCCGGCCGAACGTGATTTCCCGTGGTCGCGAACGATGCGGATTGGACATGCAGTGACCACTGCCCACTGACCTGACTGAGGGGCGCTTGCCAATACGCTGCGACCGTTTTATACTACGTCTGTAGCTTCAACGAAGAGCACTGCAGGCTGCCATAGCTCCGCGATTAGCGCGTTTGTCCCTGGCTCCCGAGGGGTCGGCTATGACTGCAACGCAGCAGATCCTCGCCACGAAATTCTATCTGCCACCGCCGACCACGACGCTGGAGGCACGCCCGCGCCTGTTCGATCGGCTGAACCCTGAATACCTGGTGACGCCGCTCATTAATCAGCTGGCCGAATATACGACATCGTCGATCGTGCTCGTTCTCGACGACTACCATGTCATTAGCGCGCCAGCTATTCATGCCGCGCTGACGTTCGTCGTCGATCACCTCCCGCCGCATGTGCACCTGATCGTGATCAGCCGGAGCGACCCGCCGCTGCCGCGGGCGCGCCTGCGCGCCCGCGGCCAGCTGATCGATCTGCGGGCCGCCGACCTGCGCTTCACGCAGGAGGAGTCCGCCAGCTTCCTCAACGACGTGATGGAGCTGCAGCTCTCGCCGGACACAATTGCCGAGCTCGATACGCGCACGGAGGGCTGGATCGCCGGGCTGCACCTGGCGGCCCTCTCGATGCAGAATCACGCCGATCGCGCCGGGTTCGTTCACTCGCTCACCGGCAGCCACCACTACATCCTGGACTACCTGGTCGAGGAGGTGCTGCAGCGCCAGCCCGCGCCTATCCGTACCTTCTTGCTGCAGACCTCCATCCTCGATCGATTCTGTGCCCCACTCTGCAATGCTGTGATGGAGAGTGCGGATTCGGTCCACTCGTTGGATCTGGTGGAGCGCGCGAACTTGTTTCTGATCCCGCTCGACGATGAGCGGCGCTGGTATCGCTACCACCACCTCTTCGGCCAGATGCTGCGCGCTCGCCTGGCCCAGGAGCAACCTCACACCATTCCGGATCTCCACCGGCGCGCGAGCGCATGGTATGCCCAACATGCCGCCGGTGAGACGGCGATGCAGGGCGAGGCGATCCGCCACGCGCTCGCGGCCGGCGATGGTGAGCGCGCCGTTCAGCTCGTCGAGGAGGTTGCGGAGACCCTCTGGGTCCGCAACGAACTCACGACGCTGCGCGCCTCGCTCACAGCGCTGCCCACAGCCGTGCTGCATGAGCATCCGCGGCTGGCGCTCATGCTGGCGCAGCTGCTCGTCTTCAATGGCTCGTTCGCGGACGTCCCGCCGCTGCTCGATGCCGCGGAGGCGGCGCTGGCATACGCCGCGCTCCCTGCCGACGAACAGGCCACGCTGCGCGGCAGGATCGCGGCTGTGCGCGTCCATACGCTCCGCCTCGCCGAACGCTATGAGGAGGCAATTGCGCAGGCCAGGCAGGCGCGAGAGCTGCTACCCTCTTCAGAGCGTATTGGCCGGGCGCTGGCGGCATTCGGGCTGGCGATCACCCAACAGATGCAGGGCGCACTGCCAGCCGCCGGCGTCAGCTATCGCGAGGCGATCGCCCTCTGCGAGGCGGTCGGCGATCGCTATACCGAGATTGCCACGCGCTGTATGCACGGGCGCCTCTTGATCGACCGCGGTGACCTGCTGAGCGCTGAGCGGACGTTTCAGCAGGCGCTCCAGCGTGCGATGCTCGGCAGCCAGCGGATGCCGGTTGCGGGGTGGGCGCTGGTCGGGTTAGGAAGCGTCGCGTATGCTCGCCATGAGCTCCAGCGCGCCGAAGACCTGCTGACGGAAGGGCTCGATCTCGTCCGGCACGGGGGGGTGCGCAATGCCGTCTACATGGGCAGCGCGGCCTTGATTCAGCTGCGACTGGCACAGGGCGATCTGGATGGCGCTGGCGCCGCCGCCACGCGATTCGTGCAGGATGCGCAGGGCAGCCAGATCGCCCACTTCATCCGCTGGTCGGCGGCGATGCAGGCGCTCGTCGACCTGCGCTGCGGCAACCTCGCCACCGCCGTCCGCTGGGCGCGCATTGCCCAGCCGCGCGCCGATGCGCTGATGTTCACTGATAAGGCGGTCTATGCGATTTTCGTGCGAGTGCTGCTCGCCACCGGGCAAGCGGATGTGGCGCAACGCTGTGTCCGCGCGCAGCGCGCGCTGATCGCCCCGTTCGACCATGTCACGACTCAGATCGAGCTGTACCTGCTGGACGCTGCCGCCCTGCTCGCCAGGGGCGCGCCCGACGCCGCGCGGGTGGCGCTGGATTCGGCCCTGGCCATGGCCGCGCCACGCGGCCTGGTGCAGGTCTTCGTCGACGCGGGGGCGCCCATCGCAGCCCTCCTGGCGCGGCGGCCACACGGCGGCCCGCTTGGCGCATTCGCCGCACAGCTCCCAATCGTCGATCAGGATACGCCCGAGGTTGCCCTCCCGCCTGGCGCGGAAACCGACGTTACATCGTCCCTACGCGTCGACTTCCGCCACGTGGACGATCTGCCGGCGCTCCCGGCCGCATTGGGCGGCAACCAGCTGGCTGAAGCGCTCAGCGAGCGTGAGCTCGAAGTGCTCCAGTTGATGGCCGCGGGTCTGGCGAATCAGGAGATTGCCCACCGGCTGGTGATCAGCCTGCCAACCGTCAAGAAGCATGGCAGCAATATTTTCGGCAAGCTCCAGGCCACGAACCGCACCGAGGCAGTTGCGCGCGCGCGAGATCTCGGGCTGCTGCGCTGATACCTCGCGGCGACGTTTGAAGCCGGCTGTGATTCAGATAGGAGAGGGCAGCGTGACCGGCAACACACACGATCATCACTCGGCCGACGCGCCAGACGTCTCGGCGCGGGCGACCGCAACCGCGGCCACCTCCCGGCCGACGCTACGGGCGGTTTTCCTGCCCGCAACCTGGGGCACGGTCACCAAGGAGGTCCTGGCCGCCGACTTCGAGCGGCAGACCGGCATCAGGGTCGAGATTGATCTGATCAGGCGCGATGCGATCCACGATTGGATGGGCACGATCTTCGCCGCTAAGGACGCGAGCTACGATATCTTCAACCTCGACTACAACTGGATCCCGGAGTTCGCGCAGGCCGGGCATCTTGTGCCGATGGATGAGGTGATCGGCGCCAACGGCGACTTTCTGCCTAAGGCACTGGATGTCGTGCGCTACCAGGGATCGCTCTTCGGCGTACCGCAGACGGTGCATCCGCACCTGCTCTGGTATCGTAAGGATCTCTTTGACGAGGCGGGGCTGCCACCGCCGGCGACGATGGACGAGTGGCTCAAGGCGATCCAATTCTTCCAGGGCAAGGACATGGGCGGGCAGATGGTCTACGGCTGGGCGGCGCAGGCGATACGAGGGTATGGCAACGTCCACACCTGGCTCACCTTTCTGTACAGCTTCGGCGGCGACACGTTCACCGACTTTACGACGCTGCATCCCACGTTGAACACCCCGGAGGCGCTGGCCGCCACGCAGTTCTGGGCGGAGATGATGCGGTACACCCCACCCGGCATCAACGACTACACCTACGACGAGGTGATCAACGCCGCCGCGTCCGGCATCATCGCGACCTGCCTGCACGGATCGTGGGGCGCCTTCGCCGTCGACGACCCGAAGACGTCGAACACCGTCGGCAGGTGGGAGTTTGTCAAGGTGCCCAGCGCCAGGACCAGCGTGCCACACCTGGCCGAGTGGCTGATTGTGGTCTCCAGCTACAGTAAACAGCGCGACGCAGCGATCGAGTTCATCAAGTACCTCGAGAGCCCGGAGAACGACGTGCGCCAGGCGCTGCTTGGCGGCGGCGATCCGGTACGCGAATCAAGCTACGCCGACCCGCGCCTGATCGACGCGCGGGTCGAAGGGTACCCCGACCTGCGCCGCTTCCGCCGCCATCCCCATGTGCTCGCGGCCATGCAGACGGCCAAACCGCGACCGCTGTTCGCGCATGAGGAGCAGTGGGAGGCGATAGTCTCTACCGCGCTGCACGCCATCCAGCTCGGGCAGTGCTCAGTACAGGACGGCTTGGCCAAGGCGCAGAGCGATGTCGACCAGATGATCAAAGAGGCCGGCTATCGCTAGGCTACACTAGCTTCGGAACGCTCCACGCGCTCAGCCGCATCGAGGCGGGCGCGTCAAGCATGCCTGGAATCCTCTCCTGATTCCGCGCAATACTACCTCACTACAACCTCCCTACCGCCAACGGTACAACTCACCCTACAACTTTTGTATGCTGTGACTACAACCGTCAGACGGTTATTATCTGTCTAATCAAACCAAGCTTCAACTGAATACTCGAGCGGTTAGCCCGCCACAACAACTGTGGCATGCCCCCGCAAGAGGAGCTGCCTGCGGAGGTCCTGCAGCGTGGCTGTGCGACGCACATGCCATCCACATGGAGATCTAAAAAACGATAGCCCCCCATGCGGGTGCCGCACACTGCCGCATGAAAATCGGCTATCCGCTTATCCGCTCGCTATCCGCTGCCCTATTTTCATATTAGGAACCCATCAGAATTATGTGGTGAAGGTCAAGGAGAGCGTGCAGCAGATGCTGCGCGGGCGCTGGGTCCTGCCCGAGGACGCGCAGAAGATTATCCAGGAGGCTGATCTCACGCCGATCCCGTGAGCGATCGTTGAACCGAGGACGCTGATCGCGAGCCCCCGCGCCGCGCGGGGGCTCTCCCTCCGTCCGTCTTCGAGCGAAAGGAGACATTCGATAGTAGTCGTGCAGCCTGGGGATCATCGATGGTGACAACGACGATGCGCAACGTCCAACCGCGCGAAGCAGCCCTGCTTCGACACAGCATCCGATCAGATCCACCACATCTGATTCGCGGGTGACCTCGTTCTGTGCGGCGCCTACGCCGCCGCACGCTCCCCACCCCCACAATTCCTGGTCATGCGCGCCTGATCGCTCGTGCCACGATCTCACTACAATCTCCCGGTCGCCAACAATACGACTCGTGATACTACTTTCGCATACTGCGACTACACCCATCTGACAGCTATTATCTAGCTACTCAAAGGATTGCAATATTGACCGAACTTACCCAACGTACGCTCCCAGGCGGAGGGACGACGATGGCGACCTATCATATTCGCGTCCAGGGCCACCTGCCCGATCGCTATGCAGCGTGGTTCGATCCGCTGACCATCACGCGCGAGCCGTCGGGCGAGACGCTGCTGTCGGGTGAGCTGGAGGACCAGGGCGCGCTCTTCGGCGTGCTGCTGAAGATCCGCGATTTGGGCCTGCCTCTGCTGTCCGTCTCGCCCGATCCCGGTTGGGAAGTGCCCGATGTAAGGAGGTAGCACCAGTGACAACCAATCCGATCGCCGTCGTCTCCTATATGACCATCCAGCCCGGTACGGAGCAAACGTTTCTCGATCAGTTCGGCGAGCTCGTCGCACAGACACGCGCGGAGCAGGGCTGCATCGACTATGCCTTTCATCAGCATCCCAAGGATTCATACCGCTTCTTCTTCTATGAGAGCTTTGTGGATCAGGCGGCGTTCGACTTCCACCTCAACCAGCCCTATACGCAGGCATGGGTCGCGCTCGCGAACGCCCACGGCGCGCGCTTCGACGTCGAAACCTGGACAATGCTGAGCCGGCGAGATCGCACTCGATGAAAGAAAGGACCTCACAGATGGGACAGGAAAAACGATCCAACCAACCGCCGAACGCGGTGCCTGAAGGCCGGATGACCCGGCGCGCCTTCTTGAAATCGGCTGTTGCCGCAGGGCTAGGTATGCCCGCGATCAGCGCGCTCCTGGCCGCCTGCGGCGGCGGAGCCCCCCAGGCGCCATCGGGCGCATCCTCAACGGCGCCAGCGGCGGGCGGCGCGGCAGCGGGTGGCGGCAAACCGGCCTCGCTCAACATGCTCTACGCGACCGTCGAGGCCGATGTCGATGCGATCAAGCTCGTGCTGCCAGACTTCAAGGCGGCGACCGGGATCGACATCAAGCTTGATTCAATGCCCTACGACGCGCTTCAGCAGAAGGCCTTCGCCGAGCTGGCGGCTTCCAGCTCCTACTACGACGTTATGATTTGCGATACGCCGTGGACCCCGGCGCTCACACAGAAGCTCGAACCGCTCAGCGGATACATCACGAACGCGCAGCTCAACGACATCGCTAAGGTCGACATCAACGACTTTATCCCAAAGGTGTTCTTCGACACGGCGGTCTATCATCCGACCGAGTCGCACCGGCAGTTTCCGTCTCCCGACAAGATCGACATAGACGCGATCAAGAGCCAGGGTTTCGATGTCTTCGGCCTGCCGCTGCAGGCCAATGTGCTCACGATGTCCTACCGCAAGGATCTTTTCGACGACGCGAAGGAGCAGGCGGATTTCCAGCAGAAGAACGGCAAGCCGCTGAAGATCCCCGAAACCTGGGACGACTTCGTCACCGTCGCGCAGTTCTTTACCCGGCCGGACCAGCGCCTGTATGGGACGACGGTCATGGCCGGCAATGGCGACTGGGCGACCGACGACTTCAAGACCCTGTTGGCGAGCTGGGGCGGCGATGGCCATCTGGTCACCGATAAGTTTGAGCTGGCGTTCAACTCGCAGCAGGGCGTCGACGCGCTGTCCTTCTACGCCGACCTGATCAATAAATACAAGGTGACCCCACCCGGAGCGACCTCGTTCTCGTGGGACACCGCCGCATCCACCTTCGCCTCCGGACTCACGGCCTTGAGCATGAACTACCATACGGTCTCGCTCAATCCGGATATCAAGGGCCAGGTGGCGTACGCCCAGGTGCCTAAGAAGTCGGCCTACGGTCCCCATTTCGGAACCTGGATGCTCAGCGTCAACAAGTTCTCGCAGAACAAGGAGTGGGCATATCGGGCGATCACCTGGTTCACCAGCGCCGATGCGCAGGCCAAGATGCTTCAAACACAGCTGCACCCAAGCCGCATCTCCGTATACGAGAAGGCCAAGACGGAACCATCTCTGAAGGACTCCGCCAACTTCTACGATATCCTCGGCAAATCCCTGGCCGTCGGCGTGGGGCGCCCGCGTCTCACAAACTACGGCGCCGTCGATAAGGAGATCTGGGTTGCTGTCAACCAGGCGGCGAGCGGCAGCATGGCGCCAAAAGACGCGCTGAGCGGCGCGGCGGCGAAGGTCACGAGCCTTCTCAAGGAAGCGGGGTATCCAGTTGGCTAAGCTACCACAGATCAAATCGACGACGAGACGACCCGGCACGGATCGCGGGTCCGGTGGATCGCGCAGTACGCGCCGCGCTATGTCGGGGGCGCGGGATGCGCGCGCTGACTCGGCCAACCGATTCGGTTGGCTGCTCGTCGCGCCGACAGTGATAGTCTTGCTGACAATGACCATCTTCCCGGCGGCGTATCTGCTGTACTCGAGCTTCCAGAGCTTCAACTTGATGAATCCGGACGCGGCGCGTTTCGTCGGGATCGAGAACTATCGGTTCATCCTCACCAATGGAGATATCTGGCACAGCATCCTGATCACGCTGCTGTTCGTGTTTCTAGCTGTGGGACTCGAGCTGCTGTTCGGGCTGCTGCTTGCGCTCGCGCTGGCGCGCCGAAGCCGTGAGACCGACATCGCGTCGGCGATACTCATCCTGCCGATGGCCGTGACACCCGTCGTCTCCGCGCTGATCTGGCGTGAGCTGTTCAACCCGAACTACGGCTGGATCGACTACTACCTCCAGCGCATTGGCCTGATCCGCGAGCCAATCGCCTGGCTTAGCTCGCCGGCGACTACCTGGGTAACCCTGATCAGCTTAGAGGTCTGGCAGTGGACGCCGTTTGTCGCGCTGATCTTGATGGCTGGTCTGCAGGGAATCTCCCCAGAGCCCAAAGAGGCCGCCGCCGTCGACGGCGCGCAGGGGTGGCAGCTGTTCATGTACATCACGTTGCCTTTGCTCAGGCCGTTCATTGCGATCGCCGTGGTGCTCCGCGCCCTGGATGCCTTTAAGACATTCGGCACGATCAAGGTGCTCACCGGCGGCGGCCCCGGAACCTCGACCGAGATCATCAACCTGACGATCTACCGCGTGGCGCTGCAGGATTTCAGCGTTGGATCGGCGGCGGCGCTCGGAATCTCGTTCCTGCTGCTGCTCTCGATCATCGTGCCGCAGCTACTGAAGGTGATCGCTCGTAATACGGATATTCTGGAGGCATGATGATGTCTATTTCTTCGACACAGCGGGTATCACGCATCGTGATACGACTCGCGCTCTGGTTCTCGATCGCGCTCGTCCTGTTGCCGCTGATCTGGATGGTGACCACCTCGTTCAAACCGGCGGGGTATGCTCAGGCCATCCCGCCCAAGTGGATTTTCCCGCCAACCCTGGAGCACTATGTCAATGTGCTCAACGGAAGCTCCGGTACAGCATTCGGCCCACTCCTCCTGCATAGTGCGATCGTTTCGGCCGCATCCACCGTTCTCGCGCTGGTGCTGGGGTTTTTCGCGTCGTATGCCCTGGCACGGGTCCGCTTTCGAGGCAGGCACTCGCTGGCGATGTGGATTCTCTCGACGATCATGTTCCCGCCGGTGGTCGCGGTCATCCCGATTTTCATCCTCGCGGGTAGGCTTCAGCTCATCGATACCTATCCGGTGCTGATCGTGCCCTATGCCGCCTTCAACCTGCCGATCGTCATCTGGACCCTGCGGAGCACAATTCGTCAGATACCCGAAGAGATCGAAGAGGCAGCCTTCGTGGATGGCGTGTCCCGCATGGGAGCGATCACCAGAATCATCCTACCGCTTACGGCGCCAGGACTCGCAACCGCTGCCATCTTGAGCATGCTGCTGTGCTGGAATGAGTTCCTGTTCGCCGTCACGCTAACCCGTTCGGCCGTGAAGACAGCTCCGGTCGGAATCAACGAGTTCACCGGCATGTTCGGCACCGAGTGGGGCAATCTGACCGCTGCCGCCACGACGATCGTCGCGCCCGTCCTGGTGATGGCGCTCGTGCTGCGCCGCCACCTGATTGAAGGGCTCACCCTGGGAGCAGTCAAATGAGAGGACTTAGCGGGCGAAGGGATGTCGGGGCCCGCGTGCCCCATCGCGGCAGCGCTGTCTGTGAAGATTTGAGGAGGCACCATTTATGAAAGCTGTTCTCTTTCCCGGCAATAAAGAGGTCCAGGTGGCCGATCGTCCGGACCCGCGGCCTGGTTTCGGCGAGGTGCTGATCAAAATGCGCGCCTCGGCCCTCTGCCGGAGCGATATGAGCCTCTACTACGGAACGCCGATTGTGGGCGGTGAATCGGCCGGCAAGGGCCTGATCGTGCCCGGGCACGAGCCTGCTGGCGACGTCGTGGAAGTCGGCCCAGGCGTCACCGCGGTGCGCCCAGGCGACCGGGTCGCAGCCTATCTCGCGATTGGATGCGGCAACTGTCCCTACTGTCAGAGCGGATACCTCATGCTCTGCCCAAACTGGAAATGCCTCGGGTTCGACGTCGATGGCGGTGATGCCGACTACCTGGTTGCCCCGGCCCAGAACTGCCTCAAGCTCCCTGATCAGCTCTCATATGCGGCGGGCGCGGTGATGACGGACATGGTGGGGACGCAGTACCACACGCAGAAGCGCTTGAACGTTTCTGGAGCCACGAGCGTGGCGGTCTTCGGTCTGGGTCCGATGGGTGCGGCGGGTGTCCTGATCGGCAAGGCCCGCGGCGCCAGGGTGATCGCCGTCGATGTCCTTGAGTCGCGCCTTGAGATGGCACAGCAGCTTGGCGCAGATGAGGTGATCAATAGCGCCAAAGAAGATGCCGTCGAGCGCCTCCGCGCGCTCAGCTACGGGGAGGGTGTCGACATCGCCATTGACTGCTCGGGCAACCCCGCCGGGCAGAACGCGGCGCTCGACAGTACGCGTAAACAAGGATCGGTTGCCTTCGTCGGCGAGTCGCGCTCAACCACCATCAACCCAAGCGATCAGATGATTCGGAAGCTCCTCCACGTTATCGGTGCGTGGTACTTCCCAATCTGGGAGTGGAATGAGCTCGCTCGCTTTGTGGTCGACCGCAACGTTCCGGTTGAACGCATGATCACCCACCGATTCCAGCTACAAGACGCACCTGAGGCCTTTCGTATGTTCGACCAGCGCCAAACCGAAAAGGCCGTGTTCGTGTGGGACTAAGACAAGGTTCTTGCGCACGTTGCAAAGTTGCACCACAGGTCGCAGGTCACAGGTCGCACGTGATTGCATCTTGCGACATGCGCCATGCGATAAACTGTAAAGCTCGTCGCCGTCGAGCGAAACCTTGTCTAACAGGCTATCAAAGGAGGTACACATATGTCGACCATGAAACTATCGTTTAACACCTGGGCGTATTCCAGCTTTCCAGTCTGGGTCCCCGCCTACCCGCTTGAGGAAACTATCAAGCGGCTTGCACGCATCGGCTACGACGGCATCGAGATCGGCGCCGCCAGCCCGCACGCCTATCCAAAGTACCTCAGCAAAGAGCGCCGGCGGGAGATCAAGCAGGTGCTGGACGCGAACGGGATCGCCTTATCCAGCATGCTGCCGGCGCCGGGTGGTGGGCCAGGGTACAACCCTGCTTCACCCTTGCCGGAAGAGCGCCGGGAGATGCTCGAGCAGTACAAAGAGGTGATCGAGCTCTGCTCTGAGTGGGGTGGCAAGACGGTTATCTACCTCGCCGGCTGGCAGATCTTTGGAACCACACGGCAACAGGCCTGGGAGTGGAGCCGGGAGGGCCTGCAACAGGTTGCCAAGACCGCCGCAGATTACGGCGTGACCATGGTCGTAGAGCCGCAGGCTGTGGACACCAACCTGATCGAGGGCTGTGACGACGCTATTCAAATGATGGAAGAGGTCGGCGCACCGAACGTCAAGCTGATGTGCGATACCATCCATATCATGTACCGGAACGAGGTTCCCACGGACTATGTGTATCGGATGGGGAAGAACCTCCGCCACATCCACATTTCGGACAATGATCGGCTGCCGCCGGGACAGGGCCGGGGCGATTTTGTCGCGCTGGTCGCGGCGCTGAAGGAGGTCGATTTCGATGGATACCTGACGATGGAGATCGGTTTCCATCGCCGCGACATCGAGCCTGATAAGGTGGCTCGCCAGGCTTTTGAGTACATGAAGCCACTGGTAAGCACATAAGAGGCTGTGCGCCTTGCGACGGAAGAGAGGGCGATATGACAGATCAGCAAGCCGGCGGCGGCGCAGGCGGAACATTCTTCGACGCGCACCAGCGCGAGACGATCGCGGCGGCGATGGCGCGGATCATCCCGACCGACGATCAGCCCGGCGCCAGGGAGGCCAACACGATCGCGTTCCTCGACCGCTACCTCTCCGGGCTCGGCTTCGTCTACGCGAAGCCCGACGGCAGCGGCTTCGAGACGCTCGCAGGCAAGCGCGCCGAGGCCTGGCGGCAGCGCATCGACATCGTGCGCGCGAAGTATGTCGCCGGAATCAAGGAGCTGGACCGCCGGAGCCAGGCGCAGTTCAATGCCGACTTCGCGCGGCTCACCGCCGAGCAGCAGGACCGCATCCTGGCCGACATAGAGCGGCCCGAGCGTCAGGCCGAGGCGGCGCTGGCAGAGGCGCAGGCCACCGCCGGCTTCGCGCCGGTGGAGCCCGCGCTCCAGCAGACCAGCGCCGAGGTCGACCTCGACTTCTTCCCGCTGCTGTGCCTGCACACCCGCCAGGGTTTCTATGCCGACCCAATTTACGGCGGGAATACGGGCCAGGTCGGCTGGAAGCTGATCGGGTTCGACGGGCCGGTCTCGCTGGCCGAGGTATACACGGGGCGCTATACGGTGCTCGCTTACTTCGCCGAAGAACAGATCGATTGGGAGAAGGAGGCTCGTCGTGGCACAGAAGCGTAAGCCCGAGCGCGCGGATGTCTGCCTCATCGGCGCGGGCGCCTCGGGCGCGGCCGCCGCGAAAGTCCTGACCGAGCGCGGCGTGCGCGTGGTAGCGCTCGAGCGCGGGCCCTGGCGCACGCGCGAGAGCTTCGGCGGCGATGAGCTCGCCAACGTGAACCGCTACAACCTGTGGCCCGACCCGCTGCTCAACCCGCGCACCTTCCGAGCCTCTGAGTCCGAGGAGCCACGCGTCGAGCTGTTCTGCCCGGTGCCGCAGATGGTCGGCGGGGGCACGGTCCACTGGCAGGGCTGGCTGCCGCGCTTCACCGAGAACGACTTCCGGCTCAGGACGATTGTCGGCGAAGTGCCGGGCACGACGCTGGCCGACTGGCCGATCACCTATGCCGAGATCGAGCCATACTACACCAAGGTCGAGTGGGCCTTCGGCGTGTCGGGCCAGGCCGGCGCGAACAAATTCGAGTCGTTTCGCAGCCGCGGCTACCCCTGCCCGCCGATGCCCACGTCGCGCTACGCGCAGAAGTTCCACGAGGGCTGTCGCAAGCTCGGCTACAACTCTTTCCCGACGCCGCAGGCGGCGCTGTCGCGTCCCTACAACGGCCGGCCGCCGACTGTGATCAGCGCCTTCGCACAGCAGCACGGCGATCCGACCGGCACGCGGTCGAGCGCGCTCTCGGTCTGGGTGCCCGACGCGCTCAAAACCGGCCGCTACGACCTGCGGCCCGACTGCTACGTGCACGAGCTCACGGTCGACGAGCACGGCCGGGCGAAGAGCGCCGTGTACCAGGATGCCGACGGCGATTTCGTCGAGCAGGAGGCCGACATCTTCATCCTGGCCTGCGGCGCGGTCGAGACGGCGCGGCTGCTGCTGCTCTCGCGCTCGCAGCGCTTCCCGAACGGCCTGGCGAACGGCAGCGACCTGGTCGGGCGCAACGTGACATTCCATGAGTACAGCGCCGCGGTAGGCGTGTTCGACGAGCCGATCTACGCCTGGGCGGGCGGCGGCTACGTCAGCGTCAGCAGCTATCAGTTCTACGAGCACGACGACACGCGCGGCTTCGCCGGCGGCTGTCACATCGCGGTCGCGGGCGTCGGCATCCCACTGCCGATTAACTGGGGCCTGCCGGATCGGCCGCTGTGGGGCGCCCAGGCCAAGCAGATGGATCGTGACTTCTTCAACCACAGCCTGGCCATCGCGATGGTGCTGCACGACATGCCGCAGCACACCAACCGCGTCGATCTCGATGACAAGGTGAAGGACGCCTGGGGCCTGCCGGTCGCGCGCATCACGCTCAGCCCGCACGCGAACGATCTGGCGATGGGCCGCTGGATCATCGACCACAACGCCGAGATCGTCGAGGCCGCCGGCGCGAAGAAGGTTTACAAGGTGTATATCGATCGCATCACCGGCAACTGCTCGCACCAGCACGGCACCACGCGCATGGGCGACGACCCCGAAACGTCGGTGCTGAACAAGTGGTGCCAGGCGCACGAGGTCGACAACCTGTTCGTCGTCGACGGCGGGCCGATGCCAACTGCGACGGGAGCCAACCCGACGCTGACGATCATGGCCAACGCCTGGCGCGTCGCCGAGCATATCGCCGATCGCTATGACGCCGAGCGCAAGCCGCAATGAAGCTGACGTACCAGACGATCGCGTGAGTCGTCGGCCATCCGTCCGGCATAACCCGCGTGAAGGATCTGTGCTGCTCCTCTCCGCCGGGCGGCCAGCAGCTGGTTCGGCTGTGCGAAGCCGCTCTTATCTAAAGGAGTTACGCGGTGGGGTGCGATTCGCTGCGGAACGGATTATCAAAGCTCCCATCGGGTGGATTTTTTCGCCCTGCGGGCGAAAAAATCCACCCGATGGGAAGAGAAAAATCCGTGTTCTGCCTGTTATCTAAAAGGAGGAGGTCCAGTGAAGAAGCTGAATATTGGCCTGATTGGCGCGGGTTTCATGGGTAAGGCGCATTCTCTGGCCTATGTCGCCATGCCCATGTTCTTCTGGCCGGCACCGGCGCTGCCTCAGCGCCGGATCATTGCCGACGTTACCGAGGATCTGGCGCGCGACGCGGCCCTGCGATTCGGCTTTGAGTCGTCCACGGGCGACTGGCGCAAGGTGGTGGAGGATCCGTCGGTGGATATCGTCGACATCGCCACCCCCAACGACTCGCACGCCGAGATCGCGATCGCCGCGGCCCGGGCGGGCAAGCACATCATCAGCGAGAAGCCGCTGGCCCGTACCACCGCGGAGGCCAAGGCGATGTACGCGGCCGTGCAGCAGGCGGGCGTCGTGCACATGGTCGCCTTCAACTATCGCCGCACCCCCGCCGTCGCCCTGGCCAAGAAGTTCATCGACGAGGGCGCGATCGGCCGGGTGCTCAACTTCCGCGGCACTTATCTCCAGGATTGGTCGGCTGACCCGAACGGGCCGCTGTCCTGGCGGTTCAAGAAGTCGATCGCCGGCTCCGGCGCGCTGGGCGACATCGGCACCCACGTGCTGGACATGGCCCGCTACCTGGTCGGCGAGGTGAGCGCCGTCAACGCCACGCTGCAGACCTACATCGCCGAGCGGCCGGTGCAGCAGGGTGGGCTGGACAAGCTGGGCGCCGCCCAGCGGCTGGTCGACGTGCCCAAGGCGCCCGTGGACGTCGACGACGAGGTGCTGACGGCCCTGCGCTTCGAGAACGGTGCGATCGGCTCACTTGAGGCGACGCGGAACGCGTACGGGCGCAACAACTTCCTGACCTTCGAGATTCACGGCGACCAGGGCTCGATCTGCTTCAACTACGAGCGCCGGGACGAGCTCAAGGTCTTCTTCGCGAACGACCCCGCCGATCGCCGCGGCTTCCGAACGATCTACACCGGCCCGGCGCACCCGTATGGCGATGGCCTCTGGCCCATCCCGGCCCTCGGCATCGGCTACGGCGAGACCAAGATTATCGAGTGCTACGACCTGGTCAAGGCGATCGTCGAGGGCACCCCGGTGTCCCCCAACTTCCGTGACGGGTACCAGGACGCCCGGATCTGTGACGCGATCGAGGAGTCCGCGGCCCAGCAGCGCTGGGTAGAAGTAGCGCCCCTGGCCGAATAGGAGCGACGGGCGCATGACCTCGGTCGCCGTCTGGGTGCGGGTATATCACACGCGGGCATGGGCGATGTGGAGCAATTGAGCGCGCCGATCACCCAGCGGCAGGCCATACCGGCCCAGGCGGCGCCGAGAAGATAGGAGCAATCAGATGAAGCTGGCGTACCAGACAAACACATGGGGCGGGGTCGTCGGCCACCCGGCCGGCGTGACCAGTGTGAAGGACCTGTACTACCTCACGTATGGCGCGACCGAGCCGGCGCTCGCCGACATCGCGGCGGCCGGGTA
>WNGB01049139.1_pt1 | contig 17172 bp, 5 predicted proteins | sample 5400681 | NCBI WGS metagenome assembly WNGB01 (sample SAMN13153367, study PRJNA577476) | soil metagenome | isolation source: 115 cm soil or saprolite under grassland replicate 2 | place: USA:California | collected 2016-06-15 | reverse complement strand
CGACGCCGAGACCCGCAAGTCGGCATCGCTCACCGTGGCGATCGACCCGGACGAACCGTCGGGGCTGGAGGCGCAGATCAACGAAGCCGCGCTGGTCCCCATCTCCAAGTCCGCGGCCGCGGTCATCGCCGAATCGCGCAGCGCGATCGACGTGCGCGCCGGGGCGCACCTCACCGCGACTCGCGACGTGTTCCTGCTGGCTGACGCGCTGGCCAACGTCCAGATCACCACCGACAGCCCGTCACGCTACCTGGGCGTAACCTACGGCAGTTCCTCACCAACCGCCGACATTTTGGTCCACCAGGGGGTCGAGATTACCGCGACCCACGACGTGGAGGTGAAGGCCGCGGCGGGAAGTACCCTCGCCGTGAAAACGGTCGTCCCGGATGCCGGCGAAATCGTCCACTTCTCCGTCTCCTACGGTAAGGCGCGCACCAGGTCGCTCGTGGAAATCCAGCCCGGCTCGTCCATCAGAGCGACCAACGCCACGATCCGCGCCGACAACTCCAACAGCTACTCGAACGTCGCGGTGGCCCAGGGCTTTACGGCCAGCGTCGGGCCGGGGCTGGGCGCGACCTTCGTGCTCGGCTCGTACCAGTCGTCGGCCAGTACCGAAGTTGCCGCGGCCATGGACGTCTCCGGCAACCTGAACATTGAAGCGGAATCGATCGATTCCAAAAACGAGTCGCGGGCGTTCGGGCAGATTTCCGACCCGCTGCAAACAACGCCGTTCCTGGACGCCCTCAAGGAATTCCTGGCGGGCCTCGACGTGGCCGAGATTGGCGGCGTCGATCTGGACTTCGACCCGCGGGCCATCCTGCCGAACGTCACCGTCGGCGCCAGCGTGGTGCTGGCGGAATCGGAGAACAAGGCGGCGGCGTTCCTCAACGACGGCGCGTTCGTGGACGTCCGGGGCAACCTGGTCATCGACTCGAACGCCGTCGAGAATTTCCAGGCCTCGGCCGTGGCCAATGCGTCGGACAGCGACAGCGTGGGGATCAGCGGCGCGGTGGTCTTCTCGCGCGTCGGCAACCAGGCCACGTCGTTCATCGGCCCCAACGCGGTCGTGGACGTCTTCGGCAACATCACGCTCGAGTCCGATGCGCTGGCAACCAACCCGATCCCGGTGGCCCAATTCAATCCCAACGTCGTGGTGCCGACTCAGGGGGATCCGTCGCTCGGTCTGATCGACGACGAGTACGACCGCGCCGCGGCGGTGGCCGGCGACTTTGCCAACGAATTTACCAACCAATCTGACGGACTGAGGGCCTTCCTGGCGCCGTTCTTCACCGACGCGGACCACCTGGGCAACAGCTTCGTGCATGCCGGCGTGTCGCCGGGCAAGCGACCTGTACAACCAGGCGGCCTCGGGCATCTCCGCCGGGGCAAAGGTCAACCAGCGCTCCCTAGGGGCGTCCGGCTCGCAGGACGTCACCATCGACGCCGACGCGACCGTTCAGCTCGCCATGCTCGGCGGGCTCGATTCGCCGATCAATTTCAACGACGGCGGGCCGACCACGGCCAACGCCGTCGGCGCCTTCTTCAACGGCCTGTCTGCCGACAACTATGCGCGGGCCTACATCGACGACCTGGCGGACGTGAAGGCGGTGCGCGACGTGGCCATCGCTTCCCGCACGGAAAACGACCTGCTCTCCGTGGTCCAGGCGGGGGGGCAGGCGCAGAACGTCGCCGTCAACGGCGCCGTCTCGCTGGTGAGGCTCGGCCAGGAGTCGCTCGCCTACATCGAGGACCGGGCGGACGTGACCGCCGGCCGCGACGTGGTGCTCGACGCCGACAATGGCGGCGTGATTGTCAACGCGGCTGGCGGCATTCCCTCGGGAGATAACGTCGGGGTCGGCCTGTCCAGCGCGATCACGGTCATCGGGGAGGCCCGCGCGCTGGACGAGGGCGACGAGGAGGAGCTCGATGGTCACAGCAAGACCCACGCGTTCATCGGCGACTCGCTCGGCGTGGTCGGTCCGCTGGGCACCGGCGGCGAGGCCGGCACCGTGGTGGCCGGCCACAACATCCGGCTCGACGCGGACAACGCCCAGAAGGCCTGGGCGGTGGCGCTCGCCGGCGAAGGAACGACCGACCCCTTGCGGGGCCTGGGGACGGCCCAGCAGTCCGGCGGCTTCACCTTTGGCCTGGGGATCTCCGGCGATGCCGCCTTCAACCAGCTCGACTACAGCGTGCAGAGCTACATCCGCGACGTGGAGCTGGCGCAGGCCGGTGACCTCATCCGTGTCGTGGCGAACGACAACCCCACGCTCGGGGCGGGCGCCGGGGCGGTCATGTTCGCCGACAGCGCCGGCATCGGGGGCTCCCTTGCCTTCAACGGGCAGGACGCCGTCACCCGCGCCTACACGCAGGACGTCACGCTGCACACCCCCAAGCTCATCATCGACGCGGACGCGCTGGATACCGTCATCACGCTTCAACCTGCACGGGATCAGCACCGCCGCGGCAGCGGCCATCGGCGCGCGCACCGTGGCCGTCGTGCCCGACATCACCCTGGACGCGGACAGCACGCTGCGCACCGTGTCCGCGGCCGGCGCCGCCGCGCAGGCGACCCCGAGCGCCGGCCTCGGCGCGTTCGGTGCCGCGCTCGACCTGGGCACGCTGGGCAACGCCGCCTACGCGTACATCGGCGACAACGCGACTGTCACCACGCGGCAGCTCGAGGTCCGGGCCGACACCCACGAGGACATCCTCTCGGTGGTCGCGGCCATGAGCGAGCTGGCTGACGGCCCCGCCAACCAGCTCTACCGCAACAACGGCACGTCGGCGCCGTTCTCCGGCGTCGACGGCGACGACATCGGCGGCGGCGAGATCATCACCTCCGACGTCGCGCTGGGCGACATCGACAATGACGGCGACCTCGACCTGGTGACCGGCTCCTTCGGGCAGTTCAACCGCCGTTACCTCAACGACGGCAGCGGCAACTTCAGCGACGGGCGCGACATCGGCGGGCTGTTCGACCTCGCCAGCAACGCGGTCTCCGACCTGCTGAATGCCGACGTGCCCGACATCGACCCCAAGGCGCTCATCCCCGACCTGACGCTCGACATCGAACTCGCCGACGTGGACGGCGACGGGGACCTCGACGTCATCGCCGGGAACCTGTACCCGGGCAACCGGCTCTACAAGAACCGCGGCGACGGCACCTTCGACCTCGCCGTGGATATCGGCGCGCGCACCGCCGAATTCTCGATCGGCCCCGACGACGTCGCCAACAACGTCACCATCGCGGACCTCGTTACCGACTTGCAGGCCAAGGTCGATGCGGCGGTAGGAGTGCCCGGCATCGTCCGGGTCGTGCTCACCCCCGAGGGGGCCATCGACCTCGTCTGCGACACGCTGACCATGACGGGCGACGATAAGGTCGAACAGCAGATCGCGCAGGCCCGGCGTGACGGTTTCCTGGTGACCGCGGACGGCAACCCGCTGGCGTTCACCCTCGTTGTGGACGGGGCCCAGGTGCCGGTCTCGATCCACCCCCTGGTGACCAACGACAACATCACCGTGGAGGACCTGCGCCGCGACTTGCAACAGACGGTGAATGACGCGTTGGTCCTGGCGGGCAAGCCGGCGGGCGCCGTGAGCGTCCAGTTCGACGCGAACGGGGTGATCGTGTTCGTCGCCGCCGGCGGCCACACGCTGGAAGACCCGACGGCGGCCCAGAACGCCGTCCACCAGGCCCGGCGGGACGGCAGGCTCAAGTTCAACGCCGCCAACGACCCGCTCGAGTTCTCGATCAACCTTTCCGAGAACGACCCGACCACCTCGGTCGCGGTCGCCGACCTGGACGGCGACAACGACCTCGACGTGGTGGCCGGCAACCTGGGCCAGCCCAGCCGGTTCTACCTGAACCGCGACGGCTCGGGGACCTTCGAGGTGGGCCAACTCGTGTCCCCCAACAAGGACTTCACCACCGCGGTGAAGCTCGCCGACCTGAACGGCGACGGCCGGCCGGACCTGATCGCCGGCAACGTCGGCTTCGACCTCGCCGCGCTGATCGAGGACGGCCTGGTGCGGGTGACCGACTTCGTCGAGGGCGTGGTGGTGGACATCACCAAGCTGGTCGAGAAGAGCCTGGTGAAACTGATCGACCTGGTCGAGCAGGCCCTGATCGACCGGTTCGACTTCGACCCGCTGGCGCCGATCAAGGTCGGCGACCTCCTCGCCAACAAGATCGCCGACCTGATGGACCTGGTGTTCCACGGCCTCGTCGGCCTGGACGACTTCGTCCCCCTGACGTTCCTCTCCCAGACCCTGATCAACTCCGGGCTGGTCACCCAGGAGGAACTCGACGCGAGCGGGATCGTCGACGCGCTTGGGAGGGTCAAGCTGAAAGACCTCATCGAATCGGGACTCGTCGCGCTGGAAGAACTGGTGGGCGTCCAACTCCTCAAGGTGTCCGATCTCAACATCTCGGACATTTCCCTCGGCGAGCTGCTCGACACGCCGTTGGCCGACATCCGGAAGATGATCGAGGACCACCTCGTCGATCTGCCGCAGCTGATCACCCAGACGATCAACCTGCGCGAGCTGATCAAGTCGGGGATCGTCAAGCTGGCGGACCTGGCGCAGAAGGGGCTGCTCGGCCTGCTGGATCTCGACCAGCGGCAGGTGGACTTCCAGAACCTGCTCAACCGGGCGGCCTTCGGTGGACCGACCAGGATCTACATCAACGGGTTCCACGACGGGGTCGGGGGGTTCGGGCCGGCGGCGGAGCTGAGCGGCGACCGAGTCATCACCACCTCGCTGGCCGTGGGCGACGTGGACGAGGACGGCGACCTCGACGTGGTGGTCGGCAGCGCCGAGGCCGGGGCCCGGCTGTACCTCAACAACGGGTTCAACAACGGGGCCGTCGGGTTCACCTTTGCCACGACCATCTCCGACGTCGCCCGCCTGACGAGCGACGTCCTGCTGGAAGATATGAACGGCGACGGGCATCTGGACCTGGTCACCGCCAACCTCGGCTTTACCAACCGGGTGTACCTGGGCGACGGCGCCGGCCATTTCGGGCCGGGCGCCGACATCAGCGCGGACGCGCACTTCACCAGCTCGGTCGCCGCAGGGGACGTTGACGGCGACGGCGCGAGGGACGTGATCGCCGGCGACTCGTCGTTCGCGGCGGCCGGCTCGGCCTCGTACTTCGATGTCGCGGTCAACGGCAAGGCGTACATCGGCGCCGGGGCGAAAGTTACCACGGACTCCAGCGTGTTCGTCCATATCGAGGACGACGCCGACGTGGTGGCGCTCGCCGGCTCCGACGTCAGCAGCAACACCCCCGCCATCGGCCTGTCCCTCGCCAGCCCCAACATCGTGCGCCGCATGGAGGCGTACGTGCAGGGCGAAGTGCGGCCGGCGCAGGGCAGCGGCCTCGCCGCGCCGCAGGGCCTGTTCATAAGCGCGATCGCGAACGACGACCTGCTGACCTACGCCGTGGGCTCCGGCACGTCGGGCGAACTCGGCGTGGCGGCCTCGGCCTCGGCGCCGCGGATGGACAGCCAGATCGACGCCTACATCGCCCAGGGTGCCAGCATCACGGTGCGCAACCCGGCCACCAACCAGCCCCTCGGCGTCACGGTGCGCGCGGAGCACTTTACCGACTCGCTGGGCGTCGCGGGCAGCTTCGCCGGCTCGCTCCAGCAAGGCTTCGGCGCGGCCGCCGACCTGAAGGTCTTCAACAAGCGCGTGCACGCGCACATCGACCCCGGGGCCACGGTCAGCGTCCAGAACGACGTCGTGGTCGAGGCCGTGTCGCACGAGCACCCCGATGCCATCGTCGCCGGGCTGGGGGTGGGCCTGCACGTCGGACTGGCGGGCTCGGTCGCCTACACCGAACTCAACAAGGAGACCTTCGCGTTCATCGACGGCGCCACCGTGCTCGCCGACGGCAACGTCCTGGTGCGCGCCGACAGCTTCACCCGGTTCGACCCGCGCACGGGCGCCACGGCTGTGGGCCTCACCGCCGGCGTCGGCGTCTCCGGCAGCCTGCTCATGAAGGCCGACGACACGCGGGCCTACATCACCGGCGGAGCCGTGGTGGACGCGCTGGCGCGCGGCGACGCGATCCAGGTTTACACGGGCGAGAAAGTGGGCGATGACCGCGAAACCAAGGCTGTCAAGGGCGTGGCGGTGAGCGCCACCAACCTCGACGAGACCGATCCGGTCGCCTCCGGCGGCGCCGTCTCCGACCTGCTCGCGGTCGCCGGGTCGGGGGCGGGGGTGATCCTCGACAACCACGTCGCCGCGTACGTCGATGCCGGGGCGCAGGTCAACGAACACGACGCGGGCGCGAGCGCCGAGCAGACTGTGTACGTCTTCGCCTGGGACGACACGGAGGTCCAGGGCGAAGAGGGCGCCGTCACGTCCGCGCTGCTGGCCGCCGCCAGCGCGACCTTCCACTATGCCAAGCTGGGCAAGAACACCGAGGCATACATCGGCGAGAACGTCCGGGTGGATTCAAACACTGACGTGGAGATCCTGGCCCACTCCACCGAGGACGTGCGGGCCATCGGCGGTTCGTCGGCCATCGGGTTGGCGCTGGTCAGCGGCACGTTTGTCGGCGCGTTGCAGTCCACGGCAGCGGAGACGCGGGCCTCCACCAGGAAGGGGTCACGGGTCAGGGCCGCCGGCAAGGTGAAAGTCGCCGCCGACAACGACAGCCAGATCGAGGTGATCGCGGCATTCCAGACCGCCACCTTCCCCAGCCTCATCTCCGCCCAGGTGCTGTTCGCCGAAAGCGAGATCGGCGGCAAGACCGAGGCCACGGTCGATGGCCGGGTCGAGTCCGCCAAGCTCTCGGTCACCGCCGAGGCCGACAACGACGCCACGACCGTGGCCGCCCTGAACGGCCAGCCCCTGACACTGCTCGACGTCAACGTCATCCTGCCGACCGCAAAGACGACCCTGGTGGCCGGCGCCTACCTGGGGAGCAACTCGGACGTGGCCGTCGGGGCTGACCCTCGACGCCGGGTCCGACAACAACGTGTCGTCCACCGTTCTGAGCCTCGACATCGCGCACCTGTCCTTCTCGCTGCTGAGCCCGACGTCCGACGCGGGTGGGGCGACTCTGGCGGGCGTCCTCGAGGGGGCCAAGGTGAACGCCCCGACCCTCGACGTGAAGGCCCATGCCGACAATACGGCCACGGTCCACATCATTCACGGCAGCTTGTCCGACATCGAGGTCAACGTGGCCAAGCCGACGGCGAAGACCACGCATCACGTCGAATCCTTCATCGGCCCGGCCGATTTCAACGAAGCCAATCCCGACCCGGCCGTTTCCAACGACACCAATCCCGATCTGTCGGGCAGCATCAAGGCGGCGAGCCCCATCGGCGTCCACGCCACCGCCCACAACCAGGCCACGGTCTTCGACGTTCGCATCTCCGCCGGCTTCATCCCGGTGAACGTCTCGCTGCCGACCGTCGACGCCGGCGAGTCCACCCGGGCGCACGTCGGGGGCGTCTTCACCATGAACCAGGCGGTGGAGGCCGTCGCCGATTCCACCAATACCGCCACCGGCCTGGCCGTCGCCTTCACCAAGGGGGGGGTCGCCGCCGACATCGCCGGCGCCTCCACCAGGACCTCGACCGAGACCCAGGCCTACGTCAACGACCTGTCCAACCTGAACATCACCAGCGGCGGCCTCACGCTGGACGCGGTATCGCACAACAATGCCGCGTCCGGTACCGCCGGGCTCGACCTGGGAACGATCGCCGTCAACGTGGCCATGCCGTCGGCCGACGCCGGGGGCGGCACGCGGGCGTTCGTGGGCGAGGGCGTGACGATCACCAACGCCGACGACCTGCACGTCGCCGCCGACGCCACCAACACGGCGACGGCCACCACCATCTTCCTCGGCGGGGGCAGCATCACGGTCGGCGTCGCCCTGCCCAAGGCGAAGACGTCGCACCAGGTCGAGACCTACCTCGGCGCGGCCGGCAACGACATCCCCCGCGGCGACATCGGGCCGGGCAGCATCGCCGTGGACGGCGGGCCCATCGACCTGTCAGCCACCTCGCACAACACCGCCCACGTGACGGCATTAGCCCTGGTCCAGGGTAGCATCTCAGTGAGCGTGGTGCTGCCGGACATCGACGCCGGCGGCTCGACGAAGGCGCACGTCGGCGGCAGTTTCACCATCAACCGGGCTGTGAACGCCACCGCCGATTCCACGAACACGGCCGTCGGCGACGCCATCGGCATCACAGTGGGCGGCGCGGCCGTGGACGTGCAAGGGGCCGCCGCGAAGACGTCCCACGAAACCCAGGCTTACGTCAACACGCTGGCGAACCTGAACATCACCAGCGGCGACCTCATGCTGGACGCGACCTCCCACAGCACCGCCACCTCCAGCGCCGCGGGCGTTGAGCTGGGAGAGTTCGACGTGCGTGTGGCCATGCCGCATGCCGAGGCCGGCGGCGGCACGCGGGCCTTCGTGAGCGAAGGGGCGAGTGTCAGCGCTGCCGGTACGTTGGACGTCTCCGCCGACGCCACCAACACCGCCACGACCACGACCGTTTTCCTCGATGGGGGCAAAATCGTCGTCGGTGTCGTCCTGCCCACGGCCAGGACCACGCACGTCGTCGAGACGTACATCGGCTCGGGCGAAAACAAGGCGCCCGACGCCAACATTCCGGCGGGGAGCATCATGGTCGGGGCGGGGCCTATCGACCTGACGGCCACCTCCACCAACACGGCCACCGTGGACGCTTTCTCCCTCAAGTTCGGTGATATTACCGTGGGCGTGGCGAAACCCACCATCGACGCCGGCGGCTCGACGAAGGCGCACGTCGGCGGCAGGTTCACCGTCAACCAGACCGTGAACGCCACCGCCGACTCCACCAGCACGGCCACGGGGAACGCCGTCGGCATTAACGCGAGTGGGATCGACGTCGACGTGTCCGGCGCGACGGCGAAGACGTCGCACTCGACCGAGGCCTACGTCAACACGCAGGCCGACCTGACCTTCACGAACGGGAGCGTCCTCAGCCTGGGGGCCACGTCGCACGGCACCGCGAAGTCGGGCGAGGTCAGCATCGACCTAGCGGGACTCGACGTCAAGGTTGTCTACCCGCACGCGGAAGCCGGCGGCGCGACGCTGGCGTTCGTGGGTGAAGGCGCCAGGCTCAGCGCCGCCGGGCTCAGCGCGACCGCCGACGCGACGAACGTTGCGACGGCGGCGACCCACCTGTTCAGCGTCACCGGGCTCGACGTGGAGGTCATCCGCTCCCAGGCAGAGGTCACGCACACGAGCGAGGCCTACATCGGCCCGCGCGCGGGGGCGGCGCCGGAGGCCGGCCTGACCGGGAGTATCGACGTCGGCGGCGGGACGGTGAGCGTGAATGCCGTTTCTCACAACGCGGCCGAGGTGAGCCAGTTCTCGATTTCGGTGGGGGCGATCGACTTCGGGTCGCTGCGCCCCAAAGCCATCACCGGCGGGGCCACGCGCGCCTACCTGGGAGGCAACTTCGCCATTACCGCCGGTGCGGTGAACGCCACCGCGACGGCGCCCGACAATAGGGCCCGTAGCGACATCTTCTCGCTCGACATCGGCGCCCTGAACGGGGGCGAGGCCAGCACGCCGGTCACCGTTGCGCACACGACTGAGTCGTTCCTCGCCGACGACGCGGACCTGACGGTCGCCGGCGGCCCGTTCAACCTGCTCGCCAGCTCGACCGGTCATGCCAACGCCGACCTCCTCGACATCGCGATCGGGGGGCTCAAGATCGCCTTCCTGTCTTCCGAGGCGAAAGTAGCGGGGGCGACGCGCGCCTACATCGGCGCCAACGCCACGCTCGGCGCCGACGACGTCTCCTTGACGGCGCAATCCACCGGCAACACGGCGACGGCCGCGGAAACTAATGTCACCGTGGGGTTGCTGAACATCGTCGTCCTCAACCCGACCGCGACCGTCGACCACACCGTCGAGGCCTACACGGCCGGCGGATCGAACGTCACCGCCGACGGCCTGACCCTGACCGCCACGTCCTCCAGCACCGCCGAGGCCGAGGTCGACACCGAGGGCTTTTCCGCGCTTGAGATCAAAAGCCTGAACCCGACCGCGGAGGTCACGGGCGCGACGACGGCCCACGTGGACGGCACCGTCACGGTCCAGGACCTGAGTGTGATCGCCGACGCGACGCCCACGGCCACGGCCGACGCGTTCGTCGTGAGCATCGGCGTGGCCCTCGGCGGTGCGGCGGCGGACGCCACCGCCAGGACGGGCGGGGACACCGAAGCCTATTTCGGGTCTTCGGCCCAGGTCGCCGCCACCGGCAATGCGAGCGCCACCGCCGTCACGACCGGCAAGGCGACTGCAACGTCCAAGGGCGGCGCCGGCGGGGCCCTGGCCGCCGGCTTCTTGCAGGCCGAAAGCGAGATCACCGGCCTGACCCGGGCGTTCGTGGGGGACGGCGCCCAGATCCACCCGACCGGGAACTTCGCGCTGTCGGCCACGGGGACGGCCACCGGCAGCGCCAACTCGGTGGCCGGCGCGGGCGGGGCGTTCGACTACCACGGGAGCCACGCCACCACCTCGGTCACGCCGACGGTCGAGGCGTTCATCGGCGACAACGCCCTCGTAGGGCAGGCCGGCGGGGACGTCACCATCGAGGCCACGTCGTTCCGCGCCGAAGCCGACGCCACCGCGAAGAGCTACGGCGGCGGCGGCGTGGACATCGGCGCCGCCAACGCCGACGCGACCAGCGCCCCCACCGTGCGTGCGTTCATCGGGGCCGGCTCGACCGTCAGCGCGCTCGGCGACGTGCGCGTGATCGCGGTCGCCAGGTCGGAGCCCACGGGCGAGCCCTTGACGGATACGTTCCAGCCCTCGACCGACGTGAGCCTCGACACCGACACGATCACGTTCCCGCTCCACGGGCTGGGGAGTGGCGACGTCGTGCAGTACCTCAGCAACGGCAACACGCCGATTGCCACCTTCGGCGGCGGGACGCTCACCGACGGCCGCGAGTACAGCACGATCGCCGTGAACGACGACCAGCTCCAACTCGGCGCCTCGTTCCGCGCCAACGCGGCCGACACGGGCGACCTCTTCTTCCCGGCCAGCGGCATCGACGCGACGCGCGACGTGATCCGCTTCAGCGTGCCGCACCGTTTCCGCACCGGCGACCCGGTCAAGTACGATAACCACAGCAACGCGCTGGTCAGCACCGGCCTCAACACGACCGACACGTTCTACGTCCGCCGCATCGACGACTTCACGATTAAGCTGTTCACCAGCCAGGCCCAGGCCATGGAGGCGGACCGCACGTTCCTGCGACGGCGTGGACGTGGACGTGGACGCCTTCGGGAACATCACGGGGGACAACGGCGGCGCGAACAACATCTTCCTTGGCTCCGACCCGGACGGCCCCGGACCCGCGCCCGTGCAGGGCCACACCTTCAACTCGGGCGACCGGATCATCTACCGAAGGGCGCCCGACGGCGCGGGCATCGGCGTGACGCCCACCGCGGGGCACCCGCAGAACGTCCTGGTGGACGGGCGTGCCTACTTCGTCATCCGGACGGGCAACTTCACCATTCAGCTGGCCGAGGACTACGACCACGCGGTCGGCAACCCGGACCCGGACGGCGACCCGGGCACCAACGACGCGATCCCGGTCACGCCGCTGGTCCTGATCCCGGACAAGAGCGACACGGACCCGGACGGCCCCGGCGGGCCGCTGCCGCCGCCCACGGGCGTCCGCCATCTCATCGTGCGCGAACCGCTCGGCAACCTCGTGGACGGGGTGACCTACTACGTCCAGCAGGTGAACGCCGACGGGGCTCACTTCAAGCTCTCCACCGACCCGGCCGGGCTGAACATCATCACCCCCGACCTTACCAACCGGAGCGGGACGAACACGCTCAACCGCGCGGGGCTGCTCCTGAACAGCTCGACCGGCACGCACGACCTGCGGATCGACCTCGTCGGCCCCCTGCCCAGCGGCGACCACACGCTGCTCGGGGCGGGCGGCGTCTCCCTGCGGACCATCACGCCGCCTCCGGGCAACGGCGTGTCCGAGTCCTCGGCCTCGGGCGGCGGCGGCGGGGCCGTCGAGATCCGCGACCCCGACGCCGTCACGACGGTCCGGCCGACGATCAAGGCCTTTGTGGCCGCCACGCTGCTCGACGCCGGTGGCGACGTGACGATTCAGTCGGAATCGCGCGGCATCTCGGAGTCCTTCGCCACCAACGCGGGCGGCGGCTTCGTGGACGTGGGCAATTCGGACGCGACGACCGAGTTCCAGAACACGAACACGGCCTTCGTGGGCCTCGAAAGCGGCGCCGACGTCGATGGCGCCGGCGTGGTGATCAACGCCGGCGGCCATTTCACGCTCCTGGCGGACTCCTCGCTGACGACGGTTGTGACCGCCAACTCCGACGGCGGCGGCTTCGTGGCCGACGCGGATTCGGACAGCACGGCCGAAGTGGACAACGTGGACGGCGCTTCGGGCTACAAGACGCACGCGGTCGTCGGAAAGAATGCGCGGGTCGTGGCGAGGACGGCCAGCCTGACGGCGCAGTACTCAGCCATCGACGCGACCGTGGTGGCGAAATCCCACGCCACCGGGCTCTTCGGCGACGCCGACGCCACCGCCAAGGGGGACATCAGCACGGACGTCGCCGTCCGCCTGGAAGGGGACGCGAGTTCGGACACCATCGTGTCCGCCACCGAAGGGGTGGACATTCGCGCCCGGCATCAGAACATCAACCCGAGTCTGCATCCGAGCGCGGATTTCGACGGCATCGGCGACGGCGACGAGCACCGCGAAGGCGACCTCAACCTCGCCGCGCAGGTGGAGGCTGGCCGGGGCGTAACTGTCATCGCCGGCCCGCGAATTCTCGCGGGCGCGGGTGTTCCGCCAGCGGACGTGACGCCGCTACAGCAACCGCCGGGGGTTGAGCACCTGGCGCTGCTGGTCGAGGCGTCGAGCCCGTTGAGCGACGAGGTCATCTCGGCTTTCACCACGGTGGACCGCGACTCGAACGGCAACATCACCAGGGTGTTCCGGGGCGAGCCGGTTCGGGTGATCGACTGGGATTCGGACGTGGTCCTCCTCAGCGGACCGAGCCCGCAGCTGCTCGTGAACTCGGCCGGCCAGATCGTCAAGGCGATCAACGTGAGCATCAACGGCGGGCAGCAGGCCATCGGCAGCGACGTCGATCCGGACCACGACGGTAGTTTCTCCGTCGATGACATCATCAACACCGACCGGGGCCAGGCGCTGTTCACGGCAGACGAGTCGGCGATCCCCGACAACGTGGACGTCAGCGACGCCGGCCGTTTCGGCCGGATCCAGACCAGCCTGGCGGCCGAGAACGGTCCGCTGTTCACGTTCCGCGAGACCTATGCCGAGGTCACGCTGGTCAACGAGTCGGCGAAGGACGTGATCGTCAACAAACACGAGGTCTTCCTGGACGTGGACAACACCTCCGCGTTCCAGTTCAACGTCAACCACGACTTCAAGCCGACCCTGGTGACGATCCGGAACGCGGACACCACCCTCGGCAGCACGCCCGACGTCGTCTTCGCCGGCGTCGTCAATAACCCGATCGGCATCAGCGACATCTTCAACGCCCAGGGGGACATCGTCTCCGACGGCGGCCTGGTGCGTACCGACAGCTTCGCCATCACCGCCCAGGCCGGCGGCATTGGCGTGGACGACGCCGGGCGCCTGCGGCTGGAGATCGTGGAGAGCAACGACGGGCCGGCGGACCCCGCCGACCAGTTCCGCAGGGCGGATGCCGCGACCGACATCTACATGGACCTGCGCGGCCTGCTGCGCCGCGACCTCGTGGGCGGTGAGCCGACCACCGGCTTCTTCGTGGACGTGCATCGCCTGAGGGCCGACCACGACGTCAACCTCCTGCTCCGCGCCGGGTTGAGCCAGACGGCGGTGACGCCATTCGACTACCACATCGAGGTGGACGAAACCGCCGCGGTGAACGACCCCGGGCCAGGCGTGACAGACGTGATCGACCACTTCCGGCCCGGGGTGGCGGGTTCGCCGGCGACCGTCCTGCCCAGGGGCGTCTTCGGGGCGGGGGGCACCGCCGTTGAAAGCACCCTGGACTTCCGCAACAAGGACGGGGCGGGCAACCCGGTACTGCCCGGCCTCATCGCCGGCGGCGACATCCTCATCAAGGCTGCCGACTCCTCGCCCGGCGCCACGCCCGTGAACGTCCTCGGCATCACCGAGATCGTGACCGGCGGGCACATCGACGTGCTGACCAACGGCTTCATCACCCTGACCGAGAAGACCGGGGATCTGCGCGTCGGCGAGATCCGGTCCACGGCCGACGACGTCCTGCTCTACTCCCCGGCCAGGATCATCGACGCCCTGAATGACGCCGGCCCGGGCGTCACGGCCGACGTCACCGGCGTCAACATCACGCTGGTCGCCGGGACCGGCCTGGTGAACCCGCCCGGCACCGCCGCCGACCCGATGTTCTACGACGCCGGCCTGCCGCTCGGCGGCATCGGCACGCCCGACAACTTCCTCGAGATCAACGTCGACGTCCTGAACGGCGCCCCGCTCGGCGTGCTGCGGGCGTTCGACATCACGGCCGACGCCACCGCCGGCATCTACATCACCGAGACGAGCGGCGATTTGAAGGTCCACACGGTGCACACCCTCGGCGACGTGTCGCTGGTCACCCAGCCGGGGGCCGGTTCGATCGTGGACGCCCGCAACGGCGGGGCCGGCGATGCCGACGCCGACGTGATCGGCAACTCGATCGACCTCAACGCCAACGGCGGCAGCATCGGCGCCGCCAGCGGCCTGAACGACCTCGACATCGACTCGCAGCGCTACGGGCCGGGCGACGTCGGCCTGCGGGCCACCGACAGCATCTACCTGACCGAGACCGACTCCCAGCTGCACCTGGTCCTGGCCCAGACGTTCACCGGCGACATCCGGCTGACGGTCCGCGAAAGCGCCGACCTGGACGAGGACCTGGTCCTGACCTACCTCGGCTCCGTGTTGTTCGTCGAGAACTCCCCGGAGAGCGTCAGCGAGCCCGGCGACTACGAGATCGACTCCGCCGGCTGGGTCGAGCTGCGCGTCGGCGACGACCTGGTGGACGAGCAGAGCCCGAACACCGTCATCCAGGCCGGCGCATGGATCGACATCTACCTCGACGACGTCAACCTCGACCCGAACTTCGGCGCCGACACCAGGTTCCTCGGCACCATCCGGCCCGGCACGCTGGCGGGCAGCCCGGCGGCGCACCCGTACATCACGCGCGTCTTCGGCCACACCGACGTCGATACGATCGAGTTCGAGCAGACCGACCTCGACGGCAAGACCGAGGTGTACGGCAGCCAGAACACCTCCGCGCTGGACGGCGACGACGGCGAGGACCGCTTCATCGTCGACCGGCTGCTGTCGATGAACGTGGCCCTGGGGCACACCCTGACGCTCGACGGCCAGGCGGGGACGGACTACTACACCGTCTACACGACCGGCAGCCAGGGCGCCGTGCGGAACTACGTCATCAACATCCTCGACACCGGGGCCGAGGCCGACGGCGTCGACGAGGCGGCCATCTACGGCGTCGAGTCGGCGGCCAGCGGCCTCGTGCCCGGTTCGCCGACCCCCCAGAAGTACCCCGAAGACGACATCTTCCTCCTGCGGGCCTCGCAGTTCATCCCGTCGCTGCAGCCCGGCGACGGCGGCAAGGAAAAGGCCGACCGGCCGGCGTTCGTGGCCCTGCTCCACGGGGCGCTGGAAGAGTACCGCTTCGACGGCCCCGGCGACGTCGATACGCCCAACCCGAACGTGCAGCGGGTCAACTACGACGCTGCCCTCAACGGCCGGCTGAGCGTCTTCGGCCTCAGCGGCAACGACGCCTTCTTCTCCGACGACACCAGCACCATCATCACCCTCGACGGCGGCGCCGGCTTCGACTCCTTCCAGATCGGCCAGATCTTCGGGACGAAGCGCGACGGCAGCGAGGGGGCCGTGCTGCCGCACGACGTCTTCCCGGCGCTGATCGCGACGACGCGCGGCTGGCTCAGCCCCGGCACGCACGCGCCGATGGTCGTCCAGGGCGGCACCGGCAACGACGAGTTCACCGTCTACGCCAACCAGGCCGAACTGCGCCTGGAGGGCGACGACGACAACGACCTCTTCGTCGTCCGCGCCTTCGCGCTGGCCGCGGTCGTGGACACCGACGCCAACAACGACGGCCTGCTCAACGCCAACGACCTCGACCACCCAACAATCGACAGGAACCACGACGGCAAGATCAACGCGGCCGACGCGCACACAACACCGTTGAACCCGGCCGACGACGACGGCACCTACTGGCAGGACGACGTCATCGTCTTCGACGAGAAGGACGGCCGGCTGGTGGCGCGGCCGGAAATCGGCGGCGGCTTCTCCGTCGGCAAGCCGCTCGACATCCGCGCCGGCGGCGGCGAGGACGAGGTGCAGTACAACGTCAACGCCCCCGTCTCGGTGGACGGCGGCACCGGCCTCGACAAGCTGGCCGTGCTCGGCACCGAGTTCGCCGACGACATCGTCATCAGCGCCCAGGGCATCTTCGGCGCCGGGCTGAACGTGCGCTACGTCAACGTCGAGGTGGTCGAGGTGGACGGCCTGGAGGGCGACGACGAGTTCTTCGTCCAGTCCACCGCCTTCGGCGTCGCCTACCGCGTCATCGGCGGCCTCGGCTCGGACGTGATCAACGTCGCCGGCGACGTCGTTGAGGACATCGTCACCCGCGAGCTGGAGGGCGTCAGCAGCGGCGTCAACCACCTCGTCCGCTCGGGCGACGCCGGCTACGACGGCCTGCCGGTTGACGGCATCGACGTCAACGTCGCGACCCCCCAGGCGGGCAACGTCATCATCACCGAGACGAACGGCTTCACCTCGGTGCGCGAGGACGGCCTGCCCGGGCTGTACGGGACCACGCGGACGGTGGACAAGTACTCGATCAAGCTCGCCGCCGGCTCGTACCACGGCGTGCCCGTGTACGTCACCGTCTCCGCGGCCCGCTCGCCCCAGGAGGAGGCCGACGTTGACGACGACCGTCTGCCCCGCCGGGACCTCCAGGGCCAGTTCGACGAGCAGCTCGTCGTCGAGCCCGGTGTAGACGCCCGGGAGGTCGGCGAACGCCGTGGCCTCGATGACCACCGTTCGCCGGTCC